>JAEEGJ010003276.1_pt1 | contig 64123 bp, 54 predicted proteins | sample 8958761 | NCBI WGS metagenome assembly JAEEGJ01 (sample SAMN16246546, study PRJNA631951) | gut metagenome | biome: gut microbiome; feature: rumen; material: RS-attached | host: Bos | place: Iran: Karaj | collected 2018-10 | reverse complement strand
CTGCAGTACGCCGACTGCACTGTTGAAAAATGCCATAGACTTTTTCCTCCTTTTGGGTTCCGCATTACGCGGGTGATAGGGTTGATAGAGACGAAAAAAGCCCTCCTCCCGCAGCGCATGTGCACCTATGCCGCAGGAAAAGGGCATGAAAAAAGCCGAAGACTGATTCGCGTGTCAGTCTCCGGCTATGTAATGGTCAGTATTCAATTTGATGATCCCGACAAACGGGATTCTATTCAACAAACTCTTTTACTATCAGAAAATCATCCAGCCAAAAGGCTTTATCTCCAAAAATATCCAGCATTATACTTGTATCTAGTTTCCATGTTCCGATTATATAGATACAGCCTCTATTTCTCAGAACGCGCCTACACTCTTTTTCAATTTCTTTCCATTGAGTTTGAATGTGATAATAGGCATTATACATTACGATGGTGTCAAAAGAATGATCCTGATATTCCATTTGACTGGCATCCATTATTTGAAAACACACATTACTCTGTGCAACCATAGGATTCAGTCTGCTGTCATCAAGATCTATGCAAGAGACACTATTGGCAAGGGATGCTGCGGCAACGGAAAAATCCGCCGAACCACAAGCAACTTCAAGTATATCTTTTTTCTCTATGTCTGAACTCAGCAATCGAACAATACGATCTGTTTTTTTCATATTTTCCTCCACATATTCGCAATGCGCAGAGGCCATTGGACCCTACACGCGCATAGTATAGCACAGGTTTTTGAGTAATGTGTGACAATCCTCAAAAAAGAAGGCGGCTCATGATCTCATGAAACCGCCCAGGCTCTCACTTGCCATCTGTAATACGCCTTCGATCACTCCGGTTCCGGCAGTGATCAGGACCAGAAAAACTTCCATCACAATCAGGATCGCCATGGAATTCCAGGTATGCTGCACGATAGTGAAGATAATGCAGCCGAATACGATCAGCATCAGTGCGCCGAGAATGAGGGATGAGACCTCCATCCCTATCTTAACCAGCAGCCGGAGGATGGCGAGAAGCAGTACAACCGGAAGCAGAAGTATTTTTCCAATCAGTTTTATCAAAAACATCGCAGAGTCCTCCTATCGTTAATTCCATTGTAGTCGATTCTCCCCAGGGCTCAAGGATGTCACCGACTATGTAAGATGCGGGACAGATCCCGCATCCCTTCCCGGCCTGATCAGCCGAACAGACCGGAAAGAAGAGGCACCAGGGTGATGCCGATGAGGGCGACACCGCCGCCAGCCATCAGCTGCTTCATGCCCTGGGACTTCGCGCCGGGGTTATCGTTGCCGTAACCCTCAAGCAGGTTGATGGCACCCCAGATGCCGAGACCGGCGCCGAGCGCCACAACGAGAGTCTGCAGTACACCGACTGCGCTGTTGAAAAATGCCATACAGGCCTCCTTGAAAGTTCCCCGTAAGGGGTGGAATAGGTTTTGTCTGATGCTTTCCGGTTCACGAGCGTGCCCCTCATCTCAATCGCCTCTACAGGCAGTGGGTGCTTGATCCATCAGTCAGACAACAAGCGGTTTAGGAGTAGGATCCGAACCACTATGTACGGCAGCCCGGAGGCTGCCTTCAGGCCTCTATGACATCGTACTCATCGTCCGCCTTCAGCTTCATGCGCCGGTTCAGGTACTTCTCGATGTCAAAGGTGTATTTCTTATCGAAATCGGACGTGTACTTGTAATTCGGGTGCTGGGTGATGTCGTACTTGTCCGAAAGGAATGGCCTGACGCCCCTGAGCTGCAGGACGCACTTGCTGCCGTTCATGACAGCCAGCTCGTCCCTGCTCATCAGTTCCTTGCCAAGCTTCTGGTAGTTCGTACCGTAACTCGGGCTATTGCCCCGGGTGTCAGAGGTATTGAAGGTATCGATGGTTTCCTTGCCCAGGGCCTCCGCCAACTCCTTTAGTGTGGTAGGCTCAGATCCGCCGAGGAAGACCTGGGAATCCATGTTGCCGATGATGGTATCGGCATTGTCCTTGTAGATCGCCTTCAGCTGGGATCTGGCCTGGAGCACCAGGCAGGCAGAGATTTCACGGCTTCGGATCGTAGCCACTAGCTTCTCCAGGTTGGGAATCTGACCGATGTTCGCCGCCTCATCAATCAGGCACCGGACATGGACCGGGAGCCTGCCGCCGTAAACGTCATCTGCCTTCTCACAGAGCAGGTTGAAGAGCTGGGTGTAGATCATGGATATCAGGAAATTGAACGTCGCATCCGTATCCGACATGATCAGGAACAATGCCGTCTTCCGGTCCCCAATGGTATCCAGTTCCAGCTCATCATAGGCTGTGATCTCTCTGAGCTCCTGAATATCAAAGACCGCCAGCCTTGCCCCACACGAAATGAGGATCGACTTAGCGGTCTTGCCAGCAGCCAGCTTATATTTCTTGTACTGCCTGACTGCGAAGTGTTTTGGGTTCCGTTTTTCCAGATTCTCAAACATGATATCCACGGGGTTTTGGAACTCTTCATCATCCTCCCGGACCTCCATAGCGTTGATGAATTCGATCAGCGTAGCGAAGTTCTGCTCCTCAACCGGCGCTTCGTAATGGATATATCCGATCAGCGCACAGTACAGCAGCGTCTCCGCCTTGGTCCAGAACTCATCACCGGATTTGCCGTCGCCCTTGGTGTTGGCGATCAGGGTTGTGACCAGCTTCAGGATATCCTTCTCACTGTGGATATAGGCGAAGGGATTGTAGTGCATACTTTTGCTGAAATTGATGGTGTTGAATACCTTTACTTCATACTTTCCGATCTTCCGAAGTGCATAGCCGCACTCGACTAAAATGCTGCCCTTCGGATCTGTTACGACATAGGAACTGTGCATCTGAAGCAGGTTGGGCTTCAGCCAAAATCGGGTCTTGCCTGAGCCGGATCCGCCGACGATCAGGACGTTCTTGTTCCTAGCAGTAGCCGGATTCTTCGGGCGGTTACTCATAGTCAGGCGTTCAGTTGCCGTCAGGATCACGTTGTTCTCAAACTTGGGATCCATAAAGGGTTCGATGTCAGCGTGGGTGCCCCAGCGGGCAGAGCCGTATTCCTGGTTGTGCTTGAAGTGCTTGGCGTTCTTATGGCGGATATAAACCGAGAGATACAGAGCGCTGCCGCAGATGGCACCGACCAGGAGATCCACGGGATGAAAGCTCGGGAGAGGGTTTCCGAAAGCAATGCCCAGAGTGCTGAAAAATGACAGCAGCTTCTTACTGGCATCTGCGCCTTCAGCCAGCCGCCAGGCCTCGCCCAGATTGGTACAGACGAGGCCCACCAGCACATACGGCAGAGCTTTGATGATGATCTTTTTCAGCTTTTTCGTATTCATCGGTCAAGCTCCCTCTTTTTCTCCCGGTTGATGACCTTGCCGGGAATCGCCAGGATCGCTGCCTTGATCTTACGGAGCTGTTCAAGGACACTCGGGCGTTCCTCTTTCCTCAGGACTCTCTGGGAATACTCATTGAAGGCTGCAGTCATTGCATCCGCATCCTTTGCCTTGAAGAAGACCAGATAGTGAGGCGGATCCACAGAGGAATCCTTACGGATCGCATAGTCGATGCCGTACTTCCTGGCCACCTTTTCAAATCCACGGAGATCTGTTTTGGCGATATCGATATTGGTGACTCCCTGACCCTGGCCGATCAGTTCTTTGACTGTCTGTTTGCCATGTGAGGGAATCTCTGCTTCATGCTCCTTCTTTACCTTCACATTCTTCCTGTGATTCAGGTAGGCCTTGACTGCTGAGACAATGGTACGTGCGCTCAGCTTCGATGTGCTGATCGCCAGATTCACTGTCCTGCTTTCGACTTCCTCCTGCATCCGTCATCACCTCCTCTTTTCTTTCTTCCCGGCTGCTTGCCACCATCAGGGCCATGGTCAGCATGCCGAACATGGCCCCTCCGAAGAAGCACAGCATCGGGATGATCCATCTCATCACAGGGCTTCCTCCTTCACTTTCTTGTGCGGCTTCAGTTCAGGAGCATCAACCTTCTTTTCCGGCTTCTCGACCTTTTCATCCGGAAGGGGGACAGCCATAATTCCACGGCCCATCCGGACAAATACCTCAGGAGAGTGGAACTTCTCCTCAAAGGCCTTCATCTGATCCGGTGAAAGAGAACCAAAGTCCTCATCCGTAAGACCAACCACCAGGAAAGAACCGGCTACCACGTCGTAGATCTCGCCGTTATCATCCCGGAGAGCCCTGTTCAGGGGAAGTCCATCGAGCTTGCCTTCTTCATTCATGACCAGTCCCACGGGCTCATCAAACGGATAGACCACCTCGATATAGCCGCCGACAGCATTCTGAAGATCTTCCAGGCCGGTCCCGATCTCAACAGGACGGGGATGCTGGTTGGGTTCTACCAGAAGCACTGTCATGGTGTCCTTCGCGGGTTCAGCGCCGTAAAGTTCGGGGGATTCCGCCACACGGCTCTCAAAGGTAACGGCCTTCTCAAAGATTCGGTCATCACTGTCATAGTGATAAACACTGTCCGAGAGGAAATCCGCTTCGCTGACCTCAGTGGCGTTCACACCCCGGACCATGCTTTCCAGCTGGTCTCTCTCAAAGGATCCGTCATCACGGATGAAGAGCACCTCATGGACGGAGGAAGGCAGGACGAAGAAGTCACCGCCAAGCCTGTCCGCAGCCTGCTGGAGGAAATCAGGAAGCTGGGTTACGGAAGCGCCGTTCATGCCGCCTTCGACCGTCGCTACCCACATGGGCGATTCCGGCATATCGAACATACCTCCGGACATCTCAGCCATCATCTCAGACATGTTTTTAAGGACCGGAGGATGATTGGCCAACTGAGCAGCAACCGCATCTGCATGGAGCTGATCGGGAGTGACGCCGTACTGATCCAGCAGCTGGTTCGTTACCAGGGTCGTTGCGGAGCTGTCTTCAGGATGAGGAAGCTCCACACGGTATACGACTGCGATGTCTTCAACCGTCTTATGAGGGATGTTCTCCAGCATCTCCTTGTTGGGCTCCACCGGAACGACTTGCATCACGAGATGGCTCTTCGCACTTTCATAATCCGTGATGTTGTTGACCTCAAAGACGGGAATGGCGGCAGATACCTGCTTCGCATCAGCAGCGACCTTTTCGAGGATGGCGCTCTCCTGAGACGGATCCGCCTGGTAGCACTCAAAGGCTGGGCCGATATTGAAAGTGGCGGCGGCAGCTGCGCCTTCCGGCTGTACGGAGATCCCGACATAGGATTCACCCTGCAGCTTGTTGACCTGCTGGATCTTAACCGCCGTATCGGGAAGTTCCTCTTGGACACGGGTTCTGGTGGCTTCCAGAAATTTATCAAAGTTCATCATCGCAGAACACCTCCACAACGCAGCACGGGAAGCAGCATTCGGCTTCAATGTCCTCACCATTCAGAAGAGCTGTCGCCTGGTAAACCAGATTGGCAGCTTCCTCGAGAAGGTCAGATGCCTCCATCATTAAATCTGCCGCCAGAACACGATCATCGTCCTCAGCCTCGGCTGCCTTCCGGTCTTTCTGCTCGTCCTGCTCCTTCATAAGCTTTGCAACGGCCTCCGCCATAGCCTTCAGTCTTTTCTTGGAATCTTCGTTCATCATTTGTTCGTTTCTCCTTTTTTGTTTTTTGATAAAGAAAAAGCGCCTCTGATTCTCATCAAAGACGCTGCCTTGGGGGTACATATTCAATTGTCATCGTGCCTTGTCCCGCTGACGTTTCTTCTGCCACTGGTCCAAAAGCTTCAGGATCACATCGCTCATCTGTCTGGGCGTGTAGGACTTAGGGAAGTACTTACGGAGCTGTTCGCTCTTGAAAGCGACCCGTTCCAAATCGCCTTTTTTGACTTCACCGAGGATCTCACACATATCTTCCAGTTTGCATGCGCCTTCCTGGCTGAGTTTTTTGAGACGCATCGCCTGAGAGAGGGAGGGAGCCGCCTGTGTGAAATCCATGGCTTCGATCAGATTTTGCTGTTCCTCCGGTCTCAGGTAGGAAAGCTCCACCGCCGGATTAAAGGATATTTTTTTGTGATCAAGCATATCCAGGAGCTCCGGGATCAGGTTAGTGAGACGGATAAAGCGTTGGATGTTTCTCGCACTATCACTCACACCTTCTGCAATCTGTTCATCTGTCCTTAACTTCGTGCCAACTTGGCGCGAAGTTAAATCTGTTCGCGCTCCTTGATGCTTCATGGCATCCGCCTTCATCTTATAGGCAAACGCACGCTCTGAGGGAAGGATGTTTTCCCTTTGCAGGTTACTGTCTACAACAAGGATCTTGGCCACGTCATCATCCATATCCCGGACAATGACCGGCACCTCCGTCAGGCCGACAGCCGCAGCAGCATGAGCTCTCCGATGGCCGGAGATGATCTCAAATCTGCCGTCTTCGGCAGGCCGTGCGATCAGAGGCGTCAGAACCCCGAACATCGAAATGCTTTCTGTGGTCCTGAGCATGGATTCATCCTCAACCACCTTGAAGGGATGGTCCTTGAAGGGAATCAGCTCTGTAATCGGGATCTTCTGGACCCGGTCTGTTTGTTTTTCTTTATCCAATGGGTTTCACCTCCTTCATATTCCATACATGTCGTGATTCACTTTTGCCGTAAAGTACGGATCGATTGTGACCGGTGCATTGTACAGCGCTGCCAGAAGATATTGCTTGATGTTATGCACGTCAGACACATTCTCCTTCAGGCAAGACATGACATACTGGATATGCATGGAATTCAGCTTCATCAGTCGGCTCTTTACGACTTCCACCGGCTTGTCATCGCCAGCCACCCTAACTTCTTTCCGTTTCAGACAGCAAGTTTCAACCAGAAGGTCCAATATGCCATCCAGTGTTTCTCTGTCATGAGGATAGTCCAGATAGAGAATGTCCATTTCCAGGGCATCTCTGAAATAGTCTTCATAGAGCCTGTGCTGATCCATCCCATCCGATCCGGATAGGATAGGATCTCTTTCGCTATATCTGATTAAACTATTATTTCTATTACTTGCTCCTGAATTCCATGAATCTTGAATCCTGCTTTTCATGACTCCAGAATCATGATTTTCATGAATCTTGACCTGTGATTCTTCATGAGTCTGGAATGAGTTATCCACAGAATCCACAGGCGTAGCAAAGTCTTTTACATAGACCAGATCCGGCTTTCCTTGCCCCTGCCTGATTTTTTCAATCAGGCCGACGGCTTCCAGCTCATTGAACAGTTTGGTGGCTTTCTGGTTCGCGCAGCGAAAAACCCGCATGGCTTCTTCAAGCGTATAAATGATATAGGTTCGGCCTGCACTGTCCATCCATCCATGCTTATAGGAAAGCCCGACCCGTTTCAGCATGATGCAATAGAGAACCTTCGCATCGGTTGACAGCTCCTTAAAGCAATCATTGAACACAAGATCCTCAGGAAGCTGAAAGAAGTTGAAATGCTTCCCGGCACCACCATGGAAAAACTCATAGCCATGCACTCATATCACCACCTCCCGACCTGAAAACTTGTCCTTCGGAAGTGGCTTCTGTCGAAACACCTCATTATCGGTCTTCCCATAAGGACATGTGGCAAACAGGCATCTGCGGTACTTGAAGTCCGGATGGAAATAGCAGCAGTTCCTACACCTGGGAGCCGTCTTGTTCCGGTCCACTGTCACCTCGTGCTTCATGAGGTTTCTGTAGAAGTTCAATCCTCCATTCTCACGCATTGACCGGTACCTCCATCTTCGTATTAAAGACTTCGTTCATGCATTTCTTCATGCAGAAGCTGACGCAGGGGCCGTAGCAGCAGCCGTCACAGGGCGATTTCTTTTTCGGAGACTCGGCCAGGTAGTAGCAGTTCTCCTTTTTGAGAGAACACCCTGCTTTTCGGTTCTTCCAGAAGAAACAGCCTCTGCAGCTTTTTGGACGGTCAGCGTAGTAACGCACGCCGTCAATTACGATTGTTTCTTTTTCCATCGAATAATCCTCCTTTTTCATGATGGTTCTGCAGAGTCTGCAGAAATGAAAAAAGCCCGGTTACCGTTTCGTACAGCAACCGGGCTATGTATGGAGGCTTTTCTTCTGGGAAGACAAAGACGCCCGGCAGGAAGAACTTTCTGCTGAGCGTCATACACACGGATAAAACCGGATCAGAAATGTCGGATTCCGTCAGAATCCGTCAAACGTTCCTTTTCCGTAATATGGGGTCATTTTAGTGGCTTGAGACAATTATTTGAGGAGACAGGATCGGAGCCAGAAATGAGCACAAGGACACTTCTTGCTCTCGCTCATTTTCATTTTTTTGTCTCATTCATTAACTATTGTCTCAGTATTAACTACGAAATTCCCGATAAAATCCATGATTCGCCATCAAAAGCCATCAAAGATTCACGGGCATGAAAAGACCCCGGAAATGGCGTATTTCCGGGGTTTTTCGACTCTTGTTGGGTCTGATTAACGCTTCGAGAACTGAGGTGCTCTGCGCGCGGCCTTCAAGCCGTACTTCTTTCTCTCCTTCATTCTTGGATCACGTGTAAGGAATCCAGCCTTCTTGAGGGCAGGACGGAGCTCAGGATCGAATTCAAGGAGAGCTCTTGATACACCGTGTCTGATAGCGCCAGCCTGACCTGTAACGCCGCCGCCTGCAACTGTGCAAACGATATCGAACTTCTCGATGTTATCTGTGAGAGCGAGTGGCTGACGAACGATGAGCTTGAGAGTCTCAAGACCGAAGTAATCGTCGATGCCTCTGCCGTTGATTGTAACATTACCTGAACCGGGGTAGATTCTTACTCTTGCTACGGAGTGCTTTCTTCTGCCTGTGCCGTAGAAGTATTTAACCTTTGATTCGTACATTTAAAAGCACCTCCTATTAAAGCTCATAAGCAACAGGCTTCTGAGCCTCCTGCTTGTGGTTAGCGTCCTTGTAAGTTCTGAGTCTCTTGAGCTGAGCTCTGCCGAGACTGTTGTTCGGAAGCATTCCGTTAACAGCAATCATCATAGCCCTGTCAGCCTGCTGAGCCATCATATCCTTGTATGAAATGGACTTAAGACCACCAATCCAGCCAGTGTGCCAGTAATACTTCTTCTGCTCAAGCTTTCTGCCTGTGAGAATAGCCTTTGCACAGTTGATAACGATAACATGATCTCCACAATCAACGTTGGGAGTAAAAGTAGGCTTGTGCTTGCCTCTGAGGATGTGAGCAGCCTTAGCAGCCACTCTACCAAGGGGCTTGCCCTCAGCATCGAGGATATACCAAGTACGGCTTACTTCAGCGGGTTTTGCCAGTGTAGTTGACATAATATTTTCCTCCTGTAATATATTTCGGACGGAAAGCGGATTCGGAAACAAGAGGCAGAGCCTCTGTGAGAAGCTAAAGGATCTGCCTCTTGCTTCCCGAAAAAACGCCTGTTCCGTCGCAGTGCAAAAATTATTATACACTATGGTGAAGCATATGTCAAGGGCTTTTTAAGGATTTTTTTAATATATACTCTATTTTCTCTTAAAATCTCTCGCTTATACTCCTTTTCTCTCTCTTTCTCACGTTTCGTTTCAATATTTTTCAGTAGAAAAATGGGGAACTGTTTCATGGATTTGTGTGCATTTTGCTGTGCTTTTTAAGCATTAATAATATATACGTTAATCAGCGTCCTATTCTTATGTCGTTTGAGATATCTCACACGACATAAGGCATTGTCATTTGGAGAAAACTACATCTATTATTTATGAATGTTCATAATTAACGTTTCAACGCTAACAACTAATACAAACTGACCATTTTCTACTATTTAAATCTATAACCTAATCATTTATTGCTCATTGTGCATAATTTGCATTGACATACTGTTGCTATTGTGTTACAATATAAACACAAAAATTTATTTTTTTGGAGGAATTAACTATGAGAGGAAAAAACTATAAGAAGCTTATAGCTGGCGTTATGAGTGCAGCAATGACGCTTTCTGCTTCTGCTTCGGCTGTTCATGCGGTAGCACCTGCACAGATACAGCTCACAGGAAACAAATCTGCATCATCAGAAGGCAAAGTAGTCTACGAATGCGGATTCGAGAGCGAGGCTGACCTCGAGCACTGGTCAAACAGAGGCGGCGATGATACTACGGTTCTTGCAATTTCAAAAGATGCTGCGAAGAGCGGCGACAGTGGACTCGCTGCTACCGAAAGAGGAGACACTTGGCATGGTCCTGCTTTTCGTATGGATGGCTTCCTCGAGCCTGACACACAGTACTACTTCTCCTGTTCGGTAAGAGGAGAATGGTACACAAATACCACACTCAGCTTCCAGTTCAGCGTTGATGGAGACACCTCATACTCCAACCTCAAGCAGAACATTCAGGCAACCAGCGGTGGCGGAAACAGCTGGGCTGAGATAAAGAATGTTCCTATAAGCTATTCTGAAGGCATGGAAGGTGTATACGTATACTTCGAGGGCGGACAGGAATCAATATTCATAGACGATGTAAAAATCACAGAAGCTCCTCGTGTTGAGATAGAGAGCGATCTTCCTTCACTCAGCGAGATATACAAGGACAGTTTCAAGATAGGAACAGCCCTTTCACCTGAGGATATGTCCTCACAGCCATTCATGGATCTTCTTCAGAAGCACTTTGGCGAAAGTATTACAGTTGGCAACCAGATGAAGCCCGACTACGTTCTCAATAAGACGAAGACTCTTGAGTATTTTGAGGAGACAGGCGACGATGTAACTCCTCAGATAAGCTTTTCACAGGCAAAGCCTGTTCTCAACTACGCAAGAAAGTATGGTATTCCTGTAAGAGTTCACACTCTTGTTTGGCACAGTCAGACTCCAGAGTGGTTCTTCAAGGAGGATTACGACGAGAAGAAGGATTACGTTTCTCCAGATAAGATGAAGAAGCGTATGGAAAATTACATCAAGAGCTTCTTTACGACACTTACAGAGCTTTATCCAGACGTTGATTTCTATGCCTGCGACGTTGTTAACGAGGCATGGACAGACAGCGGAACTCCACGTGAGAAAGGTCATTGCGGCCAGTCAAACAACTATGCTGCTTCCGACTGGGTAGCTGTATTCGGTGATAACTCATTCATCGATTACGCTTTTGAGTATGCAAGAAAGTACGCTCCAGAGGGCTGCAAGCTCTATTACAATGACTATAACGAATATATGACAGGCAAGCTCGACGCTGTATGTGAAATGGCTGAGAGACTAAAAAAGGCTGGTAATATTGATGGTATCGGTATGCAGTCTCATCTTGACGTAAGACAGAGTCTTGATGCAGCTTTCCCATCACTAAGTATGTATGAGAGCGCGCTAAAGAAATACACAAGCCTCGGTCTTGACGTTCAGATCACAGAGCTTGATGCAACAGTTCAGGAAAATTCAGGCGACAAGTATTTTGATGTACAGGCTAAGTACTACAAGGGACTTTTTGATCTCTATGAGAAGTACGCTGATAAAATTTCAGCAGTTATCTTCTGGGGAATAACAGACCCTAAGAGCTGGAGAGCTTCACAGAATCCACTTATATTTGATAAGGAATTCATGGCTAAGCCTGCATTCAAGTCAATTGTTGACGGCAAGACAGCTTCTGATCCTGTTAGAACTACTATTGCAGGTGATAATAAGGTAACTACAACTACCACAACTTCTGCGACAACAACAACTACAACTACAACAACCACTACTACAGAGGAAAAGAAAACAACTACTACAACAACAGACGATAAGACAACAACTACAACTACAATAGTTACAGGCGAGCTTCCTATTACAAAAGCTGGAGATGTTAACCTCGACGGTGATATTGACATGGGCGATGCAGTTCTCATAATGCAGTCCCTTGCTAACCCCAACAAGTATGATGTTAATGGTACAGACGAGCACCACATCACTGTACAGGGTAAGGTAAATGCTGATGTTGACAAGACAAGCGAGGGTATTACCGCAAACGATGCTCTTCGTATCCAGGAATATCTCCTCGGTAAGATAAAGAGTTTTTTCTGATTTCTACCGACACATTTCTGATGACATCGTCGAATGAAGATGTGCCGCTATTTCTCGAAAAGCTTGAGGATAAAACCGGAATTGACGCTGATGACGAGTGTTACAATGTTACTCCGCCCGAAATAAAGGAAAAGTATGGATTTGAAATATTCAAGTTCGATAAGAGTTATAAAAGCTTCCTTATGTACAATAATAAAATATACACTCTTGGCGAAAGCTTTGGTGGTATGGGAGTAGTATCATTTGCAGTTGCCGATATAAACGGTGATAATGCAGCGGAGCTTTATTACACTTATTCATGGGGTTCGGGCCTGCATCGTTCGCATATCGGTTATTTTGATTCTGCTACAGAAAAAATCACAGATATTAATTATACCAATTGGAACACTGATCTAGTACTATGTATTAATGAGTATGACGGTGGACTCGCATTTTATGTGGCTTCAGTTAAGAATTCAGACAAATTTGATATTGAGTTTGAACTGGAGGAACTCAAAGGAGAGATAGTATGTGAATCAGGTGAAATAATACCGGTTTTCTGTATGGCATGATGTTAAGTATCATGAAGGCTGCACGGGTTGTAAGTGCAGCCTTTTTTTCTATAGCAGCTGGTGTTTTGTCTTAATCTTTTTTAACACGGAAAGGGCTTAAAACTTGACAAAATAACAATAATACGCTATAATAAAAATACTATACAAAAAAGGAGATGAAAACAACAATGGACGGTGCCCCTGACGGCAGTAATCCTGATAATTACACGAAATTCTTCGTTGAATATAAGATATCAAGGCATGGTCTGCATTATCGTTTGTGTTAGGCTGTGCCTTTATGAGGTTTAAGAGGAAAAGAAATGTTGTATTTTACGGAGGATATGCATAATGATAGGGCAGATAATTCTGCAGATTATACTTATAGCGCTTAATGCGCTTTTTGCGTGTATCGAGGTGGCGGTTATATCCACAAGCGACGTTCGACTGGAAAAGCTTGCGGCAAGCGGCAACAAAAAAGCCTTAAAACTCAAAAAACTCACCGATACACCAACACGCTTTCTTGCTACTATACAGGTGGCGATAACACTGGCAGGCTTTATCGGAGCTGCTTTTGCAGCTGACAGCTTTTCCGAGCTGCTTACGTCTGCACTGTCAAAGACAGGAATAGGTATTCCTGTACCTGTGATAAAGAAGATATCAGTAGTTTTCATTACTCTGCTGCTTTCTTATTTTACTCTTGTTTTCGGTGAACTCATTCCAAAGCGCTTAGCTATGAAGGATCCTGAAAAGATAGCCCTCTCCATGAGTGGAATGATAAGCTTTGTATCGAAGCTTTTTGCTCCTCTGGTATGGCTTCTTAATGTGACAGCAAACGGAATACTCAGGCTAATGGGAATTGATCCTGAGAGTGATAACGACACCGTTACTGAGGAAGAGATACTTATGATGTCTGATGCAGGAGCTGAAAAGGGAACAATTGATGAGGATGAGAATCAAATTATTAAGAACATCTTTGCGTTTGACGATACTACTGCGGAGCAGGTTTGTACTCACAGAACAGACGTGGATGTGTTATGGAGTGACGATGATGTGAGCGTGTGGGAGGAAACAATCCACCGCACAAGGCACTCTTCGTTCCCAATATGCGGTGAAAGTGTGGATAATGTCATTGGTGTGTTGAATGCAAAAGACTATTTCCGCCTTGATGACAAAAGCAAGGAGAGTATCATGGCTTCAGCAGTTCATGAGCCATGCTTTGTACACGAAAATATGAAAGCTGACCGTCTTTTTGATCAGATGAAGCAGCGTGGTGCAGACCATTTTGCAATAGTAGTCGATGAATATGGTGGAATGAGTGGTATCATAACTATCACAGATCTTGTTGAGGAGCTTGTGGGTGATTTTGCCGATGATCCCGAGGATGAGCCGGGAGCTAGGCTTGAACAGACAAGCGATAATACTTGGACAGTTCCTGGCATAATTTCATTGAGCGATGTGTGCGAGGAGCTCGACGTGGTGCTTCCAGCTGATAAATACGAGACTTTCGGCGGCTATGTAATAGCTGAGCTCGGGCAGATACCAAAGGATGGGTCACAGCTTTCCATTGACGTAGGAGGACTTCATATAGAGATAATTGAAGTAAGGCACCACCGCATAGAAGTATGCCGTGTGGAGAAACTTGCTGTGGAAAAAGAGGAAGAAAAAGAGGTATAAGTATCGAAAATATATTAAAAATTGAGGAGTAATAATTATGGCTATTTTCAGCAAAAAATCAAGTGAAAAATCCATAATATGGGGAGCACTGTTATTTATTGCTATAACCATTGCAGGTTTTGTAATGGGTATAATGGGACTTACAGGTGAGAAATTATCTTTAAATGATGCATTTGTCAACGGCCTGAATCACGGTGAGATAGTAAGTGGTGTTCCAGCATATGGCATCGATCACTATGCATTAAAGGTAAAACATACTGTAAGAGGTATCCCTGTAGGAAATGATTATTACTTCTATATAATCGATGAGAATGATGAGAACGCTCTTGTAGTTCGTGCTCCTAAGGATTTTGGCAAGAACTTTGACAGTGAATATCAAAATTCCAAGAATATAAGGATAAAGGGAAAAGTAAAGAGAATGGATTATAAGGTAAGAAGTTCTCTCCGTGATAACGGCGGATATGGCGATGATTATTATATTGATCTTCTGAGTAACCGTATTGCTATAATGTGGCTTGTTGAAGGAATTGTGGGACTTCTTACAATCATACTTTTTGTTGTGATAAACATGAAGAAAAAGAACGGAGATTTCTTTGAAGGAACAACTGCCTCAAAAGTCATGAATGGTGCAATGGCAGGTGGATTTATTATCGTTGCAGTACTGGTTATATACGTTTTAGCACATATGTAACGGATTGACAACGACAAGGAGAGATGATATAATTAATATATATGTAATAACCGTTGTTAGGCGGTTTTGTCCTGGATTTTGTTTGGAAAGAGAGAAATCTTTTATAAATAGAATTTGAACAGGCATTGATTACTTATTGAATTATTGAAGAAAGAGGTCATTTATATGGCAAAGGATAAAAAGCTGGTATCTGAGATAACCTCAATGGACGAGGATTTTGCTCAGTGGTATACCGACATATGCAAAAAAGCAGAGCTTATTGAATATACAAGTGTTAAGGGTTGTATGGTAATACGTCCTTACGGCTATGCAATATGGGAGAATATGCAGAGGATACTTGATACAACATTTAAGGAAACAGGTCATGAGAATGTATGTATGCCTATGTTTATCCCTGAGAGTCTTCTTCAGAAAGAAAAGGATCATGTTGAAGGTTTTGCTCCTGAAGTTGCGTGGGTAACTCACGGTGGAAATGAGAAGCTCGAGGACAGGCTCTGTGTTCGTCCGACTTCTGAGACTCTTTTCTGTGAGCACTATGCTAATATTGTTCATTCTTATCGTGATCTTCCAAAGCTCTATAATCAGTGGGTAAGCGTTGTGCGCTGGGAAAAGACAACACGACCTTTCCTCCGTTCTAGAGAGTTTCTGTGGCAGGAAGGTCACACCATACATGCAACAGCTGAGGAAGCTATCGAAGAAACAGAGCGTATGCTGAACGTATATGCAGATTTTTGCGAGAAATCACTCGCTATGCCTGTTATCAAGGGAAAAAAGACAGAGAGCGACAAGTTCGCAGGAGCAGTTTCCACATATGCTATTGAAGCTCTAATGCACGACGGTAAGGCTTTGCAGGCAGGAACTTCTCATTATTTCGGCGATGGCTTTGCAAAGGCATTTGGCATTGAATATACAGACAAGGAAAACAAGAGAGTTAATCCACATCAAACAAGCTGGGGTGTTACAACACGTCTTATCGGTGCAGTTATAATGACTCATGGTGATAACAGTGGACTTGTTCTTCCGCCTGCTGTAGCTCCCGTACAGGCAGTTATCGTGCCTATAGCACAGCATAAGGAAGGGGTTCTTGAAAAGGCAAATGAGCTCCTCAGTGAACTCAAGGCAGCAGGTATCAGGGTTAAACTGGACGACAGCGAGAACTCACCAGGCTGGAAGTTCGCAGAGTACGAGATGAAGGGTGTACCTGTACGTATAGAGATAGGACCTCGCGATATCGAAGAAAATCAGTGTATAGTTGCAGTCCGTTACAGTGGCGAGAAGAAAACAGTTTCACTCGGTGACCTTGCAGTATATGTAAAGGCTCTTCTTGAGAAGGAGATACCTGAGGGTATGTTCAATAAAGCAGCTGAAAATCGTGCAAACAGAACCTATGCCTGCACAACTATCGAGGAGATAAACAAGTCGCTTGAAAAGGGCGATGGCTTTGTAAAGGCAATGTGGTGTGGTGAAGAAGCATGTGAGGATGAAGTCAAGGAAAAGACTGGCGTAGGCTCAAGATGTATCCCATTCGAGCAGGAGCAACTCAGCGACAAGTGCGTATGCTGCGGCAAGCCTGCGAAGTGTATGGTATACTGGGGCAAGGCTTATTAATCAATAGTATAATTACGAATTGTGGGGCGCATTTTGTGCGCCCCTCTTTCAAAAACAGATTAATTATCTAATTGTGAGAGGCGAAATTTTCAGAGGTGATACCTATAAAAACAGTTGAGATATTTACGGATGGAGCTTGCAGTGGCAACCCAGGGCCTGGTGGCTACGGAGTAGTTCTGCGCTTCGGAAGCATAGAAAAAGAACTTTCGGGCGGTGACAGAGCCACAACCAATAACAGAATGGAACTTCTCGGTGTAATAACAGGGCTTTCTGCGCTAAAAGAACCATGTAAGGTGATACTGACTACCGACAGCAAATATGTAGTGGACAGCATTACAAAGGGGTGGGTGTACGGCTGGAAGAAAAAGGGGTGGATAAAGTCAGATAAGAAACCTGCTCTCAATGTTGATCTGTGGGAGCAACTTCTGCCGCTTCTTGAAAAGCACGACGTTACATTCAACTGGGTAAAAGGTCATGCAGGACATCCCGAAAATGAGCGCTGCGACAGACTTGCAGTTGAGCAGAGGGATATTCATTCTAAATAAGCTATTATTATCAGAAAGAGGTGGATGCTATGGGATTACTGGATAATATCAAGGATAAGTTATTTAACCGTGAATCTGCGGATACCGGATTTATGACAGATGACGAAAAGGAGCTACGTGAGTATGAGGAATATTACACGCCTCAATCGGGAGTAGCAGACGGCACCTATGCAGAGTTTGTTGTAAGCGACGTTTTAACTTTAAGCGGAAGGGGGACCGTAGTTATCGGTACGGTAACAGGTGGAGTTTTTCGTGTGCATGATGAAGTCGTCGTTGTTCACGGACATACAGAGATACCTTCGGTAATAACAAGTATCGAGCAGTTTTCTAAGATTTGTGAAAGCGTATCAGAGGGAGCAAATGCAGGAATAATACTAAAGGATATCGATAGAAAACAGGTTAGTAGAAACGATATCATAAAAAAGCAGATATCTCCTGTTTGACTGATTAATTATAAAAATAATATACAAACAAAAGGGCTGCCATTTCGGCAGCCCAAATTTATTAATAAGCTATCATTTCAGCTCATTTATTGCAAGTGTTATTCTTATTTACTTTCTGACTCTTCTTTTGCCTTATCAGAGGGAAGTGCGTCGTCGTCGTTCACTATCTTCTTGTACTTCTTTTCCTCTTCAAGTTCCTTAGCCTTTTTAGCGGCTTTGCGAGCACCTGCTGTAGCAGTTTTCTTGCTGCGTTTCATAAGAGTTAATGCAAGCACCAGAACCAAAACGATAAGGCCAATCATAATGGCGATGAAAGCCACTCTTTTTATATTGATGTCGGTAACTGTATGTGCGATTTTTTCTGATTTTGAGTACTTTTCGCCTGCTGATCCTGAAAAAACGCTCATATTAAAGCCATCGAGCTTCTGCCTCTCGGAATTCTCAACTGTATATCCGAAAGCATTTTTACCGATAGTTTTAACACTTTTGGGAATGCTGATCTGTTTCAGCTCATCGCAGACCAGGAAAGCTTCCTCACCGATGGACTCCACACCCTCTGGGAGAATCACCTTATTTAGCTTCATGCAGTATGCAAAAGCAACCTCGTCAATGCTCTTTACAGTAGTTGGAATACTTAGTGAGATAATTCCCTGATCGAAGAGAAATGCTCCCATGCCTATAGATCTGAGTCCCTCAGAAAAATCCACATTTTTCAGGCTTGTACACTGTTTGAAGGCTTCGTCGCCAATAGTTAGTACCGAGGACGGGATATGTACAGCTGTAATTTGTGCACAGGTGGAAAAAGCTCCAGAGCAGATTTCTGATACCCCTGATGGGATAGATATCTCACCCTCGGTCGCTACGGAAGCTCGGTATATTTTATTTTTACCTTTGTCCATGAGCATATTATCTTCATAAATAAAAGAACCATTATTGGAAACATCTATTTTATTTATGCTGTACCAGTCGCCCATTGCATTATCGCCTATATTTAGAAGTGAAGATGGAAGTTTAAAGCTTTCAATTCTTCCGCACTGATAGAAAGCATATTCGCCGATATCAGTAACATTTTCGCCCATTTTAACTTCGCTGAGATTATCACACAGAGCGAACGTGTATGGTTGTATTTCTGTGATAGTGTCTGGAATGTCAATGCTTTCAAGAGCAGTGCAGCTGAAAAATGCATGGTCTCCGAGTGTTTTGAGTTTACGCGGGAGAGTTACTTTTTTCAAAGCAGGACAGCCATAAAAGGCATTTTCCTCAATAGTTGTGACAGAATCAGGAATAGTCAGCGAACCGATACCCGTACATTCTGCAAAAGCTCCCTTGCCGATACAAGTTATGGCAGTACCGTTTCGTACAGCAGGAACTTCTTCAACTATGATGGCCGTGCATTTTGTTATTTTATATGTATGTTCAGGGGTGAGCTCATAATAGAATGAACCGTCGTAAAGAGTATCCTCCGCCCCCTGTAATTCGTCGGCAAAAGCTACGGTTGGCAGACAACACAAAGCAGTTGCTCCTGCTACAAGAACAGCAGCGAGCTTATTAATCGTCTTCTTCAATGTTCTCGTCCTCCTCTTCATCTGCTGTTTCTTCAGCCTTTTTTTTACGGAGTTCCGCTGCTTTAGCCTTGCGTTGTGCAGAATCTTTTTTAGCCTTGTTCTTTTTTACAGCTTTTCCGGTCAATACTCCAATAATACCGAGCAAAGCAGCTCCTATGATGCCTATCATCGTGTATACAAAGCCAGAGGACATGTTTTTTCCAAATACCTTTGTAGTTCCGGTAACTACTTTTATGCCCTCTCGTTGTGCATATTTATAGGCTTCCGAGCCTTCTTCCGTATAGAGAGTGAAGCCGTTGACCAAGATGTCTTCAGACTCACCGTTTTCTGTATCGCTATCTTCTTTATAGTAGTAACCGAAAGCGTAATCTCCTATCTCATGGAGAGAACTTGGCAGACGAAGACTTTTTAGTGCAACGCAGTTATATAATGCGTCATTGCCCATTTTTTCAAGCTTATCCGAAACATCAAATGAAGAAAGGCTTTCACAGTTCTCGAATGCATAGGCATTTATTACCTTGACGTTGGGAAGCTTTACGCTTTCAATGTAATGGCAGTTTGAAAAGGCAGACTGAGCTATCTCGTTAACGCTTGCAGGAACTGAAAAGCTTTTGTCGGCTTTGTTTGCTGGGTAAGCCATTAGAATAGTCTTGTCATTGTTGTACATTATGCCGTTTTCGGTGATGAAGACACTGCCGCTACTGATGTCGATATTTTCAAGAGCAGTACAGAATATGAATGGTTCCTCATCGTTCCATTCTTTTAGAGTACTTGCGGATTTAAAGGTTTTGAGTGACGAGCAATCACAGAATACACGGTTCCCTATTTTTTCAGCACCGAGGAACTCTATATTTTCAAGGGCGCTGCATCCGTCGAAAGCACGGTCTCCTATAAGCTTGACGCTTGAAGGCAGGGTTATCTTTTTCAGATTCTTACAGTTGTAGAAAGCCATTTCTCTGAGTTCTTCAATACCGTCGGGAAGTATTATCTCCGAAGCCTGAGTAATACTGAAGCAGCTTGGATATATCTTGATTATCTTGTTTCCGTCTATTTCAGCAGGAATAGTCAGAACACCTTCCTCTTCAGAATAACAACAAGTGAGAACAGCACCGTCCTCGGTAACTCCGTATTCAAAATCTCCTGATTTTACCCTTTCAATATTGAGGTAATCTAGTTCCTGTTGATATTCCTCAAGGGTAAGAAATACGAAATTGTTTTTATAATCGTATTCTGTATCAGAGTCTGTAGCGTATCTCTGAGCTGCAGAGCCTAGCTTTCCAACGAGGGTAAAGCTGTCGTCTGCAACTATGTTGCCGACGGTGTTCGTAGAATAGCCGAAAGCACAGTATCCTATCTCGGCAACGTTATCAGGAATTATAACAGCGGAAAGACCAGTATTTATAAAAGCATACTGACCTATCTCAACAAGCGAATCGGGGAGTTTGATATCCTTGAGTATCGGGCAGCTTGAAAAAGCTCCTCCGCCAATGTAGGTGAGTCCCTCAGGGAACTTCACATCGCTGAGAGTTGAACAGCTAGAAAAAGCATAGGGAAGTATCTCTGTTACCTTTGTATTGCTAAGGTCGATAGAAGTCATCCTTGGCAGGCAAGCGATAGAGAAATAACCTATTTTTTCAAGTCCATCTGGGAGCTTTATATCTTCGAGGCCTGTATCGTAAAGAGCAGAAGTGCCCAGAGTCTTTACACTGTCTGGGACAGTAAAGAAAGTTCCACCCTTCCTGCAAGGGTAGCAAATAAGAGTATCCTTTGACTTAGTGTAGAGTATGCTGTCTTCGGTGCAGTAGTCCTTATTATCTTCTGCAACGCTTATCTTTTCAAGCTTTGTGCAGTACATGAAAGGATTGCTGTCCGAGATATATGTTATGGAAGCGGGAAGTTGAATCTCGGTAATCGGATTGTTGTCCGGATCACTTCCAAAAGCCGTTTTACCCAGTTCTGTAACGGCAATACCGTCGATCTTATCCGGTACTTCAAGGACTGAAGATGTGCCTGTATAATCCTCGATACAAACTGTATCGTCATGTGTTTTTGAGTACATGAAGTCACCGCTCTTTACATATGCATCATCGGTCTCCTCATTGTCATCTTCCTGCAGATCAACCAAAACAGAGCTATCATCTTTTTCCTCCTCTGCAAAGCTGCTCGTTAAAGGAGCTGTTGCAAAGGCGCAAATAAGCAAACCTGCAATAAATGCAGCGATTTTTTTATGTTCAAGCATAGTATTACCCTCTCATTAAAGAATATATCAATTCTCATACATTATAGCATAATGCGCGTGATATTGCAACAAATTTCACCTATTTTTCGCATTTAAGGCGGCTATTTTCAGATATCGTCCACATTTTTTCTGAAAGTGGCTCTGATTACTGCTTTTAGTGTATTTATTGAGAAAGAGTCCTCAGTCTCAAAGCAATCAAGAAGCTTTTCCATATTTTCCTCGCAGTATTCGGTTTCCTTAGAGTAGTTTTTCGCTATTTCTGCGCAGTCCTCAAAGCTACAAGCTCCGTGTTCAGCAGATTGGCAGCGGAACAGCTCACAGATAAAAAGGGTGCTGACAACTGCGAAAGTTGCATATCCGATAACATTTCCATCATAAATACTCTTCATGATGTAACGGAACAGGAAATATGCAGCTATTCTTCGTAAATAAGAGATATGCTTTGCGTTTGCATTCGGAGCTTCGTCGAGTTTATTTGCACATCTCCTTATATATGGGATCCATTTATCATCAATTGGTTCGAGTTCAGAGAAACTGTGGAATATTTTCTGAATGGCTTCGGCAACCCCAATAGTTGTTTTGTTTCGTGAAATTTGAATATCAATACATTCTGCGGCCGTTAACGCTGTATCTAGAATATAACAGAGAGCCTCTGCTAATGGCGTATTATCATCGCATACAGTTTCAAGCATAGATTCGCGAACTTCAATTAGCATATCGAACAGCTCTTCGTCGTACTCTCCTGCAGCTTCTTCAAATGGGACTTCTTCCTCGTACAGCAAAAACGGACGTGAGAGTATCAGTTGAGCTGAGGCTTCGCAGCAAAGGCCTGTTCCGCCTTCTTTGATATTGCCAAACCATTCGTAATACCTGGGGTGCTCGGCACAGATATGGCAGAGGCTTTTTTCTCCGAGTGTTGTGTATATGTCGCATAGTCCATCATTATTGAGAAAAGGGCATCGCTCGTCTTTGGAAAGTATAAAGTGACCATCCTTTATATTATCACGCAATCTTTCACCGAAAGCGCCTTTTATCGTCGCATATTTTGCAGCAGTTGCCTCGTCAATGTCAATTTCCCAACCTTTACAGCAGCTGTCCATGCATTCTCCTGCAATGCAGCGGAAATCGCGACAGTATTCGGGTGTACGGTATATCATAGTATCGTCCTTTCGAAAAAGCAAAGGGACTGATGAACAGTCCCTTTGATATAAAACTATTTTTATTAACGCTGATCAGTTTTTGGTTACCACTGCTTTGATGTTCTTGTGTTCCTTTATGAGCTCTGCTCTGTTGAATTCTTCGGGAGTTATAAAAGTCGGAACTATCTCGTGCAATGCCTGAACAGCTTCTTCGTTTAGATTATGATTCGCAGCGTTGCGGAGTCTGCGAAGCTTTCTTATAAAGGCGTCACAATTAAGCTCTATCTGGTTTCCAATAAATATGAGTTTATTGGAGGTTTGCTTAAGGCCTTCCTCGTTCATTAGGAGTTCCTCGCGAAGCTTTTCACCTGGACGAAGACCTGTGAACTTGATTTCAACGTCAGTGTATGGTTTCTTACCATACATACGGATGAGATTTTCAGCCAATTTTACGATATGTACCGGTTGACCCATATCCAGTACGAATATTTCGCCACCGTGAGCTATCGCGGCAGCTTCCATAACTAAACTAACGGCCTCAGGGATAGTCATGAAGTATCTGATAACGTCAGGGTGAGTTACAGTTACGGGTTTGCCGCTCTCAATCTGCTTGCGGAATAGAGGTATAACTGAGCCGTGCGAACCGAGCACATTGCCGAAACGTGTAGTTACAAACTCTGTACAACCGTCATGTTGCTGAGAGAGGTACTGTATTATCATTTCACAACAACGCTTTGAAGCTCCCATTACATTGGTAGGGTTTACCGCCTTGTCGGTGGATACCATAACAAACTTTTTTACGTTGTGAAACTGAGCTAAAGTCGCAACATTGAATGTACCGATAACATTGTTCTTGATAGCTTCCATAGGGGAATTTTCCATGAGAGGAACGTGCTTGTGAGCAGCAGCATGGAAAACAATATCAGGTTTGTACTTGTCAAAAATAGAGTTCATGCGGTCGTAGTCTCTTACAGAAGCGATAAGCACTGTGAGCTTGAGGCTGTCGCCGTACTCCATTACAAGCTCCTGCTGAATGTCATAGGCATTATTCTCATAGATATCAACTATTATCACGCGCTCAGGGTCATATTTAGCTATCTGACGTACAAGCTCGGAACCAATTGAACCACCGCCGCCAGTTACCATGCAGACCTTTCCACTGATGAAATCGCGTATATCTTTATTGTCGAAGCTTATTGGAGAGCGTCCAAGAAGATCCTCAAACCTGATATCATGCATCTGAGAGATCAGAGGATTATTCTTGTCGTTGAAAATAAGGTTCCCTATGAACGGAATGACCTTTACAGGTAGATTTGTTCCTGCACAAATGTCCAGTATTCTTTTTTTCTCGTCGTCGAGACATGAGGGGATAGCAAAGATTATCTGTTCAACGTGATGCTGGTCTACATACTTGATTATTTCATTGGTAGTTCCTACTACAGTAACGCCATGTATTTCGGTTCCTATCTTGCTTCTGTCGTCGTCGATGATACAAACTGGCTCATAATCTGCGGAGATGTTGTCAGAAGCAGACTTCTGTGCGTTCATAATCTCAGTAATTATCATTTTACAGGTTTGACCGCCACCAACTATCATAGTGCGCTTCTTGTTGCTGTCTGCTGAAGAAGCCTTAATAGTAACGAAAGTCTCCTTGAACAGAAGTCTGAACAGACATACCCCGATGAGAGTGAGAATTCCGTGTAAACATATGAAACTAATAGGTGCCTGCTTGCTGACAATATAAACGATAATTCCTGAAGCAAAGAATCCGAAAACTACACCATAAAAACAGGATAGATAATCGTGCTTGTTGAAGAATCTCCACAGCTTATTGTAAGCGTTGAAAATGAACAGGCAGCTGCAACAGGTGAAAGAACCGATTATGAAGCTTATAAGCAATCCTGAACTGCTTATCGACTTTCCGAAGAAAGACAGTATGAAATTCGTGATAAGTGACGCAGTAATAACAATAAAAGCGTCTGCCATAACGAGTATAGCACGTCTGAAACTGAACTTTTCCAATAATTTTTTCAAAACCTTAACCCCTTTTCAGCCCTGAAAAGAGCTGAAATTCTCCTTCTATCAAATATTTTGTGCAGTAACGATCAGACTTGCAGGCTCAAGAAGTTCATTCGAAGCCCTTAGTATTTCGGAATCGCATTTTTCAATTAGCATATTCCAGTTAGGTCGTCTGCTTTCGGTATTATGCGCGTCGCTGCCAAATACCACCTTTTTGTCGCTTTTCAGCACTTTTTCAAGGAAATCTTCCTCTTCAGGAATGAGAAAGACGTCGTTGTTGAACTGGAAAATAGCGTCAATTTTCAGCAGCTTTTCAATGTTTTCTGGCGAATAATACTGAAGATAACGGTGAACATGAGCAAGTATCACCTTAAGACCGAGCTCTGAGGAAACAGCGTTGATTTCCTCTGACATCCACTCCTCATAATCTCGGTATGGCAGTTCAAGGAGTAGCATATCAGAATTCTCGATGGCAAGCTGCTCGATACCTTGAATTTTTGATATCCCGTGTTCTATGGCGACTTCAGCACCAAGCACTATATCGGGAATGGCGGCTGTATCCCATATGCTGTCAAGAGCATCCTCGCGCCGCAGCAGATATTCTGTCAAAGACCTTTCTTCGTGGGCATAGAAATGGGGAGTTGCTATGATACGCTCAACTCCCTGCTCTTTCATTATTTCTATCATTTCAAGAGCTGTTTCCAAGTCTGCAGCACCGTCGTCCATGAACGGCAGAATGTGACAATGGTAATCAGTTAGCATATTCTGTTGTCTTCCTTTTTCTTTGTTCTGTATATTTAATTGTTAAAGCATTATATATATCTTCTGCTTTTATAATATTGCATAAAAAATCGCATTATATATTATCGTGTAACTATCCTGCGATACCGCTATAATTATATAATAATATAAGTGCATTTGTCAATAGGGAAAAAATAATTAATTTTATATCACAATTCACAAAAAATCAACAACAATAAATATACATATTTTCATAACTCAGTGATGCAACTTCAGAATGTCTAGGATGGTTAAAACGACAAAAAAGTGCAGCTGCTGATGCAACTGCACTTTAAGAGGTATATGGATCAATTATCACTTAGTTATTAGTCAATAACCGTATCTGCGCTAACAGGAAGTGATTTTACGAGGTTAAGAAGATAAAGCTGGATAACCTGTGCGTCCTTAACAGTAACACCGTCGTTTCCGTAAACGTCAGCAGCAAGCTGACCGTCACCATCGAGTGTGTACTTGTTGGGGTTAGCGAGAGACTGCATAATCTTTACCGCATCACTAAGGTCAACCTGACCATCCTGGTTAGCATCGCCTGCGAGGAAATCTGTATGAGGTGCGCTGCCTTTTTTAGTAGTTGTTGATGATGTAGTAGTTGTTGAAGTTGATGTAGTAGTTGTTGTTTCAGTAGTAGTTGTGGTTGATGTAGTAGTTGTAGTAGTTGTAGTAGTTGTAGTAGTTGTAGTAGTTGTAGTAGTTGTTGTTGTTTCAGTAGTAGTTGTTGTTTCAACAGCAGCTGAACCGAAGTTGTATTCAGCAAGGTCTACAAGCTCGGGCTGATACCAGATCTGGCACTCAGCAGAAGCAATACCAGCAGGGAACTTGCTCATAGCGATTCTAACAGTGAGGTCACCGTTAGCATCTGTTGTACCCTTCCACTCAATCTGCTCCCAACCATCGCCGTTGTAGCCTACGCAGCCGTTTGTAACAGTATTCTTTTCGCCTTTGAATGTGAGAATAAGGTCATCGTCAGACTTAGCATTAGAGAAGTCAATCTTGTACTTCTTGGTCTTGTCAACTTCAACTTCGATTTCAACCTCAGGAGCATTAAGGATAACTATCTTCTCGATGTTTGTAACTGAGTCTGTTCTTGCCTGCATATGATTTACTGTTGAGAGATCATTCCATGCAGCAGGGAGCTGCTTGCTTACAAGGTAGTAAGCAATGCCATTTGCTTCATCAACTACATAAGGCTTGAACTCTGTCCAGTTACCGTATTCAGCATCTGAGAAAGCTAGGATAGGAGTTGCGCCTGTGAACTTGATAGCAACTTCCTTGCCCTCAAGCTGTGACCATTCTATCTCCTGACCAGGAGTTGTGTTCTCATAGGTCTTTGACTTGGAAGCATCGATTTCTACAGCCTTATCCCTGAAAACAGTACCCTCTGAGAGGTCCTGATGATTGTAAGAAGGAATCTTTCTTTCACTGCCCCACTTGATAGAAGTGTCATTCATAATTTCCATCATTTTGTTGATGACAGGAAGGCTTGTTTCGTACCATTCACCTGTCTCACGATTGATATAGCCGTGGCATTCGCCTGGATCCTTAGGATTAGATTCGATATTGTTATCCCAGAGACAGCATGGTATACCATACTTTTTAGCTGTTGAGAAGTAGAGGTTTGTCCAATCTACACGAGCCTCTGTGTTTCCAAAGTTTGATGTGCCCATTTCACCGATTACAACAGGGATATCCTTATCAAGGAAGAGGTCGCGCATACCCTGGAGAGTATCAGCAAGGTTCTGAGCATAAGCGCCTGTGAATACAGAGTGATCTTTAACGGCTGTATTCATAGTGAAGTCATAAGGTGTATAAGCATGAATAGAGATGGCTACATAAGGATCGCTAGGAACGTCAATAGCCTTAAGAAATGTCTGCTCTGCACTTGCACAGTAGCCAGGAAGCATAAGGAGACGTGTTTTAGCGTAAGGACCATCCATACCTCTGATAAGGTCTACAAAGTCGTGCTCAAGCTTGTTAATAACATCACACTCATCAACTGCACTTGCAGCCCACCACTCATAAGTTGTACCAACAGCACGTGGTTCGTTCATACACTCAAAAATGAGGTGCTGATCATAGTCCTTGAAGGTCTCAGCTATCTGAGTCCAAATCTTCATAAGCTTTGGCTGGATATCATTGTAAGCTGTAAGAAGATCACCTCTGTTGATCCAGTTCTCATGATGAACGTTGATGATTATGTACATATCGTTTTTGATACCGTAATCTACAACTTCCTTTACACGAGCAAGCCACTGAGGATCGATGTTGTTGTCCGAGTCAAGATGCTGGAACCAAGTAGTAGGGATACGAACTGTATTGAATCCCTTTGCTTTAAGTGCATCAAACAGTGTCTGATTTGCTTTCGGGCAGCCCCATGCTGTTTCGGTTTCAAGGCCAGCTGTGGTGAAATCTCCTTTAGCATCGCCCGCTTTTGCGTCCAAAGTGTTACCGAGGTTCCAACCGATTTTCATGTTTTCTGTTATCTCAAAAGCTGTCATTGTTTTGTCCGCAGCGACAGCGTAGTCGTCGAGCGGATCGAAGTGTAGCGCTGAAAACATGCATACTGCAGCAGCAGAAATGCTTACAAAACGCTTCACATTCTTAGATGAATTGAACATGATATTTTCCTCCCTAAAATATTGTTATTTGGATTGTTTTTCTTTAAGGTCCAGTGCAGTAACCCTAAAGCATTTGACACTTATAGTTTATCATATATGTAAAAAAAAGTCAAGGTGGTTTGTGCAAAATGCAACAAATTTAGCATAGAAATATTGGTAGGATAATTAGTACAAATGCCAATGAAATCCCTATACAACAGGGATTTATGTTTCATTATTGTTATTAAGATATAATATTTTTGCGTTATTAAACAAAATATTACTGATTACGTAAATATATATATTATATACATATTAAATTAATATTTTGTACTTTATATTGCTATTTTGTTCACCATTTAAACAGTATATAATTAAGACGTTATCTAAGTGTTAATGGAAAAGCCCCTGCGCAACTGAGCAGGGGCTTAGAAATATATTACTTTTTCTTCTTTTTTGCTTCTTCAAGAACGCTTTCAACTGCACTTTCAGCAGTATCAGCGATATTCTCTGAAGTATCTTCGACTTCATCTTCGAAATCATCTAAAGCGTCTTCAGCAGTTTCTGCAATTTCCTCGGCAAATTCTTCAGATTCCTCGGAGATATCCTCAGCAGTTTCTTCGACTTTTTCTTGGACATCTTCTGTAACCTCTTCTGCCTTGTCCTTTGCCTTTTTCAGGGGTTCTTCCGTAATCGCACCTTTTGACTTAATAATGTTCTTCTTTGAAGACTTTTTTACGTTCTCTGACTCTTCTACAGCCTTGTCAGCTTCACCACTCTTTATGAGCTTCTTTGCCTTGAGCTTTTCGATTATTATTTTGTTGTGCTTTCTGTCGTACATATAGAAGAGCGCTAGTATTATGATACCGAGTATCAGAGTAACTATTCCCATATTGAAGCCTGGAGGGGTATACTTGAGGGATACAGTGTGATGACCTGTTGGAACACGGATTCCTATGAGTGTTCCGAGAACGATTATCTCACCCTCCGCACCATCTCCGTTGAAAAGAGTTGTCTTTTTGGTATCAGGGTTCTTTTCCTCTATGATCTGACTCTGCACAGTCTTTCCGTCAATCTGAACCTCCCAGCCAGGTTCGTATGGGATTGAGGTCATTAGTATCTGGCCTTCCTGTGCATCAACGTCGCCTATAAGGTAACGGTCGTTTGTCTTGCTCATGTCGAGCACCCAGGGGTTTGCCTTGAGCTTGTTGATATCCTCCTGGAAAGCTTTCTCGTCCAGATAGTAGAAGTTGAATCCAGAGTTCTTTCTTACCATTAGGTACTCGTTGCTTCCGGTGTACTGACCATTGTTGCCTGTAGGAGGAATTGTGAGTCTGATCTCTACCTCGTCTCCCTTTTTGAATGGTCCCATTCTCACGATAGGTGAGGAATTCGTATTGAAGTATGTACCATAGCTGTCGTAATTCTCAGTGCCTGATTTCTGACCTCTGTAAACACCGTCATCGCCTTTTACGGCTACCCAAACATTACAAGCCTTTCTCATTTCGGAGCCAAGGTGCATATAGATATTTCCGTTATTTGGAACTGTAACGTCGATGTTTACAACAGCGTCGTCAACGCCTGCGAATGCTTCATAGCAGTCGTGGATAGTGCCACCGTTGTCGTAATCGTGGAGATAAACCTTGGTATCATCATATTTTACGGTGTAGTCAAATGGTACATAATACTGCCTTGGTGTGAGATTTGCGAAATCTGTTGTGCTTCCTGCCATAGCGCTGAGGAAGTTGTTCAGGCTGTTGAAGGGGTTGTCGTTACCTAGACCTGTAAGGTTAAGGATATCATCGTCAGCCATATAGCCGATATTCAGAGCATTGGGGTTCTCGTAAACATCCATTGTTGCGGGAATGATCTTATCTTTCTTGTAGTCCGCGGCGAATCGCCAGATATATGAAGCGTCAACCATGGAACTGATATTTGTTCTTAACGGATCATCGAGAACGTACTTTATGCCGAGTATTGAATCTGCAACCGGGTTGCATCCCTCATATTTTGACTCGAAGCTCTGTGTAAAGTAGCCCATTGTCTCAATGAATGTGATAGCTCTTGCGTTCATTACAGAGCTAGAGTGTGATATTCCTTTTAAGCCGTAAGCAAGGTCATCGTTGACCATTCGGTTGAAGGTTTTTTCTGCGCGGTAGAAGCCACCGTCATATTCCTTGAGCTTTTTGACAACGTCTGGAGCTGTCATTATCTCGGTATATGTGCTGTGGTCGGAGTTTCCGACTTCCTTGAATATCTTTCTGAAAGAGTCGTAGCAGTTATATCCTGTTTCGAAGAATATCAGGAGAGCCATTCCTACTGTTATAGCATTCTTGGCTTTCTTTGTCCTTGTGTGGCTGTAGCAGTAAACTGCTATGAGGTATATAGCTCCAAGAATTAGGCCGAATGCAATTGTTCCAAGCCAGAGCTCTTCCCAGTGATCAGATCCGCGCTCCATATTTGCCTTGTAGGGGGCGATAGCTACGTACTTGTATTTCTCCTCGTTGTAGTTGAAGTCTTTCATTTTGGCGCAGAATATTGCTGTGAGACTGCCGACAATCGCCGCGGATACACCTGCACTGACAGGCGACATTTTGTAGCCTTCGAGATTGGAGAAGATATCTGCTGCCATTGATACGAACACGAATGAAAGCAGGAAAGAATATCTGTACGGGAGCCAGTTAGGATCCTGACCACCGTGCCACATCATGTTTATGGGCTTTACATACATACTGAAAATGAGTATGAATGAAAGAAGTCCGTAGCCGATCTTCTTGTTTAACTTTATCTTCTTATTCATGAAGAAGAGCGGAATGAGCACGAATGTGAGAACGCCGCAGTATATCTCTGGACGTCCGTAGAAACGGGTTCCTTCGTCAACATTTACTGAATAGTACTGGTTCGGGAGCAGACATGGTACGAGCTCGAGAGGATTAAACATTGCTCTGTAGCTGTAATCCGGCACGGAGAAGTCGAACTTACCGAGAGCCAGTGCGTTGTAGACAGGCATTATCATAATATAACTGCACATTAGTACGACTAATGTGGATACGCCCATTCGGAGAACTACCATTCCGTACTCGCTGATATTCTTGAACTTACGGCTTGTACCGAAGAACAGGTAGTAGAAGAAGTAAATGGCTATGAATATCGCTATCATGAATCCGATATAGAAGTTAGCAACAAACATCAGAGCTGTAGGTATGATGTAGTTGATCTTTCTTCCGTCGTCTATGAGGTATTCGACGCCAAGGATTATCAGAGGCAGGAATACTGGTCCGTCGATCCACATCGGGTCTATGAGCTGGATAACGACGTATGCCATCATAGCGTACATTGTGGAGAACATGATGGACTGGAGCGGTCTGAGATTCTTTGATTTCTGTGCATAAATGCTGAATGTGAGACCAGCAGCGCCGACCTTTGCCATCTGCATTATCATTACGCTTTCGAGTATCATTTTTCTCGGGAGAAGCATGACAATCAGAGTGAATGGGCTCGCCAGATAGTATCCTATGATGCCCATGAAGCCACCGGAAAGGTTTCTGCTCCAGCTGTAAAAGGCACTTCCGTCACCCCAGAAAGCATCTCTGAGATATTCGAAGTAGTAAATGTACTGACCGTTAAGGTCCAGTGTGAGAACTGAACGCTCACCGAATGGATAGATGTCGAAGCCGATGTATGACACGAATGTAAGGAGAAAAGGTATCAGAAACGACGCTATATAGAATAGCGGCTTGTACTTTGCACCTTTTCTCTCAGCTATGATGTCTGCGGCTGTGATAGCAGGTTTAGTGCTGCCGATCTTGTTGCGGGCAGTTGTGCTTTTCTGCTTTGTGCCCGTAGCTTTTGACTTAGCCAATTTTGTTCCTCCTTTTGCTTCGGGTATATTTAGCCATAATACCCGATTTTATACTATTTTTTATTATACTACAAAACTTTCCCTTTTGCAATACAAAAATTAGGATACTTTAATGTCGTGTGACAAAATATTGTATTTTTATTTATTTTCCGAAAATGCCTGTGAATTTTCGGAGGTTAATACGTATATTAACAAGTGAGAGTATCCGATTGGTACTTGTGGGTTATACATATTATAATAATGTAATTAAAGGAAAATATTTTGGAAAAGCATTGACTGACAAGTTGCAAAGTGCTATAATTAAATCGTTATGGGTCTTTTTTAAGATCTTGTGCATTAAAAATGAATAAGGAGATAAGACAAAGTGGGAAAATATTTTGGAACTGACGGATTCAGAGGCACGGCTAACGAAAACCTTACAGCTGACCATGCGTATAAGGTAGGACGTTTCCTTGGATGGTATTATGGTGAGCTTAAAAGAAGAAATGGTGACGATACTCCTGCTCGTATTGTAATAGGAAAGGACACACGACGTTCAAGCTATATGTTTGAGTATTCATTGGTAGGTGGACTTACAGCTTCAGGAGCCGATGCATATCTGCTCCACGTTACGACTACGCCTTCTGTTGCATATATATCAAGAGTTGACAGCTTTGATTGCGGTATAATGATTTCCGCAAGCCACAACCCTTACTATGACAACGGTATCAAGCTTATAAATGGTCAGGGTGAGAAAATGGAGGACGAGGTAATAGATCTCGTAGAGGCTTACCTTGACGGAAAGCTCAACGCTTTTGGTCAGGATTGGGCAGAGGTACCTTTTGCTCATGGTGATAAGATTGGCAGAAGTGTTGATTATGTTGCAGGAAGAAACCGTTATCTTGGCTACCTCATTTCTCTTGGTATGTATTCTTTCAGAGGCATGAAGATAGGTCTTGACTGTGCTAATGGAGCTGCATGGAATATTGCCAAGTCTGTATTTGAGGCGCTCGGAGCTGAGACTTACGTTATCAATGCCGAGCCTACAGGTGTGAATATCAACAACAATGCTGGTTCTACACATATTGAGGGACTTCAGAAGTTTGTTGTTGAAAAGGGCCTCGACGCTGGTTTTGCGTACGATGGTGATGCTGACAGATGCCTTTGTGTTGACGAAAAGGGAAACGTTATCACGGGTGACCATATTCTCTACATATACGGAAGATACATGAAGGAACGCGGAAAGCTTATAAATAATACGGTGGTTACTACCGTAATGTCAAATTTTGGACTCTATAGAGCATTTGACGAGATAGGCGTTGAATACGCTAAGACAGCTGTAGGCGATAAGTATGTTTATGAGTACATGAAAGAGCACGGTTGTTGCATCGGTGGTGAGCAGTCAGGACACATCATATTCTCGAAATACGCTTCAACAGGCGATGGCATACTCACTAGCCTGAAGATAATGCAGGTGATTATGTCACGCGAGAAGAAACTCAGCGAGTTGGCTGCACCGTTTACTGTATATCCTCAGGTTCTAGAGAATGTAAAGGTAAAAGATAAGGCTGCTGCACAGGCTGATCCTGATGTTCGAGCAGAGGTAGACAAGGTCGCAGCAGAGTTGGGAGATTCAGGAAGAATACTTGTTCGTGAGAGTGGCACAGAGCCTCTCATTAGAGTTATGGTTGAGGCAGAGAAGGAATCTGTATGCCGCAGTTGCGTTGACAGAGTAGTGAACGTTATAAAGTTAAAAGGACATATATTATAATAACAGAAATATCGGCGCTCTTTACAAAATACTGTCGGGAGCGCTGCTTTTTCAAGTTGGTATATTTTATCAAACTGACATTGGTGCATAGTTGTTAATTTCAGCTAATTACTGGAAATATAACCTTTCTATTGACTATCTATCATGTTAGTGGTATAATTATTCTTACGGCATGTTGTGCCGTAATATAAATGTTTTGATAAATATGGAGGTTGAAATGGCTAAGAATAATGAGCGTAATCTTAACATTACGATCAAAAATCAAGAAGATGACGAACAGGTTATTATTTCAGTTTCTTCTGTTTTTAAGCAGTTGAAGCGCTTCCTGGTGGTATGGATAATTGTTGCAATTATAGCAGCTCTTGCTGTATTTTCATTATCAGCATTCAAGGTTTTTTCTGATGCAACTCCCGCACAGGCTATAGTAAGCTTTACTTATGATGGTATCGATCAGGGACTTGACCCTAAAAAGGGTGGGAAGTTCGACATAGAGACAATTAAGAGTCCAAAAGTTATAGAAATGGCTCTTACAAAAATGGGACTTGATCTAGAAAGTCTTGAGGATGTCAGAGCAAACATTAGATTTGGATATAAAATACCCCAGGATGCTTATGATAAGCTCAGAGCTTACAACAGTGTTATGGAAAAGGCTACAAGTGGAAGTCTTTCTGCTGCTCAGGCACTACTTGACGTTAAGTATTTTCCTACACAGTATGATGTTATTTTCGATTACAGCAAAGCAGGTTTCGACAAGACAACAGGTACTGAGCTACTTAATAACATTGTTGACTGCTACGGTCAGTACTTCTATCAACTCTATGGCTTCAACAAGCCTTTGGGGGCTGCAGCAACATCCGTTGTATCTGAAAGCTATGACTATGCTCAACAGATTGATCTTTACAGGATTTCACTCAGAACTATAAAGAATTATCTTGATGAATTAGCAAGGGAAGATAATACAGCTTTTCGTTCAAGCATAACAGGTTTTTCATTCAACGATCTTTCAGAATACGCGAAGGCTGTTGGAAGCATTGATCTTGACCAGATTTCGTCCTACATTTCTGTAAACAACGTAACAAAGAACAAGGATGCCACTCTTGCATATTATGATTACAGAATAGAGAAGCTCAGCCGTGACAAGGATGAGTATAGTGAGAGACTCGCAGCTCTTGATGCTTCTATCGCGAAGTATGTCAAGGATTCTGCAACATTTATAGGTGCAGGAGCCGAGAGCATAAATGGTACATCTTCGATTCATTCGGATCAGTACGATACAATGTTCAAGCAGAAAACAAGTATTGAAGCAAGTCTTGCTGAGACGGTACAGGATATTAAGTTCTATGAGTCAAGAAGAGAAGCTCTAAAGTCCAATAAAACTAGTTCAAGAGCCAATATCGAAAAGGTAGATACAGATATTGAAGCGCTTAAGGAAAAGGTTGAAAATATTGTCGATCTTACAGAAAAGACAGCTAACGACTACTATGAGAATATTCAGTTTGCAAATGCATATACAGTACTTGCTTATGCTTCAAAGTCTGCTACGGCAGGTATTAGCCAGGCAATAAGCCTTTCTTTAAAGAAGATAATAATTTGGGAAGTACTCATTTTTGCTTTATATCTTGCAATTGTATTTATCGCTGCTCTTAAGCGCGATAATAGAAAAAAGGTTGCGAAGAGCTTAGACGATGATGATGACGATGACGATGAACTAGAGGAAGTTATCGATGCTATCGAGGAAGCTGCTGAAAAAGAAGCAGAAAAAGTTTCGAAAAAAACAAAGAAAAGATAAATGATATATATAACAGCTCCAAAAGGGGCTGTTATTTTTTTTCAATGTTAAATTCACGTTAAACTATTGCTAGAATCATTGACTAGCGGATATAACCTGATATAATATAATCAGAAGGGAAAAATTTATTGTTATATAAAAAGAAAAGATCAGGAGAAACATATGGAAGAGTTTTCGATTTTTAACATTTTCACTCTTGTTGGAGGACTTGCTTTCTTCCTTTACGGAATGAATGTTATGTCTACAGGACTTGAAAAACTTACAGGAGGCAAGCTCGAAGTCGCACTGAAAAAAATGACTGAGAACAAGCTCAAGGCTATTCTTCTCGGAATGGGCGTTACGGTTGCAATACAGTCATCATCGGCTATGACTGTAATGCTTGTTGGTTTTGTAAATTCGGGTATCATGACACTTGAGCAGACTATTGGAGTTTGTTTCGGTTCAAATATAGGTACTACATTTACGGCTTGGATACTCTGTCTTGATGGCATCAAGGAATCCGGAGAAGGTGGTATAATCAGTTTTATTCTTAGACTATTAAAGCCTATTTCGTTCTCACCTTTAATAGCTCTTGCTGGAACTATCCTTATAATGTTTGCTAAGAAGAACAAGAAAAAGGATGTAGGACGTATCCTTGTTGGCTTTGCAGTTCTTATGACGGGAATGTCTTTTATGTCGGATTCCGTTGACCCGCTGGCAAACTCTCCTGATTTCCAGAGAGTTCTTACAGCGTTCCATAATCCTATTCTTGGCGTTCTCGTTGGAACGGTTTTCACAGGTATAATACAAAGCTCTGCAGGTTCTATAGGTATATTGCAGGCTTTCTCAAAGACTGGCGGTCTTACATGGGGAATGTCACTCCCGATAATCATGGGCTGCAACATAGGTACATGCGTAACGGCTCTCCTAGCTACAGTGGGTGTCAGCAAGGATGCTAAGCGTGTTGCATGGACCCATATAATCATCAAGATAATCGGTACATTGGTGCTTCTTCCGATAATAATGATACTTCAGAACGTCATAGACCTCGGTATAATGAGTAAGACAGTTGGCTATGTAGGTATTGCGGTAATGCACACTATCTTTAACGTTGCAACAACTGTTATGTTCATGCCTTTCACTAAGCAGCTTGTTGCTCTCTCAAAGATAGTTGTTAAGGATGGTAAGGAAGAGGTCAAGGACACAAGAAGAACTCTCACAGGCCTCGATGCTATTCTTTTAAAAACTCCTGCCGTAGCTGTTCATACATGTATTTCAGCTACAAATCAGATGGCAGAGCTAACAAGAGAAACTATTCTCATGTCGCTTAAGCTTCTCACAGGCTATAACGATGAAGCTTGTGAAACGATAATAGAAAACGAGGACATTATTGATGGCTATGAGGACAAAATAAACAGCTATCTTATTAAACTGGCAAAATCCAGTATCACAGGTGCGGACAGCCGAAGCGTGTCGAAGATGATGCATTGTGTGGGTAATTTCGAGAGAATTTCTGATCATGCAGTAAATCTCGTTGAATCGGCACAGGAAATGCACGAAAAGGGAATAATGTTCTCTGATGAGTGCATAAATGAAATAACGGTTATTACCGATGCCATTGCAGAGAACGTAAGTAAGGCTATTGATGCATATGTGAATAACGATCTCAAGATTGCACACAAGGTTGAGCCTCTCGAAGAGGTTGTGGATAATCTCAGCACTGAGTTAAAAAACAGGCATATTCGCCGATTGCAGAACGATGAGTGTACCGTAGAGCTTGGATATATCTTCCAGGATGTACTAACAAACCTTGAACGTGTATCAGATCATTGTTCAAACATTGCAGGTTGTCTTATCGAGACTGATGAAAAGACAAATCTTCACGCTTACCTCCACGAGGTAAAGGAGAACGATGAGGTGTTCAGAACGGAATACCGTGCTTATGCCGAGGATTATTTCCGCAGGTTGGGCACACAGGAAGTTAACGCATAAAAAGGATCAAGCCCGAAAGAGATTCGCAAGAACCACTTTCGGGCTTGTTATTTGTTTCATAAGTCAATAAAATTATTTTAGTAGGGAAGCGTAAATTTTCCGGCTTTCCATATGTTATCGTTGTCAATAACTACCGAAAACTCTTCAGATTGAGTATTTGGTCCCTCACCGTAGTCGCTGTCGCTATAATAGTTTTCCACGGTAAACACTATTTCGTCATCAGTTTTGGACTTTATTTCTGTTATTTTTGAACCGGTGTAGTATATATCGGCTCCTCTTGCTCCTGAAAGAGCATATACACCGCCATCTTGTTCAACATAGAGTGTGGAAAGGTCGACTGTCTTGTAGCGGTTACTGAATACCTTATAGTATGCATTCTCAACATCTGAGAATGACTTGATATTGCTGTCGGAGATGTGATAATATCTCCAGTTGAAGTTGCCCGTTTCAATGAACTGCTCATCGATCGTGAAAGGACAGCCTACAGTGAAATTCCACTGAGTACGGCAGGCTGACTCAAAAAGTGCCTGCGCTGCTGATATTATTGTTTGGTCATCTGCGTCCTTGCTGTTAGTCTTGAAAATTACAGCTCCGTCCTCATTGTATTCGAAAGCTCCGCCGCCGAGAGGGTCGGGTTGTGTTGTTGTGGCTTTGACTGTAGTTGTTACAGATGATGTTATTTTTGTTGTTTCGTCTTCAGAAGTAACCTCTGTAGCTGCCGCAGTAGTCTTGGGTTCGTCGGGCTTTGAAGGAGCCGTTCCCGTCTTTTCGCTTTCACATGACACAAGTGATGCTGTAAAAACTACTGCTGCAATAATTGCTGATATTTTTTTCATTATAGTTCCTCCTCATCTTCATCGTCATCGAGGACGAAATCAATAGTTCCGTCACTAACGTTGACAGCGGCGCAGACTACCTGTACGGTCTGCCCTAGAGTGTATGATATTCCTGTGAATCGCTCTGTGAGCGATACAGGCTCTGTATAGTCATATTCTCCATCAGGGAGCGTTCTTATGTGAATGAGACCCTCTATGGTATTTGGAAGTTCAGCATAAAAGCCAAACTCTGTGACTCCCGATATCTTAGCAGTAAAGCTCTCGCCAATATGAGATTTCATGTATTCAGCCTTGTAGCAGTCCTCGCATTCGCGCTCAATAGTTATAGCACGTATTTCCGCGGCAGAGGAGCGGTCAGCAGCGTTTACGGCAAATCCTGCATAGCGCTTGTTGAGCCACTCGTTGTTGTATCCTGCGAGAATATCTGTAATTATGCGGTGTATAGCAAGATCAGGATAACGTCTTATAGGCGAAGTGAAGTGGGCGTAGTCGTCTAGTACCAGTCCGAAATGTCCAAGAGGCTCGGTGGAGTATTTCGCTTTTGCCATTGAGCGGAGTACTAGCATATTGACTGCCTCGAACTTTTCTGTATCACGGGCGTTTTCAAGTATCTTAGCGGCATGGACAGGCTTGAATTCACTAAAATGAGGGCATTCAAAGCCGTATTTCGGCAGTATTTCATGCAGAGCTTCAGCTTTGGCTTCGGGTGGTGCTTCATGAATTCGGTACACAAAAGGTACCTTTTTATCCTTTGCAAGCTTGGCGGCCGCTTCGTTTGCCGTAAGCATGAACTCCTCGATTATACGCTCGGACTTGCCTCGCTCACGCGGTTGTACATCGCAACAGATGCCGTCTTCGTTGATGATAAGTTTGCTTTCTGAGGTTTCAATCTCTGGAGCGTTGCGGAGTTTCTTTTTCATGATTAGCTTGTCCGCAAGCTCATTCATGAGTTCTATACTGCTGAGTACTTCTTTGTACTTTTTAGATATATCTTCGTTTGCACTACCGTCAAGTATACGGTTTATCTCAGAATATACGCCCTTTACTCGGGAACGAATAACGCTTTTGCAGAATCGGTAGGAGAGCATATCTCCCTCCTTGTCGAGCTCTATGAACGCCGAGAGCGTGAGTCTGTCTTCGTTGGGATTTAGTGAACATATACCGTTTGAGAGTTCTTTAGGTAGCATTGGAATAACTTTATCTGCGTAGTAAATGCTAGTTCCGCGCATGAGAGCTTCCTTGTCAAGGGCGCTGTTACCCTTGACATAATGAGAAACATCAGCGATGTGGACGCCCAAACAATAGCCCTTTCGTGTTTTTTGCAATGATACCGCGTCATCCAGATCTTTCGACTCTGCACTATCTATGGTGAAAATTGTCATATCGCGTAGATCCTCGCGGTTGTTAACGGAGTATTCCTGTACGCCACCCTCTGATATCTTTCGTGCTTCCTTAAGGACTTCCTCAGGGAAAGCAGTGGGAGCGCCATGTAAAACGAGAATAGAAGCAGCTGATGAAGCTGCATAATCAGAGCTTCCGAAAACAAGATTTATCTTAACTTTATGTTCGGCGTGTCTGTGACCACGATAGACTATCTCAGCGAGTACCTTATCACCGTTTTCAAATGGGATGCTTTCCTCGCGTACAATGATGATATGATTCCGAGCAGCCGTATCGGGAACGAGATATGGCTGACCATCCTCGTATTCAATTATTCCTGTGAGCTGAGAGCTTCCAAACTCTAGAATATCCAGTATTTCGCCTTCAGGCTCTCCGGAACGCGAAGCAATTGGGGAAATGAGAACTCTGTCATTTGGCATGGCTCCAAGCATACATTTTCCTGGAATAAAGTATTCAATACCTTCGTCGGTGACTGCAAAACCAAATGTTCTGCTGAGTCTTGTGACAGTTCCAGGGTGTACGTTAATTCGTGAGCAGAGAGCAGCTTTCATTCCCTTTTTCATCATGATAATGCCTTCTGTACGGAGTTCAGCAAAGGCTGTGGTGAAGTTCTCTCTGCCTGTTTTTTTAGTCCTGCATTTTGACTCAAGTTCGCTTATCGGCATTGATTTTTTACCGTAGGCTTTGAGGAATGTGACTATTTTATTTTTATAGCTTTCAACGGAGGCGACTGCACTTCCTTTTTTAGCTGTTTGTTTCTTTTTTTGCTTTTCTGACATACAAGTCTCCTTTATTCCATATAATAACGCGAAAAAAGCCACGTTATACTGCCATGTTGACTATAAAAGCAAAGCCCCATGACCTTAGTCACAGGGCAATTAATTACTTCTTAAAAATCGGTATAATATTAACAGCAAGCACGACAATGAAGAGGAGAATGGAAAGAGTCCTTGTAATCTTACAGAGTATAGCTTCTTTGGTTCTTCCCTCATTCTTACCGTAGAACGAATCAGCACTTGCACCTGTGAGTGCTGCTGTCATGCTGTCCTGTGATTTCTGTTCCTGTGAAAGGCAGAGGATTATAGTTATAAGGCTTATAGCGAGTATAACTACACCGCCGATGATCTCTAGAGTTGTCATAAAAATACCTCCGAATAATAAGTATGATTTACGGCATTAGCCGAAATATTTCAATTAGCTTTAATATTATATCACAGAAATGCATGATTTGCAAGGGGTTTGCGTGAAAAAGCAAGACAAAATAATTGCGCAAAATTGTTGAAATCTAACAACTCGTCAAGTTCGTAGAGATAGGATTAAGTAGTATCGTTGAAAGATTATAACCTGAACATAAATTTAGAGGGTGTGATAAGATATCTTATCACACCCTCCATTGAAGTATCTGCTTGGAATAATCAGTTAAGAACGTCTATCGGGAATCCGCTGATTCTGCCAAGGAGTTTGAGCTGAATTGCAAGAGCGTCGTTTGTGGAAACGCCGTTGCCCTTCTGATGTACATCTGCATTGATCCAACCCTGTTCTGAAATGTGGAGATCAGCAGTACCCTGCTTGCCGTACTTGTTGGGGTTAGCAAGAGCCTGCATGATGAGAACTGCGTCTGAAAGATCAACGATACCGTCGCAGTTTGAGTCACCGAGAAGTGTAGGCTTATCCTGCTTAGGAGCTTCTGTTGTGGTGGTTGTTGTAGTTGTTGAAGTTGTTGTTCTTGATGTTGTGGTTGTTGTAGTAGTGGTTCTTGAGGTAGTAGTTGTATTATTGCTGCTGCCTGAACCACCGTGGAGAACTATCTTCTGGATAGTAACACCGTCATCGTGAGGCCACCATACCATAGCCTTGATGTTTGTACCTGCATTTGAAGGAATTGTATAATCAATAGCTACAGTCTTGTCTGAGCCTACCTTGACACCTGAGAACTCTTCCTGTAACCATTCGCCGTTCCATGTACCGAAACCGCCTGATACCTCAGTATCATTTGAGTTTACCTTGAGGTACATTGTGAGTGACTTAGCACCGTTGTGCGGGAACTCAGCAACATTGTTGATAGCTCCGTCATCGCCCTCCTCGGTAGTTGCACCGAGCTTTGAGCCTTCGAGAACAACATCATCACTTGATGAGCTGTTGCCACCGCCGTTAGTCGTTGTAGTTGTTGTGTTGTTGTTACCACCCTGTGTGGTAGTAGTTGTTGTGGTAGTGGAAGCTGTTGTCTGGTTGTTTGAGCTGCCGCCTCCACCGTAGATCTTGGTAACGCCCTCAATACTTGTCTCTATAGAGCCTGTCTTATAAGCATCATAGAGACCTGCAGCTGCGCCAACAAAGCCAGCATTGTAGTCACAAGCAACCTCGTTGCTTACATAGTCTGAACGAACATCTCTGTAAGAGCCGTTAGCGTCTGTAGGACCGCCGCAGAGAGCGCCGATTAGAGTATACTTGTTCTGTACACCATCGTTTGATTCAGCAGCGCTGTTTGTGCCTGAAGCTGCTCTGTGATGAGGATTCTTTGAAGCGTTAGGCTTGAATCCGCAAACGAGACAGTATGACTGACCGTTAGCGAATGCTTTATCGCCTGTAAGGTACTGCATCTGACCCTTTGCCCAGCTTGCGTCACCCTTGCCGTGCTTTGCAGCTACGAGTGAGCACATCTGTGCTGTTGCATTGTGTCTTGCTGAACCCCACTTGTCATAGAATTTATATCCGTCTCCTGAAAGATTGCCAAGCTCAGGAGCATGTGACCAGTCGCCTGTGATAGAGCCGAGAAGTACGCCTGCACCAAGTGCAACGTTTTCCCAGTTCATTACCCAGTAGCCGAGAGGGCCGTTCTTGAGATCGTTGAGGTAGCCTTCATCCTTTGTTGCGAGGTAAAGCCAACCGGCTGCCCAAGCAAGTTCGTCAGCTGATCCGCTCTCTCCACTTCCATAGAACTCACATGAGTAAGTTGCAGGATTCTGCTTTGAGAAGTTGTAAAGAGCCTTAGCGTAAGTAAGGTCATCCGGGTTTCCAAAGTTTACATAGTTAGCTGCAAGAGCTGCTGCATATTCAGCAGTTACATTTGCAGCACCGCCTGTGGACCAGAGCATACGGCCTCTGTCACCCTGAGTCTCAGGTGGACCCCAGTACTGGTGATCTGTATTGCCTTCACCTTTTTCAATAAGAACCTTTGAAACGTTATTTCCGTTGAGGACAGTAGCGTCACGGAAGAACTTAGCGAATTTGTCTGTTATAACCTTAAGGTGTTCGGTCTGTCCTGTTTTGTCAAAAGCATCCTTGAACTCATAATAAGCCCAGCCGAGAGTAGCTGCTGTGTAGCCCTGAGGCTGGCCAAACATAGCATGGTCACCAGCATCGTGGAAACCGCCGGGAACTTCGTCATTAGTGTGGCAGTTGCCTCTCCATGAGAGAGCACAATCGGAATTGTTACCACACATATTTGCATCATAAAAATAGAGGGAGTACTGAAGGAGTTTTGCGTAGTTATCGCCGTCTGCTGCACTTGCTGAGAGAGAGGGGGTCACCGTTGCAATAGGTGAAACAAGTGTAGAAACAGCAACTGCGCTGCTGATGATAGCTGATTTCAGCCTTTTGAATTTTATCATGTTATCACTCTTCTTTCAAAAGATTTGCCTATAATATGCCTTATATTCATTATACAGGATTTACAAGGCAAAATGGTTACAAAATGATTACGCATTAGTTACAATATGGTAAAAAGCAGCATGAAATCGTCATTTTCGGCATAGTGTGTAAAAAACACTCCGTCCCATTGTGAATTATCACTATAATGTATTGTGCAAAATCCTATACAAAAAGATATCCGCGTAAAGAATAAGTTTACGCGGAAAAATAAAGGGAATATGTATCATAAGTAATTGATGTAAATGCGGATATCGGCATTCAGACTTACAGTGCGTTCAGTCATTTTCAGCCATGTCCGATTTACTGTCACCCAATTATGGGCGAAAATAAGCTGATCGGCAGCACGGTCAGTTCGCTGCCACAGTAATGCAATATTGAAAAAGGCTTGAAGACTTCATTTTCAAACACCCCTCTCAAATTTGCTGAAGCATTTGCTTCTGTAATAATATTATAACATATTTTCGAAGAAATTTGTGAATATTTTGTGTAAAATTCAACAAACAGCAAATCTTTGTAGAATGCTTCAAATTAGTCTTATGCTGATTGTACGATGTTACAATCAGCGGCTTAAAAAAATAAAGGGCGACAAAGCCGCCCTGACATATTATTTAGCTATCAGTTGTTGTATTTAGTGAGTTCTTCATCAATAATGGGAGAAAGGCTATTACGGAGGCCTTCCCAGTCGCTATATGGGTTGCCGCTTTCAAGAAGAACAGAGGTGATGTTGTCCATAACTCCACGTGTATCAAAAGTGTAATAGCCATTTCCGTACATTCTCGAGCTCATTCCATAGCCAAAATCGATAACAGGATCAACCTTTGATAAATCAAGATATTCCTGGATAGCGTTATACTGCTCCTCAGTAATGCCTTTGAGAGCTCTCTCCTTTGCTGAGTCCTTCAGCTCTGTTACAGCAAGGCGTTCGCATTTAAGATATGTTGCCACTGCGCTTCCTTTTGAGGAGTTACTTACTAACATTCGGGCATTTGCCTTGCAATTGATGTAGTTCTTATCAGCGCCTGGAGTTTTCGGAAAAGGTACTACCATAAGGTCGTAGTCAGCGTTGTATTTTTGAGATATAGGCAGACTCCAGTCACGTGAGCAGTAAAAAAGGGCGTTCTGATCGTGTAGATACATGTCGCTCCAATAGCTGTTGTACAGCCATCTTACGCGGAGATTATTCATGACAGCTTCTGCGCTTTCTATGAATGGGTCGCCGATATTATTGGTAAAGCTGTTTCCGTCGAAATTTATTACAGTATGACCTGTTGAAGCTAAAATGGCTTCTCCGTAGAATCCGCTTATTCCGAAATGATGAGTGGTACTCTCGCTTTCTGAGAACTTGTTTATCATGTCCGTGAAAGCGTTCCAGTCCCATTTGCCGTCCTTATATAAAGTATATGGGTCATCCAGTCCTTCTGAGCGAAACAAGGCTCTGCTGTATGTGAGTAGATATGGTTCAGAAAGAGCATAAGGAATGACATAGTGCTTACCTTTGTATGTGAATTTTTCGGCAATATCTTTAATATCGTCCCATAGCCCATCATCATCCATGCCTAGCTCTTCATAATAAGGATCGAGGGGCTGGAAAAGATTTCGGGATGTGCCCTCAGGAAAAACTCCGTCCTCATATGGGAACATATCCACTTCTTCACCTGCGGCAAGCATTTCCTCAAGCTTTGAAAGTTTATTACCTGGAGAAGTCTGCACATAGTTTATCTTACCGCCGTAAACATCTTCGAAAATAGCAAGAGCAGTCGGTCTTTCGCCCTCAGACCTGTTTAGGTCGTAGTCCGCAAGCCAAGTTATCTCCATATTGCCTGTAGGCTTTGAGACGTTTTGGGAAGTTTGCGTGGTACTCTCTGTGGGTTTTGTTTCTAGTGATGTTTTTTTATTCTTTTCGCTGCATGAAGCTGTGCTTATCATTACAGCCGCAGAAGCGATGAGAGCCGAAATTGCTCTCCAATTGTTGTTCATTAAAATAGCCCCTTTCGGAAGCTGCATAGTCACAGCTATATCTATATTATTATACTCGTTTAGCGACTGCATGTCAAGAATGTATTCCTTGACTTAACAGAGGCGATAGCTAGGAATGCGCTTTTTCTGCATGAACAGAGGTTTTTAGGCGCTTCCTTTGGTGAAAAATGCCAAAAACGAGCTTCGTTATCTGTCAAGTTGTTAAAAAAATGCGGAAACTATAGAAAATTGCGTGACATTTTAAAACTGCTGTGATATAATAATAAGGAAGTTTTAATAAAAACGGGCAGTAATGTATGTTCTGCCCGATAAATACAGAAAGGGATTTATCAAAATGGACAATAACAGATACAGTTCTAACCGTCCCCGCAGAAAAGTATCCCGCAGGACATACAGAAACCGGCGTCTTGCAGCGCTTGCTATCATAGCTTTTCTTGTGCTTATACTGATAGTTCTTATCGCAAATGCCTGTGCTGATGACAATGAAAAGAAGCCATCTGACAGCAAGTCAGGTACAACGATTACTACGACAACTACAGTTACAGATGAGGCTATACCTACAACCGTTACAACTACGGTGGCATCTACAGTTCCTAAGAATGACAGCGATTTCAAACTTGACAGACAGACTATCTCCATTATGGTTGGTGAGTCTGATATGCCGAGAGTTCTTGAATATCCAGATGGCACCGTTGAAGATGATGAAAGATGGACATCAAGTGACAAGGAGATTGCCACTGTTGACGATTATGGGCATATTACAGGAGTTGCACCTGGTGTATGCTATGTTATCCTCAAATCTGCTGCCGATCTCAGTCAAGAGGTATGGATCAAGGTAACTGTACGCAGTGAGCTTTCTGACGACGAAACTACGACTACTAATATGCCTCAGTCCAATAGGACTGAGGCTCCAGCCCCCCCTGTACACGATACAGAGGGGCTTACTTATATAAACGGGGTTTTGCTGGTTAACAAGCAATATGGTGTGCCTGCGACTTTTGAGCCAAAGCTCGAGCAGATATGTTACGACAAGTTTAATGAGCTTTCCACTGCGGCCGCAAAGGAGGGACTGAGCATTTATATCAGTTCTGGATATCGTTCCTACAGTGACCAGGACAGAATATACAATAATTACATCGAGGATGAAAAGAAAAAAGGAAACAGTGAATCAAGGGCAAAGGAGATTGTTGACAGCTATTCTGCAAGACCAGGGTATTCCGAGCACCAGTCTGGGCTATGCATAGACGTTAATACGATTGACGATGCTTTTGGTTATACTCCTGAGGCTGCATGGCTTGCGGAACACGCTCATGAATACGGATTCATAATCCGATATCCGCTGGGAAAAGAAGATATTACGGGTTATCAGTATGAGCCGTGGCATATTAGATATGTAGGTTCGAAAATTGCCGATAAGATATATAAGAGTGGTCAGTGCCTTGAAGAATACCTCAATGTCGGCTGATAAGCCTCCCCCTGTCAGCGGACAGGGGATTTTGATATAATTAATAGTTTTTTGCATAGTTTGGCGCTGTTGGCGTTGAAATTCAAAGTATTTCTTTATTAGCAAAACGTCTTTAGCTCACTTATGCTAAGAATAAGCTTAGATTATGAAACAGGCGGTGTTTTATGCCACGATTTTTTACAAATGAGATAGATGAAAATAATATTGTTCTCACGGGGAGTGATGCCAACCATATAGGGCGCTCCCTTCGTATGAGAAATGGTGAAGCGGTAACGGTCTGTTGCAATGGTATAGACTACTGTTGTACTATAGGCAGTATTACTTCGGATATGGTGTATCTCAATCTTTTGGAGAAACATAGATGTGCTGCTGAGCCAAATGTGGAAGTTACGTTGTTCCAGGCAGTTCCTAAGCTTGACAAGTTGGAATATATCATACAGAAAAGCGTTGAGCTAGGTGTATCACGTATAGTTCCAGTGCTCACGAGGCGCTGCGTTTCTCGTCCCGATGAGAAAGAATTTGAGAAAAAGAAACTTCCGAGGCTGAATAAAATAGCTGAAGAAGCTGCAAAACAGTCGGGTAGAGGTATGATACCAGAAGTAACATCAATGGTAAGTATAAAAGAAGCTCTTTGCCAAATGGAAAAGCTTGATAGATCTGTTCTGCTCTATGAAGAGGAAGGAGGATGCTCCTTCGGACAGGTGGATTTTGAAGGCGTAAAGAGCGTGGGACTTTTTATTGGAAGCGAGGGTGGATTCGATCGCGAAGAAGCTGACGCCGCCGTAAAAATAGGCGCAAAACAGGTGTGGTTGGGTAAGAGAATATTGCGTTGTGAAACTGCACCAATAACCGCCCTATCAATTTTGATGTTTTTAACAAATAATATGTAAGCAGTTGAAATTTCAGAAAAGATATGGTATAATATTTATAGATTATCGTAATCCGATCGCAAGCGGATCGGTAATACTAATTCTTGCGGAGAAAAGAGGAAATTGATATGAATAAGTTTTTAGTTGCAATTTTAGCTGCAGGTGCAGCAGCAGCCGTTGGATATGTCGCTGTACAGGCTCTCAAGGATAAGGGTTCAGATTCTGATTATGACGATGATGATTACGATGATTTTGATAACTTTGACGCAGACGAGAGCGTTGATTTTGAGATAAGCGATGAAAACGCTGAAGAAAATAAGGCTGAGGTTGATTCAGAAGATGCTGAAAAAGCTGATTCTGATGATATTGAGGACTGATTATAGCAAGGGAGCTTTTTTAGCTCCCTTATTTTTTAACGTTTTACTTGCTGTTTTATATTTCTGTGGCAAAAAAATGTGAAAGATAACATGGATTATTGTATGAAGTTACAAATTGGTTCGACATGGCTTGACATTTACACAACGTTCTGATATAATATAAAAGCTGTCCGTCAAGGATTGGTAAATGAAGAATGATCCGAGGCGTAACTCAGTTTGGTAGAGTGCTTGCTTTGGGAGCAAGATGCCGCAGGTTCGAGTCCTGTCGCCTCGACCAGTTTTCAATTTTTCCAAAAAGTACTTGACAAGCAAAGGCAAATGTGATATAATAATTAAGCATTAGCGCTGGTGTAGCTCAGTTGGTAGAGCAGCTGATTTGTAATCAGCAGGTCGGGGGTTCGAGTCCGTCCACCAGCTCCATTATTTTGTCTTTTGACAAAGTATTTAATCCTATGGGAGAGTTCCCGAGTGGCCAAAGGGGGCAGACTGTAAATCTGTTGCTTTTCAGCTTCGATGGTCCGAATCCATCCTCTCCCACCAGAAACGCCCCGAAAGATTTCGGGGCTGTTTTTGTTTGACACTGCAACTCTTTAACCTTGCATTTCCTCTGCAAGGGCTTTTTTATGTCCGGAAAAAAAGAGGATTTGCACTGAAATTCAGTATTAATGTTTAGAAATGTATAAAGAATGTAGGTGAAAAGATTGGTAAAAGCTAATGTAAAATACGACATAAAAGTTCATTCGGCAGCAATAAGGTCGTCGATACCTTACAGAGCATACCGTGTCCTTGCTGTTGTCGGTGCAGTAGAGTTTATACTTATTTCTTTCATAATAGTTATCACCGCATTGTCCAAGCATAAAGTGACAGGTGATATGATACTCCTGCTTTCTGTTTTTCTCGGAATATTCGTAGGAAGCGCCATAAAGCTCCTGTTCATGAATCCTGTAAGGGCGTTCAGAAAGTTTTCCGTTTACTATCCGAATCTCAGATATGAGGTGACTCTTGGCGGTGACAATATAGAGGTGATCTCAGAAGCTGAAAATCTTCGCAAGACGGCTGTTTACAGCAATGCAAGAATAGTTTCCGCACGTGAGACCCTTGGGTATTTCAAGGTAAATATTGCTGAGGTTGGCAGTATTATGTTTTCCGATACTGATATTACAGAAGGAACTGCTGAGGAACTCAGAAAATTCCTAACTGAAACTCTTGGCAAGAGATATACCACTAAGGAGGGCTGGATATGATCGCTGTCAGGACAAAGCCATCACGTGAGAGTATGACAAGGCTGTGGAAGGTACAGACTTCTCCTGTGAGAAGTATTATCGCGCTTTCGGTATTTCTGCTCATTATGATAGTTACGGTTATATTTGCCGTTGTTTCGTTCAGAAAGGGTGACGGAAACATACTCCTTGTTGTGCTTGCAGTTGTTACAGCCTGCTCTATTGCGATAATCCTTGTAAGGACTCTGCGTTATCCGGCAAAAAGATTTGCAGCCGTGCAGAAGAACGTTCCTGACATGAAGAGCGAGTACATATTTTATGAGGAGTATTTCACTATCCGCAATGAGTGCACAGGAATAAGTGAGAATCTTAAACTTAAGTATTCAGCGGTAAAAAAGGTGATATACAATGAATGCTGGTTTGTTGTGATACTCGGTGGAGGAAATGGGATAGCCTTCCATGAGAACAGCTTCGAAAACGGCACTCCACAGGAACTGTCAGCTATTCTCCGTGACAAGCTGGGTAAGAAGTATAAGGTGAAGTAAAAAGGACGGCGTGCGCCGTTGATATAGAGAAAACCTTTATGGAGGAAAGAAAATATGATTAGAGAAGATTTAAGAAACATTGCCATTATAGCTCACGTTGACCACGGTAAGACCACTCTTGTTGATGAAATGCTCAAGCAGGGCGGCGTTTTCCGTGAGAATCAGGCAGTTGCTGAGCGTGTAATGGACTCAAATGACATCGAGAGGGAAAGAGGTATCACTATTCTTGCAAAGAATACCTCGGTAATGTACAATGGCACTAAGATCAATATCATCGATACCCCAGGCCACGCTGATTTCGGCGGTGAGGTAGAGCGCGTTCTTGAAATGGTAGACGGAGTTCTTCTGCTTGTTGATGCAGCTGAGGGACCTATGCCACAGACACGTTTCGTACTTTCAAAGGCACTTGAAATGGGTCATAAGATAATCGTAGTAGTAAACAAGATAGATCGTCCTGATGCTCGTCTTGACGAGATAGGCGATGAGGTGTTGGAACTTCTCCTTGACCTTGACGCTAATGAGGATCAGCTGGAAAGCCCGCTCCTTTTCTGCTCTGGAAGAAGCGGTACAGCTTCGCTCAGTCAGTACGAGGCAGGTACGGACTTAAAGCCTCTGTTTGACACTATCATCAATTATATTGAGCCGCCTAAGGGTGAGGAGAATGATCCTCTCCAGATGCTTATTTCATCTATCGACTATAATGAATACGTTGGCCGTATCGGTATCGGACGTATTGTAAGAGGTAAGATAGCCGTAAACCAGCAGGTAACAGTTTGCGATTACACAGGATCAAAGAAGAATTACAACGCCAAGATAGTTTCGCTTCTTCAGATACAGGGACTCAACCGTGTTCCGGTACAGGAGGCTCAGATGGGTGATATCGTGTGGATATCGGGCATCGAGGAGATCACTATCGGCGATACCATATGCGCTCCAGAAGCTCCTGATCCGCTTCCGTTTGTAAAGATCAGTGAGCCTACGGTGGAAATGACATTCTCAGTTAACGACAGTCCTTTCGCTGGACGCGAAGGCAAGTTTGTAACTTCACGCCAGCTTCGAGAGAGACTTTTCAAGGAGCTGCTCAAGGACGTTTCGCTTCGAGTTGAAGAAACAGACAGTACAGATGCTTTCCGTGTTGCAGGACGTGGTGAAATGCACCTTTCAATACTTATAGAAAATATGCGTCGCGAGGGTTATGAGCTGGGTGTTTCCACTCCAAGAGTTCTCTACAAGACAGATGAAAACGGTAGAAAACTTGAGCCAATCGAAAGACTTGTCATCGACGTTCCAGAGGATTGCGTAGGCTCTGTAATGGAGAAGATAGGAACCCGTAAGGGCGATATGGTTGACATGCATCCTCAGGGAACACGTATGCGTATCGAGTTCCTTATTCCTGCAAGAGGACTTTTCGGCTATAAGAGTGAATTTCTCACGGACACCAAAGGCGAGGGTATCATGAGTCATGTATTTGATGGCTATCAGCCTTACAAGGGTGATATTGAACGCAGAAACACAGGCTCTCTTATCTCATTCGAGACAGGTGAGGCTGTAACATACGGACTTTATAATGCTCAGGAGCGTGGACAGCTCTTCATCACATCAGGTACTCCGGTATATGAGGGAATGGTAGTGGGAGCTTCTCCAAAGACCGAAGATCTTGTTGTTAACGTATGTAAGAAGAAGCATCTAACAAATACTCGTGCAAGCGGAAGCGATGACGCTCTTCGCCTTGTTCCACCTAGGATTCTCAGCCTTGAGGATTGTCTTGAATTTCTTGCTGACGATGAGTTGCTTGAGGTAACTCCCGAGTCGTTACGTATCAGGAAGAGAGTTCTCAGCAATACTCAGAGAGCAAAGGAAAGAGGAAAAAAGGCTTGATTTTCATCAAATCAACACATATAAACCATACAGTTTGCAGGTTTAGGAGATATGATATGAAAAAGCTTATCAGCATTTCGGTGTTACTGACGATTCTTGCAACACTTTCAGGCTGTGGAGATAAGACGGGAAGCGCAAGCAATACCGCCAAGCCGACTGTTCAGCAGCCAACTGCTACTGAAGAAGTGATTGCAGTTGAAAACAGCGATGATGAACAGGAAACAACTGTCAGAGAACGAAAGATCGTTTCAAGTGAAGCATATGAGTATGAGATATTCGAGGGCGCTGCTATCATCACAAAATATAAGGGTGGACAGACCGAGGTAACAGTACCTGATAAAATTGAAGGGGCTCCTGTTGAAGAGATAGGCTTTTATGCCTTTGAGGCGCAACCCGTGACTTCTGTGACTCTTCCTGAGAGCGTAAAGGTCATCGGTGAAGGAGCTTTCATAGACTGCGCTTCACTTGTAAGTATAAATCTTCCGCAAGCACTGACGACTGTGGAAAAGGGAGCCTTTGCGGGCTGCTCAGCTCTCGTTGAGATTACGGTGCCGTCGGAAGTAAAAGAGATAAAAAGAGGAGCTTTCGCAAGCTGCGAAAGCATGAAGTCATTGGTCATACAGAGCATGGACCTCAGCTATGACGAATGGGGAATAGAGGATTTACCTGGTCTTACAGTCTATGCACCTGAGGGCTCAGCTGCAGCTGAGTGGGCAGGCGCAATGGGCAAGTACTCAGTAAATTGATTTAAAAGAGGGAAAAATTATGAAAAACACAAGAATTTTAGCAGTGCTGCTCGCGGCAGCAGCGGTAACATCATGCTTTACAGGATGCGGAGACAAGAAAAAGAGCAGTATGCCTCTTTATGCTGAGACTCCTGCTACCAATCAGGCAGACGGCTACAACAGCGAAGATTACGCAAGTAAGCTTAGTGAAAAGGTTGCGGCAGAAGAGGTAAGCGATGGTGAACTTGATCTCGGTTCTATCAACGGAGAACTCATATCTCCCGAGGAAGGCGCAGCTGATTTCAACCTTGGAGATTACCGTGTCAGCAGCAGTGGCGTAAAGCTATACTATGACGAAACAGAATTTCCACAGGAGCTCGTTCTCACATTCGAGAAGTATTTCGAGTCTCTTCAGAACGGAGACTACAGCACATACTATAAGACACTTTTCCCAGAGTATGTGACTGAAATGGAGGCTGCTCTCACAGCTAAGGAGGGCCATACTCTCAAGGATTCATTTGTTAATCAGTGTACAAGAGTTGCTGATATAACACAGGGTGATTTCAAGGTAACACGTATCAAGCTTGAAAAACCTGCTCCACGTGAGGATGGTCAGGACGACGCACAGGCTTATTTTGATATGCTAAACGGCTATTTTGAGAAGGACTACTACAGCATTGCAAAAGAGCAGAGCGAAAATCTCATTCCTGCTTTCTTCTATGTAATGGGCGAAAATTCTCAGGGTCAGGAGATTGTTATCCTTCACGACTGTAAAATAGTTTTTGCTGCTAAGGAAGGCAAATACTATACATTTGGCTAATGGGGAAATGATAAATGAAGAAAGTTATCGCAAGAATCGCAGTTTTGCTTGTATCTGTTGTAATGATGGCTTCTGCGTCAGTTTCATGTAATGATAAGGACGATCATGATCATGATGATCACGATCATAACCTTGTTGAGGAAATTCCTGACGATGTTAATATGAAGCTTGATGACATGCCCTATGGCGGAGAGTTCAGGAAGCTTCTCCCCGAGGAGTTCGATACGCCTATAGGTGTTGACCGCGATCCTAGATATTTATCTGACGAGGAAGCTGCAAAGTTTGCGGACTATTTCTATGCTATTTCCGAAAAGAAGCCAGAATACCTCGAAAAGGCTCTGCATCCGGATTTTCTCAAGACTTTACTAGAGAAAACGGGTACTGACAGTGCACAGTCATATGTTGACATTGAATACAATTTGATAAAAGAGTTTACAGAAACTGATTACAGCTTTGATTTTGTGCTCGTTGACGATATGGTTACAGATGAAGATATCATTAACGGGTATTCTTCTACTGTAAGAAGTTCTTTGCCAGGTGCAAAGATAACAGACGTAAAGGTGTTCAAGATCAATTGCACATATAAATCCTTGTCTGATGAAGGAGGTTCTTACTCCCTCAAGGAAAGACTCGGGGACTATGTTACACTCTGCGTTTATACTGCTGACGGAGAGCCGTATATTTTATTCTGATATACATAATAAGAGGCCGCTTGCGTGAAGCGGCCTCTTGTTATGTCCATTTAAGCTTTGGGCAGAGATTTTCAGCTCTGATAATAGATAAAAAGGCGGACAAAATGTCCGCCTTTGAGTGTTATATTTGTGTTGAATAGTTAGGAGCTTCCTTAGTGATATAGATATCGTGCGGATGGCTCTCTTTAAGTCCAGCGCCTGTAATGCGTATGAACTTAGCTTTGTCGTGGAGAGTTGGGATATCTACGCAGCCGCAGTATCCCATACCTGAACGGATACCGCCGACAAGCTGGAATATAGTATCTGCAAGGGGACCTTTGAAAGGAACACGTCCCTCAACGCCCTCAGGAACAAGCTTCTTAGCTCCTTCCTGGAAGTATCTGTCTTTAGAGCCGCAAGCCATAGCACCAAGGCTGCCCATGCCTCTGTATACCTTGAACTGACGACCCTGATATATTTCTGTTTCACCCGGAGCTTCCGCACAGCCTGCAAGGAGAGAGCCGAGCATAACTACATTTGCACCTGCTGCGAGAGCTTTTACGATATCACCAGAGTATTTTATACCGCCGTCAGCGATAACAGGGATACCGTACTTCTGAGCTACGCAGGCAACGTCATAAACGGCTGTAATCTGTGGAACACCTATACCAGCAACTACACGTGTTGTGCAGATAGATCCCGGTCCGATACCTACCTTTAGGCAGTCAGCACCTGCTGCGATAAGAGCCTCAGCAGCTTCTGCTGTAGCGATATTACCAGCGATGACTGGTATCTCTGGAAATGCTTCTTTAACCATTTTAAGACATTTGATGATGTTTGCACTGTGTCCGTGAGCTGAGTCAAGTACGAGTACATCTACCTGTGCGTCAATAAGAGCCTTAGCTCTGTCGAGAACATTTGCAGTAACTCCGATAGCAGCGCCGCAGAGAAGTCTGCCCTTACTGTCACGTGCGGAGTTGGGGTACTGTACGGATTTTTCGATATCCTTTATAGTGATAAGTCCCTTGAGGTATCCTGCCTCGTCAACAATAGGGAGCTTTTCTATTTTATGTGCGCGGAGAATTTCCTGAGCCTGTTCGAGAGTAGTTCCGACTGGAGCTGTGATAAGGTTGTCCTTGGTCATAACGTCGGAGATTTTAGCGGTAAAGTCTGTGAGGAAACGCATATCTCTGTTGGTGATAATACCAACGAGTTTGCCCTTACCGTCAACTATCGGAACGCCTGATATCTTGAATTTACCCATGATCTCATCAGCATCGGCAACGATATGATCTTCAGTGAGAGAGAACGGATTAACGATAACGCCGTTTTCACTTCTCTTTACCTTGTCCACTTCGTCAACCTGCTGTTCAATGGACATATTCTTGTGGATGATACCGATACCGCCTTCACGAGCGATAGCGATAGCCATGCGTGAATCTGTAACAGTGTCCATAGCGGCAGTCATTATCGGAGTATTGAGTCGAACGGTTTTTGTGAGCTGAGTTCCGATCTGTATCATGTTGGGCGTAACATTGGATTCAGCGGGGATAAGCAGCACATCGTCGAAGGTAAGACCTTCCTTCTGAAATTTGCTGTTCATATCAGTCAGCATAAAAATTCCTCCTTGCAGTTGTAATATTAACTTTAATGATACTATTTTTTGCGCCTTATGTCAATAGTTTCGGAAAAAGGGGACGTATAGAATTTTATTTTCAAAAATGGTCGGGTTTTGGCGAAAAAAGCAATGTTTTATATTAAAGTAACTCAGCGTTAAAGCGAAGATGACCTGTTCAGGCTGTTTGGGTTGAGGAGAGAGTCGCATATTTTATCAAGATTCCTGATGAATCAACAGCGTCAATGAGACCATCACCGTTCCAGTCGGCAGCAGTTTTCTGTTCTGGAGTGAATGAAGACAACTGTCCTGATGATATGCGGGCATATTCTTTCAGAACTTTACTTGCATCTATGGCGTCGATATAACCATCATTGTTTATGTCACCCTTTACAAGGAGAAACTCAGAAAAAGAGAGGCTGTATTCAGAGGCATATTTTTCAGCCTGCGACCCTGACTTTCCCCTAATTAAAAAGTCCGCGATATTCTCAGTAGCGGAACTTCTTACATTATATTTTCTTCCCAATGCGTCCTTACCGATAGAGGTGACGGACGGTGGAATATACAGGCTTTTTAGAGCCGTACAACTGTAAAATGCGTCATCTCCGACTGAGGTTATATTATCATTGATAGAAATTGTTTTCAGCTTACTGCATGAGTGGAAACAATCTTCTGGAATTGTTGTTAATGACTTTCCTAACTCCACGTTTTCAAGAGAATTACAGCTGATGAAACATCCTTTTCCGAGGAATTCGACATTATCTGGAATTACAATTTCACGAAGTGAAACACAACCCGAAAATGCATAGTCGCCTATTGAAGTAACAGTATTTGGAATAACTATGCTTATGATATCCGTTCTTCCGAAGAAGGCACCTTTGCCGATGGACACTGTATCTGAAGCTATAAAGGAATTGAGACCAGAGTCTGCAAAAAGGACAAGTTTGTTTTCGTTATCATAGAGCGACTTTTCGTTTATCTTGTAAGTTGGATTATCTAAGCTGACAATGATGTTTTTTAATTCCGGGCAGGCTGTAAAGGCGTAATCTCCAATATCCGATAGACCTTTGCCGATACTGAGTGAACAAAGAAGTGGGCAGTTGCTGAAAGCTTTTTCACCAACACTTGTAATGCTGTCTGGTAGGATACAGGAGATGATATCAGTATTTCCTGAAAAAGCGTTATCAGCCACAGAAACAACAGGAAATCCTTCTATTTCAGAGGGAATACTGATTATATTAATATTTTCGTTACAGCCTGTAACAGTTACCTGTTTATCCTTAATCTCGTATTCAAAAGGGAAGGTCTGTTCTGCTGCGTTTGAAGCAACAGAACATGGAACAAAAGCAAGAACTGCTGCTCCGAAAAGAGCAGAAAAAATTTTTTTCATATCATATCTCCCTACGGCAGATATTACCGCCTATCATGACAAGAAGTGGTTCAGACATTAAGTCTAGGGGGTTCGCACCTTTTCTGTAGAGCTGCATATCAGCGTCCTTGCCTTCTGTGAGCGAACCTGTAGTTTCGTCTATTCCAAGTATCTCGGCAGGATTGATAGTAAGGGTTTTAAGCGCCTCGCTAAGGTCAAGTCCTCCCTTTACCGCAGCCTGTACGGAGAGGGGGAGATACTGTATGGGAATCACTGTATGATCAGTGCATATGCATATTTTAACTCCGTTTTTATGGAGAATCGAAGCGTTTTTCAACTCAAGTCCGCGCATTTCGGGCTTACAGCGATCACATATCAGTGGTCCGCAGATAACGGGAACTGCTTCTTCTGCAATGATATCTGCAATGAGCTGACCTTCTGTGCCATGGATGATAACTGGGTCAAGCCCGAACTCCTTTGAGATACGCATGGCCGTGCATATATCGTCTGCACGGTGGCAATGGAAAAATGCCTTTATCTTGCGGTCAAGAAGTGGCATGAGAGCTTCACACTTTATGTCATACTCTGGTGGATCGTAGTTTTCACTGTCGGAATAGTAGCTGTCCATATCGTGGACATATCTCCTGGCTTTATAAAGCCCCTCACGGATAAGAGCGGTTATCGCCATTCGTGTTATGGGAGTTTCCTCGCGGCCATTGTAGACGTTTTTGGGATTTTCGCCGAGAGCGAACTTGATACCGCAGTTTTTGATGAGCATATCGTCGATACGTCTGCCATAAGTTTTTATAGCGGCTATTTCGCCTCCGCAGGAATTGGCGCTTCCGGGGCTAGAAGCAACTGTGGTGATTCCACGTGAACGTGCTTCCTCAAAGCAACGGTCAAAGGGATTTATACCGTCTATAGCTCTCATCTGAGGAGTAAAAGGGTCTGTTGATTCATTGCAGTCGTCGCCTTCGAAATCGAGACTGTCTTCTATTATGCCAAGGTGAGTATGAGCGTCGATAAATCCTGGGAGCAGCATACCACCCTCGGCGTTTATGCTGTCGGAGGGCATATCCTTTGGAGTTCCTGATTCTATGGCTTTTATCTTGCCGTTTTCTGTTTCAATCCAGCCACAGGGGATGATTCCACGATTGCTCATGGTGAGAATTTCAGCATTATATATAAGCATAGCTGCTCACTTTCTGAGTGAATTGGCAATCATCTCCGCATTTTCAACGGGACTTCCGCTGCACTCCAGTCTTATAGTCGAGTGTTTGAGGTAAACGTCTCTGCGCGTATTATAGAGCTCACAGAGTTCTTCCTTGGTCGATCTCATAACGATAGGTCGGTTCGCATCGTCCTTAATTCGTTCGTAGCATACCTCAAAGGGAACATCAAGGAAGATTATCTCTGCGCCTGCGTCTTTTGCTGTTTTTGCAGTATTGGGATTTAGCATAGCTCCGCCGCCGCAGGCTGCAACTGTAGTCTTTCCGCAGAGGGACTTTACTATCTCTGCTTCGGTCTGTCGAAAGAAGGGCTCGCCCTTTTTCTCGAATATCTCTGGAATTGTCATTTCAAGAGTACGGACGATCAGGTCATCCGTGTCACAGAAGCCGCAGCCCAGTTTTTTAGCTGCAAGCTTGCCTATAGTTGATTTTCCGCAGCCCATAAAGCCACATAAAAAAACAGTCATATGTTTCTCCTTAAATTGGTGAAGTCTGTTTCAGTCATTTTTCTTTGATTATTTATTCATGCTTTCAACAGCATTTTCTACAGCGGTGATTATCTTCGAGACTTCTTCGGTTCTGAAGCTACCACCATACCATATCTCATGAGCTTTGACAGCCTGATATACTAGCATTGAAGCTCCGCCTACGGCAGTTTTTCCAAGAGCACGTGCTTTCTTCATGAGAAGAGTCTCGATAGGATTGTAGATAACATCGAATACACTGTCGCTGTTTTCAATTATGGTGTCACTGACCGCGCAGGCGTCAACCTTAGGGTACATACCCACGGGTGTAGCGTTAATAAGCAGATCATAGCCTCCTTCAAGAGTGGAAATATCAGCAATTCTAACAGAAGCTTCGCTGCATTTTGCCAGTATCTCAGCCATGAGAAGTTGCGCATTCTTGATGTCCTGTGGAATGACTGCAAGAGTGATATTGCCACCGTGACGTGCAACCTCGATAGCTATCATTCTGCCAACGCCTCCGCAGCCAAGAATCGCAACATTTCCTCCGATGGGTAGCAACTCTGCAGAACGCAGGAAACCGTCACAATCGGTATTGTAGCCCACAAGTCTGCCGTTGTCATTGTTTATGCAATTTACGGAGTTGTAACGTTGGGCGCTCTCAGCAAGTTCGTCTACAAGAGAAATGACGCCCTGTTTATGTGGGATAGTCACATTAAGACCACGGAGGCTTTCTAGGAGCTCGCGGCTGTTTTCAAGGTTCTCAGGAGCAATGTCAATTAGCTCGTATGAGGCATCATCAAGTCCGCTCAGAGCGAACAGCTTCTCGTGAATAAGAGGTGACATTGAGTGACCGAGTGGGTGACCTATAAGCGCAAATCTGTTCATGATAATACTCCTTCAAGTGTTTCAAGGTCTTCAACATTTACTGCTGTTGCGTCCTTGAGAGTTTTCTTTACTAGACCTGTGAGGGTTCTTCCGGGACCGAATTCTACAAATTTTTCAGCTCCTGCTTCCTGCATAGCTGCAAGTTCAGAAGTGAAGCGTACAGGTGATACTATGTGCTTTGACAACATTGTTGCCATATCTGAAAAGTCAGTTAATTCGCCGCCTGTAAGGTTGGAGTAATATTTTACTTTGGGAGCGCTGAATTTTATGGCCTTTGCAGTTTCGTAGAACTTGTCAGCGGCAGGCTGCATGAGCTTTGAATGGAAAGCACCAGCAACGTTGAGAGGAATAACCCTTGCCTTCATTCCTGAAAAAACGTCGCTTACTTCTGCAATTCCTTCAGGAGTTCCTGCAATAACAGTCTGAGCAGGGGAGTTGTAGTTTACAGCAGTGACATATTCCTTTGCTTCGCCGCATACACGCTCAACTTCCTCCGGAGTTATTTTCATGACCGCAGCCATAGCACCCTTTGCAGAAGCTGTAGCTTCTTCCATAGCAGCAGCCCTTGCCTTTATAAGACGGAAAGCATCCTCAAGTGATATCATTTCTGAAGCGTACATAGCAGCGTATTCTCCGAGAGAATGGCCAGCGACTCCGTCGAAAGTGAATCCCTTAGCCTGTGCGGCTTTCAGGCACACGATTGAAGTAGCCATGATAGCAGGCTGTGAATTGATGGTTCTTGATAGTTCCTCAAGGGTGGCATTAAAGCAGATATTTTTAAGATCAGAGCCGAGTATCTCCGAGCCTGTCTCGTATACTTCCATGAGTTCAGGCATAGCCTCAGCTATGTCTTTTCCCATGCCTTCGTACTGCGAGCCCTGTCCTGAAAATAGTGCAATTGTCATAATAAATAACTTCCTTTCTGTATGTTATCTACAAAGTATTGGTGAAAATATCCTTTTGCCTGATTGTAAATTTGTGAGAAATGACGATATTTTGTCTTTAAAATATCAAAGTGCTGAAATATCGTTGCAAAAAACCTCAAAATGATTTACAATATAATATGTGTGGTATTTCGCCTGTACACAGGAAAATGTTAAGGCGATACCGATATTACTACTATAACACATATTTACGGTTTTTACAACTGTATTTTTATAATTTATTGATTCTAAGGAGCTTTTTAATGGGCATAAGCATTTTGGGAATGGGCAGATATGTGCCTGATCAGGTATTGAAAAATGATGACTTTACCCGATTTATAGAGACAGATGATGAGTGGATACGTACAAGAACGGGTATAATAGAGCGCCCAATGGCAGGCTGGGAGCCTACATGGTACATGGGAAAGCAGGCGGCTCTCAGAGCTATTGAAGCAGCAGGAATAGACCCTGCCAAGATAGGTCTGGTCATTTCCTGTACAGCCACTTCTGATTTTCATACTCCCAGTATGGCGAGCGTTATACAACATGAGATAGGTGCAATAAGTGCTGCCGCATTTGATATGAATGCTGCTTGTTCAGGATTTGTTTATGCCACTGATACCGCTAGGCGCTTTCTTGAGACCGACGACACTTTGAAGTATGTTCTTGTAGTAGCAACCGAAGCTCTTTCTCGTTTTCTTGATTTTAATGACCGCTCATCATGCATACTTTTCGGTGACGGAGCAGCTGCCGTTGTACTCGAAAAAAGCGATAAGCTATATTCCTCAGCACTTTGCTCTGACGGAAGTGGTGCTTCACTTCTATGTGCGAGAGCTCTCAGTGTAGCTCCCGAAGTAGCTCAGGATAAGGAATTTAACGATCCATTCCCTAAAGCTCCGCTGCATAAGCTCCAGCAGAACGGTAAAGAAGTATATAAATTCGCAGTACAGGCTCTTCCGAAATCTTTCGAGCTTGCAGCTGAAAAAGTTAGCATCACAAAGGATGATATTGACTGGTTTGTGCCTCATCAGGCGAATATACGCATAATTGAGACAGCAGCAAAGAAACTTGATGCACCGATGGAGAAGTTCATAGTAACTCTCGACCATTATGGCAATACTTCAAGTGCTTCGATACCGCTTGCATTATGCGAGTCCATAGAGAAGGGAATTATCAAGCGCGGACAAAAGCTTGCGCTTATAGGTTTCGGTGCAGGACTTACCTACGGCGGAATAATTCTTGAATACTGATCATCAGAGATCTGTAAGGGCTGATGAGGGCATCGGTCTGAATATTTAATCGGATGTTCGGAACGCTGAATGAGGTGTTCCCTTCTAAATAACCAACCACTAATCCCCAAAAGGAGATCTACTATGAAAACACGCATTACTGAACTCCTCGGCTGTGAATACCCCATAATTCAGGGCGGTATGGCATGGGTAGCCGAGCATACACTTGCTTCCGCAGTATCCAATGCTGGCGGAATCGGACTTATTGCAGGCGGCAGTGCTCCGATAGACTATCTTCGTGAGCAGATACGTCTCTGCAAGGAAAAAACAAATAAGCCTTTCGGTGTAAATATCATGCTTATGAGCCCGAACGCTGATGATCTTGCACAGCTCTGCATTGATGAAGGAGTAAAAGTTATAACCACTGGTGCGGGCAATCCGGGAAAGTATATGGCTGCTTGGAAAGAGGCAGGGATAAAAGTAATGCCTGTAGTTCCGTCCGTAGCTCTTGCAAGAAGAATGGAAAAATCTGGAGCTGATGCAGTTATTGCAGAGGGCACTGAATCAGGCGGACATATCGGTGAGAATACAACCATGTGTCTCGTTCCTCAGGTAGTGGATGCTGTTGAGATTCCTGTTATTGCTGCAGGCGGAATTGCCGACGGCAGAGGTATGGCGGCAGCTTTCATGCTGGGCGCAGAAGGTGTACAGATAGGTACACGTTTCCTTGCTTCTGAAGAGTGTCAGATACATCCCACTTTCAAAGAACTTGTAATAAACGCAAAGGACACGGATAATATTGTAACAGGACGTTATACAGGTCATCCGTGCAGAAATATCAAGACAAAGTTTGCAAAGAAGCTCGCAACAGGTGAAAAGGAGGGAACGCTCTCTCCTGAGGAGTTCGAACAGCTTACGGTTGGTGCTCTCCGCAGGGCTGTAGTTGACGGCGACGTGGAAAGCGGTTCGTTCCTCTGCGGTGCTATCTCAGGCATGGTAAACGAGATAAAGACCTGTGCCGACATAGTAAAGGAAATAAACGACGGCGCTGAGAAACTGCTTAAGATATGAGATACAAGTACGTAAGAATGAAGGCGGGCATCGGTCTTGTCTACTATTGCAGGACAGAGGACAGAAAAATGACTCCCCGTCAGGTCATAGACGAAATGGCAGCTCTCGGGTACAGATACGTTGGGAACGTTCCCGTAAAGCTGGGCAGCTACGGCGCTCTTGTCGAGTACGACATGGTATTTGAGCTCTGAAGCATATGACAGATAAAAAAGTGACATTTGTAACTGAAAAAGTGACGATCCTCACCTTACAAAATGTGTGGGAGCATGATAGAATAAAAGTATCAGTCCAGGATAAATAAACGGAGGTAACAGATATGGCAACAGCAATTATCACGGGCGCTTCACAGGGAATAGGCGCCTGTATCGCAAAAAGGCTTGCACAGGACGGTTTTGACGTGGTGATAAACCACTATCCCAGCGACGGAGACAAGGCAAAGGCTCTCGGGGTCGCAGAGGAGTGCCGTGCTTTCGGCGTGAAGGCTGAGTGCTATGCGGCAGATGTATCGAAATTCGACCAGTGCGAGGCTATGGTAAAGCAGGTAAAGGCTGATTTCGGCACTATCGACGCTCTTGTGAACAACGCAGGAATAACAAAGGATAAGCTCCTTGCAAGAATGAGCGAGGAGGACTACGACGCTGTTATAGCTGTAAACCAGAAGAGCGTGTACAATATGACAAAGCACGTCACTGCTGTCATGATGAAGCAGAGAAGCGGCAGGATAGTCAATGTTGCGTCGGTCGCAGGACTTTACGGCAACCCCGGACAGATGAACTATTCCGCTTCAAAGGCAGCCATCATCGGCATGACAAAGACAACAGCAAAGGAGTTCGGCTCCCGCAACATCACCTGCAACGCAGTTGCTCCGGGACTTATCAGAACTCCCATGACAGACGTTCTTTCCGACGAGTTAAAGGAAAAAATGATCTCGGCAGTAGCGCTCAGACGCTACGGCGAGCCCGAGGAGATAGCCTCTGTAGTATCTTTCCTGCTGTCCGACAATGCATCTTACGTTACGGGGCAGGTTATAGAGATATCGGGCGGACTCTCGATGTAAATTTTACCAACAGTCGCAGCATGGGGCCAAAACCCCGGACATACTAAATTTTTCAATAAAAGGTAAGAAAGGGTATATTATGAGCAGAAGAGTTGTTATCACAGGACTTGGGGCTGTAACTCCCCTCGGAACAGGAGTTGATAAGTTCTGGGAAGGAATAAAGGAGAACAAACTTGGCATATCGTATATAGATATGTTCGATACAGAGCGCACAGGCGTAAAGATAGCGGGAATAGTCCGCGATTTCAATGAAGAGGATTACTACGGAGTAAAGGGCTGCTTCGACAAGAAGGAAGCAAAGCACATGGACACCTTTACAAAGTATGCTGTAATAGCCTCACACGAAGCTCTTGAGGACACAGGCACCGATTTTTCGGATATGGATCCTTACAGAGTGGGCGTGCTTGTGGGCTCGGGCATCGGCGGCGTAGACCTTACGCTTTCCGAGTACAGCAAGTACCTTGAAAAGGGACCGACAAGAGTATCCGCATTCTATATCCCCATGATGATCAGCAACATGGCTGCGGGAACCATTTCTATGAAAACAGGTTTCCGGGGAGTCAATTTTGATATAACCACCGCCTGGGCGTCAAGTACGCATTCCATAGGTGAGGCATTCCGCAAGATAAAGGACGGATACCTTGACGCCTGTCTT
>JAEEGJ010003275.1_pt1 | contig 64148 bp, 49 predicted proteins | sample 8958761 | NCBI WGS metagenome assembly JAEEGJ01 (sample SAMN16246546, study PRJNA631951) | gut metagenome | biome: gut microbiome; feature: rumen; material: RS-attached | host: Bos | place: Iran: Karaj | collected 2018-10 | reverse complement strand
ATTGACTTCGCAGCCGTTTTCCATGAGAACGTCCGTGAGCTCCTTGACGGCGTGCTGAGCCTGGGCAACAGCCATACCGTAACCGGGGATGATGACTACGTTCTTTGCAGCCTCAAGGATGAGATAAGCATCCTCGACGGACATAGCCTTGGGTTCCTTGTGCTCGCCTGTTGCGGCAGCTGCCTTCTTCTTTGCTGTCTTGAAGAGGAGAGCTGCGAAGGTCTTGTTCATGGCCTTGCACATGATGAGCGTGAGGATGACGCCGGAAGCACCTACAAGGCATCCGGAAACGATGAGGACCGTATTGCTGATAGGGAATCCTGCGAATGCCGCAGCGAGACCGGAGAGAGCATTAAGGAACGAGATGATGACAGGCATGTCGCCGCCGCCGATGGTGATAACGAGTGTTACTCCGAGGACGAGGGATGCGAGTGTCGTGATGAGGATGCCTGCGAGGCCAAGGCCTGTTGCAGGTGAAGCAGTATAGAGGATGATTCCGATGACTGCTACTGCGAGGATGATCGCATTGAGGATGTTCTTGCCGGGGATTACGATGTTCTTCTTGAACATCTTGAGGCCTGCAAGCTTAGCCCATGCGATGAGTGAACCGGTGAATGCGACTGCACCGATAACGATCGTAAGACCTAATGTGATCGATGTGAAAGCATCGGTGTTGATCCTGTCGGAACCGCCGCGGAGAGCGCAGTACTGGGAGATAGCGACGAGCATTGATGAAAGGCCGCCGAAACCGTTGAAGAGAGCTACGAGCTGAGGCATGCCGGTCATCTCGACCTTCTTTGCCCAGATGAAGCCTACAACTGAACCTGCGATGACTGCGACGCAGATGATGCCGTAGCCGATGAGACCGCCGTCGATGACATCCTGTGAGATGAGAACGGAAACGACAGCTACTGCCATACCGATTGATGAAAGGAGGTTGCCCTTACGTGCCGTGTCAGCTTTTCCGAGCTTCTTGATGCCCATGATGAAGAGCACGGCGGAGATCATGTAGAGGATGATGCAGATGAAATCGTCCTTGATAGCGAGGAAATCCATTACTTCTTCTTACCCTCCTTTTTCTTGAACATTGCGAGCATTCTGTCGGTAACGAAGTAGCCGCCGATAACGTTGATCGTTGCGAAGAAGATCGCGATGCCGCCTAAGATCATTCCGAGGATATGGTTGTTTGCGCAGATCGCGCATGCTGCGATGGCACCAACGATGGTGATGCCGGAGATAGCGTTAGTACCGCTCATGAGAGGGGTGTGGAGCTGCGAAGGGACCTTTGAGATCAGTTCGACTCCGAGGTAAGCCGATATGATGAATACGAATATCAGCAGCATTATGGTCTTGGAATCCATGATTAAGCCTCCTTGAATCTTTCGTGGATGATGGCGCCGTCTTTTGTGAGAAGGCAGCCCTTCATGATCTCGTCATCGAGATTGACTTCGAATTCCTTGCTCTCCTTGTTGTAGAAGTGAGTGAGGAATGCGGAGATGTTGCCGGAGAGCATCTTTGATGCATCCCAAGGAACCTGACGCTGGAGCTCGTCACCCGGGAGGATGACTACGCCGTTATCTGTAATTACTTCCTTCGTGGGATCTGATCCCTCGACGTTACCGCCTGTGGAAACAGCCATGTCGACAACGATCGTGCCGGGCTGCATGCGGTCGAGAACGTCCTTCTTGATGAGGACGGGTGCCTTGCGGCCGAAGACCTTTGCTGTTGTGATGACGATGTTGGACTTCTCGCAGACCTTGGCCTGAGCTTCCTGCTGCTTTGCAATCTGCTCGGGTGTGAGCTCTTTTGCGTAGCCCTGAGCTGTCTGGCCCATTTCGCCGAGGTCGATCTTAACGAAGTTTGCGCCGAGTGACTTAACCTGTTCTTCGACTACCGGACGGGTATCGAAAGCGTCAACTCTTGCGCCGAGACGCTTAGCTGTAGCGATTGCCTGGAGACCCGCAACGCCTACGCCGATGACGAAGACTCTTGCCGGATTGATGGTACCTGCAGGGGTGACCATCATCGGGAGGATCTTGGGCATTCTTGCAGCCGCATTGAGGACTGCGACATATCCTGCGAGTGATGTCTGTGAAGACTGAACGTCCATCTTCTGGGCGAGAGTCGTTCTGGGGATCATTTCGAGAGATACTGCCTGGATATTGTTTTCGGCAAATTCATGGAGAAGGGCTTTCTCGTTGAAGGGGTCGAGGAAGCTGACATGGAGCGCACCGGCTTTAAGGCCTTTTGCTGTCTCCGGCTTAAGGATCCTGACAACGATCTCGGCATCGTCCAGAGCTTCAGCTTCGCTCTTTACGATCTTTGCGCCGACAGCCTCGTATGCCGCGTCGTCAAATCCGCTCTTAGATCCGGCACCGCTTACGACCGTGAACTCAAATCCCATTCCGGCGAGCTTTTTGATGTCATCCGGGATGAGGGCCACACGTGTCTCGGCAGGCAGGGTTTCCTTGCACACCAAAACTTTCTTCATTTGATTACCCCTCTTGAAATTAGAATCACCCTAAAAAATATAATTCTTTAGGCGAATAAATTATAAAACATCACCTTGCAATTGCAAAGTGATGTTTTAAGAGGTTCTGCTTTATGTTGTTATATCAGCTCTTCTTGAACCAAGTGTCCCTGATGTCTTCGTAAGCCTTCTTTGTGTTGTCCCTGAAAGCCGTATAGTCAGCGTAGTTCATCTTTGTTATCTCGATGTATCTTGAAGGATTGAAAGATCTGTCAACGCTGTCGAAGGTGACGGTGATCTTATAGTCAGCTACAGGCGAGGTGAACTTGTCCGAGATCTTTTTGAACTTTCCGGATGCCTCAAGATTTTGCAGCGAGAGCACATAAGTGCCGCCCTTTTTCTGGAGCTTGCCTTCGAGGTTTATTATGTCGGCATTTGCATCACCCGTGAGAGTGTATCCGCCGCCCTTCTTGTCCCACTTGAATGAGAGGCTGTACGCAGCCTTTTTGCCGCCGCTGTTCGAAAGATCGTAAGAAGCTGCAAACGAAGCTTTGTAAGCTGTCTTATCGTTCTGTCTTACATAGTAGGAGATATCGATCTTGTCGCCCTCAGAGGACTTGAAGCCGAATGTGATCTCTTCGCTCGTCTTAACATTCTTTCCGAGATCGAGGCTCATCTCATAGGCAACGCGGGCACCCTTGCTGTTCCTGCCGTCAGTGTCAACGTCGATCCTTGCGATGCGCTTGCCGGAATTGGTGATGTAGATCCAGACGGTCATGTCGCCGTCGTAATCCTTTGCAGAACGCTTGAAGTTATCGAGCCTGTCATAAAAATCGTCAACCAGGTCATCAGCGTCCTTTATGCCGTAATCCGTGTTGGAAAAGCTCTTGAGAAGGAATGATTCGAGGTCTTTGTCGTGCTTTGCCGCGGAGACGAACTGTGAAACCGCGTCTGCCAAAGCCTTCCTGTCGAAATCAAGCGTGATTACGCTGCAGCTTATCTGCTTTCCGCCTGCCGCGATCTTGTCGGAACCCTTGGTAATGCGGGCATTGTCGAGGAGGGAAGAAACGAGGAGTTTCTCATAGTTCCTGACGATCTTTGTGTATTCTCTCGAAAGCTCCCTGTCGCCTGAAACGGTCTTGTTAAGCCTTAAGAGATATTCATAGAGGTTCTTGTCGATGGTTACTTTCTCTTCACCGGGATTCTCGGGATCGAAGATCGAGCGGGGAAGATTGTTCTGGATCCTCCTGACAGATACGCCGTACGGCTTGTTTCCGATCTGGGGTGATTCGAAACTGAAGTCATTTCCGTTGAAAGCACCTCTGAAGGATGCCTGTGTGGTCCTGCCTTCCTTGATCTTTCCCGAAGCTGCGAATCTCATGTGCGAAAAGTCGGTGTATACCTTTATCTCGGCATCGGCGTCTTTTCCCGAAACAGGTGCGAGATTGCCGTTTACGGTTACCGAACCGCCGTTTAAGAGACGCTTTGTGTAATCGATAAGGGTGATCCCTGACGCATCCCTGGCGGTATTTGCCAGAGCACTCTCAACCATGTTCCTCGGGTTGCCGGCTGAGCCTGCGCACAGGATAATTATCAAAAGAAAAATGCAGACAGCTGCTGCTCCTGCTATGATGCCCTTCTTTTTCATAGTATCTCTCCCGTGAAGATCTTTGCTTAAAAGTCAAGAAAATTATAACAGAATAATGAGTACGCTTGGGGGCATATTGAAAACGGGGGGCCGCAAGTCTATCATTCATCTATGGCCACGAAAAAGACAGATATAACTTCTTTAGGGTCGTCGTTCCTTCCGGCTGCGGCGGCTGTCCTCATAATCTATTGCCTTACAGGAATGACCGCGTCCCGTCTGAATGCCGTTAAATCGGTTGTGTTGTTCGGCATGTTCGTTTCGTACTGCGTTTTCTATGCAGTCAGCAGGATCAAAAACATAAAGACAGGTCTTTTCGGACTTCTGGCAGGAGTGCCCTGCGGATTCATTTCTTATTATGCTCTCAATGCGGCTTTTAATTCCGTTAACCGCATGACCATAGAATGCTTCGGGATAATGCTGCGCTTCCTTCTATGGGGCGGTGCCGGCTGTGTTGCATTTACCTGCTTACTGCTTATCTGCGCGAAAAGCTTTAAGGCAGAAGACGCCGTGTTTGCCGTGCTCTCAGCGGGGTTCGTACTGCGCGCGGTGCTGGTTATCTTTACGCCTTTAAACTTTTTCCAGCACGATGTTTCCGGATTCGGCGGCGACTTTAAAGGCTTTCACGATGACTACATCATGTACATCTACCAATACTGGTCACTTCCGAACGGCGACGTCAGGGACCTGGGGCAGCTCTATCATCCGCCGCTCAGCCACGCGCTCAGCGCAGTATTCTTCAAGATCAATTCGGTAATATTCCCCGCACGCATAAATGAGATCAATGCTCTCAAGACGCTTCCGTTTCTTTACACCAGCGGATTTGTTCTCATATGCCACAGGATATTGAAGCATTTCAGGATAGACGGGGCGCCGCTTGCTATTGCGATGTCGTTCATCAGTTTCCATCCGCAGCTTCTGTTCCTTGCGATCCAGATAAACAACGACGCGCTCATGATGGTGCTCTTTGCTGCATCGGTATATCTCGCGCTGAAGTGGTATGAGAAGCCCGAGCTTACGACGATACTCTTCACGGCGCTTACTATCGGATGCGCCATGATGGCCAAGCTTTCAGCCGGACTCGTGGCTTTCCCCGCAGGTTTCCTGTTTATCTGCAAGTTCATTAAGGCACTGAAGAAAAAAGAGGGGAAGGGCGGTGTCAAAGCAGGTGAACTGATGAAGCAGTTCGTACTGTTTGCGCTTCTCGTGTTCCCGCTCGGCATGTGGTTCCCGCTGAAGAATTTCCTTTTGTACGGAACGCCTGTCACATATGTCTTTACGATCGATTCCACCGCGCATCAGGACCTTTGGATGTTCCCTGTGTGGCAGCGGTTGTTCGTTCCTTCGGCAGAATCTTTGAAGATGCCGTTCATGACGATGAATTCTTCGAAGCCGGCGGCCGATTACAACATGTTTCTGGCATTGATCAAGACTTCGCTTTTTGACGAGAGACACTTTGAATCTGAATACCTTATCAACACCGGACGCGTGATGCTCGTTCTGGCGGCAGCCATTGCTCTTATCTGCGTTATCTGCGCAGTCTGCGTCACGTTCAGGCTGATCAGGCAGAAGAAGATGACGGCAGGATACGTTTCACTTCTGATCCTCAGCACCGTATTGCTGGTAAGCTATGTTAAGTTCTGCTTTGATTATCCGGTCGCATGCACCGAAAGCTTCAGATATGTCGCACCTGTCTTACCGGCTGCCGGCGTGTTCCTGGGGCTCTCTTTGCAGGACTGCTGGAAGAAGATCCCTGTCAGGATCATCGTTACGGGCGTCATTATTCTGTTCATCTGCAGCGTCTTTGCTTTCTACGGATCATATGCCGGATACAGGCCTGCCTGGGAAACATTCATCAAACCCGCGTAAAAGCCTCATCTTATATTTTTAATATTTAAACTCCCGTGCTATAATCCTTTCTGTAAAAAATACAAAGGGGACCTTTTTAATGGCACTTTTCGGAAAGAAAAAGCAGGACGAGAATAAAGAAGACAAGAAACTCGAATCAGCACCGCAGTCCAAGGAGATGGACATAATCCTCCAGGCACGCCAGGAGGAAGAGGAAGCGCGTCAGGCCAGGATCGCAGAGCGTGAGGCCGAGCAGGAAAAATACAAGAGCGAGCTTCAGTCTGATATCGAGAAAGCCGCAACTGCTGCTAAGGAAGTTATCGGCATGTATCCTGCAAGAGAAGGCGAAGAGCGTTTCTTCATGCTCGTTGAGACACATGTTTACACCGAAATGGAAAATGCCGATGACGAGATCGTAAAGGGCATCCTGCGCGGTAAGATCAGGAAGGGCCAGGAGATCCTCGTTCTTTCAGGTCTTGATTCAATGAATATCGTAACTGTAAATGCCATCCGCAACGATGACCGTGAGGTGATCGAAGAGGCTTGCGACGAGATCGTCGAACTCGAGCTTTCAAAGGGAGATTTCAAGGATCCCGATTCCCCTGATGAACAGAACGAAGCAAGGATCATGACATATGCAGTCCTTACGAACCCTCCCGCGGAAGCAGGACGTTCTGAAGGCATCAGACTTCCCGCGATGCTCTGCGAATTCTCCAGATTCCCGGGCGATCAGGAATTCTTCGGTCAGCTAATGAATGCCGCAATGACATCCGAGTTTTCAGTTCCCGCAAAGATCGCAGGCGGCAGCTCAAGCCAGAGAAGAGTGTCTTTTGCCGGCATGCGCGGCGAGAATTCAAACGGCAAGCCGATGCTCCCCGCGTTCACTTCGATCAAGGCATTTGAAAAGCACAAGGACATGCTCGCAAAGGCAGGCGGATTCAACAGTGCCATCCAGCTCGATTTCTCACAGATCTGCGGTGTCGCAAGAGACGAAAACCACGGCGGTGCCGTTATCGATCCGCTCGGCCCCGTAATCTTCGCGCTCCCCAAGGAAGTGCTCGATACTGCCGTTAAGACAGTTCAGTTTCATGCACTTTTCGGCCAGAACAAGATCGCAGAGAGCGTCGTTCCCGCAGAGGGACCTGCCCAGCCGCAGCAGAGACTCAGGGAATACAACGTAAACAACCCCGTTAAGATCGGTGATTACACCTACATCGAGGAAGCCGTAAAGAGATATGCCGGCAAGAGCGCTGACATCGCAAAGCTCTGCATGGTCATAATAACGGCAAGGGACGACGAGAACGAGAAGTCATATGTGTGCATACTTGACTGCCCTCAGGACAAGTTCAACATGCACTGCAAGGAGATCGAGAGACTCGTAAGGCCTTATCTGAAGACGATCAAAAAGATCCAGTTCCGTCCTTACGACAAGGCTCAGTTCAGCGACGAGTTCTTCTCCAGATATCCCTGGACATACAACAAACTCGGATTCTGATGCGGGATACCCGTGTGTCACTCCGGAGCTGTCCCCGCGGGCAGTACGGTTAACACAGAATCCGTTAAAAATTCACAGCTTAAATAAACATTAACCTGTTTCCGCGTGATACAATTTCTGCGGGATAGATCTATATTGCTTATTTTTCTTTATGAGGGCTGATAATGCTTCAAATTAAAGATATCCGCAAGGAATATAAAACAGGAAACCTTGTTCAGAAGGCGCTCGATGGAGTGTCTTTGAATCTGCGCGACAACGAATTTGTCGCGATCCTCGGACCTTCGGGTTCAGGCAAGACCACGCTCCTCAACATCATCGGCGGCCTTGACCGCTACGATTCGGGCGATGTCATAATCAACGGGGTTTCCACCAAGAAGTATAAAGACAGGGACTGGGACGCTTACCGTAACCATACGATAGGCTTCGTTTTCCAGAGCTATAACCTCATTCCTCACCAGACCGTACTTGCCAATGTCGAGCTCGCGCTCACTATCTCGGGCATCAGCGGAAAGGAAAGGCGCGAAAAGGCTTTGGCCGCTCTTGATAAGGTAGGCCTCAGGGAACAGGCCCACAAGAAGCCGAACCAGATGTCAGGCGGACAGATGCAGCGTGTAGCAATCGCAAGAGCTTTGGTAAACGACCCCGACATCCTTTTGGCTGACGAGCCCACGGGCGCGCTCGATTCAGATACGAGCGTTCAGGTAATGGATCTGCTCAAGGAAGTTGCCAAGGACAGGCTTGTCGTCATGGTAACCCACAACCCTGAGCTCGCTGAGGAATATGCAACCAGGATCGTTAAGGTAAAAGACGGAAAGATCATAGACGACAGCGATCCCTACAAGGTAGAGGAATCGATTCTCAAAGCCCCTGTACATAAGCGCCTCGGCAAGGCTTCGATGAACTTTTTCACGGCTCTGGCATTGAGTTTCAACAACCTTCTGACCAAGAAGACCAGGACGATCCTGGTAGCTTTCGCAGGCTCGATCGGCATCATCGGTATCGCGCTGATCATGTCGCTTTCGAACGGCGTCAACAAGTATATCGACGACACGGAGAAGAAGACATTATCCCAGTATCCAATTCAGATTGAGAAATCCTCGATATCCCTCATGCAGCTCATGATGGTCAGCACCGACACGTGGAAGCCTGGTGAACCCGGAACGGTTACTGAAGTTCCGAGCGTAAGCCAGATCCTTTCAACCGTAAAGACGAATGACCTCATTTCGCTGAAGAATCATTTCGACACTAAGGCACCCGAGATCTATGATCTGACGAACGGCGTTGAGTATAAGTATTCGCTGCAGCCGCAGATCTTCGATTACAACACCAAGACCGGAGACTTCAGACAGGTCAATCCGAACGAGGACTTTGCTTCAATGGGTATGGCGTCTTCGAGCATGTTCACGTCCGCTTATTCGATGAACGTCTTTTTCGAACTTCCCGAGAAAGAGGATCTTTACATAAACCAGTATGACGTCAAGTGTGGAAAGTGGCCCGAGAATTCGAACGAGGCAGTTCTCGTACTCAACCAGAGCGGAACCGTCAGCGATTATATCATCTATGTTTTCGGCTTGAGGGACAGAAAAGAACTCGATCGTATGATCACGGACTTCTCGAACGGCAAGAAGGTTTCTTCCGATCAGGAGCGCTACACATGGCAGTACGATAAATTCATGGGCAAGATCTTCAAGGTCGTTCCGGCTTATCAGTTCTATAAGTATGACAGTACCCACGACATCTATTCCGACATGAGAAAAGACAATGAATTCATGAAGCCCGTCCTTAACGAGGCGCGTGACCTCAAGATCGTAGGCATCATACAGCCCAAGGAAGGCGAGGACATCCAGATGCTGAGCTCCGGCATCTATTACGGAAAGAATCTCGTTGAAGAACTCAGGGCTTTATCCGAGGATGCCGACGTTGTAAAGACTCAGCTGAAGAACCGTGATGTCAACGTTCTCACCGGTGTCAGATTTGACGAGGAGAACAAGGATTTCGACATGGGCGACATGTTCTCGGTCGATCAGGACAAGATGAAGGATGCTTTCAAGTTTGATCAGGACAAACTGAAGATCGACAAGAAAAAGTTAGGCGACCTCGGAGACCTCGATTTCACCAAGGAACTTGCGAATGCAATGCCGAAGATGTCTTCCAAGGACATTTCCGGTCTGCTCAAGAACGTTAAGCTCGAGGTAAACCAGGACGAACTTGGCAAGCTCTTAAACAACGTAATGAACGGCTATCTCAATTATGCCGCGAAAGATCCGAAAACGAATTATGCTAATATGCCCGAAGCGTTCAGGAATTACATGAATTCCGCAGAAGGCAAGGCGCTGATCCGCGATCAGATAATGAAGATAATCAAGGACAGCGTCGGCGACGTATCACAGAAGGCGGTCAAGAAGGCTGAGACAGCCATCATGGACGGCTTTGCAGAGTATTCCGCAAAGCATGGATGGGATCTTTCAACCGGCAATGTCACACAGTACATGACGCAGTATCTTAATTCCGACGAGGGCAGAAAACTCGCGCAGAAGCAGTTTAATGCGGTAACTGATGAAATAATCGGAAAAGTTAAGATCTCCGATAAGCAGATGACGGCTTTCGTTAAGGCCTTGATGAACGGCTACCAGAAATATGCCGAAACGCATGACGCGCCCGACCCCAAACTTCTCGCAAAGTCATTTGCGGCTTATGCGCAGAGCAAAGAAGGTTCCAAGCTCATTGCCAACGGCGCGAAAAAGGCCGTAAACACAGATGCGATAATGAAGCAGGTAACCAAGAACGTCAACTCGATGTCTCAGTCGATGGGAAAACAGATCGGCAAGGTCATGGAAGGCATCTTCAAGAAGGTTGCCGCACAGATCGGCAAGAACATCACATCGGCCATGAAGAACACATTCTCTAACATCGGAGATGCTTTCCTCATTGATGAAGATGCCATCGCCGCTGCTTTCAAGATGAATATGGACGAATCCCAGCTCGAATCTTTCCTGGCTGAGATGATGGGCGGAAATACGACTTCGGCCGAATCAAATCTTGCTTCATTCGGTTACCGTGCAGCCGACGACCTCAGCTCGATAACTATCTATCCTAAGGATTTCGAGAGCAAGGACCAGATCGTTAAGATAATCGAAGATTACAACAAATCGGTAGAGAACCAGAAAAATAAAGACGATGAAGATATGTCCATCACCTATACCGACATTGTCGGCGCGCTCATGAAGTCAGTTACCAAGATCGTCAACACTATCTCGTACGTTCTTATCGCGTTCGTCGCGATATCACTTGTGGTTTCATCGATCATGATAGGCGTCATCACATACATCAGCGTTTTGGAGCGCCGCAAAGAGATAGGCATCCTGCGTGCCATGGGCGCATCGAAGATGAACGTTGCGCAGGTATTCAATGCGGAGACCGTCATCACGGGATTCCTCGCGGGTATCCTGGGAGTCGGCATTTCGCTGATCCTTCTGATCCCGGGCAACTACCTGATCCACACGATTGGTGATACTGAAGCAGTAAACGCAGCATTGCCTCCTCTGGCTGCCGTGGCTTTGATATTGCTCAGCATAATCCTGACGCTCATCGGAGGCATAATCCCTTCGAAGACAGCATCCAAGCAGGATCCCGTTACCGCCCTCAGAAGTGAGTGATATTTGTTATCCTCGCTTAAGTCCTCCGCGCTTCGCTTGTGCGGAAGACGCTCGGACAGCAAATACCACTATTTAACAATGTTAAAACGGGATTATAATCCGTAATTTTCCTTTAGCTCGGTCTTGCGCGCATACATGCGGTCATCGGCAAGACGCTCTGCCACTACGAGGCTCGCACCGCTTCCGCTTTCATAGACTGCCATGCCGCAGGGGATAAGGAGCGGGATCTCGGGCTTCTCGGTCTTGTTGTATTCATCGATGTAGTTTTCGAAAAGCTTTAAGGCCTCATTGTAGTTGGCTTCGACATCCTGGCCTGTCATTATGGCCATGAATTCATCGCCGCCGGTCCTGAAGCACCATGTGCCCGGGAAGTTTCCGAAGGTTGCCTTTATCGCGTCAGATGCCGCCAAGATGCGTCTGTCGCCTTCGAGGTGGCCGTGTCTGTCGTTTACTTTCTTCAGGTCGTTTACGTCGAACTGGACGATTACGCATGTGCCTGATTCACCGTTCTGAAGAACTTCCTCGCACTCGTTGAATGCCAGACGGTTGGAAAGACCGGTAAGTCCGTCGACTCTCGCAAGCCTTGCCTGAATGTCGGATTCGAGGCTCTTGCGGTTTGTCTCGATAAGGGAAGTTGTCTCATAGATAAGAAGAACTATGAAGAAAACGGTAAGTCCGATCCTGGTGGCAGCCGCAGTGTCATCTACCCAACCGGGAACATAATAACGGATGACGTCTATGAATCCGGTTATGAACAGGATGCCGAAACCGAACAACATGTAGCGGTACCGGTTGTCCCGTTCCTTGTCGAGCTTCAGCTCGCGGATGAACATGAAGACGATGAATCCTATGCCTATTCCGATTATCGCGTGCGCCAGTATGAGCAGGTTGTGGAAATCGGTTATTCCGAATATGAGGACTATAAGACAAACGATAAAGTTGCCCGTTACGAGCCACAGCGTGATCTTTACCAGATGAGAGTTCAGGTTCTCCGTCATTGCGGCGAAAAAGATCATCGCGGGCGCAGGCAGGAGAACGAGGCAGAAGTGTTCCATCAGCCTGATAATGGCGGGATTGCCCGTTACCAGGAACATTATGTGCGTCCCGGAATGCGTATACAGCGCTAGTATTATCGTCATCGTTCCCAATGCGACCGTCTCTATCATCTTCAGAGGGCGCTTATACTGGAACATGCCGAAACCGACGAGCAATACGCCCAGGAACAGCGCCGAGAAGCTTAAGATGAACTTCCAGAAGTTCTTATAAAGGATGCCTTTGAAATACTGGGCACCGCTCTCTGCGTGGAGGCCGCGGAAGGATGTCCATTCGCCTTTGAGAAGTGATTCATACTCGATCGTAAGTCTCTTGGATCCCTCAAACTCCGGAACGTTGACGACGTGGATGTATTCGCCGTAGTACTTGCCGTAGATCCTTAAGAGCTTCGGATGGAAATCATAGATGAGCATTTCATCAAGATAGATCTTGAACGTGAGATTGTTCGTGGTGAAGCAGAGGTCTGCACCGTTGAAGGTTGACCAGTCGATATCCCTGTACATTGAAATGGAATTTGCCGGATCGAAAACGGGGCTTTCGGGATCGGCCGCCTCATCCTGTCTTACGTTGCCGCTCGCGCCGCCGTTGTAGAACCAGTTGTCGGTAACCGGGCGGTTCGGAGTATAAACGTTTCCGTCAGGAATTCTGAATATAAAGAGAAGCCCCAGCAGGACTGTGGCTATGAGGACTATGGCAAGGTTGACATAAGCAAATGATTTATTCATTGGCAGTCCGTCTTATAGGTATTTCCTTTAATTACGCAATAAGTATATCACGCGGCGCACTAACATTCATTGTTGACAAACCGGAATAAAACTGTAAAATTGAAAACGATTTTCAATTTCAAATGGAGACTGTCATGTTAAAGAAGATTTTTTCAGTTGTTCTTGGTATGGTTCTCGTATTTGGCGCTGCAGGCTGCTCGCAGACTTCAAACTCCTCTTCAAATGGGCTCAAGGTCGTCTGCGCGACCGCTCCGCTCTACGACTGGACGAGAAAGATTACGGAAGGCACGGACATAAAGGACCTGTCGCTCATAATAGGAAACGGCACGGATCTTCATTCATTCCAGCCTTCAGCTGCAGATATCATCGCCATCAAGAGCGCTGACGTATTTGTATATGTCGGCGGCGAGTCCGACGGATGGATCAGGGATGCGCTCAAGGAAACTGCAAACAAGAACCAGCAGGTCGTTTGCCTGATGGATGTCCTCAAGGATTCTGTCGTTGAGGAGGAAGTCGTTGAAGGCATGCAGGGAGAAGACGAAGAAGAGGGCGAGGGAGAAGAGGAAGGCCCCGAGTACGACGAGCATGTATGGATGTCCCTGAAGCTTACCCGTAAGTCATGCAAGGCAATCGAGGAAGCGCTCGAAAAGGTTTCTTCAAAAGACGCCGCTAAATTCAAAGCGAATCTCGAAAGCTATGATGCAAAGCTCGCTGATCTCGACAAACAGTACGAAGAAATGGTGAAGGGCGCAAGGCTTAACACCATGATCGTTCCTGACAGATATCCTTTCAGATATCTCGCAGAAGACTACAAGCTCAAGTACAGCGCCGCATTCGTAGGATGCTCAGCTGAAACCGAAGCTTCTTTCGAGACCGTGAAATTCCTTGCCGACAAGGTAAAAGAACTCGATCCCAAGGCTGTCATCATCATCGATAATTCTGACGGAAAGATCGCAAAGACAGTTCTCGAAACTGCCGGAAAGAGCGACGTTAAGATAGAGGTGCTGGATTCGATGCAGTCATGCGGCAAAGACCTGGATTATCTTAAGACCATGACGGACAATCTCGAAAAGCTCAAGGCCGCGCTTTCTTGATCATGTTATTTAACAGTTTTGCGTAATTGAGAGTTATAGATCCTCTGTTACGTCCTCACTTTTCATTAAAACAGAGGACCAAACAGAGGATTTTTATCGATTTGGTCCGTCATCCCCCGTTACCTCCTCACTTTTGATTAAAACGGAGGAGCCTACAGGGGATAAACATTGATTTTGGCTTTCATCCCCCGTTACCTCCTCACTTTTTGAAAAAACGGAGGAGCTTTTGGGGGATGGATAATGGTTATAATCAGATGTTCTTCAGGATGACGGAGTAATTTCCGTCATCTTTCATTTCCATCACCATATAGGTCCTTGGCGACCCGCCTCTGGGAAGCGAAATACTGCCCGGGTTTAATACCCTGATTCCTGCCTGGGCATAGGGATCTGCTTCCTTATAGCATTTGGAATATGAATCGACGGCATCGCCCCAGTTGTCATAGGGCACGTGTGTGTGACCGAAAAGCGCTATGTCGCATTCCTGAGTAGCAGCTTCGATGCAAAGACCTGAAAGATCGTAATTCACGAATTCATGGTGACCGTGGCAGCAGTAGAATCTGTGGCCTTTGAGCGGGAAGACAGCGGTATCTCTGAGGTCACCTGAGCCGGAATATCTGTCGCAGTTTCCCTTTATGAATATGCATGGCGTCTTGGGAGAACCTGCCCACAGAGCGACCTTATCGGTGTCATCTTCTATGTCACCCAGATGAATGAGCATGTCGGGCTTTTCGCGTTTTATCGCGATCTGTATGTTTGCGCTCATGCGGTGCGAATCACTGACAATAAGTATCTTCATAAGAAATAGTAATCAACATCCCAGCCTGGAATGCAAGGGGTATGGCGCATTACGAGGCGGTAATCGTCTCTTATTGAGAAAACTTTTTCGGGTATGTCGAAAAGATCCGCGCTCTTGTGGTAACATGCGATCTTCATCTGCGGCTTCAGGTTATTTATGGTATTCTTTGCGCCTTCGATGGCCTGCATCTCGCTGCCTTCGACATCGAACTTTATGAATCCCGCATTCCTGCTGTCTTCAAAAGAATCGACTGTGACTTTGGCGATCTCGCGTCCGGTATTTACTGCTGCGGCCCTTGTTCCTCTTCCTCTCGAAGCTGTCATCATCGCAGTGCCGCAGGCATCTGAAATGAGAGCGTTTACGCAGGTAACGGGAAGCGCCAGACCTTCTGCGCATTCCGTAAGCTTTTTATAAGAATGGCGTTCCGGCTCCACTGCCGTTGCCGAAGAAAATTCAGGGAACATACCGGTAAAGCGCAGGATCGTGTCGCCTCTGTAGGCGCCCAGATCGATGAATGAACATCCTTTTTCAAACGGTCCCAGTATGCTGTCAGCTTCATCAGGTGTGATTTCGCAGTCACGAAGATAACTGATCTTTCCCGAAAGCTTGTAGTTCACGAGATCTCTGAAGCACTTTTTTGATCCTTCGTCGGCAAGTCTTGAATAAACGTTTGCGAGGCGTTCTTCATTTGCTTTTACGAATTCCATGTCAAAGACTTCACCGCCGCAGACCGGAACATCGGGCGCATAGAGCTCATAGTTTTCTTCTATGGAATATACATATGAAAGAACGTCCGGCAGGGGAGAACCGAATGCGACCAGGACTATGAAATCAGAAAGACGGGCGCAGATGTTTTCGAAAGATTCAACATTAAATCCTCTGAATACGCGGCCTTCCCTTACGAAACCGGGGCTCGCGAATATGCCTGAAACAAGATGTCCCAGAGAGCGCTTTTCGAGTTCGTCGATTATCTTGTCGGCACCGTCGCCGGTTCCGTAGATGACGAGAGGTCTTTGCTGTTCATTAAGATAAGACCACAGATCTTTTGTGATTTCACAGAATTCCATTGCATGAAATATACCATATCCGGAAAACCTTATCAGAGGCGTTTGAATAATTCTTGATACTGGCTGCAACATTTTCCGTTGCTATACTGTATTTAGTGTGTAAGCCCAAAAACAAATGGAGGAATTAGATATGAAAGCCAAGAAAATTGCATTGATAATCATTGCGGCGTTTACTTCGCTGTCAATGTTCGCGGGATGTGCAAAAGCTGCGAGCTCGCAGGAAGCCAGGGAAACAGTTGCCGCATATTACGGAGATGCCGAGAGCGCTGACAGTGACGGCGCATGGGCTGATGAATCCAATATGGCAAAAGGAAAGGCAACCCTTGGAGTCAACTCGGGATCGCAATCAGCATCCAAGAGGACTATCACCGCTGAAACAACTGCTGCAGCTCCGGCTGAAGCAGGAACGGGAAATCAGAACTCTAACCAGTCACAGTCACAGACGAATATCGATCCCGAAAAGGGAAGACTCCTTATCAGGACCGTTACGATGGCAGCGGAGACCAAGGAGTTTGAAAACGCCCGTCAGGCTATAGAGGACAAGGTCAAGGAGCTCGGCGGATATATCGAGAATTCCGGCGTAAGCGGAACAGGCAAGACAGGAAGCCTTAGAAGAGCATCTTACAAGATCAGGGTTCCCGCCGATAAACTCGACGAACTTATCACCACTGTCGGTTCAGGCTGCACGGTTACAAGTTCAAACGAGAACACATCTGACGTTACTCTCAACTATGTTGACACAAAGGCTAGGCTCGAGTCTCTCAGAGTTGAGCAGAAGCAGCTCACTGAACTCTTAAGCCAGGCCAAGGATCTTGATTCCATAATCGTTCTTCAGGACAGGCTCACACAGGTCAGATATCAGATCGAAAGCGCAGAGTCCACTCTCCGTGTTCTCGAGAACCAGGTTTCCTATTCAACTCTTACCCTCAACATCAGGGAAGTCATGGAGATCAAGCCGCAGGAAGAACCTCACGTTGAGTCATACGGCGAGAAGGTAGCAAGAACATTCAAGGAATCTCTCCACAACATCGGCGAGTTCTTCAAGGGTCTCTTCCTCGTACTCGTAGCAGTATCACCCGTAATCGTTCCCATGACCGTCATCACGATCATCGTAGTCGTGATCATCGTCAGCTCTGTTAAGAGAAAGAGAAAGAAGAGAGCAGCTGAGATCGCTGAAAAGGAAGCTCAGTACCGCGCAAGACTTCAGGCACAGGCAAATGCTCAGGCACAGCCAAAGACTGAGGCAAAGGCAGAGGAAAAGAAGGACGGAGAAAAGAAGTAATCAGTCCTCAAAAACCTTAACTGAATAATCACACTCGGCTGCGAAGCTCTCCCATTTCATGGGATCTCCGCAGCCGATTTCATCATAGACTGCGCAGGTAAGAAAACCGCCGTTCCTGGCACCGCCTGCGGCAGCAGCCACATCGTCATAAACGAGCGTCTGCGAAGGTGTGATGGAACCACCCATGGCGTTCACGTAATTCAATACTTTTATGAAGATGTCAGGAGATGATTTGTCGATCTTTTCACCGACGTCCTCGAGCGTGATAACCGCGTCGAACATCCTGAGGATGTTGTTGCTGACAAGTGCGGAGACGGCATTATTCCTTGTAAGAGCCGTGGCAATGCCCAGCTTAAAGCCAAGCCTTTTCGCTTCTTCAAGATAGGGGAGAACGTTAGGTTTTAACTTAACCTCGTTCTTGTAAAAACCGCTGACCATCTTGTCCCATTCGGCGATTATCTCTTCAGGAGACAAAGGTATCCTGTATCTCTGCTGAGTATAGACCGCCGCTTTGTCTATCGAAGCTCGCTTTACGAAGTCAGTGTAATCTGGCGTTACCTCATATCCGTAACGGCCCAGGAAATCTATGTCGACCTCGTTCCATACATTCATGGAATCAAGGAGCGTGCCGTCGAGATCGAAGATCAGAAGTTTTACGCCTTTGGTCTTGAGTTCTTTAAGAGAAGGATAATCAGACATCAGTGCATGAAATCGAGCTTGCCCTTAAGGTTTGCGAGGGCAGCTTCTTTCTTCTCCTGGAATGTCTTCTTGTTGTTCTCGATGAGATTGTTTCCGTAAGAATCGATAGATACGATCAAAGGACCGAACTTCTCGGCCTTGAGCTTCCACATTGCTTCAGGCATTCCGAGGTCGAGCCATTCAACGCCTTCAACGTCAACGCATTCCTCAGCTGCGACAACGGCGCATCCGCCCGGGAAGATCGTATGGATCGCGCAGTTGTCTACACATCCCTGAGTTGTCTTGGGGCCCATGCCGCCCTTGCCGATGATTATCTTTGCGCCTGTAGCCTTGAGGAATTCAGCCTGAGCCTTTTCCATTCTCATGGAAGTCGTGGGGCCTACGCTGATGACCTTGTACTTGTCGGGTTCGCCTTCAGCGGAGATCTTCTTCATGATCGGGCCCGCGTGGAAGATGGCCTTGCCCTTGAGGTCGACGGGTGATTCCTTACCGCCTACGACGACCCTGATGTGAACATCGTCACGGCCCGTTGTGATGTCGCCCGTGAGATAGATTACGTCGCCGATATGTACCTTCCTGATGTCTTCGTCAGACACGGGAGTTGTGAAATAGAATGTGCTCATAAAGTGACTCCTTTGTGTGTGAAGAAATCATAGGTGAAGTCGGGATTGATCCTGATGCCGGCCCTTCTGTGAGCCCAGCATGCAGTGGAAAGACCCATCGCAAGTGTTGCGGGATGTCTTGAAGCCTGCTCGATGTTGACGCCCATGACTGAGAGCTTTCCGCCGAATCCGCCGGGGCCTAAGCCTATGGAGTTGAGGCCTTCCTCGAAATCCTTTTCCATCTGTGCAGCCTTGGGATTTTCATTGTGAGATCCGACGGGGCGGAGCAGAGCCTTCTTGGAAAGCTTTGCGGCAACCTCAGCGGAGCCTGCGATGCCGATGCCTACGAGGCAGGGAGGGCATGCATTTACGCCGTATGTGGTCATCTGGTCAAAGACAGCTTTTGCAATTCCGTCATAGCCTTCGATAGGCATGAGGACCTTGGCCATGCCGGGAAGTGAGCATCCGCCGCCTGCCATGTAGAAATACAGTTCAAGCTGATCACTTCCCTGAACGAGTTCCCAGTCGATCCAGGGGACCTTGTGACCTACGTTGTTTCCTGTGTTGACCTCGTCGAAGACCTCGACTGCGTTGTGTCTCAAAGGTGCCCTTACAGTTGCCTTTTTGACTGCGTCTATGAGCGCGGGTTCGATCTCATCGAGGTAAGGGAATTTAGTTCCCACTCTCGCGAAGAACTGCGGGATACCCGTATCCTGGCATGAAGGTCTGCCGAGCTTGTCGGCCATCTCCATGTTCTTTTTCATGACATCATATATCTCGGGAGCGAAGCCTTCGTTCTCGGTCTCGGCCATCTCGGAAAGCCTTTTGCGGACGTCGTCCGGAAGGTGTCCCGCCGCATGGCAGATAAACGAAGAGACGAGTTCTGAAAGGCGCTCTTCTGAAACTTTATCGTATGACATTGAGTTGTCCTCCGTGATTATTTTCGTACCTATTATAGCAACAGCGGCAGGATGTTGTGGGGGTGTAATTCGTAAAAGAAATTTTCTATAATTAAATGTAACGAAATGCGACTGCCCGAATGCCGAAGAGGGGGTGATTTTATGAAGAGCCTGCTTATGAAAAGAGCCGAATACGAGTGCGGTATCTGGATCAAGAACTGCACTGAATCCGACGCGCCGCGCCTGGCTTCCGAAGTCTACCCCGCTGACGTAAAGATCGATGAGGACGTAAACTGGTCGGGCGACCCTCTCAATCTCACTCTCGATTATTACCGTCCGTTCAACGTCGACAGCTCAAAGGAATGTTTCCTCCTGATACACGGCGGAGCATTTGTTTACGGCACGAAGGTCTTGGACAAATGTTTCGGCATGCATCTTGCAAGGAACTCCGGCATTCCAGTTGCAAACATGGATTACACGCTGATGCCCAAAGCCGGCCTTTCAAAGATCTTAGGCCAGATCTTCAGCTGCATGAATTTCCTGACTGCAAAATACGGCGTTGAGAAATTCCATCTTACTGGCGATTCCGCAGGCGGATACTTAGCGCTCCTTTCTGCGCTCGCGGCAAGGAACAGCCATATCGCTCACGATCTCTGGATATTCGAAAAGCTCAAAGGCAAAGTTGTCTCGACCAGTCCCATATGCGGCGGATTCAGGCAGCATCCTAAGGGATTCCCCGGTATATTTTTCGAGGAGAATGCCACCGGCAGTTCAAAGGAAAAAAAGAAGCTTCCCGATTATGTTTACGACCTGACGAAGATCGCAGGGCGCGACACGGATCTCAAGGTCTGCCTGATAACGGGAGAAGATGATTTCCTTCGTGAAGACAACAGGGTAATGAAAGATTATTTCAAAGAGGCTCTGTTCTACGATGCGGTGAACGAAGGCGAGCTTCACATGCACCATGTATTCCCGATAGCGCATCCCGAGTGGCCGCAGTCGCAGAAGGCGATACAGCTCATCTCGGATAATGCGACGAGAAGACTTTAAGTTTTGAAAGTGCCAAAAAAGTGTCCAAAACAGGCCGGAATTGAGCACGAAATTATGCAATTACAACTGATTTGACTAAAAACGTGCTCAAAACCCGATGATTTTGAGCACGTTTTTGGTAAGCGTTTTTGAAAAGTAATAACGCCCGAGAATTATGCCTGCTTCACTTCAGGTTCAGCTCCGTCCTTTACGCCGCGTGTGATCTCGCGGGTCTGATGAATGAGCTTTGATACGGGCTTATATACGAAGAAAGTTACTGTTGAAACAACGATTCCCTTGAAGAGATTGAAGGGTACGAATGCGAAGAAGAGCAGCGTCATCTTATCCTTGATGAGGGGGTTGACGGCAGCGCTCATGCCTACGATCGCTTCAGTGGAGAAGTTCATGACCGAGCCGTAGAGCGGCAGAGTGATGAATGCGTTGATCGGGACTGCGATGACTGCGAGAGTCAGAGTGCCGATGGCCATTGCTGCAGCGGCGCCCTTGCGGGTGTGGAGCTTGAGATATACAAGGCCGGAGAAACCTACGAAGATGGAACCCGTTACGAAGTTTGAAAGCTCGCCGATGCCTGCTGTTCCGGTGAACGGAAGGTGAATGAGGTTCTTGAAGAGCTCGATAACGATGCCCCAGACAGGACCTAAAGCAAATGCTCCGACCAGTACGGGGATCTCTGAGAAATCGAATTTCAGGAAAGGGGGCATAAACGGGAGCGGCACTTCGAGATACATAAGAACGAATGCCATTGCGGTAAGGATTGCCGTAACCGTGATACGGCGGATCATAGCCTTGCGGCGTGACTTAGAATCGGCAATGCCGACAGGGGTAGAAACTGACATGTAAACACTTCCTCTCATCCGGACTTTACCGTCGGCCGCAGATTTTCACTGCGTCAATCCTGCATGCAGATTAATTTACAGGACTTGCGGACTTCCCTACCCAAGGGTCACCGCCGGTCGGAGAATCGCACTCCGCCTTGGACGGCTTAATTATACGCTGAAGAAGTGGTTTGTAAAGAGCCTTGGATCAGCCTTCCGGATATTCGTCCTTCGGCTTGTTGTAAAAGATCTTATCAACAAACGCGAAACAGACGAGCAGGCCGTGGCTGAAGAACTTGAAGCACTTGTAACCCAGAGCTCTTCCGGCAGCGGAATCCTTGCCGCCGTCAGGGTTCTCGATGATGAGCCTGTCGAAATTGGTTTCCTTCATGTCGCTGCCTAAGATGCTTCCGAGCGTGGCATGCTCATCGTTCTCGATTATCGTGAACTCGAGCCTGCTTACCATGCCGCAGAATTCGCTCCAGGGCTGCGTTGAGAATGACATGTGGACGTCGGTTCCGGAGATCGCAGGTTCCCTTGTTATCGTGAACTTGACCCTGCCGTTGCTCATCCTCTTGAGCTTGAGGCTGTATACGCTGTCGCTGTGATTTGAGACGAAAGACTCGATCGGGTCAGTCGCAAATTCGGAGAAGACGTCTCTCCAGCGGTCGAAAGGATGGGCATAATCCTGGTCGAGGAGCAGGTCAGCCCTTGCCTTTGCGAGTTCTTCGCGGATGGAGGCCTGGACCTTTTTGTCGCCGTATTCGTATGCCTTTTCGATCCTCTTGCTGATCGCGTAGTCAGCCTCGAGCATGACGCTGTAACGTCTGATGCGCTGGTTCGGAAGTTCGGCAAGGGCTTTGCCGAGCCTTAATGCGCAGTCTGCAAAATCGCAGCCGAAGTCACCGTTCTCGAAATAGAACTTTGTCTCGTCGTAGAGCTTGATGTATGTCTGGAACGCCAGAGGCGGATTGGGGAGCACGTACTGCCCCTTCATGAACATGTCGGCGATCTTGTATTTTGCCTCGACGATGTTGAAGTTCGAAGCGACCGAGAAATAGAAGAAGGCCTTCTCATAATCGGGCTTGCCGTCGATCCTTCCGTAGTAATGGATGTAGCCCAGGGTGTTTGCGGCATAGCCGAAACTGAACTTGCGCCAGAGCACTTCGAGAAGCTTGGCGGACAGGGCAAAGTCGCATTTGTAGACCGCGTTGCCGCCGTAGCAGCCGTAAGCCTTGGCCTTGAGGGCCTCGAAGACCTGCTTCTCGCAAAGGTCATCGGTGAACATCCTGAAGAGCGCCTTGATGTCATCGGGCGCGTCATTGAGCAGTATGTTGTTGTCCCAGTGATTTATGAAAGCAGTCTTCTGGGGGACTGTGTATCTTCTCTCGGTAAGAGGAAGATCCTTGTCCTCGAGGAACAGGTCGATCATGTTTATCATGGAATCGAGATCTAAGTAGCGCGAAAGCGGAAGAGGCTTATAGAGCTTCTTGTCGAGATCCGAATGCGCGATTACGGCGAGGATCGTGACCAGCACGTCATCCTCGTTCATGGGCAGTGACGGAACCTCGATCGCGGTCATTGCATCCGGATCGGGTCCGAAAAGGTCGTCCAAGCAGAGATTGTGGAAGAAATAGACGATCACCGGATACCACCAGTCGAAGATAAAGTCGTCGAGCGGAACGTTGTCGTCTTCGAAATGGGTAAGGGCAGTCCTTAAGTCTTCAAGCTGCATCGGATAATCGACCTCGCACTGGACGTCGAATCCGTCAGCAGGGTATGCATCGTCAGCCGTGCCGCCTACCAGGTCGAACCAGCCGATGTCATAACGGCAGAAGTCGATAAGCTTCTGCTGCGTGACGAAAATATAAGGCTTGCTCTTGTTCTTGCTCATCTGTGTTCCTTAGTCGAAAACGGTCTCCCAGGTCTTTGCCCTGAAAGCTTCAAGGCAGAGCTCGATCTCTTTCATGCTGCACTTGTGGGTGTTGATCTCGGGCAGCTGATCGAGCGGAAAATAGCGGGCTTCGGTGGTCTCGATGTTGGGGGTGAATTCCCCGCCGAGATCACGGCACAGAACGAAACATTTGACCAGTGAGAACATCGAATTCGGATTGTTGTTCTTATGGTGGTCCAATACGGCTGCGAGGCGGTAGGGTTCTGCCTTTATGCCCGCTTCCTCAAGGACTTCCTTGACGGTGTTGTCCTTTATCGAAAAGTTGAATTCGCACCAGCCTCCGGGAGGGTTCCATTTGCCGTCGAAATCCTTAACGAGGAGGAGCTCCTCCTTCTCATTGAAGAGCATGGCTCTTGTCTCGACCTTCGGGGTCTGGTATCCGTCATTGCCTTCGAGAAGTTCTTCAGCCTTCTCGGGAGTAATGTCCGTGCCTATTGTCAGGAGCTCACGCGAGAGCTTTAAGATGTCATCGTAATGCTCTTTGTCGAACTTGTCCTTTGTATACCATTTGCCTGCAGTGGCAACGGCCGCCAGCCCGTGCGCGATCTCTGATATTCTCTTATTTTCCATATGGCGTATTTTAACATATAGCACAGAGGATTGTCGGACAACATTTCCGGCATATGTCGAAAATAACTATTGTTAATTCCACCGGAACAATTTATAGTATTTAGGCTGAATGCAAGAATAAAGTTCAGGAGAAAAGTCATGCTGGAACTTCAGAATATATGCTTTCACGCCGATGACAAGGATATCCTCAAGAATATAAACCTTACGATCGACGATAAGTTCGTCGCGATCACCGGCCCCAACGGAAGCGGAAAATCAACACTTTTAAAGATCATAATGGGCATAATCACACCCACTTCGGGAAGGATCATCTTCGACGGCGAAGACATCACGGATCTTCCGATCTATGAGCGCGCAAACATGGGCATCAGCTTTGCCTTCCAGACGCCCGTAAGGTTTAAGGGCATCCGCGTAAGGGACATCCTCTCGATCGCTGAAGGCAAAGAGGTCAAGATGGGAACTTACCTTAGGGCCGTAGGCCTTTGCCCCAAGGATTACTTAGACCGCGAGATCAATGACACACTTTCTGGCGGTGAGATGAAGAGAATAGAGATCGCGACCGCGGCCGCAAGAGGCGGAAAGATGAGCCTTTTCGACGAGCCTGAGGCCGGAATCGACCTCTGGAGCTTCCAGAACCTCATTCAGGTCTTCGAAAACTTAAGAGACGTAACCAACGGCAACATCATGATCATCTCTCACCAGGAGAGGATCCTTGAGATCGCCGACAAGATCATCTATCTCAAGGACGGCGTTGTCGACAGATACGATGACAGCGCGAAGATCATGGAAGAACTTAATATGACGCATCACGTCAACCGCAAGGGATGCCTGATCGCCGGAGCACAGGGGGTAAACTGCAATGGATGATCTCGAGAAAAGGATATTAAAGGAGATCGCGGAGCTTGATTCGCTCCCGGTCGGAGCTTTCAACATAAGGAACAACGGCGCGAGCGAGGCAAGAAACTCGACCGCGAACATCGACATCGAATCGCGTGAGGACGGACAGGGCATCAACATCTATGTCAAGGATGGCACGAAGAACGAGTCCTGCCACATCCCGGTCATCATCAGCAAATCCGGCCACAAGGAGACCGTTTACAACGAATTCTTCATCGGCGAGAACTGCGACGTCACGATCGTTGCGGGCTGCGGCATCAGCAACTGCGGCGGACATGACAGCCAGCACGACGGCGTTCATTCCTTCCATGTCGGAAAGAACTCACGCGTCAAATACGTCGAAAAGCATTACGGCGAGGGCACCGGAACCGGCAAGAGGTTCATGAACCCCACGACTGAAGTAGAGCTCATGGAAGGCGCTACCATGGACATGGACACTTCCCAGATCGCCGGAATCAACGATACACGCCGCATTACGAAAGCTATCGTAGGCCCAGGCGCAACACTTCTGCTGCATGACAAGATCCTCACGAATCTTGACCAGACTGCAGCAGCCGAGATGATCATCGCATTAGACGGCGATGACTCAAAGTGCGACATCGTAAGCCGCGGCGTCGCAAAGGATGAATCCAAGCAGGACGTCATCATCGACATCTCAGGCAACGCGAAGTGCAGCGGCCACGCCGAGTGCGACTCCATCATCATGGACCACGGCATCATCATTGCAACACCCAAGCTTGCAGCCACAAATGTTGACGCTTCACTGATCCACGAGGCTGCCATCGGAAAGATCGCGGGCGAGCAGATCACAAAGCTCATGACCCTGGGTCTCAACGAGCAGCAGGCTGAGCAGAAGATCATAGAAGGGTTCCTCAGATAAGCGATGCCTGAAAAGAAACCCAAGATCGGCCTTGTTCTTGAAGGCGGCGGAATGAAGTGCGCTTACGGCGCGGGTATCCTCGACTGTTTCCTGGAAGCCGGGATCGAATTTGACTACGCGATAGGCGTATCAGCGGGTTCAGGGAACGGCATGAGCTATCTGGCGAAACAGCACGGCAGGAACCTGAGGTTTTACACGGAGCACACGAGCGACCCCAGATATTTCGGTCTTAAGCCTCTCATCGACGAGGGCGGGATCTTCGGGATCGAATACATCTATAACGAACTTTCGACGTCAACCGGGAAAGATCCCCTGGATTATGAGACGTTTGCCGCTAATCCTTGTGATTTCGAGGTCGTGGCGACCGATGCCGCGACCGGCAAAGCTGTATATTTTCAGAAATCCGACATCCGGAAGGACGACTACAGGGTCATCATGTGCTCTGCGTGTCTGCCTGCGGTCAGCAAGCCCGTGCAGTTCAGGGGCAGATACTATTTCGACGGCGGTGTCGCTGATTCCATTCCCTGTGACAGGGCTTTCGAAAAGGGGTGCGACAAGATAGTCGTCATCACATCCAAGCCCAGGGACTTTTTCAAGGAGCCGGAGAGCTTCAAAGCGGCATACACCAAGGTCCTCAAGGACTGGCCCGAAACGATAAAGGCAGTGGACAACAGGCATCTGACTTACCGCGAGGCGCAGAGGAAGATGTTCGGTTATGAGGCAAGGGGAACCGCGTTCCTATACTGCATGAGCAGGCCGATCAGGTCCTCCACGTACAACATGAACAGGAACACCGCGCAGGAGATGTACGATCTGGGCCGCAGGGACTATGTTTCCTCGCTTTCCGAACTGCAGAAATTTCTCAAAGTTTAATTACATATCGCCCCGATTGTGATAACATTGGATGTATAACTTTTAGGCATCTTTGATACATCGGGAGAGTTACCATGGGACTTAATTTCCGCAAATCCATCACACTTCTTAAAGGCGTAAAGCTTAACCTCAGCAAGTCTGGTCCGTCACTTTCATTCGGAAGATCAGGACTTCGCCAGTCCATCAACCTCAAGGGACAGGCACGCACTTCCGTGGGCATTCCCGGTACGGGCATTTACTATACAAAGAGCACCAACGTTAAGACACTTGCCAAGAAGGGCAAGGAGAAGCTCGATGAACTGACTTCCAAGAAGAAGGGCAAGGGTGAGGAACAGGCAGCTCTTCCCGCAGCAGCAGGCGCTGCAGCAACAGCAAAGGGTGCCAAGGGCGCAAAGACAACGAAGGCAGCTGCAGCAAAGGCAGCACCCGCAGTCAATCCCGATCTCGAGAAGAATCAGCAGCTCGTTGCGGAGTTTGAGGAGAGGATCGAAGCGGTCAAGTCAGTACACAAGCAGAGCGACGGATACATCGACTGGGAACTCATCAAAAAGGGCGCAGGAAACAACAAGGAGCTCATTCCTTTCGCTGAGAGCGTTCTCGAGGGCAACATCGATTCCTACTTCAAGGTCATTGCAGAGGCAGGTCCGTTTGACGATCTTCTCGAATACGGTTCATCTTTCGAGGTCGGAACAGACGATCCTTCTATGCTCGAGATCGAGTTCCGCGTAATGAGCGATCAGGTAATCCCTGAGAACAAGCTCTCCCTCAAGGCTGACGGATCTCTCGTAGAGAAGCCTTTCACAAAGACCGAGTACTATGAACTCGTTCAGGACTACGTTGCGAGCACGATCCTCCGTGTTGCACGCGACTCCTTCGCACTTCTCCCGATCCAGAAGGTCATCATCCACGCGGTAGATTTCAAGCTCAACACAGCTACCGGAAATGAGGACGAGATCACCATCGTTTCAGTCAAGATCAAGCGTGACGCGCTCATGACCATTAACTTTGAGAGGATCGATCCTTCTGACTGCCTCGGAGGCTTTGAGATCAACGAGAAGTTCAAGAAGACCAGCGGTTATGCTCCCGTAGACAGGCTTCTCCCTGATTAACGCAATATTAAGTAACTGATAACTTTTAACAAATTGCGGTCCGTTTCAATTGTGATAAACAGGACCGCATATTAGAATAACCTTAACTATTACGGGCAGTTTAAGAGGTGACTGATGGTAAGACGCAAGCGGGTCGCGATACTTGTCGGTCAGGGTGACGAGTATTATCAGGCCGAATTCATCTGCGGTTTTGAGAAGCAGGCTTTCAGCTTTGACTGGGACGTATGCGTCTTTTCCATGTACCAGAAGTACCAGAGCAGCACCGCGCGTGAGCAGGGCGAAGCCTCGATATTCTCCCTCGTTCCCTATGAAGACTTTGACGGCATGATCCTCATGCTCGATACCATCCAGACGCCGGGTCTTGCGGACGCTGTGGAGGAAGCCGCTCATAAGAGAGCAAAGTGTCCCGTTATCTCAGTAGACAAAAAGAGCAAGTATTTTCATTCGATCTTCCCGGATCACTATAAAGGCGTGAAGTATCTTGTAAGCCATCTCATCGAGAAGCACGGCTTCAAGGACATCGCTTTCCTGACGGGCAAGGCATGGCATCCCTATTCCAAGCAGAGGATGCAGGCCTATAAGGACGCGATGGCTGAGCACGGCCTGACGATACAGCCAAACCGCCAGTTCTACGGTGATTTCTGGTATACGAGCGGTGAGAATCTGGGCGACCGTCTTGCCAGGAACAGGGACGATCTGCCTGAAGCAATTGCATGTGCCAATGACTGTATGGCGATAGGTGTCTGCAAGGGCCTTACCCAGAACGGCATCAGGGTCCCCGAGGACATCGCCGTAGTAGGATACGATTCAAACGAGGAAGGACGTCTTTCTCCCGTTCCGATCACTTCCGTGAGGCTCCCCGCCGCGGAATTCGGAAAATATGCCGCCGAAGCGATATTAACAATGTCCGAAGGCAAAGAACCCGAACCGTTCTCTTCACCGGTAATCGAGTTTACGGGAAAGAGCTGCGGATGCGAGATGCATCCGAAGGACCTGGCTCCTGCACTCCGTTCGGTATGGGATACCAACATTTCGAGCAATAGTGTTTTTTCGAACTTCAACCATCTCGAAGACGATATCCTTTCAAAGAGCGATCTTTACGGCGTCGTCAGCACGCTTTTCACATATGTATACCAATTAAGGGAATTCGAGAGCTTCAGTCTCTGCATCAATGACGCATGGGACCACTACGGCACGAATGCCGAAGAGAGCGTTTTAGACGACGGTTCCGTCATTCCGAGGACCGATTCGAGCGAAAAGCACATCGATCCTGATTTCATCTCGGATCCCGGAAAGTTCTTCCCTATGAAGATGGCGGAAGTCATGAGCTGCAGGCCCGAAAGGCTTAACCGTGACAGGATCTCCCTTGAAAGTTTCTTTGACAGGGACAGCCTCATTCCGAGGCTCGATGAGGACAGGCCTTCTCCCGAGGCATTTATATTCACCCCTCTGCATTTCGATCACAGATGCTACGGATATGCTGTGATCTCGTTTACTGAGCCTTCCTCTTACACGGAGAACTACAGGATCTGGCTCAGAGGCGTAATGAGAGGCCTTGAGACGTTAAGACGCGAGATCGTCCTGATGAGGAAGAATGAGATCCTCGAATCCAATCTCATCAGAGACCCGCTGACAGGTCTGTATAATTACAGAGGCTTTAACCAGAAGGCCGAAGGAATTCTTGCCATGTACATGGGCAAGAAGATCACGACGATCGGTGCGGTTGCCGCTGACCTGAGAAACCTTGCCGACATCAATTCCAAAGACGGCAGACTTGCAGGCGACAAGGCGATCATCCACCTCGGAAGGTTCATGCAGGAAGCATTCCCGGAAGGCTATGTTTTCTCGTTCGGAAACGGCGAGATCATCGTCATCGACAACCTGACGGATGACAGCAAGAAGAGAGTGGAGGAGGCCGTTGCCGGCGTCCGCGAAAAGCTGTCCGCGTATACCACATATCAGAACTACAGCGTGCCGCTCGACATCTATTTCGGATATGCCGAAGGAAAGCCTGAAGACAGGAACGATTTCGAGAGGATTGCGAGCATCGCGGTAACCAACAAGAACGCATACAAGCTCCGCATCAGAAGCCTCGGAGAGAATACCTCCGAAGTGGACAACAAGAAGCAGGCTGACCTGGTCAATGAGATCCTTGACCATAACAAGATCAACTATCACTTCCAGCCGATCGTTGACGCTCACACCGGTGACATCTTTGCTTACGAGGCGCTGATGAGAGCCGATGTAACCCCGTATATCCAGCCGCCCGTCGTGCTCAAATACGCAGGCCTTTTCGGAAGACTTTACGACGTTGAGGCAGCGACGTTCAGGAACATCCTCAATATCATCGACATCAGGACGGATGAATTTGCTGAAGGCTCAAAGGTCTTTATCAACAGCATTCCCGGACAGCACCTGAAGGGTGATGACTTGGAAAAACTCGTTACCATGACCAAGCGTCTCGGCAACAGGATCGTTGTTGAATTCACGGAGCAGGATGAGATCGCCGGGGATGAGCTCGCATATCTGAAAAAGAGTTACAGCGACATGGGCGTCGACATCGCGATCGACGACTACGGAACCGGATATTCAAACGTCAGCAACCTGCTGAACTACATGCCGAAATACATCAAGATCGACAGATCCCTCATCTCGGAGATCCAGACATCCACGCAGAAACAGCACTTCGTCAGGGAGATCATATCCTTCTCACACGAGAACGGCATTCAGGTCCTCGCAGAAGGCGTTGAGACACAGGAAGAATTGGCCGCTTCGATCCACCTGGGCGTTGATCTGATCCAGGGATACTATACCGCCAGACCTTCCGCCAAGATCGTAAAGGAGATCGATACGGGCATCAGGGACGAGATCCTCAGGTATAACCGCCTTGAAAAAGACGAGCACAACAAGAGCGTCTACGTTGCGGGCAGGGAGGCCAGAGTCCAGCTGCAGAGCCTTATCTCCGGCGACACCAAGAGCATCAGGGTCACCAACGGCGAGGTTACTTTCAGAGACATCACGATCACAGGCATTCCAGGAGTCACCTCTTCCATCTGCCTTAACATCGATGACGGTTACAGCGGACGCATAATGCTCGAGAACGTTTACTTCTCAGGCAAGGACAGGAAAGCTGCGGTCGTCATTGGCGAGAACTGTGACATAACGCTCGTTCTCAAGGGTGAGAACATCATGGACGGCGGAGGCATCCTCGTGCCCGAGACTTCAAAACTCGTAATCGAGGGCGACGGCAACCTTAACATTACGGTCAACGACATCGAGGCTTTCGGCATCGGCAACGATCCGAGCGCTAAGGCCGGAAGCATTACCTTCGATCAGGACGGAACGGTCGAAGTCTCTCTCAATGCTTCAAGAGGCATATGCATCGGAGGTGGCTTCGGAGCTGATCTCACGTTCAAGAGGGGAAGGTATTTCCTCAAGATGTCCGGCCAGCAGGGTATCGGCATCGGTACGATCACCGGAGATTTCGCGCCGGTCGTCAACAACTGCCTGGTCAACCTTTCATCCAACATGATGACCTCTGTTGGCATCGGTTCGCTGGAAGGCAATCTGGACATGAAGATAGAGCATATCGCGTTCATCTCTGATTCCAGAGGCAATGACGTTTCGGTTTTCGGAAACATCAGAAGAGGCAAAACGAAGATCAACATCTACAGCGTCACTCTTCAGAGCAAGTTCAGCGCGTCAAACGGCATAATGTTCGGTTCGCTCGACTGTTCGCCTTCTGACATCCATCTGGAATATGCAACGGTAAGGGCTGAATGCGACGGACGTCAGGTCTCGCTGTTCAGGGGAACCCAGACGAGTTCAGTGCTTTCGCTCAGCGAATGCAGCATCGACGGTAAGATCGAATCTTCCGAAAAGCCCCCGCTCGATCTTGATGCGATGGATTTCAAGCACAGCAAAGTCGGTGTCATGATCGACATCAACGGCGAGGCGAAATACCGTAATTCCTACTGAGAAAAGATCAATCCTTGAGATCGATGAAGACCGGACAGTGATCCGATCCCATTACGTCGCTCATCATGTTGGATTCTTTGATGTCAGGGAGAAGTCCCTTTGTGGCGAAAAAATAGTCGATCCTCCAGCCCACGTTCCTTGACCTTGCGGCTGTCTTATAAGACCACCAGGTGTAGCATTCGGGCTTGTCGGGATAGAGCATCCTGAAAGTGTCAGTAAGGCCTGCTTCCGCGAAATGGTCCATGTAGACGCGCTCCTCGGGAAGGAAGCCTGATATCTTTGAATTTGCCTTGGGGTTGGAAAGGTCGATCTCTTTATGTGCGGTGTTAACGTCGCCGCAGCAGATGACCTCGCGTCCCTTTGATTCCAATTCTCTTACGCGGTCAAGGAAGCAGTCGTAGAACCTGAGCTTGAACTTGACGAAATCGTCGCCCCTTCCGCCGTTTGGGAAGTAGATGTTGAACAGTACGAATTTGCCGAAATCCGCGCAGATCGTTCTGCCTTCGTGGTCGAATTCCTCTGTTCCGAGGCCGAACGTGACGTCAACGGGCTCGATCCTTGAATAGAGAGCGGTGCCTGAATAGCCCTTGCGCTCAGCGGAATAAAACCAGCTCTTGTAGCCTTCGAGTTCTGTTATCTCAGGTCCCAGCTGATCGATCTGCGCTTTGGTCTCCTGAATGCCGATGATGTCGGCGTCCATTGCCATTACGGAATCCGCAAAGCCTTTTCCCGCCACTGCCCTGATGCCGTTTACATTCCAGCTTACTATTCTCATATGATGCCTCGTGTTCTATAATTTATGCGTGTATTTTACCTTAAAAAGAGAGGCGCACCAACAGTGGCAAAACTGCTCGTGACAGTATCCGGCGGAACGGTCTCATCTTCAGTCAGAGACGGTCTGGTCATGCTCGAAAACGAATCTCCCGTGGTTTCCTATCTGAAGGAAAAAGCTGCTGATATCGAATTCATAGCACCTGCGAATTACTCGTCCGAAAACGCGCGCCCCGAGGATTACCGTGACGTACTCAAGGCCGTGTCGGAGGCTGCTTCGAAAAGCCGTCCGGACGGCATCATCATCCTTCACGGAACCGATACGATGGCATACTTTGCCCAGCTCGCGGTAAGGGCGCTGAGCCACATGAAGATCCCTTTCGTTATCACGGGCTCGAAGATCCCGCCTGACAGCGAAGGAACTGATGCTTACAAGAACATCGATCATGCCGTGGAACAGGTAACCGGAGGCAGCAGCGGTGTCGTCTTTACCACGCACGAAGGCATTCAGACGATAATCCCTGCAGACAAGGTCACGTCTCCGGATATCTACGGAGATTACGGCATTTGGCCTGACAGCGCGGATGTTGATTTTTCTTCTGACAAATACAAAGAGGCGGCTGAGGGCTTTTTTGCCGCCGAAAAGCTTCACAGGATACAGGTAATCGCTGCCGCGCCGACGCCCGGCATTCTCGATGAAGGTTTCGATACTGTCCTCATCATGTGCCACCATTCGGGCACTGCGGACGTGAAGCTCGTTCCCAAGGTCAGAAAATGGCGCGCAAAGGGGATCAGGTGCTTTATGGCTCCTGTTCCGAGGAATTCGAATATCTACGAAAGCCGCGCGATGCTCGAATCGGCAGGCTGCATCGCTCTGCCGGGAATGCCTCCAGAGGGCGCATGGGCGCAGGCTCTCATAACATGAACACAGGCCGCTGCCTTGAAAATCCCCCTTCTATAGACGGAAGTTTCGGAGGAAGCCAGATGTGGGCTTCCGGCAAGCTCATGCAGGAATGCGGCTGCGGCATTATTGCCGGCCTCGATGCAGTCCTGAGATATGAGGGCCTGGCAGAACTTACAAAAGAAGAATATCTCAGGCGGTTTGACGATGCAGCCCGCTATATCAGGCCGATAGTTCTTTCGCGCGATCCGGAAAAGCCTAAGAGCTTTGGCGTAAGCACCCGGGGCTTCAAAAGAGGCATTAAGAAATATGCGGCTTCACGCGGGATCAATATCAAGGCCAAAGGATTTATCTTCGATTATGAGAACAAGGTCAGACACTATCTTTCGCTCGGTGTGCCCGTGGCTGCGCTGATCGCGGCGCCTTTAAAGAACGTCAGTCTGGTCAACTGCAACGGCGCGGGCAGCAGCATCGGTTTTCACTGGGTGACCTGTACCGGGATAGATGACAAACACCTTGAGGTGTCATCCTGGGGCGCAAAGTACACGATCGAACTGACCGATCTTGACAGGGCATCGGCCGGAGTCAGATTCTACGCGGTGGTGCCTTCCAAATTGCAAGAACCTTCCTAATGTAATAATATTATTTAGTTTAAGAACAGCTGAGCGGAGGAATGTTTCCATGAATGAGGAAATTGCAGCAAAGATAAAGAAAATGCTCGTTGAGAGACTCAGGATCCCTGAGGATGAGCTTGAATATGATTCAGAACTCTTCGGAGAAGACATAGGACTTGATTCCATCGATTCGATCGAGATCATCGTAGGACTCGAGGATCTTTTCGGAGTTGACATGTCCGGTTCCGGCAAAGAGAACTTCCAGTCCATCAGGACACTTACCCAGTACGTAGAAGAACATAAAGAGGACTGATATGTCTGATTGCATCAAAAGATGCGTGGTTACGGGCTTAGGCCTTGTATGCGCGCTTGGTGACGATGCCGCTTCATGTGCGGCATCTGCTTTTTCAGGGAAGAGCGGAATAGAAGACGTTAAGTCTTTTGACACCGCGAACTGCTATTCACACAAGGGAGCTGAAGTTTCTCTCACCGATGAGGAGCTCTGCAGCGAAAAGTACGACAGAACGACGCTGCTCTGCATCAAGGCTGCAGGCGAGGCAATCGCAGATTCCGGCCTTGATCTTGAAAAGGAAGACCGCAAAAAGGTCGGCGTCATCCTGGGCACCTGCATTGGAGGCGCCGCAAGCATCGACAAGTACTATACCGACAGCTTTGAAGGCAGGCAGGTAAGCAAAGACGACATCCTGAGGATGCCTGCTTCCGCAATTGCAAATAACGTCGCGGGCCATTTCGGCCTGGACGGCATCACCGCAAACATTGTAAACGCATGCGCTGCAGGCACCATGAGCCTTGCGGGCGCCTGTGACATTATCAGATCCGGCAAGGCCGACGTCTTCATCGCCGGCGGCTGCGACAGCTTTTCGTCGCTTGCATACGCGGGTTTCCACGCGCTTCACGCATTGTCTGAAGAGGCGTGCTCGCCTTTTAATCACAGCAACGGCATCACTATCGGCGAAGGCTCAGGCGTTCTGATAATCGAGAGTTATGAACACGCAGTTGCGCGCGGAGCAAAGATCTACTGCGATGTTTTGGGCGCTGGCGTAAGCTCTGACGCTTACCACATCACGGCTCCGAGGCCTGACGGTGAGGGACAGATGAGCGCGATCAGACGTGCTGCATCCAATTCCGGTGTGGATTTTTCGGAGATCGATTACATCAATGCACACGGCACGGGCACTTCCAAGAACGACGAGGCTGAATTCCTTTCGCTCAAGACGCTTTTCGGAAACAGGCCCGATCTGGCTGTCAGTTCCACAAAGTCAATGAACGGACACTGCCTGGGTGCTGCAGGATCAATTGAGGCAGTGCTGACCATTGAGGCAATGAACAGAGGCGAAGTGCCTCCCACGATCGGTTACAGCGCGGAGGATATCGAAGCCCTCAAGGAGAAGTCTGGCGGCATTGGCTTCGTTGCAAATGAGAAGCAGGCCAAGGATCTGAAGGTCTGCATGTCGAACTCGTTCGCGTTCGGAGGCAACAATGCGAGCATCGTTTTCTCAAAGGAGCCACGCGATGTAAAGGGCAGCAGGAACACTGACCCCATCTATATCACGGGCATCGGAAAGGTCACGGGTACCAAGGCTGAAGGCTCGTCTGACTACATAGCAGACATCAGCCCCGAAGTTTTCAAGAAACATGAGGTAAAGACTGCGTTCCTTCGTAAGCTCGACAGGTTCAGTGACCTTGTTCTCCTGAGCGGAATTGAGGCATTGGCTGACGCAGGCATCAAAGTTGATGATACCAACGCGGACGATATCGGAATCGTCATCGGAACATCAGACGGACCGATCACCGAGATCGTCAACTTCCAGAAGCTCGTCATCGAGAAGGGCATCGAAAACGGAAGCGCGTTCATGTTCCCCAATACCGTTTACAACGCGGCAGGCGGATACCTCTCGATCTTCACGGGCATAAAAGGCTACAACATAACGATAGCAAACGGCTTCCAGGCGGGTCTTCAGAGCGTCATGTACGCTTGCGAGGCGATCCGCAGGGGAGACGAGAACATCATGCTCGCGACGGGCGCGGATGAGCTGACCGACATCGAGCATGAGCTCTACGAAAACGCCGGATATCTCGGAAACGAAGGCGGAATCGAGCTCGGCGAAGGTTCTGTTACTTTGATCCTTGAGTCCGGAAAGAGCGCAGATGCACGCGGAAGCAAAAAGTACGCTCAGATCGCGGGCTACGGAATGGCAAGGCATTCGGTTCCTTACGGATATGCAGGAGACACCGGCGAGGCACTTGTCAGAGCAATCGAAGAAGCTTTGTCTGAAGCGGGTATCTCTGCTGAAGAAGTATCAGCGCTCTACGGATTTGCGAATGGCCTCAAGCCGCTCGATGATATCTTGAACGGCGCTGTTTCAAAGATCTGGAAGAACGGTATCGAGATACGCGACGTAAGGAAAGAATGCGGTGAGGCCAGGGCGGCTTCATCAGCTCTCTCACTTGCCAGGGCGGCTTCTGACATGGCTGATCCCGGAAGTGAATACACGATGGCAGTAAGCTTCGGCGCGGGCGGCATTTATTCCGCAGCAGTCCTTAAGAAAGCATAAACGGAGATTTAAGATGGGTAAGACGGCACTGGTTACGGGCGCTTCACGCGGCATCGGAAAAGCGATCGCCTTAAGGCTCGCAAAGGACGGCTATGACATAGCGGTCAATTACAACAGCAATCAGGAAGCGGCGGAGAAGACCGCTTCGGAGATCACATCGCTCGGTGTCACGGCAAAGATCTACAAGGCTGACACCTCCAAGATCGACGAGGTCAAGGCGATGTTCAAAGAGATCAGGAAGGATTTCGGCGGACTTGATGTTCTCGTGAACAATGCAGGCGTGGTCGATGACGCTTATCTTCTGATGGTAAATCAGGCTTCTCTCGAAAAGAGCCTCGCCATCAACATCCAGGGCTACATCAACTGCGCGCAGCAGGCGGCGCTTAGAATGGCAGGAGCCGGAAAAGGCGTTATCATCAACGTTTCATCGGTTAGTTCCGTGATCGCCGTTGAGGGCCAGACCGTTTACAGCGCAACAAAGGGCGCGGTAAATTCCATGACAGCTACGATGGCAAAAGAGCTCGCACCGCGCGGCATCCGCGTAAATGCGGTCGCTCCGGGATTCATCGGCACAGACATGCTCAAGTCCATCCCTGAGGACCTTGCGGAAAAATACATCGAATCGATCCCCATGAAGAAGTTCGGCAGTGCGGAGGACGTTGCAAACGTCGTTTCAAGCCTTTGCTCTGACGCCTTTTCATACATGACAGGCCAGGTCCTGATCCTTGACGGAGGACTGTCGCTCTGACAGATACTTTAATGAAGATACTTATATTAAACGGCAGCCCCAAGTGTGACAGAAGCAACACCATAAGGATCGCAAAAGCGTTTATCGAAGGATTTCCCGAAGGAACCGAAGTAAACAGGATCGATCTTTACGAAAAGGACATCAGGCCCTGCAAAGGGTGCTTTTCGTGCTGGAAGAGCGAGGAGGGCAGATGCGTCATCAAGGACGACATGGCTGAGATCATCGCCGCCATCAAAGAAGCCGACATCATAATCGAGAGCTATCCGCTCTATTTTTATGGCATGCCTTCCCAGATTAAGGCCATGACCGACAGATGCCTTCAGCTCGTCATGCCCTACATGGGTGACAAGAGCGAGTCTGAGACGACGTTCAACGAAATGCGTGATCCTTCCATGTGCGAAAAGAAGATGGTCCTCATCAGCTCCTGCGGATACGTGGAGACAGAGCCTGTTTACCCCGCGCTCCTTGTCCAGTACGACCTGATCTGCGGAAAAGGAAACTACACCGCGATTCTCTGCCCCGAGGGCGAGATCTTCGTTACCGGCAAGGCAAAGCGCCAGCAGGACGTATACCTGGAAAGCATAAAGGCGGCAGGCGCGGAATACGCGGCAAACTTCTGTCTGTCTGACGAGACACTCCGCAAGATCGCGATCCCGATGCTCTCGCCGTTAAGTTTCAGCACCATCACAAAAGCTCACTGGAAAGACGGTCACTGGACCGAGAGGGATCTGGAGATCTGAGTTTTGGGGGCGGCGGCCCCTCCTGTCATTCACACAACATGACACTTTTCAGAGCACTTCGCTCTTTCGCATTGCCGATTCACGATTATTTTACGAAAATGGCCGGAATCGTGACGTTTTTCGTGAATTTCGATTCGAATTCACGATTTTCGGCACGAAAAAGCTCTTTTCCGTGACACTTTTCGTGAATTACTTTTTTGTGTGACCGGTCAGCGGGACGGATTCCCAAAGACTTACACCGATTTGCCTCATTTACTGTAGGTTTTTGTGTAGATCAGACCTGGTTTACACAATTCCGTACACTAAAATGGTAGTTTTACTGTTGATTTTCGGGAAGTGCGGTACGAACACAGAAACGCACAGCATAATATCGGCGGAATAATCATTTTTCCTTTATAAATTTGACAATATATGCCGTTACATATATACTTTGACAATCAAACTATTCGTTTTTCAAAGTATTTTCATGGAAGGAATTCTTCATGACCGGAAAGATAATCGGTTTAGGTTCATACCTGCCCGCCAAGATCCTGACCAACGACGATCTCGCCAAAATGGTCGAGACGAGCGACGAGTGGATCACTGAAAGGACAGGAATAAAGGAGAGGCATATTTCCGATCCTTTGACCGACAAACCCTCACAGATGGTCGTCAAAGCAGCTCTTCAGGCTGTGGAGGACGCCGGGATCGATCCCAAAGACATTGACCTTATTGTTGCCGCAACGACAACGTCGGATCTCATGTTTCCGACGCTTTCATGCGTTATTCACAAGGAGCTCGGCGTAAGCGAGGAGTGCGGAACGTTCGACGTTAATTCCGCATGCCCGGGCTGGATCGCGGCTTTTAACGCTGCCCAGAGCTTCATCGAATCGGGCAACGCAAAGCTTGTTCTCGTTGCAGGCGTTGAGTGCACGTCAAACTTCGTAAACTGGGAAGACAGGGGACAGTGCATCCTTTTCGGTGACGGCGCAGGTGCCGCCATCCTCAAAGCTGAGGAAGGCAAGCCCAACCAGTTCATCATGAGATCCTCGGGAAAGAGGATGGACTTCCTGCACTGCGACAACGCAAGACAGCCGGCGCGCATGAACGAGGAAGGCTTCAAGGAACTCACCATGTTCAACATGGACGGCCGCGAGGTATTCAAGTTCGCGATCACGGAAGTCCCGAAGATCATCAGGGATCTTTCAGCTAAATACGATTTCACTTTTGAAGACGTCGACTGGTTCATTCTGCATCAGGCGAACGCAAGGATCATCGAGGCAACTGCCAAGAAGCTCAAAGTGAGCCTGGATAAGTTCCCGATGAACATCATGTATACGGGAAACACATCTTCCGCGAGCATCCCGATGCTCATGAAGGAGATGAAGGACAGGGGACAGCTCAAGAGAGGCATGAAGCTTGTTTTGGCAAGCTTCGGAGGCGGCCTCACATGGGATGCCAACTATATTGAATATTGATCTTGGTAAAGGAGATTGATCATGACCAGAATCACGGATCTTATCGGAATCAAATACCCCATCTTCCAGGGCGGAATGGCCTGGGTAGCTGACTGGCACATCGCAGCCGCTGTAAGCAATGCAGGCGGCCTTGGCATCATCGGTGTCGGCGGCGCTGACGAGAACTGGCTCAGAGAGCAGATCAAGCTGTGCCGCGAGGCAACAGACAAGCCGTTCGGCGTAAACCTCATGCTCATGAATCCCAGAGCTCCCGAGATCGCAAAAGTTATCGCTGAGGAGAAGGTTAAGGTCGTTACGACCGGCGCAGGTTCTCCGGAAAAATACATGGAGATGTGGAAGGAAGCAGGCATCATCGTCGTTCCCGTTACTGCAGGCGTTGCTCTTGCAAAGAGAATGGAGCAGTGCGGTGCTGACGCCGTGATCGCTGAGGGCACAGAGTCCGGCGGACACATCGGCGAAGCTACGACGATGACACTCGTTCCCCAGGTAGTTGACGCCGTTTCCATCCCCGTCATAGCAGCAGGCGGTATCGCAGACGGCAGAGGCGTTGCCGCGGCATTCATGCTCGGCGCTGAAGGCGTTCAGTGCGGTACCGTTTTCTGCGCATGTGACGAAGTCAACGTTCACCAGAACTACAAGGACATGGTCGTCAAGGCAAAGGACAACTCCACAAGAGTTACCGGCAGATCCTACGGCCACCCCGTAAGACAGATCAGAAACGCTCTTTCCAACAAGTATCTTGAGATGGAGCAGAGCGGCGTAACCTTCGAAGAACTTGAGGGACTCACGGTAGGAAGTCTTCGCAAGGCTGTTGTAGAGGGCGATACAAAGCAGGGTACTTTCATGGCAGGCCAGATTGCAGGACTCATCAAGGAAGTAAGACCTGCAAAGGTCATCATCGAATCAATGTTCGAAGACGCTGACAAGCTCCTCGGAAGAAAGCTGGAAGCATAATGAAGATAGCTTTTTGTTATCCGGGACAGGGAGTTCAGCAGGTCGGAATGGCCGAAGCATTCGTTAAGTCTGATGCGCGTTATCAGGAAATGGTCGACGCTGCTTCAAAGGCTTCCGGCATCGACATGAACAAGCTCCTTTTCGAGCCCAACGAAGACATCAACATCACTGAATATACGCAGCCCGCGCTGGTTACGGCATGCTGCATCATCACGGACGCGCTCCTTAAGGCAGGAGTCAAGCCTGAGGTTACTGCAGGCCTTTCACTCGGTGAATACTGCAGCCTTTATGTTGCAGGCGCCTTGAACTTTGAGGATGCGGTAAGGCTCACAAGGATCAGGGGAAGACTCATGTCTACCGCTGTTCCCGCCGGCGAAGGTTCTATGGCTGCAGTCATCGGTCTTAAGCAGGAGCAGGTCGAGAGCGTCACAGACACCATCGAAAACGTTTGGCCCGCAAACTTCAACTGCCCCGGACAGATCGTCATCACGGGAAAGAAGGAAGCAGTTGCAGAGGCCATGCCCAGACTTCAGGAAGCAGGCGCACTCAAGGTCGTTGAGCTCAACGTTTCAGGACCGTTCCATTCACCTCTTCTCAAGGGCGCTGGCGAAGAACTCGCAAAAGAGCTTGCAAACGTTGAACTGGGTAATCTGAAGATCCCTTATTTCGCAAACGTAAATGCCCAGAAGATCACTGACAAAGCTCAGATCAAGGATCTTCTCAAGGAGCAGGTCTATAGCCCCGTAAGGTGGGAGCAGACCCTTTATGAGCTCGAAAAGATGGGCGTTGACACCATCATCGAAGTCGGCCCCGGAAGGACCATCGCAGGCTTTGTCAGAAAGACGGTTCCGTCGATAAAAGTTATTGGTGTATCAACACCTGAAGACATAGAAAAATTACTCGAGAAAATCGGCTGATACAGGAGGATAAACCATGTCAGAGAATACTGGAAAGACAGCAATCGTTACAGGCGCATCAAGAGGCATCGGAAAGGCCATCGCGCTTAAGCTCGCTAAGAACGGATACAACATCGCTATCGTTGATGCTTGCCCCCTTGAGAACAGCAAGGACGCAGAAAACGAAGTTAAGGCATTAGGCGTTGATGCTAAGGCATATCAGTGCAATGTTGCTGATTTCGCAGCAGTTGAAGAGACTGTTAAGCAGATCAACGATGATTTCGGCGGCATCTACATCCTCGTAAACAATGCAGGCATCACAAGAGACGGACTTCTCATCAAGATGAGCGAGGAGAACTTCGATGCGGTTATCAACGTTAACCTCAAGGGTACGTTCAACTTCATCAAGCACGTTACGCCCATCATGATGAAGAAGAGAGAAGGAAGAGTCGTAAGCATCTCCTCCATCGTAGGCATCGAGGGCCAGGCAGGACAGGTCAACTACTCTGCTTCAAAGGCAGGCGTCATCGGCATCACAAAGTCCTGCGCAAGAGAGTTCGCTTCAAGGAACATCACATTCAACGCGATCGCTCCGGGATATGTAGAAACACCCATGACTGCAGTTCTTACAGACAAGCAGAAAGAGGCTATCTTCGAAATGATCCCGCTCAAGAGATACGGACAGCCTGAGGATATCGCAAACGCAGTAAACTTCCTCTGCTCCGAGGATGCTTCATACATCACAGGTCAGGTCCTCTCCGTCGACGGCGGAATGCACATGTAATCAAGGGAGAAAAAGCAAATGGCAAACAGAGTCGTAGTAACCGGAATGGGTGCGATCACACCTCTCGGAAATAACGTTGAGACTTTCTGGGAAGGTCTTAAAAAGGGAAAGGCGGCTACCGGCCCGATCACCAAGTACGATACGAGCAATTCCAAGATCAAGCTCGCATGCGAGGTCAAGGATTTCAATCCTCAGGACTATATGGACTTCAAGACGATGAAGCGTATGGAGCCGTTTGCTCATTTCGCTGTCGCTGCCGCTAAGGAAGCCATTGAACAGTCCGGAATTAAGATGGAGAACGAGGATCCTTACAGAGTTGGCGTCATCGTAAGCTCCGGAATCGGATCTCTCCAGGCTCACGAAAGAGAGCAGGTAAGATACGAGAAGTCCGGCAAGATCGCTCCGATGTACATCCCGATGATGATCGCAAACATGGCATCTGCAAACATTGCCATCATGTACGGCATGAAGGGCATCAACACATGCGTTGTTACTGCATGCGCAACGGGCGCTCACTCCATCGGTGACGCTTTCAAGGCCATCAAGTACGGCGATGCAGACATCATGGTAACGGGCGGCTGCGAGGCTTCAGTATGCAAGACCGGAGTTCAGGGATTTGCTGCTCTTACGGCTCTTTCAACAAATGAAGATCCCGAGACAGCTTCAAGACCGTTCGACAAGAACCGTGACGGCTTCGTAATCGGTGAAGGTTCAGGCGTTCTCGTTCTCGAGAACCTTGAGCATGCACAGGCAAGAGGCGCAAACATCCTCGCTGAGATCGTCGGCTACGGCGCAACATGCGACGCATACCACATCACATCACCCGCAGAAGACGGAAGTGGTGCAGGCGAAGCAATGATAATCGCAATGAAGGAAGCAGGCATCAAGCCTTCTGACATCGACTATATCAACGCTCACGGAACATCAACACACCATAACGATCTTTTCGAGACACGCGCTATGAAGTACGCGTTCAAGGAAGACATCAAGAACATTTCCATCAACTCCACCAAGTCCATGATCGGCCACGTTCTGGGCGGTGCTGGCGGTGTTGAACTCATCACATGCGTAAAGGCAATCCAGGACGGTTACGTTCACGTTACTGCAGGCTCCAAGGAGACCGAGGGTGAGATGGATCTCGATTATACTTTCTTTGAACCCAAGAACCGCGATATCATATACGCTATGACGAACAATCTGGGATTCGGCGGACACAACGCGTCGATCATCGTAAAGAAATTCGCTTAAGCAGAGGGAGGACGGATCAATGGCAGATAAGAACAACCGCACGGGTCTTACGCTCGAAGAGATGACAGCCCTTATCAAGGCGGTTTCCGAATCCAATATCGACAGCTTCGATTACAAGGAAGGCGAGTTCTCCATCACCCTTCACACGGGCAGGAGCGGCATCCTCACTTCAGCTGCAAATGCTGCAAGTGCAGGCGCTTTCACCGGCGTATCGATGGCTGAGCTCAACAAGGCAATGTCACTTGCTGCTGATGCAACGAGCGGCACTCCCGACGAGGAAGATGAGGATGATACCTTCGTCATCAAGTCACCTCTCGTAGGTACTTTCTATGCAGCTCCCGCAGCTGACGCAAAGCCTTTCGTAAAGATCGGCGACCGCGTAAAGAAGGGTCAGGTCCTTGCCATCGTAGAGGCAATGAAGATGATGAACGAGATCGAATCCGACTGCGACGGAGTGATCTCTGAGATACTGGTAACAAACGGTTCACCCGTTGAATACGGTCAGCCGCTTTTCAGAATAAGCTAATCCAAAGGAGAACAAGACATGGCAAATTCACTCGACACAATCGGGATCATGAAGATCATTCCCCACAGGCATCCTTTCCTCCTCATCGACAAGGTTGAGGACTACGTACCCGGCGAGTATGCCATCGCATATAAGAACTTTACATACGATGAGTATTTCTTCAGAGGACACTTCCCTGAATACCCCATCGTTCCGGGCGTTCTCACGGTTGAGGCTCTCGCACAGTGCGGCGCAGTCTGCATCCTCTCTCAGGAGGAGTTCAAGGGCAGGATCGCTCTTTTCGCAGGCGTTGACAGATGCAAGTTCAAGGGTTCCATCGTTCCGGGCGACCAGGTAAGGCTCGAGACAAGGATCACCGCCATGAAGAGCAGCTTCGGCATCGGCGAGGCAGTTGCAACAGTCAACGGAAACGTTGTTGTTAAGGCTACACTCAAGTTCGCGATCCTTCCCAAGGGCGCAGAAGCATAAAGGCATCTTATGATCAAGAAAGTTCTGATAGCAAACAGAGGTGAGATAGCGGTACGTATCATCAGAGCGTGCCGTGAGATGGGCATCGAGACGGTCGCGGTATGTTCCGAGGCTGACAGAAATGCCCTCCATGCAATGCTTGCGGATCAAACGATCTGCATCGGTCCCGCGCCTTCATCAGAGAGCTATCTGAATATAAACCGCATTATCAGCGCCACGATGACATCGGGCGCGGACGCAATACATCCGGGCTTCGGATTCCTTTCCGAGGACGCAAGGTTCGCTAGGATCTGCGAGCGCTGCAACATCACTTTCATCGGTCCTTCTTCGGCAATGATCGCCGCTTCGGGCAACAAGGCCCAGGCAAAGAAGACCATGATGGATGCAGGCGTTCCTACGATTCCCGGAAGCGCTGAGGCTGCAGGTACTGTTGAAGACGGATTAAGGCTTGCCGAGATTGCAACATATCCCGTCATGATCAAGGCAGCTCTTGGCGGCGGCGGAAAAGGCATGCGTGTCGCAAGGTCAAAAGACGTTTTCACGCAGGCTTTCCAGACCGCGCAGCAGGAGGCAAAGAATGCGTTCGGCGACGGTTCCATGTATATCGAGCACTATGTAGAGCACCCCAAGCACATCGAGGTTCAGATACTTGCTGACAAGTACGGCAATGTCGTTCACCTTGGTGAGCGTGACTGCTCCATTCAGAGAAATCACCAGAAGCTCGTTGAAGAGACACCCTGCGAATCCCTTTCAGAAGAGAAGCGCAAGGCTATCTGCGAAGCAGCCGTAAAGGCCGCAAAGGCAGTAAATTACGAGAATGCCGGAACGGTAGAATTCCTCCTCGAACCTTCAGGAAACTTCTATTTCATGGAGATGAACACGAGGATCCAGGTAGAGCACCCGATCACCGAATGGGTAACGGGGATCGACCTCATCAAGGAACAGATCAAGATCGCTTCAGGCGAGAAACTCGGTTTCACACAGGATGACGTTCAGATCAAGGGCCACTCCATCGAAGTCCGCATCAATGCCGAAGATGCCGATCACAAGTTCAGACCGTGCCCCGGCAAGATCAATCTGGCATACCTTCCGGGCGGACAGGGCGTCAGGATCGACTCCGCAGTTTACAGCGGACTTGAGATCCCTCCGTTCTACGATTCAATGCTCGCAAAGCTTTCCGTATGGGCTCCCACACGTGAGGAAGCGATCAAGAAGGCGCAGTCGGCTTTGGGCGAAGTGATCATCACAGGAATCAAGACCAACATCGACTATCAGTACGGGATCATAACGAGTCCCGAATTCGTTGCAGGAAACACAGACATCGATTTTATCGACAAGTTCTCGAGAAAATAACATCGGGGTAACTCAAGGTGGAATTAAGATATTTATTCAAGAAGACGCAGTCTGCTTCGGGATCTGAAAGCCCGAGAAATGAAGATCAGGGACCCCAGACCCCGCAGGGCCTTTTTCACAAGTGCGCAAAATGCGGCGACACGATCTTCTCTGAAGAACTCAAGAGAAACCTTTTCGTATGCCCGCAGTGCGGCGGCTATTTCCGCATGTACGCAGGCACAAGGATAGACAGCGTTTTGGATGACGGCTCATTCGAGGAATGGGACAGCGACATCAAGGAAATGAATCCGCTGGGCACTCCCGGATACGAGGACAAGCTTGAAAGACTCCGCGACAAGACATCTCTCGATGAGGCTGTCGTAACCGGCAAAGGCCTTGTAAACGGACATCCCACATGCCTCGGCGTCATGGACTGCCGCTTCATGATGGCTTCCATGGGAAGCGTCGTCGGCGAGAAGATCACGAGGATGTTCGAGCGTGCGACCGAAGAAAAACTGCCTGTCATCATCTTCACCGCTTCGGGCGGAGCGAGGATGCAGGAAGGCATCGTCTCCCTGATGCAGATGGCCAAGACGTCAGCAGCGATCAAGAGACATTCAGATGCAGGACTTCTCTATGTGACAGTTTTGACTGATCCCACCACGGGCGGCGTTACCGCGAGCTTTGCAATGCTCGGCGACATCATCCTGGCAGAACCCGGTGCTCTTATCGGATTCGCAGGCCCGAGAGTCATCGAGCAGACTATAGGACAGAAGCTCCCCGAGGGCTTCCAGCGTTCCGAATTCCTGTTGGAGCACGGCTTTGTTGACGATATCGTCACAAGGACCGACATGAAGGATTATCTTACCGACATATTGAAGTTCCATGAGAACAAAGGCGCGTTCAAGCCCGAAAAGGCAGAAAAGGTAAAGCTTCCGAAGAGCACTGCCAAGCTTACCCCCTGGGACAAGGTCATGATCTCAAGAGGCAAGGACAGGCCTGTTGCCGAAGACTACATCAAAGAGCTTTTCCCCGATTTCACCGAATTTCACGGCGACAGGTTCGTCAAGGATGACAAGGCCGTAATGGGCGGTATCGCTACATTTGCGGGAAAGACCGTAACCGTTATCGCTGAATCAAAAGGCCACGATACAAAAGAGAACATCGAGCGTAATTTCGGAATGCCGTCACCCGACGGTTACCGCAAGGCTTTGCGTCTGATGAAGCAGGCTGAGAAGTTCGGCCGTCCCGTCATCTGTTTCGTTGACACGCCCGGCGCATACTGCGGACTTGAGGCAGAGGAGCGGGGACAGGGCGAGGCAATAGCGAGAAACCTTTACGAGATGAGTTCTCTTAAGGTCCCCGTTCTTTCTATCATAATCAGCGAGGCAGGCTCCGGCGGAGCACTGGCCGTTGCGGTATCAGACGAGGTCTGGATGCTCGAGAATGCGATCTACGCGATCCTTTCACCTGAAGGCTACGCAAGCATCCTCTGGAAGGATTCCAAGCGTGCTTCCGAGGCGGCAGCAGAGATGAAGCTGACCGCGGCCGACATGAAGGATAACAGGATCATCGAAAAGATCATTGCGGAGCCTGAAAATCTTTGCAAAGATAATATAGAGGCCGTCGTTGCCCAGCTTAGAGAAGGCATATCCGGATTCATCGGAAACAACGAGGGCTTTGACGGAAACGAACTCGCGAAAAAGAGGTACGACAGATACCGGAGTTACTGATGGATATTGACCTTGCACTCAAAAAGATGCCGCTTGAAGATAAGGCCAGACTGCTCTGCGGGCGGTCGCCGTTCTCGATAGGAGGCATTGAGTGCGAAGGTTCTTCCATCCCGGTCCTTTATATCCAGGACGGCGGAACTGGCATCAATTTCGAGCAGCTCTTTCAGGACCGTCAAAACGGCGAGGCCGAAGGCTTTTCGGCTGAAGAGATCCGCCGCGTCATTTTGCTTTTCTACCGTACTGATGAACTTACGGATCACGAAAAGGAATTGAGGGAAAAGATCTCTCTAAGACTCACCCAGATCAAAGGAAACATTGAATCCGCGCCCGGCTGCTATCCGCCGGGTATTCTGCTTGGCGCAACATGGAATCCCGAAACTGTACACGAGACCGCACTTGCACTGGGCATGGAAGCACAGGCTTATAAGATCGGCGTGCTTTTGGGCACACCCAACTGCAATCTCTTAAGAGACCCCAGGAACGGAAGGTTTTTTGAAGGATATTCCGAGGATCCTTGCCTTGCGAAAACTCTCGCACCCGAGATGTGCAAAGGCGTTGAAGAGTCAGGTGTTGCCTCGAATGCCAAGCATTTCGCCTGCAATAATCTTGAGATCAACCGCGTCGGAATCGACGAGAAGATACCCGAAAGGGCCATTGAAGAACTTTATCTGCCTGCATTTAAGGAGTGCGCAAAGGTCACGTCTGTCTTCATGTCGGCGTATGTCTCGATCAACGGAATAAAATGCACCGAGAACAGATGGCTCTTAACTGATGTTCTCCGCAACCGCTGGGGCTTTGACGGAACCGTCGTCACTGACTGGGCGGCATGCACCGGCAAGGCAGGCGACTCGCTTGCCGCAGGAAACGACCTTTTCATGCCGGGACCGTGGAATCATGCGGATATCGTTGCCGCGGTAAAGGACGGGCGTGTCTCAGAGGAAAGACTCAATGAGGCCTGCAGACGGGTGCTTGAACTGATAGACAGGCATTCCGGCGTTTCACTTCCTTACGGGTTTACCGGTGAGGAATACGTTTCCAAAGGCAGAAAGGCAGCATACGATGCGGCCGCTGAAGGCATAGTGATGCTTATCAACAAAGACAGGCTGTTCCCGCTTAAAGAGGGCGGAACTGTTGTATTTTTCGGAAAAGAACGCGGCCGTTTCAGGGATTACGGCACTGGAAGCGCCCAGGTATTTACCGACAGGACGACCGTCCTTCCTGATGAACTCATGCGCATTCCGGACTTTGAAAATGTCCTGTTTGACGATATCGAAGCATATAGAAATGGCGGGTTGGCAATTGTCATTGAGACGGTCGAGTCCAGCGAAGGCGCGGACAGAGCTGACCTTGAGCTTTCGAAAGAGACCAAAACGATCCTTGATGAGCTCCTGAAAGACCGCGGAAACGGCAGGATATGCCTGATCCTCAATACTCCGGGGCCGGTTACTCTCGGTGAGTACAAGGAAAAGCTCGACGGACTCTTTGCTGTATTCTATCCGGGCATGGAAGGCGGCCGCGCTATTGCTGACATCCTGACCGGAAGAGTAAGCCCTTCAGGGCATCTGCCGGTCACGTTCCCCGAAAGGCTCGAAGACATCCCGTCATTTCTTTGCTATCCCGACAGCTTCAGCTGCGTTTACGGCGAGGGTATATATGCGGGCTACAGGGGGTATCAGAAGAGAGATATCAGGCCTGCATTCCCCTTCGGATACGGTCTGACCTATGCGGATTTCGAAATAACGGGCATAAGCTCAAAAGTCAGTAACGGCAAGGTCTGTAACACTGTTACCGTCAGAAATTCCGGTGAAATGGCGGGCAAAGTGACGATCCAGATTTATTCTCACAAAGTGAGCCCTGACGTGCCCCGTCCGGAAAACGAGCTCCGGACATTCGGAAAGTATTTCCTTGAAGCAGGGGAGGAAAAAACGTTCGAACTTGATTTTGACTGCGGTGAACTCAGCTATTATGACGCCGACCGCGGAGCATTCCTGTTAGAGGAAGGCGCTTATGAGATCAGGTGCGGCTTTGACTGCGAAGATATAAAGGCGTCTTCGGTCATCAGGATAGATGACGGTTCGCCGGAGCTTAAATGCGGGATTTCCTGGCCCTGCGGCAGGGTTGCTTTGCATCCGGAACTCAAAGAAGCCCTGAAAAATGACGTCGAAGCCAATGGAGACGATTGGGGGCTCTATCTTTCAGACTGCATCTACATGCCGTTTAAGCCGGTCTCGGACATCTATCCGGAATCTTCAAAATACGGCGGTTTTATCTCGAAATGCCGTGAATTTCGCCATATATAAAGAGAAATAATGCGAAAATCCTTTGAGTAGTGTATATTATATTATTGCAAAATTCTCGAAAGGATCTTTTCTGATGAGCCAATATGACTTCCTGATCGTCGGCGCAGGCCTGTATGGCGCTTCTTTTGCGCGCCTTGCGACAGACGGTGGATATAAGTGCCTGGTAATCGACAGGCGCGGACAGGTAGCCGGCAACGTCTATACGGAGAACGTCGGCGGCATCAACGTCCATAAATACGGCGCACACATTTTCCATACGAGCGACAGGGAAGTCTGGGACTTCGCGAACAGATTTGCCGAATTCAACCGTTACACGAATACTGTTGTGGCCAATTACAAGGGCGAGATCTATTCAATGCCCTTCAACATGTACACGTTCAATAAGATGTGGGGTGTCATCACACCCGAAGAGGCAAGGAAGAAGCTCGATGAGCAGATCGCTTCCGTAAAGATCGATGAGCCCAAGAACCTCGAAGAGCAGGCTCTCTCACTTATCGGCCCCGACATCTACACCAAGCTCATCAAGGGATATACCGAAAAGCAGTGGGGCAGGAAGGCAACAGAGCTTCCCGCTTTCATCATCAAGAGACTTCCGGTAAGACTCACCTACAACAATAACTATTTCAACGACAGCTTCCAGGGAATCCCCGTCGGAGGCTATACGAAGTGGATCGAGAACATGCTCGAAGGCATTGAGGTCAGGACCGGCGTAGATTTCCTCGAAAACAGGGAAGAGCTCTCCGCTCTGGCTGACAAGATCATCTATTCCGGCATGATCGACGAGTACTACGGCTACAGCCTTGGTACTCTCGAATACAGGAGCCTCAGGTTTGAGACCGAATACATGCCTGACGTTGACGATTATCAGGGCAATGCCGTCGTCAACTATACCGATGCCGAGACACCTTATACAAGGATCATCGAGCACAAGCATTTCGAATTCGGAACCGGAAAGGGAACCGCGGTCACACGCGAGTATCCGGCTGAGTGGAAGAAGGGCGACGAGCCTTACTACCCGCTCAATAACGACAGGAATAACGATCTTTACCGCAAATATCAGGAGCTCGCATCGAAAGATGAGAAGGTCTGGTTCGGCGGAAGGCTCGGAAAATACAAGTACTACGACATGGACGACACGATCGCCGATGCCGCAGCCGACTTTAAAAAGATCACGGAGTAAAAGAATGAAGGCATTTAAGAAACTTGTTATAGGAATCGTTGCAGCGGCAGTAATGATGTCCTCAGCAGCCACAGCATTTGCTGACGAGACGACAGCCGCTTCACAGCCTGAAGGCACAACGGCTGCCACTACCGGTGAGTCGACAACTGAGACATTCGATATCTCAAAGCTGAGCTTTGACACCATGTACGGCAATCAGGTAATCGACTTCCTCAATCACGAGTACGAATACAACGGACAGAAGATCCCGATCACGGAATCCAACTACTACTTCCTGCTTACGTTCCTGCAGCTCAGCCAGTATGCAGCTTACGGCTACTATCCGGCAACAACCGCAGGCTACCTCGATCTTGCAGCCACATACGGTGAGGGAGAAGAGAAGAAGACTTACGGTGACTACTTCGTACAGCAGGCTGAGGATTATCTCCACAGCACATACATCTTCGTTGAGCGCGCAAAGGCCGCAGGCATGAAGCTCACAGATGAAGACAAGAAGGCCATCGAAGATGAGATCAATGAGAGAAAAGAGCAGCAGGCTAAGCCCGCAGGCGTTTCACTCGAAGTAATCCTCCAGCTTTATTTCGGCCCCGGATTCACCGAGCAGGCTTACCGTTCTCTCCTTGAGAATGCAACACTCGCAGGCAAGTATCAGGAGAAGTACATCAAGGATTACAAGATCCCTGAAGAACAGCTCATGGTACCTAACATCAGATATGCTCTCTTCTATGCACCCGGTGCAACTGCAACCGCAGATGAGAAGAAGAAGGCAGAGACTGCAGCAAATGACATGCTCAAGAGCTGCAAGAACGCTGAAGATCTCAAGACAAAGGCAGAAGCAGCAAAGAAAGCCGGAACCGTTTACGACGAGGGAACCCTTGCAGTACCCAAGGGCAAGATGGTATCCGCATTTGAGGACTGGGCTTACGATGCTTCACGCAAAGAGGGCGAGATGGGAATCATCTACTCTCAGGAATACGGTTATTTCTGCGTAGCTTACATGGGCAAGGTCAAGCTCGCCGAGGAAGATCAGCAGTCACTCGCAAGCGATGCTCTTAACACCGAGATCGAGAACGAGATGAAGGCCAACAAGCACAACTTCCATACTGATCAGAAGTTTGGCCCCGCAAAGGCAGCTCCCACGGCTGCTCCTCAGGAGACAGAGACACAGGCACCTTCCGGTGAGACTGTTCCCACGGCACTTCCTACCGAATCAGGTGCAACACCTGCAGACAACGGTATGTCCAACGTTCTCATCATCGTATTCGTTGCCATCGGCGGCGTTGCGATCCTTGCAGTAATAATCATCCTCATCATGAATAACTCAAGCTCAAGCAAAGAGAGTTCTTCCAAGAAGTCATCCAAGAAGGCAGCCGAGGAAGACGAAGAAGACGAGGACGATGAAGAGGAAGAAGAGTACGGAGAATACGAGGAAGAGGAGCCTGAAGAGCAGGAAGATCCTTATTCCGGTGTTTCCGACGAAGATGAGGAAGAAGAGGAAGAAAAGCCCGCTAAAAAGGGTAAGAAAAAGTAACCATATACGAGAGGCATAAGTCAAAATGGAGATTACGACCGATCTGGTAAGATATCTCGAGGCACTGGGCAGGATCGAGCTTTCACCTGAAGATGAAGCCGGCATGCAGAAGGGCCTTTCAGATATCCTGGGTTATTTCGACAAACTGAACGAACTTGACACTACAGGCGTTGAGCCCATGAGCCACGCGCTCGGAAGGAGCAACGTCATGCGTGAGGATACCGTTTCCAACGGGGACATGAGGGACACAGTCCTTTCAAATGCTCCGGAGACCAAGGACGGTACGATCCTCGTGCCGAGGACATTTGATTAAAGGGGCGGAAAAGATATGACTACAGAAGAGATCATCAGCCTTTCCGCACTGGAACTCGGCAAAGCGATCAAAGAAGGAAAGACCTCATCGGTCGAGGCATGCCACGCATACCTTTCACGCATCGATGACAGGGACGGCTTATATAATGCGTATATTACCGTTCTTACTGAAGAAGCACTCAAGCGCGCCGCACAGGTAGACGCGGATATTTCAGCAGGCAGGCTCACGGGCCCTCTCGCGGGTGTTCCCATAGCGGTCAAGGATAATATCTGCACCAAGGGCGTGCTTACTACATGCGGCTCGAAGATGCTTTCAAACTTCGTTCCGCCTTATGACGCAACAGTCGTAAAGAAGATCGAAGAAGCCGGAATGGTAATCCTCGGCAAGGTAAACATGGACGAATTCGCCATGGGTTCCACGACCGAGACCAGCTATTACGGTCCCACGGTAAATCCCCACGGCGTCAACAGGGTTCCGGGCGGTTCATCCGGCGGATCCGCAGCGGCAGTCGCTGCAGACCTTGCGCCCATCGCACTCGGTTCTGATACCGGCGGATCCATCAGACAGCCTTCTTCTTTCTGCGGCGTTACGGGCTTAAAGCCCACATACGGCAGTGTTTCCCGTTACGGACTCGTTGCCTTCGCATCCTCTCTCGATCAGATCGGACCCATCGCGAAGAATGCACAAGACGCTGCTGCGCTCTACAACATCATCTGCGGCGCGGATCCCAAGGATCAGTCTTCATCTGAAGAAGCTGCCGTTGTTGACATGTCTGCTCTCGAGAACTTCTCTCTCAAGGGAAAGAAGATCGGTCTGCCCGAAGAATATTTCGGTGACGGAATCGATCCTGAAGTCAGGGAAAAGGTAACTGCGGCGATCGAAGTCATGAAGGGCCTCGGCGCGGAAGTCGAGACATTCTCATTCCCGATCGCAGAGTACGCGATCCCGACTTACTACATCATCGCCTGCGCGGAAGCGTGCTCCAACCTGTCACGTTACGACGGCATCAAGTACGGCTACCGTCCTGAAGGCGAGATCGATCTTACGCAGCTTTACATCAAGTCCAGAAGCGAAGGCTTCGGACTCGAGGTCAAGAGAAGGATCATGCTCGGCAACTTCGTTCTCTCGTCCGGATACTACGATGCATACTACAACAAGGCTCTTCAGGCGAAGAACCTTATCAAGCAGTCTTTCGACAAGGCTTTCGAGAAGTATGACATCATCGCAGGACCCGTTGCGCCGACACCCGCCCTCAAGGCAGGAGAGAGCCTTTCTGATCCTCTCAAGATGTATCTGGGAGACATCTGCACTGTTCTCATCAACATCGCAGGACTTCCCGCGATCTCCGTTCCGTGCGGTGAAGCAGGGGAAGAGAAGCTCCCGGTAGGACTCCAGCTGATCGGAAAGCCGTTTGACGAGGCGAACGTTTTGGGATTCGCTTCGGCATATCAGAAGAACCAGTAAGGGACAAGAGCAAAGGAAAAGTATATGAGAGATTATGAAATGGTTATAGGGCTCGAGGTACACTGCGAGCTGTCGACCGAATCGAAGATCTTCTGCGGGTGCTCGACGAAGTTCGGAGGCGCGCCCAATACCCATGTTTGCGAAGTTTGTTCGGGAATGCCCGGAACGCTTCCGCAGCTTAACACTAAAGTAGTCGAATTCGCCGTCAAGGCGGGACTCGCCCTCAACTGCGAGATCACGAGAAAGAACAAGTTCGACCGTAAGAACTATTTCTATCCCGACCTTCCGAAGGCATACCAGATCTCGCAGCTCTACTTCCCGATCTGCAGGAACGGCCACGTCGACATCAAGACAAGCGAAGGCACCAAGTCCATCGGAATCCATGAGATCCACATGGAAGAGGATGCCGGAAAGCTCGTCCACGATCCCGTTACAGGAATGACCATGGTCGATTTCAACCGCTGCGGAGTTCCGCTTCTCGAGATCGTCAGTGAGCCTGATTTCAGGAGCGCTGAGGAAGTTACCGCATATCTTGCAAAGCTCAGGGACACGATGCAGTACCTGGGTGTTTCAGACTGCAAGATGCAGGAAGGCTCCATGCGTGCCGATGTTAACCTCTCCGTAAGACCGAGGGGCCAGAAGGAGTTCGGTACAAGAACAGAGATGAAGAACATTGCTTCCTTCAAGGCCATTGAGCGAGCCATCGAATACGAGAGGGAGCGCCAGATCGACCTTATCGAGGAAGGCAACGAAGTCGTTCAGGAAACAAGACGCTGGGACGACGAGAAAGAATATACATATGCCATGAGGTCAAAGGAGAATGCCCAGGATTACAAGTACTATCCTGATCCTGACCTCATGCCGATCGAGATCTCCGATGAGTATCTCAATGAGATAAAGGCAGGACTCCCTGAGTTTGCCGATCAGAAGAAGGCACGTTACATCGAAGAGCTTGGTCTCCCCGAATACGATGCCGACATCATCACCGCAAGCCCCGCTCTCGTAAAGGTTTTCGAGACCGCATGCGAAGTTACGGGCGCGCCCAAGGAAGTATCAAACTGGCTCATGACCGACCTGCTCAAGCTCTGCAAGGATGCCGCGGTTGCAGTCGATGACATGAAGTTTGACGGCAAAGCGCTGGGCGTCATCATCAAGATGGTCCAGGACGGACAGATCAACCGCAAGAGCGGCCGAAAGGTTCTCGAGGAAGTCTTCATGAACGGCGTTGACCCTGAAACTTACGTCAAGGAGAACGGCCTTGCACAGGTATCCGATGCATCAGCCATCGAGCCTGCCATCAAGGAAGTCCTTGATGCTAACCCGGGCCCCGTAAGCGAGTACTTAGGCGGCAAGGAGAAGAACTTCCAGTTCCTCGTAGGCCAGTCCATGAGAGCCCTCAAGGGCAAGGCTGATCCCCAGGCCGTAAGAACAACGCTCCAGAAGCTTTTGGATGAAATGAAATAATGGGCAAAACGGTAGCTGAAATACTGCTCGTCTTCTTTTTCGTTCTCGTGAACGCATTCTTCTCCGGCACGGAGATGGCGGTCATCTCTTTAAGTGACGCCAAGATGCGCAAGATGGCCGAGGAAGGCCACAAGAAGGCAAAGACGATCGTTAAGTTCATAGACAATCCCGGAAATTTCCTGGCAACGATCCAGGTCGGCGTAACGCTTGCCGGATTCCTGTCATCCGCTTTCGCAGCGAACAGCTTTGCTTCAAAGTTCGCAGAGCTGGTCGATCCCGCGGGAACATACAAGTGGCTGGAATCTTTCTGGACGGTCATCATTACCATTGTGCTCTCATACTTCTCGCTCGTATTGGGCGAGCTCGTTCCAAAGCGCGTTGCGCAGAACAATCCTGAGAAATGGGCTTTCGCAGTAGCCGGAATAGTCCGTTTCTTTGGCGTTTTATTAAAGCCTTTCGTCCTTTTGCTGACGGCTTCAACGAACGTCATCCTCAAGCTCTTCAAGATCTCTCCTACGCATACCGATAAGACCGTTACCGAAGAAGAGATCCGCATGATGGTCGACGTCGGTTCGGAATCGGGCAACATCGAGGATTCCGAAAAGGAAATGATCGACAATGTTTTCGAGTTCAACGACAAGGAAGTATCCGAGATCATGACCCACAGGAAGAAGATCGTATCTCTTCCCATAGATGCCGAGTTCAGCGAGGTCATGAGAGTCGCACGCGAGGAGAAATACACCAGGATCCCCGTTTACGAAGACACGATAGACGACATCAAGGGAATTCTCCACATCAAGGATCTCATAGGCATCATGCCGCCTGACGAGGAGCACCCGTTCGTGCTCGAAAGATTCATCAGAGAGCCGTTGTTTGTTCACGAGACACGTAAGATCTCATCTCTCTTCGGCGAGATGAAGACTTCAGGAATGCAGATGGCCGTCATCATCGACGAGTACGGCGGAACGATGGGTATCTGCACGATCGAGGATATGTTAGAAGAGCTCGTAGGCAACATCACCGACGAGTTTGACGATGAGGAGCAGTCCCTCGTAAAGCTTTCCAACGGCGATTATATCGTTGCAGGCGACATGACGCTGAGCGACCTCGAAGACGTCGTTGAGACCGAGCTTACGGATGAGGAGTACGATACCATCGCAGGCCTTGTCATCCAGCTGCTCGACAGGGTTCCCGAAGAGAGGGAAAAGCCCATCGTTCACTACAAGAATCTCGATATCAAGGTCCTTAAGATCGAGGACCGCGCGATCGCCAAAGTCCTGATCCACGTAAACAAGCCTGTCATCAAAGACGGTGAGGACGGCGAAAACGGACCGGACAGAGATAATAACGATGCCAAAAAAGAAGATTGATATCATTTTTTATGACCTTGACGGCACGATCCAGGATTCCGTGCCTCTCATAGTCGAGTGTTTCCAGAAAGCATATGAGATAGTCCTCGGAGAGTGCACGAGGAGCGAAGCCGATCTTAAGAGCTACATCGGAAGGCCTCTTCGTGATTCTTTTGAGATGCACGACAAAGAGACGGCAGACAAACTGACCGAAACATATCTCGAATACAACATCAAAAGGATGAAGGAGGGGGCGGTCCCTCTTTTCCCGGGAGTAAGGGAAAGCCTTGAAAGGATCAAAGAACTGGGATTTACCCAGGGCATTGTCACAGCAAAGCGGAAGAACTCCGCGATGGTCACGATCGACCTGCTCGATATCGCTAAATACTTTGACATCATGCTCTTCAGTGAGGATACCCCGAGATCAAAGCCCCACGGAGATCCTCTGATCGAAGCGGCAAAGCGCCTCGGAACGGACGACATGAGCCGTATTCTTTATGTCGGAGATGCCGGATCCGACCTGCTCTGTGCCAGAGACTGCGGCGCATCTTTCGCTCTGGTCGACTGGACACTGATGCCTAAAGACGAGCTCATGAGCCTTGAACCGGACTATGTGATCTCCTCTTTGGATGACATTCCTTGCATTATCGGGGCCTCCGAATTATAATTATCCTTGCATTTTTGCGCACACATATATTTATTTTTATATAAGGCGGGATAAATTCTATGGCAAATTCAACGAAGAAGTCTAAGACCGGCAAGAAGTCCAAGGCAAAGCTGTGCCTGGGCATCATAGTAGCCGTAATGGTTCTTTTCGTAGCAGGTTATTTCGTATACTTCTCGGGAATCATTCCTCAGATCCTGCCCGGCATGACCATCACCGAGACAAAGGACGGCCAGAACGTCAAGGTCGCCGAGCTCTCTGTTCTTGAGACCAACTACTACTACATGAACATCTACAGCATGTACTCACAGTACGGCATGATCTCCAAGGACAATATCGATACAGTATTCAATTCCACAACAGGTCAGACATACCGTGAATACCTCCTTTCCCAGGGCGCTGAAGAGGCAATGAACAACATCCTCTTGGAGCGCGAGGCTGATGCAAAGGGTTTCCGCCAGCTCTCACAGGCTGACAAGGCTGCCAAGGAAGAGCTCGAGAGCCTCCGCGGCATGGCTAAGCTTTACGGCTATCCCACTCTCGACAGATATATCTCTGCACAGTACGGCACCGGCATGACTTCCAGACTCTACAGAAAGTGCATGGCAAGGGGCCTTTACGGTGATGAATATGTTAACTACATCTCACAGTTCGATCCTTCGATCGTTCCCACCGATGAGAGCATCAACGAAAAGTACAAGGCTACTCCTTCCGCTTACGAGCACGCTGATTTCAACTACTATCTCGTAAAGGCTGAGACAAAGGACGGTAAGGCTGACATCGCAGCTGCAAAGAAGGACGCTCAGTGGATCGCTGACAAGTCAACAGACGCCAAGTCTTTCAGAAGCACCGTCATGACATACCTCAAGGGCAAGGGCGATACAGAGGCTCTTAAGGACTATGAGAACGATGCTGATCCTACATCAGTAACCGATATGAGCAAGTCTTCCGTTGAGCAGTACTACGATGCAAATCTCGCTGCTTTCCTTTTCGCTGACGGAAGAAAGGCAGGCGACAAGACTGTCGTAGAGACTTCAACAGGCGCTTATGTAGTCATCCTCAACAGCATGAAGCTCGACGAGGAGAAAGAAGTTACATATAGAACACTTACTCTTAATAATGATTCATCTAATGGTAAGACCAGAACAGACGAGCAGATCGCTTCTGATGCAAATGCTCTCGCTGAGAAGGCAAAGCAGCTTGCTCCCGCAGGAATGGCTCCCCTTGATTTCTACAAGCTCGTTAAGGCTAACTCCAAGGATCAGGATGAGATGATGGACGGCGGTTACGTTGCAGGCGAGACCAAGGCTGACATGACCGAGGTTGAGGACGGCAAGGAACTCGATGCCAAGACAAAGGAAGTTGCTGAATGGCTCTTCGACGAGTCACGTAAGCAGGGCGACGTATTTGTCCAGATCTCCTCAGACAACAGGTCAGTTAAGATCTACTACTACGAGAAGTCTTCTCCGGCTTGGATGGGCGAAGCAAGAAATACGATCATCAACGATAACGTAACCAAGCTGAAGGAGTCACTCAAGGCTAACAACCCTCAGTACGTCATCAATACTGATCTCATCAAAAATTTTATTTACGGCTGATAAGCTAATTAAATAAGATATTTCAGGGACCTTGACGGTCACGGAAAATGCCGGCGGTGAAAAATAACCGTTGACAGATTTTGCAATCATCTATATAATTCTTTATTGCGTCATAATGGGTTAGGGGCATTATGCCCTTTTAACTTGACGGGAAGAGCCTTTTGTGCTAAATAAATAGGCTCTTTCAACGTAATAACTGCTTAAACTTAGGTTTTTTAAGCTTTGTGTGAGGTGATTCGTTAGTCATTGTCCATTCCGTAAAACAAGGCAAGACAGAAAGGCAGTCGTATTCCAAGATCAACGAAGTTATCGAGGTGCCTAACCTTATCGACAACCAGAGACAGTCTTATCAGTGGTTCATCGATGAGGGTATGCAGCAGATTTTCGACGAGATCTCGCCGATTACTGACGAGCAGGGCAAGTACGAGGTTTACTTCGTAGACAAGGTCTTCGATCAGGACAATCCTTGTGATCCTACCGGCAAAGAGAACGAGAAGAGTTCTTCCAGCAGGAAAAACAAGGTCCAGCAGCCCAAGTATTCCAAGTCCTTCATCATCGACAGCTGCAAGAAGAACGACAGCAACTATGCTGCTCCGCTGTACATCAACCTTCGTCTCCGTAACAAGGTAGACGGAACGGTTACTGATGAGCAGGCGTTCGTCGGCAACTTCCCTATCATGACAGATCAGGGAACCTTCATCATCAATGGTGCTGAGCGTGTCGTCATCAACCAGATCGTAAGATCACCCGGAGCTTACTACGGTGAGACCAGGAGCAAGATGGGCAACAGACTGCTTTCAGCAGAGCTCATTCCTTACAGGGGATCATGGATCCTCATCGAGGAAGATGAGAAGGAGAGCAAGGTCGGCCTCAAGGACAAGTCTTCCAAGGACGGCGAACCCGATGAATATAACCTTATCTATATAGTAGTAGATAAGTCTCATAAGATATCTCTCCCTGTATTCCTCAGGTGCTTAGGCCTCGTTACAAACGAGGACATCATCAACATGTTCGGTGATGAGGAGTGCCTCAGGATGACACTCGAGAAGGATGAGACAAAGGATGCAGAGGATCCCCAGACCGCTGCTTATGCCGAGTTCTTCAAGAAGGTCCGCAACAACGAGCCTTTCACAGTTGAGAACGCTAAGAACATCCTTAACAAGACATATTTCGATTCTCTCAGATATGACCTCGAGCGCGTCGGTATCTTCAAGGTAAACAAGAAGTTCCGTCTCTCCGCAAGAATCACAGGTCAGAAGACTGCTGAGGACGTTACTTCTGACGACGGCGAAGTCATCGTCAAGAAGAACACCATTATCACTGCCGAGATCGCCAAGAAGATCGAGGACGCAGGCGTTATTTCCTGCCTCATCTATCCTAAGAAGCTCGTAAGGGCTGCTGACGAGGATGAGTTCGACGATACACCTCTCAAGGTCATCGGCAACGGCAGAGTTGACGCTGATACTTACATCAAGAACAGCTTCGCTAAGAAGGATCTCAAGAACTTCGACATCAACAACACCCCCATCAATGAGGATGTAAGAGTCAGCGTTCTCCGTGAGATCATCGAGAGTGTAAGAGAAGGCGGCAAGAACGATATCGGCGCAAGGCTTGAAGCTGAGCTCACAGAGCGCAAGGCTGACCTCATGCCCAGAAACCTCACAGTTGACGATATCTATGCATTCGTTTCATACTTCCTCGGTCTCCACAGAGGCATCGGTAAGATCGACAACATCGACCACCTCGGCAACCGTCGTGTAAGAAGCGTAGGTGAGCTCCTCCAGAGCCAGCTCCGCACAGGTATCGCACGTGTCGAGAAGAACACAAGAGACAGGATCTCCCAGATCTCTTCAAAGGAAGGCGAAGTCGTAACAGCTACGAGCCTTGTCAACACAAGACCTCTGTCTGCTTCCTTCCGTGAGTTCTTCGGTTCATCACAGCTCTCAGCTTTCGCTGACCAGAACAACCCTCTGGCTGAGCTTACGAACAAGAGAAGACTTTCTGCTTTGGGTCCGGGCGGTATCTCCAGAGAGCGTGCCTCAATGGAAGTCCGAGACATCAACCCTACACACTACGGACGTATGTGTACGATCGAGACACCGGAAGGTCAGAACATCGGTCTCATGACCTCACTGGCTATCTACGCACGTATCAACAAGTACGGCTTCATCGAGACTCCTTACCGCAAGTACGACAAGGAGAACAAGGGCATCGCTGACGAAGTCAGATACATGGCTGCTGATGAAGAGGACGATTACAATATCGCTCAGGCTAACGAGCCTATCGACGAGAACGGCAGATTCGAGAACAAGAAGGTCGTTTGCCGTCACTTAGACCAGTTCCTCCAGCTCGATCCCGAAGAGATCGACTACATGGACATCTCGCCTAAGCAGCTCGTTTCAGTCTCCACGAGCCTTATCCCGTTCCTCGGAAACGACGACGCTAACCGTGCTCTCATGGGATCGAACATGCAGCGTCAGGCCGTACCTCTCATTAAGCCTGAAGCACCTATCATCGGTACAGGTATGGAATATCGTGCAGCTAAGGACTCCGGTGTCTGCGTTGTTGCAGCTCACGACGGTGTCGTAAGCTACGTATCCGCTGACAGGATCGAAGTTACAGCCAAGGACGGCACTGTAGACACCTACATGCTCGCTAAGTATCAGAGATCCAACCAGAGCACCTGCATCAACCAGAGACCTATCGTTGCAATGGGCGACAAGGTCAAGGCAGGCGACACGATCGGTGACGGTCCTGCTACAGACGAAGGTGAGCTCGCTCTCGGAAGAAACGTTCTCATCGGCTTCACCACATGGGAAGGTTACAACTACGAGGACGCTGTTCTCGTTAACGAGAGGATCGTAAGAGACGACGTTTATACATCTATCCATATCGAGGAGCACGAGTGCGAGGCCAGAGAGACAAAGCTCGGACCTGAGCAGATCACAAGGGAAGTTCCCAACGTCGGTGACGATGCGCTTTCCAACCTCGACGAGAACGGTATCGTAATGATCGGTGCCGAGGTCAAGGACGGTGACATCCTCGTTGGTAAGGTTTCACCTAAGGGTGAGACAGACCAGACAGCTGAAGAGCGTCTCTATAAGGCAATCTTCGGTGAGAAGGCAAGAGACGTTAAGGATACCTCCAAGAGAGTTCCTCACGGCGGTTCCGGCGTAGTCGTTGACGTTGTTGTTTCCACAAAGGAGACAAACGGCAACCTCAAGAACGGCGTAGACAAGCGCGTACGTGTATACGTAGCACAGAAGCGTAAGCTTTCTGTCGGCGATAAGATGGCAGGACGTCACGGAAACAAGGGTGTCGTCTCCAGGATCCTTCCTGAAGAGGATATGCCTTTCCTCCCTGATGGTACGACACTTGATATCTGCCTCAACCCGCTCGGCGTTCCTTCACGTATGAACATCGGTCAGCTCCTCGAGGTTCACCTCGGTAGAGCAGCGAAGGCGCTCAACTGGAAGATCGCTACACCTGTATTCGACGGCGCTAACGAGAACGACATTGCTGACGCATTCGAACTCGCAGGAATCGATTCAGACGGTAAGACTGTCCTCTACGACGGCCGTACCGGTGAACCTTTCGAGAACCGTGTAACAGTCGGTGTCATGTACTACATGAAACTGCACCACCTTGTCGACGACAAGATGCACGCAAGATCCACAGGACCTTACTCACTCGTTACACAGCAGCCTCTCGGAGGTAAGGCGCAGTTCGGCGGACAGAGATTCGGAGAAATGGAAGTTTGGGCACTCGAAGCTTACGGTGCTGCTCATACCCTCCAGGAGATCCTCACGGTCAAGTCCGACGATATCGAAGGCCGTTCAAAGACATATGACGCGATCATCCGCGGCAAGAATATCCCTGAGCCGGGTATTCCTGAATCGTTCAACGTTCTTGTTAACGAGCTCAAGGCTCTTGCACTCGACGTAAGAACATACACGGATGGTAAGGAATACATCGCTGAGGATAAGACATCGCTCGATACCTACAGCGAAATGGACGAGCACACCCGCCTCTCACTCGACGGCGAGGATGCAGAGTCGCCCGCAGATATTTTCAGCTCCGGCTTCGTTGAAGCAGATGAGCTCGGAAACATCAAGGAAGAGGACATCGATGATTTCGGTGACGACTCCGGCGACGACGATGACATGTAAAGGAGAGCTCGATACATGAACGAAACTAATCATCTTACAAAAATAAGCATCCAGCTCGCTTCTCCCGAAGTTATCAAGAGCTGGTCGCACGGTGAAGTCAAGAAGCCCGAGACGATCAACTACCGTACCCAGAGACCTGAAGTAGACGGTCTCTTCTGCGAGAAGATCTTCGGACCCACCAAGTCATGGGAATGCCGCTGCGGTAAGTACAAGAAGATCAGATTCAAGGGCATGATCTGCGACAAGTGCGGAGTTGAAGTCACAAAGAACACGGTCCGCCGTGAGAGACTCGGTCACATCCAGCTCGCAGCTCCCGTATCACATATCTGGTACTTCAAGACCCAGCCTTCCAAGATCGGTACTCTGCTCAACCTCACAGTTAAGCAGCTTGAGAGCGTTCTTTACTACTCCAAGTTCATAGTTCTCGATCCGGGTAACTTCGAAGAGACTGGTCTTTCCAAGATGGAGATCATCACGGAAGATCAGTACAAGGCTATCAAGTCTAAGTGCGGCAAGAACTCTTTCGATGCAAGAATGGGTGCTGAGGCTATCAAGATCCTCCTCCAGGAGATCGACATCGACGGCATCATCGAGGAACTCAATTCCGAGAAGGCCGGTTCTGTAAGCACACAGAAGAGACTTAAGATCAACAAGAGACTTGAGATCGCAGAAGCTTTCAAGGCTTCCGGCAACAAGCCTGAATGGATGGTCCTTGACGTTATTCCGGTACTTCCTCCGGAACTCCGTCCTATGGTACCGTTAGACGGCGGACGTTACGCTACATCAGACCTCAACGACCTCTACAGAAGAGTTATCGGCAGAAACAACCGTCTTAAGAAGCTCCTCGACCTCGGCGCTCCCGAGATCATCGTTAGAAACGAGAAGAGAATGCTTCAGGAAGCTGTTGATGC
>JAEEGJ010003273.1_pt1 | contig 64173 bp, 51 predicted proteins | sample 8958761 | NCBI WGS metagenome assembly JAEEGJ01 (sample SAMN16246546, study PRJNA631951) | gut metagenome | biome: gut microbiome; feature: rumen; material: RS-attached | host: Bos | place: Iran: Karaj | collected 2018-10 | reverse complement strand
GGGAAAAACAGAATACGGTTTTTGCGGTCTGCGGAATAAACTGTATCTTTGAGACTATGTTAAAGAGAATCATCATTTGCGGGGTAACCCTGCTGCTCACGGCTTGGATGCTGGGAGCGCAGCAGCCGGTGCAGATCTGTGCGCACCGGGGCTTCTGGAAAAGTGAATCGGCCGGGAAGGCACAGAATTCCATTGCGTCCCTGAAGGCCGCCCAGGACAACGGCTTCTGGGGCAGCGAGTTTGACGTGCACCTCACCAGCGACGGCGTGGTGGTGGTGAATCACGACCCTGTTTTCCACCTCACCAACGTCCAGACGCACAGCTACAACCAGCTCACCCGCAAGGGAAAGCTCTCCAACGGGGAAACGCTCCCTACGCTGGAACAGTACCTGGAACAGGGCCGGCAGTCCCCTGTCATGCTGGTGCTGGAACTCAAGAAGCAGCGCAGCCGGGAGCACGCCGAAAAGCTGCAGGACCTGTGCATATCGGCCCTCAAGGAGAAAGGGCTCTGGGACCCTGCCCGTGTGATGTTCATCTCCTTCGACTACGAGGCCTGCAAGCGTCTGGCCCGCCTGGCACCAGGCTTTACCGTGCAGTACCTGGAGGCCGATAAGGACCCGGAAACGGTTCATTCCGATGGCATTAACGGCATCGATTACCATTTCTCCGCGTTCCGGAAGCATCCCGACTGGGTCCGGCGGGCCCACGACCTGGGCATGTCCGTGAACGCCTGGACAGTGGACAGCAAGGCCGATATGAAATACCTGGTGGACCTGGGGGTGGACTGCATTACCACCAACCAGCCGTTGGAACTGCGGGAACTGCTGAAAGGACGGGAACAGCGTCCCCGCCGGCAGATGAGTCAGGAACAAGTCCAGGCATGGCTGGCCCGGCAGAAGCCGAACCCCGCCGCCCATACGCTGCATCCGGACACGCTCATCTCCCGGAACAGCCCTTACCGTGCCAGCAAGAACTTCGGCAAGCGCATCGCCGTCTTCGGCGGTTCCCTCTCCGTGAACGCGGAATCCGATGCCGCCAAGCAGATCTGGGCCGATTTGCTTGGAGCAGAAGTGGTTACCTATGGCGTAGGTGGTGCCGGTTTTTCCCGGGAACAGGGCTGCACCCTGCAGCGGCAGGTAGATACGGCGGGCGTATATGACGTGTACGTCCTCTGGGCTTCCACCAACGACTACACCAACAGCCGGGAATGCGGTAGCTGGCAGGATTACACCGCCTTTGACAACTACGACGAAAGCAAGCTTTCCACCCAGTGCGGCGGAATCAACTACTGCATAAAAACCCTCCTGGAAAAGAATCCGGAGGCCGAAATCTACTTCTTCACCTCTCTGCGCTTCTTCGGGCAGGACGCCGGCAACAACCCCTTCTCTACGGCTCCCAACAAGACCGGGAAAACCTTTGCCGATTACATCGAGGGCCAGAAAGAGTGCTGCGCCTACTATGGCATCCCGGTGCTGGACCAGTTCAACCTGCAGGGCATCAACCAGTTCAACGTGGGGTACTATTACAAAGAAGACCTTCTCCATATGAATGAAGAAGGTTATCGTCGCATCGGCCCCGTCCAGGCGGCTTTCCTGGCCAACGGGTTTTAATGCACTTCCGTTATACGGAAATCCCGCTCGGGAACTTCCAGGGTGTAGACGGTTCGAACTGCTTTAATTCCCATATAATCAAGCGCTTCCGGAGGGATGCGGACCGATATGTCTCTGGTACTGCCGAAATTGGCCACCACCAGGAAGGTCTGCTTTCCGTCCGAGCGGAGGAAGGCGAAATGCCGGTCCGGATTGAAAGGGCCGATGTCCTGGCAGTATCCCAGGTCAAAAGTCTTTCCGCTGGCGAATGCCGGTTCTTTGGCCAGTGAGAGAAGCTCTTTGTAGCGTTTGAGCACGGACTTGTCCGGATTATCCAGCGCGGGAACCCTGCACCAGTCAAAGATGGAGGTGCGTCCGTCCAGGCCGCTGAATCCTTCCGCCTGCATGCCCCGCTCCCCTGCCTCCTGGCCGAAGTACAGCATAAAGGGGGCGGTGTTCACCAGGAGCGAAACCGCCAGGGCAGCATAGCCTCCCGCCGCACTCCCGCAGAAGAAATCGGAGGCCAGGCGCTGCTCGTCGTGGTTCTCCAGGAAGTTGAGCATCCGGGGCTGGAGGTCTCCCAGGAACTGCCAGTTCCAGGAGATTCCTTTTGCTGAAGCGCCGCTGCAGGTGACTGCGCGTAACGTATCGTAAAGACCGGATTTATCGTACAAGAGGTCGAATCCTATTTCCTCTGCGTACATCCTGTATTTTTCCTTCTCGTAAACCTCGGCGATAAAGACTATGGACGGGAAGTCCTCCTTTATTTTTGCGATGAGCCAGCGCATGAACGGAGGCGGCACCAGCTCCACCATGTCGCAGCGGAATCCGTCCACTCCTTTCCGGGCCCAGAAACGCAGGATATCCAGCATCTTGTCCCAGGTTCCGGTGTGGAAGTCACAGTAGTTTAGTTTCACCGTCTCATACCAGTCCGTAAGGGAAGGAGCGGGTGAGAAACAGTTGCCGGAAGCCTTTGCCGGATACTCGTAAAACTCCGGTCCCTTGCAGGGCACGGGGAGTTTCAGGGCCTGTCCGGGATAGTAGAAAAAGTCGTTTTCCGGAGCCCAGTGGATGGACTTGTTGTCCTCTTTTCCAAAGTTGATATTGTCCCGGGAAACATGGTTGGGAACAAAGTCGATAAGAACTTTCATCCCTGCCTGATGGGTCCGTTCCACCAGTTGAACGAATTCTTCCATTCTCTTTCCCGGAACGTCTGCCAGATAAGGATTTACGTCATAGTAGTCATAGATGGCGTATGGGGATCCGGCATCCCCTTTCACAATCTGGGGATGGGAGGGAGTGAAGCCTTTTCCCGTCCAGGTGGTAGCATGCCGGATGACGCCGGTATACCATAGGAAATCGACACCGAGCCCCTTCCAGTATTCCAGGGACCCGGCGTCGATGCCTGAGAATTTACCGGTGTTCCAAAGTCTGGGGAGCAGCTGGTAAATTACTGTTTTCACTACCAATTAAGGATTTTCTTGAAGTCGTAGTCTTCCGGATTGGCTACAAACTTCTTGGCAGCCTCATAGTCGGAGGGCGTGATATAGTGGCAGATATACTCGAAGTAGTTGTTGCAGATGCCGTTGGTGATGTCTACGCGGCGCGGGGGGATCTTCCCTTCCTCGTTCTGCAAGTTCTTGAGGTAGAGCGGATTGGAATTACCAGCCGGATCTACATATACCATACAGCCCGTTTCTCCGGCGGAGAAGAGGTTGTATACGCCCATGGCCAATTCCGTGCAGTAGGATACATCGTAGGCGATAGGGTCTATGCAGCGGACGTCGTAGCCGATTTCCACGGGACGGGATTTCACCTTGAGGTTCAGTTTCTTGAACTCCTTGTCCAGGATGTCGTTGAACAGGACGGCCTTGGAGATTTTGCCCAGTTCCGGATGACCGTGTTCGTCATAGGTCATGGAAACACCGGCATTCTTGATTTCCTGCGGGTCCAGGTCGTGGAATACGCCTTCGGCCACCACTACGGTACCATAGCCGATACCCATGAGCTGACGCTTGAGGATGGCGGACAGGGCCAGGTTCACAATCTTGTCCAGGGTGATGGCGGTCTTGTTGAACATCTCCGGGATAATGGTCATGGGGCAATGGGTTGCCTCGCCGATACCCAGGGCCAGGTGACCGGCGCTGCGGCCCATGGCGCTGATGATGAGCCAGTTACCGCTGGTACGGGCATCTTCATAGACCACGCGGGCCAGGTGCGTACCTGCATCTTTGGCCGAGTTGAAGCCGAAGGTGGGGGCGTTGCCGGGCAGCGGAAGGTCATTGTCGATGGTCTTGGGAACATGGATGTTCTTGATGGGATACTGCTTGGCTTCCAGGAATTTGGCGATACGGTTGGCGGTGGAGGCGGTGTCGTCGCCACCCACGGTTACCAGCAGCTTGATGTTGTTCTCCCGGAACAGGTCCAGGTTGAAGTTATTCTCAAAGTCAGAATCCTTGGGCTTGAAACGGGACATCTGGAAATACGAACCGCCCCGGTTGAAATACGCGTCCGCCATGGCAAAGCTGATTTCTTCGTAGCGGGGAGCCTTGGAGAAAAGGCCGCTGTAACCGCCATGAAGGCCGAGCACACGGTAACCGTTGGTAAGGAATGTTTTTGCTACAGACATAACGACGGTGTTCATGCCCGGAGCCGGGCCGCCGCCACAAAGGATAATGATGGAATCTTTCATAATGTTATTGAACTTGTTTGTTGATTCGTTTTAATCGTACAAAGTTAATAAAAATTCCTCTAAAATGTTTATTTTTGTACTGCACTAAAACGAATCTCCATGAGTACTAGTAAAACCAAAAGCATATTGGTCCGATATGGGATCTCCACGCTGGGGTTGGTGGTGGTTGCCCTGGGGGTGGGCCTTTCCATCAAATCCAACCTGGGCATCGCTCCCCTGTCCTGCATACCCACCGTGCTAAGCCTCAGATTCCCGGCCATCTCGGTGGGTACGTTTACCTGGGCGTTTAACCTGCTTTTCATTGTAATCCAGGCATTTATCCTAAAGAAAGAGTTCACGTGGAAGCATGTGGCCCAGGTGCTCCCCATTTTCATTTTCGGCTATCTTGTGGATGGGGCCATCTGGCTTTTCGACGCCCTCCAGTCCCCCGCTACCACCTATTGGGTGCAGGTGCTGCTGTGCCTGGCGGCGGTGGTGCTCACCGCCATCGGCATCCGCCTGGAAGTGGTGGGCCAGGGATGGATACTCCCGGCCGATAACACCCTGCACGTGATTACCCTCCGCACCCGGGCCAAGTTCTCCGTAGTGAAGGTGATCATGGACGTGGCGCTGGTGGTGATAACGGCGGTGCTGGCCCTGCTGTTCTTCGGCCTTCTCACCGGTAACGGACACACCATGGTGGTGCGCGAAGGAACCCTTATCCAGGCCGTCCTCACCGGCGTGTGCATGCATGTGACGGATCCCGTCCTTAACCGCTGGCTGGAGCCGGTGGTGGAAAGGAACATGTAGCGGAGGGGTAATCCCGTTTTTTTTACTATCTTTGTGAAACACCACACAACCAAACTGTTATGAGGATAATCAGAATTGGCCGCAGCCAAAGCAACCATTATGTCCTGCAACATCCTTCGGTGAGCAGTTCCCATGCCGACCTCCGTGTCCTGGATAACGGAATCATGGAGTATACGGACCACAGTACAAACGGAACCCTGGTGAACGGACGTTTTGTTCACAATGCCACCGTGCGCCTGCAGGGCCATGAGGTGTTGGAATTCCCCGGCCATATCCGCGTACGGGTGTCGGAGATAGTGCCTCCCGGCGGAACTGTGGTGGAAAACCTGGCTTCCAATCGGTATGAGGACCGTCCTCCCCGGCGTCCCTCCTCCTTCTCTTCCTATAACCCGGAGGTATCCCGCCAGGAACCGGAGGCTTCCACTCCCGTTCAGGGCATGGGTTTCGGGGAAACGCTTACGTACTATTTCCAGCATTATGCCGACTTCAGCGGGCGGGCCCGCCGTCAGGAATATTGGTACATAGTGCTTTGGAATGTCATATTCATGGCCGTCCCCTTCGTGGACATCATCTGGGCCGTGGCAACCATCATCCCCGGCCTGGCCGTTTCTGTGCGCCGCCTGCATGACACTGGCCGCAGCGGCACCTGGCTGCTGCTGGCCCTGATACCTGTAGTGGGTTTCATAGTGATCCTCATCTTCACGCTGGAGGATTCCCAGCGCGAGGCCAACGAATATGGCATCAGTCCCAAGTACGGGGCGTAGTTTATTGCTAAGGGTAAAGCGGAAATCCGTTTTTTTTCTTATCTTTGTATTTCGTGTACACATGTGCGTGTACGCGGGTGCAAAGCATGGATTTTACAGAAGCCAAACACAGGATAGAGCAACTTAAGGCTATTCTCTGGGAGAACAGCCGGAAGTACTATGTGGAGAACGCCCCCACCATGAGCGACTATGAGTACGACCAGCTCATGCACGAACTGGAGGCGCTGGAGGCCCGGTATCCGCAGTACGCCACGGAGGACTCCCCCACCCGCCGTGTGGGGTCGGACCTGGAAACGCGTGAGGCTCAGGCTTCTACCGGCCGGGAATTTGCCAAATACCCGCATAAGTATCCCATGCTCTCGCTCAGCAACACTTATTCCATCCAGGAGGTGGAAGAGTTTGCCGACAGGGCCTCCAAGACCCTGGAATCGGCCTTTACCTGGTGCTGCGAGCTAAAGTTTGACGGCACGGCCATCTGCCTTACGTACCGGAAGGGAAAGCTGCTGCGCGCCCTCACCCGGGGAGACGGAGTTATGGGAGACGACGTAACCCAGAACGCCCTGCGGATAGCCTCCATCCCGGAAACCCTGCAGGGAACGGGCTGGCCGGAAGAGTTCGAGATCCGCGGAGAGGTGCTCATGCCTTACGAATCCTTCGACCGCCTGAACCACGAACGGGAACTGCAGGAGGAGCCGCTTTTTGCCAATCCCCGTAACGCCGCCAGCGGGTCCCTGAAACTGCTGGACCCGGAAGAAGTGGGCCGAAGGGGCCTGTTCTGTACCCTGTACCACATTCCGGTGGGCCAGGTGGACTACCCCACCCACGACGAAGCACTCAAAGCGGCCGCATCCTGGGGCCTTCCCATAAGCGACAAGCGGCGGATCTGCCATTCCATCGGCGAAATAGAGGACTTCATCGGCCATTGGGATACGGCCCGCAAGGACCTCCCTTATGCCACGGACGGTATTGTGATCAAGATCAACGAACTCGCTTGCCAGAGCCTGCTTGGCTATACCGCCAAGAGTCCCCGGTGGGCGGTTGCCTATAAGTTCAAGGCCGAACAGGCCTGTACGCCCATCCTCTCCATCGATTATCAGGTGGGACGCACCGGAGCCGTAACGCCGGTGGCCAATCTTTCGCCGGTGCTGCTGAGCGGCACCATGGTTAAGCGGGCCACTCTGGTGAACGAGGACCAGATCCGCTCCCTGGATATCCACGAGGGAGACTGGGTGTATGTGGAGAAAGGCGGGGAAATCATCCCCAAAATCACCGGCGTGGAGCTTTCCAAGCGCCGGGAAGGAGCGGCCATCCCCACTTTCCCCAGCACTTGTCCGGATTGCGGAACACCGCTGGTCCGGGAAGAGGGCGAAGCCAAGTGGTTCTGCCCCAACAGCCAGGGCTGCCCTACGCAGATCAAAGGCCGATTGGAGCATTTCGTGAGCCGTAAGGCCATGAACATCCTTTGCGGAGAAGCCACCATAGACCAGCTATATCAGCTGAATCTTGTAACCCTCCCCTCCCAGTTCTATGGCCTGAAGGCAGAGCAGCTGGTGATGCTGGAAGGCTGGAAAGAGCGCGCCGCGGCCCGTTTCCTGGAATCCGTTAAGGCTTCCCTGGACGTTCCGTTCGAGCGCGTTCTCTTTGCCATAGGCATCCGTTTCGTGGGAGAAACCACGGCCCGTGATGTGGCCCGTCATTTCGGCTCCATCGACGCCATCGCATCGGCCTCCAGGGAAGAGCTCCTGGAAGTACCGGAGGTGGGGGAAGTCATAGCGGACAGCATCTTCCGCTATTTCCTGGACGTGGAGAACTGCCGGGAAGTGGAGGCCCTGCGGGCTGCCGGTCTCAAGATGAGAGTGGAAGAAGGCGCCGCTGCCGGAAAGTCCGATGCCCTTGCCGGCAAAACCATCGTCATCAGCGGGAATTTCTCCATCTCCAGGGACGATATGAAGGCCCTCATAGAGGCCCACGGCGGCCGCAACAGCGGTTCCGTAAGCGGAAAGACGGACTACCTCCTGGCCGGCACCAAACCCGGCCCGGAGAAGCTGAAGAAAGCGGCCGATCTGGGAATCCAGGTCATTGATGAAGAGACTTTTATGGCTATGATTTCCGAAGGGAACAGGTTTTCCTACGCTGATAATAAGGCCGATGCTCCGGAAAACCTGTTCCCTTCAGATACAGTACAAAAGCGTTCTTCGGAGGAAGGTATGTCCTTTCCCGAAGCATCGGCCTCCTCTTCTGCGAAGGGAAAGGACATACCTTCCGCAGATAACTTAATGGAACCTACGTTATTCTGATGTTCAAGAAGTTGGGGCATAAGATCGCAGTGATTGTCCGGTGGATTTCCATCTGGATAAGCCGCATCATGCGTTTTGTCACCCACGACCTCTGGCTCCTCAATACGGATGATTTCTCCCGCTGGAAGGCCCTGCTCATCAAGGACCTCAAGACTATCGTCCTGATGCTGAATACCTTCATCGACCAGAAGATCGGCTATCAGATTACGGCGCTGGCGTTCAAGAGCATGCTGGCCGTGGTGCCGGCCATCGCCATCGGCTTTTATCTAACGGACACTTTCGGCCTGCGGGATCAGTTCGCCAGCATCCTGTACGCCCATCTTGGAGAGGAGGACCTTATCAATTCCCTCCTGAATGCGGCCGATACCATCGTGAAGACCGCGGAGAGCGGCCTCTTCGGCTTTATTTCCATGGCCTCTTTCCTGTGGATCGTTATCTCCCTGATGATTACGGTCCGCCAGGTCTTCAACAATGTCTGGAAGGTGGAGCGGGAGCAGAACTTCCTGAAAATGATAGGCATCGTTTTCGGCATCATGATCCTGGCCCCTTTCGTGGTCATGATCTTCTTCTCCGGATCGGTGGTCTATTCACATATCCTGGACGTGCTGGTGCCCGGGCAGCTTTTCTTCTCGGATGGTCTTAAGACTTTCCTTTCCTGGGCGCTGTTCACCGTTGCCATCGTCCTTATCATGACCATCATGTTCAAATACATTCCGGGCACCAAGGTCCGGACCAGATATGCCCTCAAATCGGCCTCGCTGGCAGGGCTTGTGTTTACCCTGGTGCAGTACCTGTACCTGGAGACGCAGGTGATGGTGAACAAGCAGAATGCCGTTTACGGCGTGCTGGCGGCCATCCCGCTGTTCATGATCTGGCTGAACCTGGGATGGACCATCATCCTCTACGGGGCGGAACTTACCTATGCCTTCCAGAATGTGGAGAAGCACCGTGTGACGGTGGAAAAACTGGACGAAATGAATGAAGATGCCGTTCGCCGACGCAAGCAGCGGCTTCAAAAAACCATGCAGATATGAGCTTTTCGGAATTTACCCAAAAGGATTACGACATCATTGAGAGGAGCTATGCCGTTCTGAAGGAATCGGCCCGGAAGCGCTGTGCCAACGAGGAAGAACTGGCCTTTGTGCAGAAAGCCTTCGAGTTTGCCAATGATGCCCATCGCAACGTCCGCCGTCGCAGCGGGGAGCCCTATATGCTGCATCCCATAGCCGTGGCGCAGATTGTGGTGGACGATATCGGTCTGGGCTACAAGTCCATATCGGCCGCCCTGCTGCACGACGTGGTGGAAGACACGGAGTATACGGTGGAGGACATCCAGCGGGAGTTCGGTGACAAGGTGGCCACGCTGGTGGACGGACTCACCAAGATCAAGAACGTGCTGGATACGGAGCAGAAGAATCTGGATTCGGACGCCTCCCAGCAGAGCCTGCAGGCCGAAAATTTCAAGCGGATCCTCCTCACCCTGAACGACGACGTGCGGGTGGTCCTGATCAAACTGGCCGACCGCCTTCACAACTGCCGCACCATCGAGCATATGCCGGAGCACAAGCGGGACAAGATCCTCAGCGAAACCATGTTCATCTTCATCCCGCTGGCTCACCGTCTTGGCCTTTACAGCATCAAGAGTGAACTGGAGAACATCTGGCTGCGCTACAAGGAGCCGGAGGCATATGCCGATATAACGGCCCGCATCGACAAGAACATCCATGAGCGGGAGAAGGAGATGAACGAGTTCGTGCAGCCCATTTCGGAAGCACTTACTGCGGCAGGGTTTAAATTTGAGATCAAGCGGCGGGTGAAGACCCCCTACTCGGCCTGGCACAAGATGCAGGTGAAGCAGATCCCCTTCGACGAGGTTTATGACCTGTATGCCATCCGGATCATCTTTGACGCCACGCGGGATTCCAAGGATTCCGAACGTGACCAGTGCTACCATATCTTCTCAATAATCACGGGCATTTACCGCTACATGCCGGAGCGCCTGCGGGATTGGGTGAAGCATCCCAAGTCCAACGGTTACGAGAGCCTTCACTGTACCCTGCTGAGCAACACGGGCGTATGGGTGGAGGTGCAGATCCGCACACGCCGCATGGACGACATTGCCGAAAAGGGTATCGCCGCCCACTGGGCATACAAGAAAGACGGCTATCTGGGCGAAGGCGACAAGGAGATGGACACCTGGCTTTCCCGCATCAAGGACATCCTGGTGAATCCGGACGTGAATGCGCTGGAACTGCTGGACATCATCCACAACGACTTAACCAGCGCCGAGATCTATGTCTATACGCCCAAGGGCGAACAGCGGACCATCCAGAAAGGCGCTACGGCATTGGATTTTGCCTTCCTCATCCACTCGGAAGTGGGCTCCAAGGCCATTGCGGCCAAGGTGAACCAGCGCCTGGTGAAACTGAGCCACGTGCTCAAGACCGGAGACAAGATTGAGATTATCACGGCCGAAGACGGCAAGCCCCAGCACGACTGGCTGCAGTTCCTGGTTACCCACCGGGCCCGCAACATCGTGGTGGAATACTTCAAGACCCAGCGTCGCCAGTCGGTGGAATTCGGCCGGCAAACCCTGGAAACGCAGGTGGAATCCCTTGGCTACAAACTGGATGAAGGAACCCTCCAGCGCCTGGAAGTGGCCTACAACGCCCCATCCCGTGAGGAACTGTTCTTCCGGATCGGCATAGGCAGCCAGAACCTGAACAACCTGGCCGATGTGCTCAAGCGCTCGTCCGGGAACCGCCTGTCCTGGTTCAAGAAGATGCTGGGACGCGAACAGCCGGACCAGAAGGTATCGGCCCAGCGGGAGTTCATTATTGACACGGACGACCCTGCCGGCCCGCAATTTGCCATTGCAAGCTGCTGCAACCCCATTCCGGGAGACCCCGTGGTGGGCTTCAAGGCGCCGGACGGAACCATTACCATCCACAAGAAGAGCTGCCCGGTGGCGGAGAGCATCGCCGCCCTGCACGGAGACTGGGTGGTGGTGCCCAAGTGGCTGGAGCATGCGGCCGAGGACAATTCCTTCCTGGTGCGCCTGTCCCTGAGGGGCATCGACCGGGTGGGCCTGTTAAACGAGATCTCCCGCTATCTCTCCCTGGTGATGGGGGTGAACATGCGGCGGCTCAACCTGTCGGCCGAAAGCGGCCTTTTTGAAGGCTATATAGACCTGTATGTCAATTCCCGGGAAATCCTGGAGAAGATGATCCGGAAGCTGTCCTCCATCGAGGGCATAGACAATGTATCAAGAAGCGAACTATGAAGCTGAAGTCCCTACTCCCCCTCATACCCGCCGCCCTGGTGATTGGCGCCATGATGTTCCCGTCCGGCTGCGCCAATACCACATCGGCCCCTACCGGCGGCCCCAAGGATACCATTCCCCCGGTGATAGTGAAGCTGTCGCCGCTGCCGGGAACGGTGAACGTGCCGGTGCACAATGCGTCCATCCGCTTTACTTTCAATGAGTATGTCAAGATCAAGGACGCCAACGCCATATATCTCTCACCGCCCCAGGAGAAGAAGCCCAAGGCCGTAATCCGCGGGAAATCCGTGGTGGTTACCTTCGAAGAAGACCTTCTGCCCAATACCACCTATACGCTGGACCTCACCGGTGCCATCCAGGACAACAACGAAGGCAACCTCTATCCGGGCTATACGCTGGCCTTCTCCACGGGTGACCAGCTGGACACCATGTGCGTGACGGGACTGGTGCAGGACTGCAATACGCTCATGCCCCTCAAGGGAGCTACGGTGTTGCTCTATAAGGACCATGCCGATTCCGCCATTTTCCTCCATCGGCCCGACGCGGCGGTGCGGACGGACGACTGGGGCTTTTTCAGCCTCCGCAACATCCAGGATACCCTGTACCGGGTCTATGCCCTTAAGGACTTGAACAACAACAATATGTACGATCCGGAGACGGAGAGCGTGGGTTTCCTGGATTCCCTCTTCCGTCCGGTGCGGGTAATCAACGACACCCTGTACGAGTTCAAGAAGTTTGACATGAAGGACACGTCCCTGTGCCTGGCCCGCAAGACGGAAATGGAGATTAGCGTATTCCGTGAACCCCCGTCCAAGCAGATGATTGTGAAGAAGGAGCGGGTGGGTCTCCGGACCGGCTATCTTACTTTCATGGCTCCCAATGCAGTGATCCACGACATGCGCATCAAGGGCCTTCCCCGGGAGAAGCTGATCTCCCAGTTCAATCCCCAGAGGGACTCGCTGGAACTGTGGGTGAACGACCAGCGCAAAATGCCGGATACCCTGCAGCTGCAGATCCGCTACGACAAGACGGACACCGCCGGGGTAACCAAGCCTACGGACGAAACGGTGAGGCTGGTCCTGGACAAGAAGCTGAAGGCGGAACTGAACAAGAGCAGCTCCAGCAGGGAGCGTTCGCACGAGGATACCCTCTGCCTCTATACGGCAAAGGCCGATCCCACCACCGTGGAGCAGTATGGCTTTGAAATGGAATTCAAGTACCCCATTGTGGAGGACGGCTGGGATTCGCTCCTGCTCCGCTCCGTGAACCCGCGTCAGCAGGAAGCCCTGGTTTCCTTTACCCTGATAAAGGATTCCACCAACCTGCGGAAGTTCCGCGTGATGCCCGACGAGCCCTTCCAGAAGGGGTACGACTACATCCTGCGGATCCCACATCGGCGTTTCCGGGATATAAACGGCTTCTACAACGACAGCTCGCTGGTGAAGGTGACGCTTCCGGACGAAGAGAAATTCGGCTCCATCCGGCTGGAACTTTCCGGTGTGCACAACAAGTACATCATAGACCTGCTCAACGAGAAGCGGGACAAGATTATCCGGAGCTTCATTGTGACGGAGGACGGTCCGGTGGTATTCCCTTACCTCAAGAACGGCAACTATTGCATCCGCCTTACGGAAGACCGCAACCGGAACAACATGGTGGATACCGGTAATCTCCTGGAGCACCGCCAGCCGGAAAAGGTGCAGTTCTTTAAGGTGGACGACCAGTTCCTCATAAAGGTGCTGGAGCGGGCCGAGATGATATGGACCCTGGATATGGAGGAACTGTTCCGATGAAAAAGCTCTTGCTCATATTGCTGGCGGTCTTTTCCGCCTATGTGGCCCGGGCGCAGGTGGAAGTGGATCTGAACGAGGAGTTCTTCACCCTTCCCTCGGAGGTGACGGACGCCTATCTGGACAGTATCACCGTAAAGAAAACGGCCGTCAACAACTACTGGATGGCGGGCGCGTTTGGAGGGGCCGCCTTACCGTACGGCTATTTCAACCCGGTCCGCTACGTGCGCTGGCAGGTCAAGTACCCCGTGTATGGTTTTTCCGTTATCCGCTATTTCACCATGTTCGGCCGATTCCCCAACATGGGCCTGGAGGTAGGCGCCCAGCTGGATTACGAAGGCTATGAGTTCAAGCGGAGCAAGGAAACGGGCAATATCTTTACGGAGTCGGGGGCCTACAAGGCTCTGATGTCCGTTCCGGAGGCGTTCATGCTGTCCCATTTCCATTTTGATGTGGGAGACCACTTCAAGCTCATGGCCAAAGTGGGCATCTACGGCGGCTACAGGCAGTCCATCACCCGTATACCGGAAGAGAGTTATGCGCAGTCCAAGACCTTCCTGGAGCACGAGCATTCCTTCCAGGATTACGACAGGCGCTGGTCCTATGGCCTCAAGGGCGGAGTGGGCTTCGGCCTTATGTTCGACCCCATAGAGATCCATGCCGTGGTCCATATCAAATGGGGCTGGGGCTCTTTCTGGAATCCGGACTATACAAGCCCGTACTATTACCGTTTCGGCTATCCGCTGGACAGTGGATTCACCATAGGTGTCTATTATCAGCTCACTCCCCGGCACGGCCATTCCCGCGCGTACCTGCGCAAACTGGCAAGACAGATCGTAGAACAGGAAAACAAGCAGTAAGACTATGAAGACGCTTCCCGTGAAAATAGGTCCGGTGACCATCGGCGGCGATGCCCCCATCGTCCCCCAGACCATGCTCAATACGCATACTTCGGATATGGATGCCACCCTCTCGCAGGCCGTGAAGGTGGCCGATGCCGGCGCGCAGCTGATCCGCATCACCGTCCCCGCGCTCTCCGACGTGGAGTGCCTCTCGGAGATCCACCGCCGTTTCCGTGCCCTGGGCTATGACGTCCCGCTGGTGGCCGATGTCCATTTCTCCTCGGAGATAGCCATCGCCGCTGCCAAGGTGGTGGAAAAGGTGCGCATCAACCCCGGGAATTTCCATCCGGACCATGAGAAGGCACGGGAGCGTTTCGCCCGGTTCCTGGAGGTGTGCAAAGAGCATGGGACCGCCATCCGCGTGGGCCTGAACCATGGTTCCCTGGGCCGGTATATCGTGGATAAATACGGCAATACGCCCCAGGCCATGGCCCTGGCTGCCATGGAGTGGCTGCAGATGTGCAAGGACGCTTCTTTCTATAATGTGGTGGTGTCCCTCAAGGCTTCCAATACCGTTGTCATGATCCAAGCCTACAGGGAGCTGGCCCGCCTGATGCAGGAGGACGGAACGGTGTTCCCGCTGCACGTGGGTGTTACGGAGGCCGGAAACGGCGATACGGGCCGGATCAAGTCCTGTGTGGCCATTTCCACCCTGTTGCAGGAAGGGATCGGCAATACCATCCGCGTCTCCCTCACCGAACCGCCGGAGAACGAGGTGCCGGTGGCCCGGTATCTGGCCGACAGGTATGGCCCCTCATCTGATGGCTCTTCGCATATGTTTCGGCGGGACCATCGGCATTTTTTCGGTTCCGCTGAAACATATGCGAAGAGCCTTAGCTCACGGGAGGAAGCCATCCTGAAGGCGGCCTGTGACTGGGGCGCTCCCCTGCTGAACCACGAAATCGATGATATCCCGCTGGAGGACGAATACCTGAAAAACGAGATTCTGCAGGCCTGCCGACGCCGTTTCTATAAGCCGGAATACATTGCCTGCCCGGGTTGCGGACGTACCATGTATAACCTTCAGGAAGCCTTTGAGGCCGTAAAGGCCCGTACGGGGCATTTAAAGAACGTGGTGATAGCCGTAATGGGCTGCATAGTGAACGGCCCCGGAGAAATGGCCGATGCCGACTTTGGCTACGTGGGGGAAGGTGCGGGAAAGGTTACGCTCTACAAGGGCAAAGAACCGGTTTTCCGCCACATTCCCGAGGCGGAGGCAGTAGACCTGCTGGTGAAGCTGATAGAAGAATCTGGAAAGCAATAATGGCCTATTCCGGCAGTACTGCCAAGACAGTTTCAACGGCCTTTACCTTGTCTCCCACTTTGACCTTGATTTCCGCGTCTGTGGGAACGAAAAGGTCTATGCGCGATCCAAATTTGATTACACCGCACTGCTCTCCCCTGTATTCCATCTTGCCGGGCTCCGAGTAGCAGACGATGCGGCGGGCGAAAGTGCCTGCGATCTGCTTGAATAACACCTCTCCATGCTCGTTCTTGAGGCAGGAGGAAGCATGCTCGTTGAGTTCCGAGGACTTGGGATGGAAGGCCAGGAAATACTTTCCGGGATGATACTTGTAATAGGTGACTTCTCCGTTCACCGGCCAGAAGTTGCAGTGCACGTCGAAGAAATCCATATAGACCGATATCTGGATGCATTCCCGCCGGAGGAATTCCTTTTCCGTGACCTTGTCCACAATGACCACTTTGCCGTCTGCCACGGAAGTGACCAGCCGGTTATCCAGTTCGTTGGGCGTATTGCGGTCCGGAACACGGAAAAACCAGGTAATGAACGCGATGAATAGAATTAGCAGGCCACATACGGGGATGGAGATCCACAGCGGGTGGATGAAGTGCGCCACCAGGAAAATGAGTATGGCACATACGGCCCAGGTTCCCAGGATGGTTCCGTAAGAGTCTCTGTCAATCCTAATTACTTTCATACTACTAGAAAAGTCCGGTTAATACCAAATATGCTACGCCGGTGGGGATGGCGAATAAGGAACTGTCGAAACGGTCCAGCAGACCTCCGTGTCCGGGAATGAGGGAGCCGGAGTCCTTGATGCCCACGGCACGCTTCCAGAGGGATTCAAAGAGGTCTCCGAAAACACCCATCACATGCATGAGGGCGGCCATGAAAAGGCAGTGCCAAAGCGGGAACCGGACCAGGCCCGTCCAGGAAACGACGGCACCGGCGAGGACCGCCATCAGCAGGCCGCCGATGTATCCGGCCCAGGATTTCTTGGGAGAGATCTTGGGGCACATCTTGGCAGGCCAGAGTTTTTGACCGATGAGCATCCCGAAGCAATATGCGCCGATATCCGATGCCCAGATAATGCAGAAGAAGGCCACCATGAGCAGACCGCTGAACTCCCCTCCCCGGCTTACTACGGCAAAGGAAAGGGCCAGCGGAAGGCCGATATAAAGCAGGCCGGCATACAGGAAACCGGTCTTGAAGAAGTTGCTGTGGTCTTTCTGGAAAATGGAGGCGACCATTATCACGGCCACGCAGAAAAACCCTTCCACCACGAGTTCTTTCAGCGAGTCCTCGCCGAAGAAGAACCTGCCTGCACACAGGAAGAAGGCAAAGCCCATACAGGTGGCAAGCATCTGCAGCTGCCTGTACGATTTCTCCATGGTCATGCGGTAGAATTCGTCCAGCATGACCAGGGTGATGAAGGCGAAAAGAATGGTGAACAAGAGCCGGTTAAACAGCAATCCTCCCAGCATCACTGCCAGGAAGATGGCTCCGAATATGGTTCTTTTTACGGTTGCGTTCATTCCGCTGCCGGTTCTTCAAAACGGTCGTCCTCTGCGGGTTTGGCCTTGGGACCCAGGATCTTCTCAATATCTTCTGCAAAGATAACTTCTTTTTCCAAAAGAAGGGCACCCAGCTGCATAAATTCCTCTTTATGGTCTTCAATAATCTTGCGGGTGCGCCGGTGTACGCCTTCCACTATGGCCTTCACTTCCTGGTCCATGAGTTCGGCCGTTTTCTCGGAATACGGCTTAACCAGGTTGTAACCCTTTGATCCTGAGGAGTCATAGAAGGAGAGCGTGCCCACCTTTTCGCTCATGCCCAGGTACTGGACCATGCCATAGGCCATCCCGGTCATGCGCTCCAGGTCGTTGAGGGCGCCCGAAGAAGGTTCTCCGTTGATGACCTCCTCTGCTACGCGGCCACCCAAGAGCATGCTCATCTTGTCCAGCATCACGCTCTTGGACCAGTTCTTCCGCTCTTCCGGCAGGCTCCAGGTGAGGCCGAGGGCCTTGCCGCGCGGGATGATGCTCACCTTGAACACAGGGTCGGCATACGGGAGCAGCCAGCCCACCAGGGCGTGACCGGCCTCGTGGTAGGCCGTGGTCCGTTTTTCGGCCGGGGTCATGATGGTGTTGGACTTGCGCTCCAGGCCGCCGATGATGCGGTCCACGGCATCCAGGAAGTCCTGCTGCATCACCTTCCCGTGGTTGCGGCGGGCGGCGGTGAGGGCCGCCTCGTTGCACACGTTGGCTATGTCGGCACCGGAGAATCCGGGCGTATGTTTGGCCATGAATTCCACGTTGAAGTCCTCTCCCAGCTTGATGTCCCTCAGGTGTACCTTGAAGATTTCCTCGCGTTCCTTCAGCTCCGGCAGTTCCACGTGGATCTGGCGGTCGAAGCGGCCGGCCCGCATGAGGGCGCCGTCCAGGATATCGGCCCGGTTGGTGGCGGCCAGTACGATGACACCGCTGTTGGTGCCGAAGCCGTCCATCTCCGTAAGCAGCTGGTTCAGGGTGTTTTCCCGTTCGTCGTTGGAAGAGAATCCGCCGTTCTTGGCGCGGGCGCGGCCCACGGCGTCTATCTCATCGATGAAAACGATGCAGGGGGCCTTCTCCTTGGCCTGGCGGAAGAGGTCGCGTACGCGGGAAGCACCCACGCCCACGAACATCTCCACGAAGTCTGAGCCGCTGATGGAGAAGAACGGTACGTTGGCCTCCCCTGCCACGGCCTTGGCCAGCAGGGTCTTACCCGTTCCGGGAGGGCCCACCAGCAGGGCTCCCTTGGGGATCTTGCCGCCCAGGGAGGTGTACTTCTGCGGATTCTTGAGGAAATCCACAATCTCCATCACTTCTTCCTTGGCGCCGTACAGACCGGCCACATCCTTGAAGGTGACTTTCACTTCGTTCTTATCGGCCTCACGCGCGGTGGATTTGCCGGTATTGAAGGGGTTGAAACCGCCGCCGGGACCACCCTGGCCGCCCATGCCCCGGTTCATGCCCCGGAACATCCAGACCATGAACAGGAGAAAGATGAGGAAGGGAAAGAGCATCTGGAGCACCTCTCCCCAGATATGGTCTTCGTTCTTGATAATCACCTTGAACTGGTCCCCCGCCGGAAGCTCCTCATTGAGGGCGGCGAAACTTACCTCCGGATCGAACTTGGTGGAAACCAGGAAGTAGAAATGCGGGGAACGGCGCGGAGGAGTGCCGCCGGCGAACTTGTCGGCATACTTGGCCAGGCGGTCTGCCTTTACTTTTATCTCTCCCTTGAAGTCGTTCCGGACAAAGGTGATCTCCGCAACGTCTCCGCTGCGGATCATGCCCTGAACCTCCGTCCACTCAATCTTTTCCGGAGAGGACGACTGCTGGTTGCGCATCAGCAGCCAGCCGATGCCGAGGAACAGGAGAAGGTATAGCCACGAAAAGTTGACTACTATTTTGCGCCCCTTCGGGGATTTTTTTCCGTCTGCCATTTATTCTTGGGTATTTGTGGCGCCTTTCTTTACCTTGCGCAGCTGATAGCCCTTGCGCGGGACATCGGCCCAAAGGTCTTCCAGGCGGTAGAAATCGCGATATTCTTTGAGAAATATATGTACTACTATGTTGCCGTAGTCCTGAATGATCCAGAAGTTGTTTCCTTCTCCCTGGGAACGGTACAGCGTATGCCCTTCTTCCTTCATCTTCTCTGCCACGTTATCCGCCACCGCACCCACCTGGGTTGTGTTGGAGGCATGGCAGATAACAAAGAAATCCGTGATGGCACCGTCAATCTTACGCAGGTCCAGGGATATCACATCCTCTCCCTTCTTGTCAAAAATAGCATCGGCGATGAGCCGAAGGTCGTGTGTAATCATGCAAATCTTGTTTTTCTTCGTATCTTTGTACAAAGATAATCAATTTTAAGGCCAATGCAAATAAAGTGGTTTGAGGAGTTGGATTCCACCAATGAGGAGCTTCTGAGGCACATTTGGACGTATGACAATTTGTCAGTGGTGGCCGCCCTCCGGCAGACGGCGGGGCGGGGCCAGCGCGGGAACCGCTGGCTGTCGGCCGATGGGGAAAACCTCACCTTTTCCATCCTGCTGCGGCCGGAAGCCCTTCCCGCTGCGGAGTTCATGTCTCTCACCTATATGGCCACCCTGGCTGTAAAAGGCTGGCTGTGCGCGCAAGCTGTCCAGGCCGATATCAAATGGCCCAACGACATCTATGTGGGCCGTCGGAAAATCTGCGGCATGCTGGTGGAAAACCGCCTTTCCGGGGACCGTGTTGCCGCCTCCGTCATAGGAATCGGCCTGAATCTCAATCAGACGGCATTCCCCGGAGAACTGGTAAACGCCGTGTCCCTCAAGCAGCTTACCGGGCAGGACTATCCGCTGGAGGAAACGCTGGAAGCGCTCCTGGCCGGTTTCGATTTCTCCGCCCTGGACTCCCCTTCCGGCCGCACCCGCCTTTGGGAAGCCTATGGGGAAGGCCTCTTCCAGCAGGGCCGCGAGTGCCTGTACCGGAACCTTCTGACCGGGGAGGAATTCAAGGGCACGATAAAAGGCGTCACCCAAGAGGGACGCCTTCTGATGGCCGATTGGAAAACCTTCTCCTTCAAGGAGATAGGATATATTATTTAACCCTTCATTTTAGCTATCACTTCGGCCGGGTCATCGGCCTTGAAAACGGCGCTGCCGGCCACCAGGATGGTGGCTCCGGCCTTGGCCAGATCCTTGGAGTTGGCAGGGCTTACTCCCCCGTCCACTTCTATGTCCACTTCATTCCGGCCGATCCGCCGGAGCTCCTTCCGTACCGCCTTGATGCGGTCCAGGGTTTCCGGAATGAACTTCTGGCCTCCAAAGCCGGCGAAGACGCTCATCAGCAGCACATAATCCGCCTTGTCCAGATACGGGAAGATCTTTTCCACAGGGCAGTCCGGATTAATGACGATGCCGGCCTTGATCCCAAAGCTGTGGATGAGATCCAGAATCTCTCCGGAGGCCTCCAGGGCCGCCTCATAGTGGAAACTGATCATGGCTGCGCCCGCCTTGGCGAAGCGCTCCACGTACTTTTCCGGATGCACGATCATCAGATGTACGTCCATGGGCTTTTCGGCCTTTCTGGCGATGGCTTCCACCACCGGGAACCCAAAGGAGATGTTGGGCACGAAAGTACCGTCCATGATATCCAGATGGAAGATATCGGCATGACGGTTAATGGTTTCCACATCCTTTTCCAGATGCAGGAAATCCGCTGCCAGTATGGAAGGTGCAATTAACATATTGTTATGAATGCTTCACTTGCAGGACAGCTCCCCTTCGAAAACCGTCGCTTCGCGACCCCTCCCAACTCGCCGTGCCCTTTTGGCACTGGCTGTGGGCCCCTCCCTCTTACACGGCCGAGGGTGGCCATGGGTTTTCGAAGGGACTGTCCTTCCAGTTTCACTTATTTAAAGTTTAAAACTACATCGTTTAGATGGGCCACGAACTTATCCAGGGAGGCCAGTTCCAGCTTTTCTCCCGGGGCATGTACACCGCGGAGCGTGGGGCCGAAGGAGATCATGTCCAGGTCCGGGAACTTCTCCAGGAACAGGCCGCATTCCAGGCCGGCATGGATGGCCTTCACCTCCGGATCCTTCTTGAACAACTTCTTGTAAGAGGCTACAGACAGCTCCAGGATGTGGGACTTGAGATTGGGTTTCCAGCCCGGATAATCTCCGTGATGCTCTACGTCAAAACCGCCCAGGAAGCACGTGGCTTCCAGTTTTTCGGCTATGGCGCTGAGCTCGCTCACAACGGAACTGCGGTGGGAGCAGAGGACGGTGAGCTTGTTCCCTTTGGTGTGTACGGCGGCCATGTTGGTAGAGGTTTGCACAAGGCCGGGAATGTCCGTGGACATGGCCTGTACCCCGTGCGGGATGGCCAGCAAAGTGGCGATGATGGCTGCGGCATCCCCTTCCTCGATGGGCTGCAGGGGGGTATCGGCCGATGCCACCGCGGCTTCCACGTCCGGATCCGAGCTGGCGAATTCGGCCTTGAGGATACCGTTGAAGGCCTTCACGTCCTCCTTCATATCCTCCACCTCGTCTTCCGGGACGGCGATGAGGGCCCAGGCTTCCCGGCAGATGGCGTTGTGCTTGTTGCCGCCTTCGATGCAGATGAGCTGGAAGTCGTACTGAAGCTCTGTATAGAGGAAGCGCACCAGCTGCTTGAGGGCGTTCATACGCTCCTTGTTGATGTCATCTCCGCTGTGCCCGCCGATGCCGCCGAAAATTCTGACCTTCAGCACCTTGTAGCCTTTGCGAAGGGGTTCGTTGGAGAATTCGTAGCTGGCGTTGCTCTCCTTGCCGCCGGCGCAGCCCACGAACATCTGGCCCTCGTCTTCCGAATCCAGGTTGATGAGCGTCTTTCCTTCGAAGAAGCCCGGCTCAAGGGCGAAGGCGCCGTCCATGCCGGTCTCTTCCGAGATGGTGAACAGGCATTCCAGCTTGCCCATGGGCTCCTGGCTTTCCAGTAGGGCAAGGCAGGCGGCGATGCCGATGCCGTCGTCGGCCCCCAGGGTGGTGTTCTTGGCCACCATCCAGCCGTCTTCTATCTCATAGGGAATGGGCTGGGTCTTGAAGTCGAAGTCAAAATCGGCCAGTTTCTCGCACACCATGTCCTGATGGGCCTGGAGCACCAAAGCGGGAACATCCTCCTTGCCGGGGGATGCCTCCTTGATTATGACGACATTGCCGGTTTTATCCGTTTTGCACTTGAGCCCCCGTTTGGCGGCAAACTCCTGCAGATAGGCGGTGATGGGGCCTTCGTGGCCGGACTCACGGGGAATATTCGTAATTTCCTGGAAAAACTTGAGAACAGTGGCGGAATCCATAATCATTTGGGTTTTATTCTTCCAAAGATAGGCATTCCGACGCGTTATTCCTATGAAAACTGCAGAATTCTGAGTAAATTCGCAACCAATTTAAGAGAAGAATGGAATATTTGAGTTATAAAGACGTGGAAGACATCGTCTTTCACGGAAAGGAATTTGTTGTGGATCCTGCCGCCATGGCCCAGGTAGAACGCTGTTACCGCTTCCTGGAACAATTCCACAAAGACAAAGTCATTTACGGTATCAATACCGGGTTTGGTCCCATGGCCCAGTGGAGGGTGGAAGACCAGTACCTGAAAGATTTGCAATATAATATTATCCGCAGCCATTCCACCGGCGCCGGCAAACCCCTGGGAGATGCCTCCGTCAAGGCCGCCATGGTGGCCCGCGTGGGGACTTTCCTGCAAGGCAAGTCCGGCATCCATCCGGATGTGGTAAAGCTGCTGGTGGAATTCATCAACCGGGGCATCTGTCCCTTCATTCCCCGCCACGGCAGCGTAGGCGCCAGCGGAGACCTGGTCCAGCTGGCCCACATGGCTCTGGCGCTCCTGGGAGAAGGCGAAGTACATTATAAAGGGGAATGGCGTCCTTCGGCCGATGTGATGGCCGAATGCGGCCTCAAGCCCATGGACATCCATATCCGGGAGGGCCTTTCGGCCGTGAACGGCACTTCCGTCATGACGGGCGTTTCCCTGGTGAACCAGTTCCAGGCCAGCATCCTGCTGGACTGGGCCACCCTGGCTGCCGTCTGGATGAACGAGATTGCCGGTTCCTACGACGATTTCATGGCCCAGCCCCTGAACGAGTGCCGCCGCCAGAAAGGCCAGCAGGTCATTGCCCGCCGCCTGCGGGAACTGGCCCGGACCTCCCAGTGCTTCTCCAAGCGGGAAATAGACCTTTATACCGGAGAGAACAAGGAGAAAGTGTTTGAAAAGAAGGTGCAGGCGTACTATTCCCTCCGCTGCACGCCCCAGATCCTGGGTCCCATCCATGACACCCTTGCCTATACCCGGGAGGTGCTGGAAAATGAAATCAATTCTGCCTGCGACAATCCCATTGTGGATCCCGATACGCAGTACGTGTACCACGGAGGCAATTTCCACGGAGATTATGTCTCCTTGGAAGAAGATAAGGTAAAGATTGCACTGGTCCGTCTTACCATGCTTACGGAAAGGCAGCTGAACTACCTTTTCCACGACCGTATTAACGGCATTCTCCCCCCGTTCCTGAATAAGGGAACCCTGGGACTTAACTATGGGATGCAGGCCTGCCAGTTTACGGCCACCAGCACCACGGCGGAATGCCAGACCCTGGCCATGCCCAATTACGTGCACAGCATCCCCAACAATAATGACAACCAGGATATCGTTTCCATGGGTACCAACAGCGCCCTCTTGTGCCGCCAGGTGGTGGAAAATGCCTTCCAGGTAATGGCCATCCACTTTATGGCCCTGGCGCAGGCTACGGACTGCCTGGGCATCAAGACCCGCCTTTGCGATACCTCCAGGGCTGTTTACGAGCAAATCCGCACCATACAGCCGGAAATACTGGAAGACACGCCCTTTTATAAGGAAATTGCCCGGGTCATTACTTACCTGAAGCGGAACCCATTGCAGTTGAAATAAAAAAAGAGGCCTCTTTCAAGGGGCCTCTTTTTAGTTTTCTACGGGAACAACGATCATGCCTTCGATATCTTCTACCCACTGGCGGAAGAGTTTGTCCGTGGCCATGAGGTCCTGTACGGTATTGCAGGCGTGGAGTACGGTGGCGTGGTCCTTGCCGCCCAGTTCTGCGCCGATGGTGCTGAGCGAGCAGTTCTGGATGAGATTGCGGCACTCGTACATAGCTATCTGGCGGGCCTGGACAATCTGGCGCTTGCGCGTTTTGGAGAGCATCATGTCCCGCGTGATATTGAAGTACTCGCACACGGTGCTCACGATGAGGTCCATGGAAATGTCCGAGGACTGTTCCGACACAATCTTTCCGGTGATGTTCTCTGCCAGGTCCACGGTGATGTCCCGGTGTCCCAGGGTTGCATGGGCCACAAGGGAGATGAGCGTCCCTTCCAGTTCCCGGAAGTTGGATTTGACCCGGGAGGCCAGGAAGGAGAGGACGTCCTCACTTACATCTACACCTTCCCGCTGGGCGCGCGAGCGCAGCATGTGCAGGCGCGTGTCATAGTCCGGACGGGAAAGTTCCACGGAGAGACCCCATTTGAAACGGGACAGGAGGCGCTCTTCGAAGTTCTGCAGGTCCACGGGGGCGCGGTCACTGGTGAAAATGAGCTGCTTGCCGTTCTGGTGCAGGTGGTTGAACACGTTGAAGAAAGAGTTCTGGGTGCCCTGCCCCACCATATCCTGGATGTCATCCACGATGAGGACGTCTATCCGCTGGTAGAAGGCCAGGAAATCCACAATCCGGTTGCCTTTTACGGCATCCATATATTGGGTTTTGAACTCGTTGCCGGTTACGTACAGCACCACCGTCTCCGGGAAGCGCTCCTTGATATCTATGCCGATGGCCTGCGCGATGTGCGTCTTGCCCAGGCCGGGGCCGCCGAAGAGGAACAGCGGATTGAACGGAGTCTTTCCGGGGGCCAGGGAGATGCTTTCTCCCGCGTTTACGCCCATCTTGTTGCACTCCCCTTCCACCAGGTTTCCGAAGCAGTACACCGGGTTGAGCCGGGGATTGATCTTGAGCCGCTGGACACCCGGATACACAAAGGGACTGGGATTGCCGGCAGGCTGGTACGTGGGAACGGAAACGGGATTGTTGGTGGGTACGGGGCCGTTGGAGGCAGGGATGGTCATGCTTGCCCCGTTGCGCACCGGCTGTACAAGATAGAACAGCTGGGCGTCTGCGCCGATGGCCCGGCGGAGCGTAACCTTGAGCAGGTCCATGAAAGCACCTTCAATGTAATCCCGGAAAAAATCCGAAGGAACCTGCACGGTTAGTTTCGCCCCCTCCAGGCTCACCGGGACGATGGGCTTGAACCAGGTATCAAACTTCTGCTGATCAATGTTGTTTCCAATGATCTGCAGACAGTTATTCCATACCGCAATATGTCTTTCCTGGTCCATTTGGAGGAAGTAGCTTGGGATAATAGTAGTGTTGTTATTTTCGCAAGTGCAAAATTGGTAGAAAAAAACTTAATAAAAAAACACTTCCACTATTGGAAATGAAATTTTTTATCTATATAATTATGGAAAGCGACCCCCTTTATTCAGATTTTATAAATTGCCTGAAAATCAGTCATTTATTTTGGTGAAAATGCATTGTATTTCGAATAATCAATCTTTCTTATTTAGAACGATTCTAAATTAATGAAATGCATTTTTTCCTTTGTTGCAGGGCCTTGCAAAAGGGAAAATCATCGAACCGGAGAAGTGGCTCCATCCTCAATTTTCACCAAGTATGCATCCGGGAAAATTTTCTGGAGGGCGCTGTATTTTTTCTTGGCTTCTGCCAGGGAGGAGGAAGTTTCAACAATATACTTGTAAAGTTTACCGCTTTTCACCACGACGGGCTTGTATCCCTTGAAGAAAGGATCCGTCAGGGACATCTCCTTGCCGATGGCCAGGATCTGGGTGCCGTATACCGGACCTTCTGCCTTGCCGGTGGCGGGAGCGGCCGGTTTATCCTTCGATGCGGGAGCGGCTTCCGGAGCCGGGGCCGGGGCCGGAGTCTCATCGGCCGATGAACCGTCGTAACGCTTCTTGAAGGTGGAGAAGGCGTTGAACAGGTTCCGGGCGATGCCGTCCCTCCCCTTTTCCGAGCGCATGGTGGCCAGGTCGTCCGGATTGGTGATGAATCCCACCTCTACCAGCACGGAGGGCATGGTGGTGCGCCAGAGCACCCAGAACGGGTCCTGGTTCACGCCGCGGCTGTGCTTGATGGGAGAGGTGCCCATGGCTTTTGCCACGTCGTCGGCAAAGGTGAGGCTGCCGGCCAGGTGGGCGTTCTGCATGAGGTTGAAGATAATGTAGGACTGCGGGTCCTCCGGGTCGAAACCCTGGTACCGGGCCTCGTAATTATCTTCCAGCATAATAACGGCGTTTTCCCGCTTTACAAGGTCTAAGTTCTTGGAAAACAGATCGTTCCCCTTCTTGGCCGATTGGCCCAGCGTATGGATGGAATAGCCGTTGGCGGTGGTGCCTTTATCCACGGCGTTCACGTGGATGGAGATGAACAGGTTGGCATCGGCCTTGTTGGCTGTGACGGCGCGGTTCTCCAGTTCCACAAAGGTGTCGTCCTCCCGCGTCATGACCACTTTCACATCCGGGAAAGCGGCCTGGATCTTCTCTCTCAGGCGCAGGCCCACGTCCAGGACGATGTCCTTTTCGTAGGTTTTCTTGTCCCGGCTCACGCAGCCCGGGTCCTTGCCGCCGTGTCCCGGGTCTATGACCACGGTCCGGAGTTTTACAGTAGCACTTTCCCTGCCGTTCTGTGCGGGCACGGGGATTGCAAGGAATGCTGCTGCTATAAGCGCTAGGACAGGGCGGAAAAACGGCGTCATGGCTGCTTCAGTTTTGAAAATTGTGGAATATATAGTACTTTTGTAAATTATATTATTGCACAAATTTAGCAAAAAATACGGAATGGCAAGGAAGTTAATGCAATATATCGGCTTGGTAACAGTGCTGGTCCTGGTGACCGGGCTGTTTGCCGATGCCCGCAAACTTCCCCTCCGCTACCGTTCCCTCCGCAAAGAAAGTGCCATCAGCATCAGGCGGCAGGTGCCGGATTCGCTCTCACGCCTCCTGGATTCGCTTAGAAACCAGAAAGATACGGTACCGCAGTCCCCGAATGATACCCTGCTCTCCCAGAACGATTCTGCGCTGGTCCGGAAGGACACTTTGATGACTCCCGAAGATTCCCTCAGGGCCCGTCGGCGGGATTCCCTGGCACGGGCCGATTCCCTTGCCAAGGCCAGGCAGGACTCCCTGGACATGCTGGACAAGAGTTCGCTCAACTGGCCGGCTTTCACCACTGCCGAAGACTCCATCGTTACGGATTTCTCCAACGGAAACAGGCTCATCTATTACTACGGCGGTGCCACGGTCACGTATCAGGACATGAAACTCACGGCCGATTATATCCGCTTTGACATGTCCACCAACACGGTGTATGCCCGCGGACAGCTGGATACCCTCACGGGAGAATGGAACGGCCTTCCGGAGATGTCCCAGGGCAGTGCCAGCTACAAGATGGACGAGGTCTATTATAACTTCGACACCCGCAAGGCGCGCATCACCAACATGGTCACCAAGGAGGCCGAAGGCATCCTGCAGGGCCAGAAGATCAAGATGATGCCGGACCAGTCCATCAACATGGAAGACGGCATGTACACGGTCTGCGACCTGGAGGAACCGCATTATTATCTGCGCCTGAGCCTGGCCAAAGTCATTACCAAACCCTCGCAGAAGACCGTTTTCGGCCCGGCCTGGCCCGTGGTGGGCGGCGTTCCTGTCCCCATCGGCCTGCCTTTTGGTTTCGTGCCGGAAAAACCCACCCGTGCCACGGGACTCCTCATGCCCACCTTCGGCGAGGAACAGGCCCGCGGCTTCTATATGCGGGATGCCGGCATGTACTTCGTCCTGGGGGATTACCTGGACTTCTCCATCACGGGAGACTATTACACCCTGGGCTCCTGGGCTGTGGATTTCAACTCCCGTTACCGGGTAAATTACAAATTCAGCGGTTCCATCTCCCTCACCTACTCCAACGACCAGACGGGTGAAAAAGGAAGCACGGACTTCGTGCAGTCCCGGAACTTCGGCCTGCGCTGGTCGCACCAGCAGGATGCCAAAGCCCATCCCGGAACCACCTTCAGCGCATCCGTGAACTTCTCCAGCCCGTCCAACAACAAATTCAACTCCCGTTCCGTGACGGAAGCCCAGCAAAACCAGGTGAGTTCCTCCGTTTCCTATTCCCGGAACTGGAACGGCAAGTTCAACCTTAGCGTGAACGCCCTGCATAACCAGAATACCAGGGACTCCAGCTACACCTTCACCCTGCCCAATATCACCTTCTCCGTAACCCGTTTCTATCCTTTCAAGAAAAAGGTGCGTGCCGGCAAGGAAAAGGCCTATGAGAAAATATCCTTCGGTTATAACGCCTCTTTCCAGAACAAGATCAATTTCAAGATGCGTGACCTGCAGGACTTCGTGATGCAGCCGGACGGGTCCCACCTGGTGCAGATGGATGCCAACGGGAATCCGTACCGGGTGAAGGAGTTCGGGGATTCGCTGGGCGTGAAGGCCCTTGGCCGCCTCACCAACGGACTCACCCATTCCTTCCAGATCGGCCTTCCCAGCTTTACGCTCCTGAAATACATCAATGTGACGCCCAGCGTGAACTATGGCATGAACTGGATGTTCTCCAGCGGTTCGCAGACGCTGGAAAACGTGGTGGACGAGGACGGCAATCCGGTGATGGTGAACGACAAGGAAGGCAATCCGGTATGGGCCCAGAAGGTGGTTACGGACCCGGGACGGGCCTTCAACCACTTTGGCATGACGCATACATATTCCGGAAGCGTGTCCATGTCCACACGTGTGTACGGTATGTTCAATTTCGGCAAGCACCGGGCGGTGCAGGCCATCCGGCATGTGATTACACCGTCCCTCTCCATCAACCTGTCACCGGAGAAGGGCACGGCTTTCAACGGCTGGCGCACTCTGGATCCCTATTACGACAAGAATGGGCAATACCATGCCGAAACCTGGTATAATATCTATACCATTACCGGAAACCACAACAGCGTGACACCGCCGGGACGGGGAAAGACCGGTTCCTTGTCACTCTCGATCGGCAACAACCTGGAGGCCAAGGTGAGGGATAATGCCGATACAACCGGCACCGGCACCAAGAAAGTGAAACTGCTGGACCAGCTGAACATCAGCACCGGCTATAATCTTCTGGCCGATTCGCTCAAGATGCAGAATGTCTCCATATCGGCCTCTACCAACTTGTTCAACAAGCTGAACCTTAGCGGAAGCCTGAGCCTGGACCCCTATGCCATTGACGAGCAGGGCCGGAAGATCAACAAGTACAATATAGTGGCCACCGGTGTGCCCTTCCGGCTCACGAACGCTTCCCTTTCGGCTTCCATCGGCTGGAGCGGAAAGGGAGCCCTGAACGGAGACGACGGCACCAAGAAATCGGGCGGAAGCGGGTCCACAGGAGAAGGAAACGCTTATCAGCGGATCTACGAGCACCCCATTACGGGCGAATACATACCCGGCGGTTACCTCTATTATATGAACCCCAGCGCGCCCTGGAACATCAGCTTTAGTTACTCTTTCAGTTACAGCAAGTCGTATTCGTACCAGTCGGCCACGAAGACTTTGCTGGAGAATAAGCGCTTCACCCAGACGCTCAACATTTCAGGCAGCCTGAAGCTCACGCCCAGGATGAACATCCAGGTAACCAGCGGTGTGGACCTCATGGCCATGAAACTCACCACCACCCAGATCAGTGCATCGTACGACATGCACTGCTTCAACATCGCGTTCAGCTGGGTGCCCATGGGCCAGTGGAAGTCCTACAGCTTCCGTATCGCGGCCAACGCATCGGCCCTGGCAGACTTGCTGCGCTTCAAGAAGAGCGAGTCCTATATGGACAATATGCTCAAATAGAGCAAATTGTCCATAGGACATAATTCTCTCTACGTTGCCCCCTCCCTAAATCCCTCCCCTCGGGGGAGGGACTTACTATCGGCCTTCGGCCTCCAATGGGTTTTTGTTTTATTTTTTGTGGTTAATTGAAAAAAGCGTATATTTGCATTGGTATTCCGTTCGGCATACCTTCTTTAAGACATATCTCTTTAAATTATGCCCCATAGTTTATTTGAACTTAACTCCATGAGCGAGGAACAGCTCAGGACATTAGCAGAATCGTTGGATATAAAGGTTACTAAGAAGATGGACAGCGCTGCGCTGGGTTTCGCCATCCTGGACAAGGAGGCTGTGATAGAATCCCAGAAGCCTGCGGCGGCTCCGGAGAATAAAGCCCGTAAACGCGGACGTCCCCGCAAGGAGGATAAGCCTGCTGCAGCTGCGCCGGAAAAGCCTGCCGCTGCGGCACCCAAGGCGGAAGAAAAGCCCGCCGCCAACCGCAAGAAGAAGCAGGCCGCCAAGCCGGAGGCCCAAAAGCCTGCAGAGCAGCCGGCGGCCGCAAAGGGCGCGGAGGTATCGGCCGATGCCGCCCCCCAGCCTGCCGCCCGTAAACGCGGACGCAAGACCAAAGCCGCCCAGGAAACCCCTGCAGAGCCTGCCACGCAGGCCGATAAGCCCGCCGCCGAAGAGAAGGCCCCGGAGGCTCCGGTGGCATCCCAGGTGGACGGGAAGCAGTTTATCCACGATCTGTTCGACGATCTAAAGTCGGATACGGTGCAGCAGCCGGAAAAACCCCGGAAGCAGCATCAGCAGCAGCGCCCTCAGCAACAGCAGCAGCCCCAGCCCAAGCCCCGTATTGAATTCGAGGGTTCCGTGGTGGCAACAGGCGTGCTGGAGGTGATGCCGGACGGTTACGGCTTCCTGCGCTCGTCAGACTATAACTATCTTAATTCCCCGGACGATATTTACGTTTCCCAGCAGCAGATCAAGCAGAACGCCCTCAAGAACGGAGATACCGTCACCGGTGAGATCCGTCCTCCGCGCGAGGGAGACAAATATTTCCCGCTGGTCAAGATCAACTATATCAACGGCCGCACGCCGGACTTCGTACGGGACCGTGTGCCTTTCGACTTCCTCACTCCCCTGTTCCCCACGGAGAAATTCAACCTCCTGGGGCACGGGCACGAGAAAGACCAGTCCATCCGTGTGGTGGATATGTTCACGCCCATCGGCAAGGGCCAGCGCGGCCTCATAGTGGCCCAGCCCAAGACCGGTAAGACCATGCTCCTGAAGGCCATCGCCAACGCCATTGCCGACAACCATCCGGAGGTGTACGAGATTATCCTGCTGGTGGACGAGCGTCCGGAAGAGGTAACGGATATGCAGCGAAGCGTCAAGGCCGAGGTGGTTGCCTCTACCTTTGACGAGCCGGCCGAGCATCACGTGAAAGTGGCCAATATGGTGCTGGACAAGGCTCGTCGCCTGGTGGAATGCGGGCACGACGTAGTAATCCTCCTGGATTCCATCACGCGTCTTGCACGCGCCTACAATACGGTGCAGCCGGCCTCCGGCAAGGTGCTCACCGGCGGTGTGGACGCCAATGCCCTCCAGAAACCCAAGCGTTTCTTCGGCGCCGCCCGTAACATCGAGAACGGCGGTTCGCTCACCATCCTGGCCACCGCCCTAACGGAAACGGGTTCCAAGATGGACGATGTTATCTTTGAGGAATTCAAGGGAACCGGCAACATGGAGCTTCAGCTGGACCGCAACCTGTCCAACAAGCGCATCTTCCCGGCCGTGAACCTGGTGCTTTCCAGCACCCGCCGCGACGACCTGCTGTACGACCCGTACACCAACAACCGCATCTGGATCCTGCGGAAACTCCTCTCGGATATGAACCCCGTGGAGGCCATGACCTGGATGCAGCAGCATATGGACGAATTCAAGACCAACAAGGATCTCATAGACAATATGTCCAAGTTCGGACGCTATGACTAATCCCTATCAGGACACCATCGTTGCTCCGGCCACCACCCCTGGGACCGGAGCAATTTCCATTATACGGATCAGCGGTCCGGAAACCTTCCGGATAGTTGATGCCGTGGTTCAATTAAAGTCCGGAACCGCTTCCGGTGCAATGGCTTATACCATTCATTTCGGGAGTGTATTCATGGAAGACGGTTCCCTGCTGGATGAGGTCCTGGTGTCTGTCTTCCGCGCGCCGCACAGTTACACCGGTGAGGATTCCGCAGAGATTTCCACCCATGCATCGGCCTACATTGTGCAGGAGCTGGTGGGCCTGCTGCTCAAGGCAGGCGCCCGCTTTGCCCAGCCCGGGGAATTTACCAGGCGCGCCTTTCTGAACGGAAAGATGGACCTGGCCCAGGCCGAGGCAGTTGCCGATGTAATCGCTTCTAACACTTCTGCGTCTCACCGGGTGGCGATGAACCAGCTGAAGGGCGGGTTTTCGGCCGAACTGGCCTCCCTTCGGGAGCAGTTACTGGAGATGGCGTCCCTGCTGGAGTTGGAACTGGATTTCAGCGAGGAAGACGTGGAGTTCGCCGACCGGAAGCAGCTGGAAGCCCTTTTGGATACAACCTTGGAGCACGTGGAGCGTCTGGCTTCCTCTTTCCGCCAGGGCAATATGATCCGTAACGGTGTTCCCGTAGCCATAGTGGGTGCGGCCAATGCCGGCAAGAGTACGCTGCTTAATGCCCTTGTGGGAGAAGACAGGGCTCTGGTTTCCGACATAGCCGGCACCACGCGCGATACCATAGAGGAAGTCCTGAACATAGACGGCATCCTGTTCCGCTTCATCGATACGGCAGGTATCCGGGAGTCGGCCGATACGGTGGAAAAGATGGGCATAGACCGCACTTTCCGCAAGCTCTCGGAGGCTGAAATCGTACTGGGAATGCTGGATGCCACTGCCCCCTTGCTGCCCCAGCTGGAGTCTGTCTGTTCCCGCATAGACTTCCGCTCCCAAAAGCTCTTTTTACTCTTGAATAAGGCCGATTTATTGGATGCGGAAGGGGTTAACAAAAATGTTACCATAATAAACAACTTTGTTTCTTCTACTGAAAATAAAGCTGTTATAATCTTATTATCTGCCAAGGGCGGTTCTGGCCTCCCGGAATTGAAATCGGCCTTGAAGGAGGCCGAAAAAGGCCTCGTTCCCAATGCCGATTCCGTCTTTGTCACCAATGTGCGCCATTACGAGGCCCTGGTCCATGCCGCATCGGCCCTTCGCGACTGCCGCACTTCCCTATCGGCTGGCATCCCCTCCGACCTGGTGGCCGAAGACCTTCGCCGCAGCCTCTCCTCCATCAACGCCATCCTGGGCACCGACCTCTTGGACCCGGAGGCTATTCTGCAGAACATCTTTAGCCGGCATTGCATCGGAAAATGATATAGCCCTGGTTTCACCGGAAGAATACGACGTCTCACTCCTGGCCCGCACAGAACGTGTGAACACCTGGTGTCGGCAGCTGGGCAAACGCAATGTCTGCCTGGTCTCCATCCACACCAATGCTGCCGGCAATGGCAAGCTGTGGATGTCTGCACGCGGCTGGACCTGCTACACTTCCCGTGGCCAGACCGCCGGTGACCATCTGGCCGATTGCCTCTATCGCGCCGCTGCGCTCTTGCTCCCTGGTCACAAGCTCCGGAAGGACTACTCCGACGGAGACCCCGACTGGGAAAGCGACTTCTTCATCCTGATGAATACCCTCTGTGGTTCCGCCCTGACGGAGAATCTCTTCCACGACAACTCCGACGACTGCCTCTTCCTAGAATCCGACGAAGGCCGCCGGGCGATTGTCGCCCTGCATGTTGAGGGGATTGTGAATTATGTGCTGAAAAGATGGTAGGCTTATCGTCATGCCCGACCTGATCGGGCATCTCCCCCGCTCCATCACTCCCTCACTTCCATCAGTTCCTGCATTTGATGGAAGTTTTTTAATGGTCATTCCTTTCTGCCGAATCAGCTTTTCTGAAAGGAATCTGCGGACAATGCTCTATGCCCTCTCCAAGCCATTCTCCAGTAATGACCCAGAGTTCATAGAAAAGCAACCATTCTGAGGCCCAGGGGACAATCTTTTGTGCTAAAAACATTGTTGAATTCCATTCTCCAAACGGGCCATAATAAAGACAGATCTGCTGTGTTTTCGTGTCATAAACATGTTTCAACTTATCTGCACCCTCTGGCCGTGCCAAGACGGGAGGATCAATCACATATACGTAGGGTTTTTGATTAATTGTATAGTCAATGCGGATACGATAAGTAGCACTATTGGGCGTTGGGATGATATCTGTTTCCCATACCAAACGGCGTAGTGTTTGAGATTTCACTACGCCATTTGGATAATACTTAGCCAAGATGGAAATCTGGGCTGGAATTGGAACCGGTGTGCCTTTACTCATTCTTGCCGTAAAAACTATGCGCTGCCACTTTGGTTCCAGCGCCTGTGCCAAGGGTGGCTGCTCCTGCAGCCGCAGTCAACTTGCCGGCCTTCCTTTGCTCAAGAATCTGATTGCCGTATGCCTTAAAGGATGCTTTCGACACCTTCTCCCCAAACAGTTCTTCGAACAAGACCTGGAGCTTATCAAGCCCCTGTCCAGCAGCCGCAATCAATCGATCCACATCCAGCTGCAACTTATTGACCCACTTATAGAAGTTTTCCTCCTTCTCATTCTCTGACTTCCACCTGTCAGCGAAATTCTCCGAAGGGTTGACAGGATTTCTAACGATACGGTGTCCAGGCGTACCCTCAATGTAAGACGTCATGTTGCGTGCAATGTGTTGAAGTGCACTAAGCAGATCCGTCGCGTCGTTATATGCCCTAGCTGCAAGCGTTGTTATGATGATTGAAATCGGTTTGTCGTCCTCGTTACCATCAAACATCATATCACGGTGCCGCTTCATTAACTGAACCACACGCTGCAGCGGAGCCTTCGTCTCATAATACTTCGGAACGGGCGCGACGGCCTCTTTTAGGTTGATTGTTCGCTGCAAGTTTGTCGGACGGTAAGCTATGTTATAAAACCACTTGGCTAGTGCGAATGGATTACTCTTCTGCCATTTGTCGGAGTCCGTCTCAGTCATATAGTCAGGTCTGGTCCTATCTGTAATACGAATGGCCGTCGTATCCGAAACCACTGTGTCAGAAGAAGCGAGCATCCTCTCTAACGCTGTTGAATAGCCTTCATTCACGATGCACGGAAGAACATCCATATGATACTTTCCGTCAGCATATTTTAGCGTCCAGCATCGCTTACCCTCCTTGTCCAGCATATTACGATAGCGGTCTGAATCTTTCAGCCTGTCCCCAACTGCCTTCTTTGTTGAATACTGTGTCCAATGGGAAGGCTTCTTGGTCAGTTCGCATACGAGGTCGATGTCCAAATCGGCATCTTTCGATACGGGACGCACGGCGGTACCAAACAAGAATGAACCCTGCGGCCGGATTTGTGGTGAATAAACACTCAGCGGGCTCGGATAATCCGCCAAATAGCTACCCACTGCCTTATAGCTGGTCGTTATCTGATCATACTCTGTCTTCGTCACGTCGAGCGCTTTCCCAATTTCATTAAGCAGGACGGAAATCTGTTTTCTCTGTTCTTCAGTCATATCTGTAATTATTTAATTGTAATCGTTTCAATATCATCCACATCCACGGCGTTGTTCTTATCGAATAGCACCAGCTTCTTGTCTGCCTTCGGCATCAATACTCGCCCCAGTTCCACAGCACATGCAGCCGGCATCGCCATGAATACCTTCACGGAATCAAATCCAGAAGAAGCATTGATATCATCCAATACTTTTCGTGTCAGCTGCCGGAACTCGGCAAGCTGGTCCGCAGACCTCAACATATCATTATTGGGATTCTCCGCCGTCACCTCCCATATACTTGCATCATCTCCAAAGCGGTTCCTCACCCTGTTCGAGATAGCCTTCGCACTCAGTGAATAGACAAGTACAGGGGTCTTTGATGTGTCTTGTGGCCTGACAATTCTAATCGGATTCGGTTCGGTTATCTCTTGCCACTTCCACGTATCCGGCTCCCGGTGCTTCTGATACACCTTCACTTTATGGAGGTCCGAAAGCATCGTCCCAAGCTTCACCAACAGTGGTTGAGGAGCCAGGGCGAATACTGACACGCAATCAATATCCTCCTTACCGATAAGCGGTTTAAGGAATTCATTGTACTTCTGCTCAAGTTGCGCGACTTCAGCCTGCCAAAACAACTCTTGCGAGTCATGCAAGCCTGAGTTCTGGCACGAAATAGTGACTACGTTTTCAGTGGGATAGTTATCAGGAAGCATAGCCTGTGCGAGCTCTCTCCTTGGAATGGACACTGCTTCTTTTCCGACGTTCGTTCCATAAACGACGGGAACGCTAATCTTTGCAGCAGCTATTTCCGTCACTTCCCTGACGCGATCCTCGTGTTTCTTCTTCATCGCACGTAACCTGTCAACGGTATGCTCGGCTACTTGCTCGTGGTCTATAAGTCGATGATGATCATGACACAGCAACATAACATTGCCGATGTCGTCCACCAACTGGGCGGATAAAACTACGTCCCCTCGCGGTCCATCAGGTGATGCCGCAATAATATGGGCGACGAATCCCCGGTTGATGTCCTCCGATGTCAGGTCATCCTTGTACAGCAATTTATTGCAGCCGTCGTATTCACAACGGCCGGCGGCTTTCGCCCATAGTTTCGCTATTGTATGTGCGGTTGCATTCCCCGCTCTCTTTTTTGCCATATTCTTTCCTGATTATACCCTCGTGACAATACGCGGGTTTATGGATTCTTTTTGTTGTTTATCAAAGGTTTTGCCATCGCCTAAAATGCGATGTTTCCCTGCCATAATGTCAGTGGGGACCAGCGTTTTACTGATCCCCCGACATCAGGTTCAACTCGGCGTTCCCTTCCGGCGCCTCGGTACCGATAACCCCTTCAGGCAACGCAGGGATTTCATCCACATCCAGCAGCGCCTTGATGGGGTGCCTGTCGCTGTTCTTCGCGCCAAGCTTGATCAGCTTACCGGAGGTGTTGATGATGCTCTGGCCCTGAGGCACGAGCTTTTTCTTGCCGTCCTCGTATTCGTCGGACGCTTTCTTCAACGCCTTGCCGACAGCCTCATACTTCTCCATGAAAAGGCCTACACGGTCAATCATCTCATTGGCCAGCTCATACACCTTCTCGTGGTTCTGGGCCTGGGCGACCTGAGTCCACGTCATACTCACGATCTTCAACGCCCCGTACAGGGTCTGTTCATCGGCGATATACACATTCATATCCGCCGCCTTACGCCACAGATCCGGCTCGGCATTAAGCGCAGTCCAGAGGGCTCCCATATTGGGGACAAACATAATCACGTATCCGGCTGCGACCTTCGGAGACTGGACATACGAGGCATAATCCTTCGCAGCCAGTTCCTTCACGTGCTTCTTGATACTCTCAAGATGCGCCTTCAGGAAAATCTGGCGGTCGGCGTCGTTCTCGGCGTTGACATAGTCAACAAAAGATGTCAACGACACCTTGGAGTCGATGATCACTTCCCGACGCTCATCAAGGTGAAGGATGATATCGGGTCGCATGATACCCCCGTCTTCGTTCCGCACCGGCTTCCCGTCGATGCCGCGGATAACCGCCTGTGTATCGAAGTGGACGCCCTTCGTGAGTCCTTGCGATGCCAGCAACTCCTCCAGGATGGTCTCACCCCAGTCTCCCTGCATCTTACTGCCGTGTTTGAAAGCGGCAGCTAACTCATCGGCGCTCTTGCGGGCGGCGTCACTATGCTCCATAAGACTCTGGATGCGCTCACGCATCTCGCCATTGCGCTCCGCCTGCTCCTTATTCCCCTCCTCCATCGCTTTCTTGAGCTCGGCGATATTCTCCTTCAGCGGATTCACAATTTGCCCGAGGCTCAGGTTGCTCGTCTCAGAAAACTCTTTCTGGCGGGCCTTGAGCATTTCCGACGTATCCGACTTCACCTGTGCACTCACCTTGGCCATCGTCTCGTCAAAACGAGCCTGAAGGGCATCCATCGCCTCCTTGTGAGCCTTGTCACGGGCAGCAATATCATCGGCGTTCCGCTTGCTGAGGTCGGCCTTCGTGTCCGCAAGCAGTTTGGCGGCCTCCGTCTTGGTCTGCTGCAGCAATGCATCTGCCTCGTCCTTGGATTTCTGCAGCGTTACCGCCGCTTCTTCCTTGGCAACCTGCACCTGGCGCTCCGCCTCTTTCTTCGCGTCTTCCAGTTTCGCAAGCAGTTCCTCAGCACGTGTGTTGGCATGACCCAGATCAGATTCCAACCGGGCCTGCTCAACCTTGAAAGAAGACTCCGCCTGCATCCGGACCGACTGTTCGGTCTGGCTGACGCGGGATTTGACAATACCCCTTGCGATGAAGAAAGCAATCAGTGCGGTGAGGACAAGTCCTCCAAGAAAAGAAAAAAGAATCTCCATAAGCAAAAACACTATCTAAACCAATCAATTATATCTCTCAAAAGTGGGCTCCGAATAGAAAGCCACCATATACTTTCCGTACTCCTCTCCACGCAAGGATGTGTAAAGAATGGGAGCGCCGGAATCCTCGTATACATCTATAAATAGATCTGAGTCCAAAACTGGAAACTCCACGGTGCGCTTCGGCGTCACCAGCTGGATCTTGGATGTGGGACGGAGAACATACTCCTCACCCTTCAGCTCCGCAAAAACATTCAGGTTCTCATCGGTCACGTCCAGCACGACGAGCTTATCCTCAACAGCCTCGTCAACGAGCCTCTCGCTGTATGGAAGCACGATTACATCCCCTTCTCTGTGAGGGACAAGGTCTATTACCTTGTGTGCCGGTGGAAGCACATCCATCGGCGTATTGAAAATGCCGAGTTTGCCCTTCGCCGGGATGGGCTTGTCGAAGAGGTATGCACTCTCGAGAATCCATTTGACGAAATCTTCGCCGCCGTCCCAGAGAGACTCAGTGTTGTGCGAATAGCCAACCAAATCCACATAGCCGATGATTGCTCCTGTCGGCATATCCTCCATTTCCGGGAGCCAACCGTACTTCACGGCATTGTCCATAACGGAACACCACTCGAACGGCAGCATTCTAATCTCCTCCTCGGACACCTTCTTGCCCGAAGCGTGGATCAACAGTTTCTCTCCGATGGCCGACACAGGCGGTACCCAGGTGCGGTTTTCTACGTCCTTAATTCCAGAACAAATGAGCGAAGCCCAAGGCTGTCTAACAGATAGAGTCCTCATAAATAAAACAACAAAAAAGTACCGTCATCGGATTCATTTCCTCTGACGGTACAAAGATAAATCGCAGGTGTGCAGTGTTCCTGCCGACCAAAAATGATTAGTATCCTGCTTCTTCCAAGTCGCCTATACTCCAAGCTGTCACGAAGAGATACATGGCCACAACCACCCTGGTGCCGGCAATCAACTCTTGCTCTGTAGCGGCAGGGGCAGCGTGGGACTCCAAGTTCCTCCACTCCTTGAGGTTGGACAAGTATCCATAGAAAGTCTGATACGCAGGGTCCGTGTCGTACTTCAGCTCGCGCAGGCAGTCAAATGCAAAGATTGCATTGGACAGGGTCGGGACTGTATCTTCCGGAGCGTGCGGATTCGTCGGCACATCAGTCTGGTGGATCAAGTAATACAACTTCTTCAAGAAGTTTTCATACTTCGTCACCAGCTGATTAAAGATGGTCCGCCTGTCGATAGCCGTCAAGTTCGGGTTGCAGAACACGTGGTTGAGGCCATCTTTCAGGATATCGTCCGCGCCGTCATAAAGAGCCGTACTCGGAGTCCGAAGAACATAGAGCAAGGATTCAGACACTTCCTCCAGTGGACGCATACTCCTGCTAAAAGGCTCGAACATCTGGGCCATCTCACTTGACATGGCAGCGATAAGCGCTTCCTCGTTATACTCCAGCCTTGATGCTGCATAAGTCCTTTCTGCGATAGCATCCACGAACCGCCTGATAAGCGCGACTGAGAAGGATTGATTCTTCTGGAGGATCTCCATGAAGTTGTAATACTTATCAATTTGCTCGGCTATCTTCTCGTCGAACTTCTCCCTCACCAGGTTGATGAGGTTGTCGTAAGTATTGTTCGCGCGGAACGCCTCGTTTACTTCCGGATCAACCAGGACAGACTCCCAAATCTGCTTCAGAATCTTGTCATTCTCGTCCAAGATGCCGGCATAAGGCTCGTTGGCAATGTGGAGGATCTCCTTGATGGTCTTCTCCTCATCCGGTTTCTTTCTACCCGGCTCCCCGATACGGCTGGCGGACAACTCTTTCTCCTCATCCTCCAACTCCAACTGCCCCTCGAAGGACATCTGGATACGAAGCTTATCCAGGTCAATATGCTCCAGGATATCCACGGGGAGTGTCTCCTTCGTGTACGGGAGATACTTGTAGAGCACCTTCAGGAACACGTAATACTTCTCCAGCTCAGGATCGACAAAAGACATGACCTGTGCGATGAATCCATACTGACGGATATACCGGTTCACCAGCTTGCGGAAACGGTCCTTCTCCGCGTCCTCCATCGGTTCCACGCGGTCCGTCACGATCCGCTTCATAATGGACGGTACGCCAATGGCTGTAGCGGCCGATTGGAGTCGCTTCACCACGTCGTTCACCTGTTCCTCCGAGAACACCTTGTACTCGTCGATGTCAGATTTGATAGGATACATCCTCGTCTGATCCACAGGTCCGTTAAGAACCGTCTTGGTATAGTAGTCCTGGAACGACTTCTGAACCACATCGGAATCATTCCGGAAGTCAACGACCAGCGTGTCGTCCTTACCCGGGCAACAGCGGTTCAGGCGGCTGAGCGTCTGGATGCACTGGATACCGCCCAGAACTTTGTCCACATACATCGTATGCAGTAACTTCTGATCGAATCCAGTCTGGAACTTTTCCGCCACAATCAGGATCTTGTACTCGGGCTCCTCGAACTTCAGGCGGATATCGTCATCCTTGACGCCTCCGTCGTTCATATTGGCCTCGGTACACTTCCTCCCGTGACTATCCTCCACCTCTCCAGAGAAGGCAACCAACGTCTTAATGGCACCGCCATACTGTCCATTGATAATGGTGTCGATGATTCGCTTGAAGTCGGCAGCAGCTCTGCGGGAATCCGTAACAACCATTGCCTTTGCCTGTCCGCCGATCTTCTTGATAGTGTGACTCATAAAATGATCGACTATCATGGATGCCTTGCGGAACATGATGTACTGGTTCTTATTCAGGCTGTCGTAAATGACCTTCAGCGACTTTTTCTCCTCAAAGAGTTTCTTCAGATCCTCGTCAGGATCCTTCTCCACCAGCTCAAACATGGTCTTGTAGCTGATGTAATTCTCCAGAACATCCAGGATGAATCCCTCCTCGATAGCCTGCTTCATCGAATACAGGTCGTGAGCCTCGTGCTGGTTCTTCCCATACAAGGCAAACGTCGTATCCTTTGGAGTGGCCGTAAAAGCGTAATAACTGATGTGATGCATCATCTTACGCATCACCTGCTGATAAGCCATCAGGGCATCCAGCTGGTTGTCATAGTCCTCCGGGTGGAAGTCGTCAATCTGACGGAGGTCGTCATCCGAGGACAGGGCGCTGATGATATCTTTCGCACTCTCCTTACCCAGAGCCGTGTGAGCCTCATCAATGATAACCGCGAAATGCCGATTGTCCTGCTTTTTGATATTCGGCAGGGCAAAAGCGAATTTCTGCACCGTACTGATAATGATGCGGTACCCGTCGTTAATGGCCTTGGCCAGATTAACCGAACCGCGACGCACGTCCTTAACAGTCCCCGGCTGCATCTCGAACGCTACAACCTCGTCGGCCATGTTACGGTTAAGAACAATTCGGTCCGTGACCATGATGATGCTGTCAAACAGCGGCGTATTGTCATCATTGGTCAGATTGGATAGCTCGTGAGCCAGCCATGCCATCGACATAGTCTTGCCACTACCGGCGCTATGCTGCACAAGATAATTATGTCCCGGGCCTTCCTCTTTAGAAAGAGCTCTCAGAAGACGCACGGCCCTAAGCTGATGGAATCTCGGAAAGATGACCGTATAATTACCCTTGCGGTCCTTCACGCGCTTGATAAAGTGCTGCAGGATATCCAGCAAACTGTCCGCCTGCAGGATTTGATCCCACATATAGTGAGTCGGATAGTCGGCATCCCCTTCAACGGGAGGATTGGTAGTACCGATATTGAACGGCAGGAAGTTGGTATCTGCACCGGCAAGCTTCGTGGTCATGAACACCAGGTTGTTGTCCATGACAAAGTGCACAAGGCAGGCATTCAGCATCCGGTTTCCGACATTGCGGTTCGTCTGATACTGGATGATGCCGTCCTCGTAACATTGCCCGGTCCCCTCGTTCTTCAGCTCGCACGTAATAATGGGAATACCATTGATAAGTATGCAGAGGTCGAGCTCGTTATCCCTGTCGCTCGGATCGGTGGAATACTTCATCTGCCGGACTACCGAGAAGCGATTTTCACGGTACAACCTAAAGGCAGACGACTGCTCACCGCCAATCTGAGGCTGGAACTCCACAAACTTCACCTTGGCCCCCACCACCATAAGCCCCTTGTGAAGCATGTCCCATATACTAGTACCACGGTTGATGGCCCGGTTGTAGGTCTCGATAACCGTGTCTATTTCCCGGCCGGGAACATTACGGGAAAGCTTGGCCCATACTTCCGGCTGGGCCTTTACGAAGCGTTCAAGCATTTCGCGGTCGCAGAGGTCTGCGATTTCGAAATTGCCGGACTGACGCTGGTTATAGAGGTCAGAGTGAGCGAGCACGTTGGTGATGTGCTCTTCGAAGCGGGTTTCATCAAGATTCATCATAGGCGAATGTCGAATATCAATTACAGCGCAAAGGTAAGGCCGAGGTGTGCGGTGTTCTTGCCTACCTTAACAGACTTTTCGTTTTCCGGTAACTACTTCCGTAATTAGTGACTGTTTATACTCCCTCAAGAGATCAATTTGCTGATTGGCTCTATCGATAGCGGTGTCGTAGGAATCACACTTCTTGTTGAGGAATTCAACTATTTCTCTTTGCTCACTAAGTTCAGGTGCATATAAAGATTGAGATAGGTAAGCAGTTACTTTTAAGTTTTGAATTCCTGTCGTCTGATTGAAATACAGAAGGTTAACTTTATTTGCATATAGGAACCGGAAATAGTAATAAAGGAAGTCTTTATCTATCTTTCGATCATCAACAGTTAGCGAATGAATAAAGTTGGAGCTTACGGCCTCTATATCATAATTATACCGCACAACTCGCCCCACCGGCCATATGTCTCCTCCACCAGATTTTTCAATCAGTAGATCACCTTTCTTGAGCAAACGTCCTTGCCGATCTTTCTCCGGGATATTTCTTATAGTTGGATTATCGTTATTAAGAACGCCTCTAGAATAGTCGTAGTCTGCGATGCGATAACATGCTATGTCGTCATCATTTCCCTTTTCCTCATCTCCCCATACCCCCGCAGAAGATCTTGTCAAATCATACTTAATTCGATGCCGAACCCAGGAATATGGAACCCGCCCAACCCAAGGAACACCAGAATCTTTCATATTAGCCGATTCAGTAAGCCCTTTCGTAATGACCTTTGTGATAATTGACAGCTTTGTCTCTTCAATCAATTGGACTCTTTTTTCTTCCTTTACGATCAGGCCATCAATCTTCTTACACTCAGTATCCAGATAATCTGCTATGGCCTTTTGCTCACCTAAGGGTGGAACTGGGAAGTACTCTCGATAAATGTCGAAGGTGGATAGATGTTTTACTGTTGTAGAATAGGTGATGTCATTAATGCACTTTAATGGCCTGGGCAAAACATACGAAGCATACCTCGCACAAAACTCTGGCATATCGACTACTTTGCATAATCGCTGATTAAGCAGGCCATCTGGACCATTCCAAATAGCGACATTGAAGTCACCGTCCATGCCTACTAACACATCACCCTTTTTTATGATGTAAGCACTTGAGTATGAGCCCAAATAGAATGACTCCGTCGAGGTATTCATTATGTCACGAATCCTAATTAGTGGCATATCTGTTTCATCCGTGGAAAAGAGGTCAGAGTTAAACGGGAAACCGGAAAGAAGCTTTGTCACATATTTTCCCCGTTTTATCTCCCAATGAGATGGAACCTTCCCTAGCCATTTAATGCCGGATTCTATGTAGCTATCATAAGATTTCATACTCTGCCTAGTTGAGATTCTTTATATCACCGCCCATATCTTCATCCAGAAGTTTTAACTCTTCAAGAATTGCGGAACTATCCCTCAATGGTTTATACTCATAGAAGAGCTTTAAAAAAGGGAATTCGCAGCCTACCTTATCCTTCGTTCGGTCCATCCAAGCATCCGGAACAAATGGTAGAACTTCTTCGGAAAAGTACTCATCTATATCCTTTTTGAAAGGGATGATTTCTGTATCGTTGAGGTCCGGATCAGCTTCAAATCCGCTAGTTGCTTTGTAAGGATTGATAAGGATTTCAGGCGCAGCCTCGTCCCTTTCCCCGAAGGATGCACGAAGGAGTTTTACCTCGGCAGCACTAACCTTCACCTTTTGCTCTTTGAGGAACCTGAAGAAGTCCGCATCTGTCCGTTTGGCGTCAATATCTCCCAAAGCAGACACCGTTTTAAGGATTTGATTCTTAGGCGCATCCGCGTTGAAATCCTCATCGGCAAGGAGCAACTCATACTTTTCGGCGATGCTGCAAAACGACAATCGCTTAGGCCGAAGGACGGTCACCTTGGTATACAGGAAATCATCGTAATCAAGAAGTTTGGCAATCTCCTTACGAGGGAATGTCCCATCGTCAAGGTAGTCAATGGGGATGGAGAAATTATCATACGTCTTGTATGCCAGCATGATAGCCTCAGCACCTATCTTGCTGATTTCGTATCGCTTCTTTCCGAGACTACGCTGAAGAGGTGTAGTGAAATACTCACAAGTTGCGTCAATGAACAGCACCTTATGGTACCGGTCAGCCGGGCGCTTGTTATCCAGGATCCAAAGATAGGAACTGATGTCTGTTCCATAGAACAAATTTTTGGGAAGGGCCACGATGGCATCCAGGAGATTTTTGTCGAGAAGACTCTGGCGGATGTTACTCCACCCTCCGCCAGCATCACCGTTGAAAAGCGGCGAGCCATTGAGGACGATTCCGATTCGAGATCCCTGAGTGTTGTCCATCTTGCTGATCATATGCATTAGGAAGAGAAGAGAGCCGTCATTCTTCGAAGGAAGGCCAGCCTCAAATCTCCTGTTCGGGGCGTTGTCTTCTTCCACCTTCTTCTTGACGTTCTCGTCCTTTCCCCAGTCCACGCCGAAGGGCGGATTGGCAAGCATAAAGTTGAAATGCTGATTCTCAAACTTGTCATCGGCTAGGGTATCCCCCTGGCGAATCTGCTTGTCCTCGTGCTGGAGGTCGCCCTTAATAAGTAGGTCGGACTTGCAGATGGCATAGGTCTTCTCGTTCAGTTCCTGGCCGTACAGGTAAATCTTAATATTGTCGCGGCCGGACATCTCTTGCACCATCTCCTTTGCCACCGTAAGCATCCCACCGGTTCCGCAGCACGGGTCATAGATGGAGAACATCTGCCCCAGCTGCTGCAGTTTCTGCTCCTGGCCATAGAGCGTCAGGCTGGCCAACAAGCGAACAATCTCACGTGGCGTGTAATACTGACCGGCTTTGGAGTTCGTGGACTCTTTCGACCACCTGATTACAATCTCAAATACGGTACCCATCTGGGCATTGCTCACCTTCTTCGGATCAAGGTCTGCCTGCTGGACAAAGGTCTGCACAACAGAGTATAACTTGTTGCTCTTCTCCAAGCGCCGGTAAATCTGCGTAAGGTCAGGAGCCTCGCCATCCTGGTGCACAAAGTTCGACAGGATATCCTTCACATTGTCCGTAAACCCTTCGAGATACGTCTTGAAGTTCGAAGAAATGCTTGCCGGATTCGCCAGAAGCTTCTTCAGTGACAATCCCGAAGCGTTGAAAAACGTCAGATTATACCGCCTCAGGAGACTCTTCAGTTTCATTTCCCGTTTATTCTTCTGCCGCTCCGGATCCGCGTCCACAATGCTCTCCAACTCGGTAATAATCTCATCCCGATGCTCGTCCAGTACGCAATCCAAACGCCTCAACAATGTAAACGGCAAAATGACGTCCTCCACTTCCGAGTCGTCATAAAAATTCCTGATAATCTCCTTGATGTTCCAGATAACCCTGGCAAGTTCCTGTTCAGTCATATGTTATGTATTCAAAAATCTATTGTCTTGTCCTCATCGCAGTAAGGATTGCTTGTGTTTGTCGTCGTCTTTCCTCTATATCTCCTTCTTCAGTTGACAACGTTCGCAGCCATATCAAAATATTCAGTAGCTCAAAGACGGTGCTTTGAACCAGATACGGCGCCGTGCCATCTTTGGTGTCCTGATCAATCTTTAATCTGTGGCTTCCTTCGTTAGCGATGGCAACAGCTGAGTGGAAACTGCGTTGGACGTATGCCGGAATAATCTCCAACATCAGAGGACTCCCCAAGAATTTGCTGCAATCGTTCAAATTCGTTCCTGTGAACTCGACCTGGGATAGGCCAATCTCGTAACAGTAGTCCATCACCCAGTCAAGGACCTTCCTTATCTTATTATAAACGTCTGCGTTTCTGAAGTCGTGATTCTCCAGAATCATCAAGATCTGCAGAAGGTCCATCTGGATGTCGCGGCTCAATCCAAATGCCGCCTTATATTTTCCCGAAATCTTCGCAATTACATGCCGGTTTACGATTTCTCGCAGATAGTCCTCCGCCTGAATACCCTCGAAATTCTTATCGAAGATCTCGCACCGGTATTCCTCCTTGAATCCCTTTACATCTTCGAGGTACTTCTTTTTCCCAGTAAAGGCGAAATATTCGATGGGATTCCTGTAGGCAAGTTCATTGATACAGTCTCGCACGCGGCAGAAACTGGTTTTAGTCTCTTCATCAGAGTTTGGATTGATGAAACTCTCGATATCCAGAACCGCCGCGGAGAGCTTCTCTATATTGTCCCTAAGATACTGAACGGCCGTTTCAGCATCTTTACGGATGATAAGCTCGATAGTGTCGTCTTCCTCAATATCGCGCTTGAAATCTTTCATGCGCTCGGGTTCATCCTCGACCCAGAGAACTAGGCTCTTACTCATGGCTGGTTGGAATATGAAGGTTAACAATAAACGGCCAATTCTCGTCCTGAGTACTGATTGTGACAAAGCCTTTGTAGAAATTCATGGCATTGCTGACAAAGAACCCGCCGCGTCCGGTATGGGCAGTCTTGCCGCACTTCCCGAACTTTCGCTCGTAAACATCTTCAGAGAATCCTTCAGCAGCCGGCAAGCCATTGTTCGCGACCGAGATAACGACCATTCCAGGCTGCTTATCCTTGGCAATTCTAATCGCGACGCGCTTCTCTCCGTTGAAGCTATCGGAGAACCCGTGCATCACGGCATTTCTGACAATGGTGTCAAGAGCGAGCCTGAGAGCCCTAGGCGTAATCATGAGCGGAAATGGCTCTGGTATAGGCATCAAGCGGAACTTGATTCCCTCGTACTCATCGTCGGCTTGGAGATATGCCAAATACTCCTGCAGGAAGATGAAACTATCCATCGGGCGATCCACGGCCTCGAAAATCGAACCGCCAATGGAGGCAGTGATATACCCGGCAGCTTGGCTCTTGGAAAGCAGATTCTCCAAGTAGCTATCGAGACGAATATCGGTATCCTTGAAAATACGGGTAGAAGCATCGAGCGTTTCCCCTTTCTGAAGCTTCCGTAGGATCCGGTTGATTCCGGACTGGACGTTGAAATTATACGGGCCAAGAAGGTGAATCTTGTCCTCGATATCGTCCTTGATGTCATCCAGACTCTCCTTGTGCGCCTCCTTCTCCTCCTGCGCTAGACGTGTTTTACGCTCGGAGATAAAGTGCATCTCCTCCTGTAAGAAACGATACTCCTGTTCGACATCGGGAATAGGAATCTCAACATCGAGGAAAGATTTGCGTCCGACCCGTGAAATAACGGCTCCCTCAATGCGACTCTTAATATCAGCCTGGACATCTTCCTCGGCCAAGACAAAGCAGAGGTATTCAGGCGAGATTCTCTTGTCCTTGATCCGGAATGTGTAAATATCCCCATTGCAATAAACAGGCACGGCATCATCACCGTCACACCAAAGATAATTCTGGGTGATGGAATGGAAACAGAGTACCCCTTCTGTAATGCAGGTAAACCGTCCTTGAAGATGCTCCAGAGGAAGATCATCGAAGAAAACCTTGTAGTCCGGAAGCTGCAGGTGCATATCCTTTCCGCTCAACCGAGGCAACAAATCGTCCGGGGCAACCTCAACCGACTTCCGATATTGTTCGAGGACCTCGGACAATTTCACGAACCTATATCCGGGGCGATCGATTCTTGTGCTCAAAAACGATTTGTCCCGAATAGCAAGGTTGCTGCTCTCCCAAATATCCGAATAAGAGATATGGGTGCAGATGTCGTCTTTCCCGAAACTAATCTGGTCGATGAGGTTCAGATAATCTGCCACCGATTTGGTCTCTACAGACGTGGCGTTAGCAAATATGAAGGAACCGCTCTTGCTCTCACTCTTCTGAATGAAGAAGATGGCAGTTTTCACATTCGTCGTAGCATAAACGGCTTTTGGCCCAAGCAACGCCACTACTCGAAGGTAACCACGTTCAATGAGAATCTTGCGGAACTCGAAATACAGATCCGAGGATAAACTATGGATTGGGAGCACGACAACCATACTTCCCCCTGGCTCAAGTATGTCGAGCATTCTAAGGACAAAAGTCTCCTCAATCTTACGCCCCATGCCGGCGATACGTATGCCGAAAGGTAGTGCCGGAATATAGATATACCGATAATGACCATCTTCATACTCTGGCCGCATCAGAGGATTATTGATCCGGCAATGAAGATTGGAAGAGCCATTAGCTGCAAGAACAAGCTGGGTGTATCGGTTCTCCTTCTGATTAATAATATCAGAGATGAACAGGGTATCGTTCCGGTCAATGGGTGCGTAAGGGTCACCTCCAAAAGGATTGTAAACAGTCTCACCCGAAGCCGGATGCAACCAGTCTACCATAAAACGGGAGGCGCCAGGCGTAATACATCCCTGCTGGGCATAGAAGCGAGGAAGTCTCGTCTGTACATAATCGAGGAGAACCTCAGCAGTTAGGGCGAAATTCTCGCAGAGTATATCCAGCTTCTCCTGATACGCGGGGCGCTTAAGAAGCTCCAGAACGTAGGTTCCTTGAGCGAACAACGCCTCGAAATCGAACATCTTATTGTCGAAGGTCTCCCGGATAACCTTCCTGTTTGCGCGGCAGACATACAGCGCAATACCGTCAAGCATAATGCTATCTTGTTCGCGATTGTCGCGAACAAGATTGTGAACAATGGACTCAATGACTCGTCTTTCCATAACGCGAAAAATTAAACCTTGCTTGCTTTCAAGTTGCAAAGATAAGGACTAGGTGTGCAACTATCTTGCTCACCAAAATAAAGCCTATTGACATCCGCAACTTTTTGCTTGATTCGGTCTCGGTACCAGTCAGGAGACACCACTTCCAAATCGCCGCCAAATGACAGGATCAGTGAATCAAGCTCCTTATTAGGAATAACCTTGATTGTGAATAACCTGTCAGCAGCACTCTTTAGTTGTTGGCTACTGTGGATGGGCTTTGATTCGATATAAGGGTATCGCGCTTCGCTGGCACGGAATGTAATTACCGAAGGCTCAAAATCTTTAACGGTTACACCCACAACGTCATCGAAGAAGGTGCTGAAGTCCCGGAACGTATTTGGAATAAACGCCTTTGGGAGACGTTCATAGTCAGGGCAGATCCTATCGAGTGGGGCGTTACTTATTTTCCCCTCAGTCTCATTGTACCCAAAGAGGAACCACCGGTTATTGTACTCCTTCAATAAATAAGGATGGAGGATCCATTCCTTCTCCGGTTTGCCATAAGGCATGTATGTGATCTTAATGGGCTGCTGCTTTATGATGCAGTCGCACATCTCAGCCATCATTTCCTCGCCAGTGCTCTCCACATGCTCATACTCCACAAAAGTCTGACCGCCAGAGACCAAGCCGTATTTCTGCTCCAGCTTGGCACCAAGATTCGCTATGCTGTCATATTCTGGCAACCCCTTGAATCTGGAAAGCAACTGCATGGCGCATTTTAACTGGCCGACTTCGGAATCGCTCAATTCATTCTTATAGATAGAGAAATCGGGACGACTATAGCAGTAATAATATCCCTCACTCCCCAATCGGGAAACCACCTCCACATTATGCTTTTCAGCTAGCTTTTTGATATATGAAATATCACTACGGAAAGTCCTGAGGCTGATTTCTGCAGCCTCATACTTTGAATCAATTTCCGCAATTGCCTCGCAGCAAAGCTCTCGAAGTATCTTCTCGGTATACTCCTCTGATTGCTTCTGCAAACACCTATCAAGCACCTCGTATCTGATAGATGCATGTTTTGTGGTCGCCATATCTTGGTTAAATCCTGCTTTCCAAATACAAAGATAACAAAAGATAAGCAACCATAAATAAGGTGTGCATATTTTTTTGCACACGTATATGTTAACATATTGCGATTCTCTTATGCAGAAACGAAATAAGGATGGACACTATTCTTTCGTCTCATTAACTTTCCAGCATCCAGCATCCCCATCTCTTATCAAGTGGACAGGCTTCGCACCCGGCTCAAAGGTCAGGTTGAAATCAAACATGTAACCAGTTTTTTCCGAGCGGGACAAATCACAGTCCTCATAGGGGTCCGTTCCGGGGGCTGCTTTTGTAAACTCGCTCCAAAACACTTCGAATGAAGCATTGTCTTGATTCACACCATCTGATTCATCACAGAATGGCAAGAGATAAAACATGTGAATATTGGCTACACATAGTGACGCGACGCAAAGCGGATATCGGGTATCCGGCGTTTTTCGAATGAACAAGACCATAATGGGTTCATTCCCTTCTCGGTCAAAGGATGCTATCTTCATTAATGGAAGAGCGGTCTCAAATGAGTCGCCGGAAATCCATTCAATCGTCTTTTTGTAACGGATTGTTAAAGAATGCGGCATGAGACTTAAAGCGTATTTGCAAACCGCCTTATACACTTTTTGTGGAACAAATGTCTTATTCGTAAGATCAAGTTCTTTCATCATCTCCGCCACACCTTCTGCCGAGATGTTCTCATCTTTCCAATCATGCATATGGAAGCGAATGAGCGGTAGTTCAGAGAAGGGATGAGGTTTCCCGCTCGACTGCATCTCGAAGTTTCGGCCAGAAACTTGCCGATCTTTTCCATCCCTCTTGGGGACCTGATAGATAGTAAGAAATACCTGAAAGAAGTTCGTGATGTCATTCTCCAGTTTACGTCCATATTTCTCGTTGCATTCATCGCATTCATCCGCACAGATAAACTTGGTGTTTCCTAATGAGATAGAGATAGCATGAGCCTCTTTGGTATAATAGGACGAATCCAAAATCCTTCCGCAAAAACGACATCGTTTAGGAGCGTCTTTCTTACCATTGAAGATCTTCCCGGAAAACTTCCCTGGATCAAAAATACTTACGATGTAGTTAATTGGTGCGTTTCCAAGATCTACCATGACAAAGCTAAAGGATTATTACTACAAAAATACATCTTTAAAAGAGAAGAGACAAAAATGTATTGAGTGAAGGCCAACAATAAAAGCGGTCAAGCCCTCTTCACTGCGCAAAAGCTCCGTTCAGAAGGCTTGGTTACGTCCTCCGGGGCACAGAGCGCCCCTCCGAACTCCACTAGTGGCAGCTACACTGCAAGACTCTTCCCTCCGCGCCTGGCGCTCCGGTCAGAGACTTGCGGCCGTTCCGCGCTGCGCTTCGCGCATATAAGGGAAAAAGGTCACGGCCAGCAGTCCTCCACCGCTACCATCGTATGCCAGGGTGACATCTTCACCTTCAAGCTCGACCAGACCCTCGCCGACAACGGCGGCATCTTCCTGGTCATCGAGGCCACCGAAGGCCAGTCCAACGGTGTCTCCCACGCCCACAGCAAGGCCTCCAGCATCAAACTCGTTGAGGAACCCACCGATGCCGCCATCGACATCCGTTCGGACTACGTGGCCAAGTACGGCGCTCCCAGTGCTGCGGCCCCGAAGATCTTCTTCCGCTACTACTACGTCAACAGCTCCACCGGCGAAAAGTCCGGCACCATGCTGGCGGAGTGCAAGTGGGCCGCCGCTGACGCCGGTGGCGAGCCCTAGTCCCGCCCTCCCCGGTCCATCCGGCTTAACCTAAACTGCCAGCCCTCCGCAGTCGCGAGACTCCGGAGGGCTTTCTGTATATGATTGTCCCGCGACACACCCAGGCCCCATCCGGGAACGCGCCAGCGCATAGCGTTGAGCAAATGATTCGTTCAGAAAAATGGGCCAATTCGGGCAAAACTCGTTGGAAAAATTACGGCGAATCATTAAAAACTCGTTGGAAAAACTACGATGGGTATTTGAAAAGTCGTTGGAAAAAGTGTATCTTTGTTCCCGGATAAAGTATCAGACTATGCTGAAAAGGAAAATTGAAGACGCCCTCATTGCCTGGAAAAACAAGCCGAGACACAAGCCCCTGGTGATTATGGGCATCCGCCAGTGCGGTAAAACATATATCTCGCAGCATTTCGCTGAGCAGAACTACAAAAATGTCGTCTACATGAACTTCATCAAGCAGCCGGAGCGAATCAATGCCTTCGTCGGATCAAAGGATGTAGACAGCATTCTGCTTAATCTGTCGGCACAGATCAAGGGTGTCAAGTTCATCCCCGGAGAGACCTGCCTGATCTTTGATGAGATCCAGGAATGCCCAGAGGCCAGGACTTCGCTCAAGTTTTTCAAAGAAGACGGCCGCTTTGACGTGATTGCCACCGGCTCCCTGCTGGGCGTCCAGGGCTACGGCGATGAGCTCAAGAAACGGCGTCGCAAGATGGTTCAGAAGAAAGAGCTGGGCATCAACTCCGTTCCTGTAGGCAGCGAGGATATCATCGAAATGTACCCGCTGGACTTTGAGGAGTTCCTCTGGGCCAACGGTATGAATCCGGATGTCATCGAGGCTCTCCGGAAGTTCTACACGGAGGAAACGCCGGTTCCGGAAGGAATCCACGTGGCCATGAAGCAGTATCTGAACCTCTATGTCGCTATCGGTGGTCTCCCCGCCCCCATCAATGCGTTCCTGGCCACAAACAACATGAACGCCGTGAGTGAGGAATACAAGGGCATCCTGAAGGAGTACCGCGACGATATGGTCAAGTATGCTCCGGACAAAGACAAGCCCCATATCCGCGAGTGCTTCAATTCCATCCCCAAGCAGCTGGCCAAGGAGAACAAGAAATTCCAATACAGCAAGGTTAAGCCCGGCGGACGAGGTGAAACCTATCTGGGCTCCCTCCAGTGGCTGGAAGACGCCGGCATTATCTGCCGCTGCTACAATACAGACATCACCGGCCTCCCGATGGAAGGCAATGCCAAAGATAATGTGTTCAAGGTTTACACGGCTGATATCGGCCTGCTCATCGAGATGCTGGGCTCTGGGACCAGGGCGGACATCCTGCAGGGCAACCTGGGAGGATTCAAAGGCGCCATCTTCGAGAATCTGATGGCTGACACGCTTCACAAGAAGCAGCAGAGCCTGTACTACTTCTTGAAAGATTCAGGCCTTGAGCTGGACTTCCTCGTCCGGATGAAAGGCGAATGTGTGCCGCTTGAAGTGAAAGCCAAGACGGCCCAGGCCAAGAGCGTCCAGACTGTCTTGAAGCACGCGGACAAATACCACGTGAAGCACATCATCAAATTTGGCGACTACAATGTCGGCCGGGAAGGACAGCTGCTCACGCTCCCCAACTACATGCAGTTCCTCCTGGATCTGGAGCCGGAAGAAATCGTCCTCGAACCAATCGACGTGGACGCCGTCAACGCCCTGGCAAAGAAGATCCTTGGCTAATTTGAGAACCCGCTTCGTGCCTTGAGACTATGATGGAACGGAATGAAAGATGTAAGTGTTTACTTTGTAAGCGTGAGCGAGCCAATAAAACGGGCTCGCATATCGTTCCGTCTTTTCTCATGAAACGAATCAACTCTCACGATGGATGCTTACAAAGAGACCATGAGGTTGGTTTTGAAATTCGCTCAAGCGGAGTAAAGACATACTTTGGGCGCAGCATCTATCGTGAAGTACGCGAAGAGTATACCGATGATCAAAGCATGATGGAATCTAGATTTAACCCAGATATACTTGATCATATTTTATGTTCCGATTGTGAATCATGGTTCTCTCAACTTGAAAGTAGCTACGCAAAAAGCATAGATTTGAAGGGTAAGCCTGACTCTCTCATAACCAACAACAAATCATCAGGATTGGATGCTATGTTGTTTTGGTGCTCTATTCTTTGGAGATGCTCTGTCACTTGTCATCTAGGCAATAGTCTTCATGCAGACTTTGAGAAAAAGCTCCGGCGTGTGTTACTGAAGAAGAGCATCGATGGTACAAACCTTCAGTATGCGCTATTCCGTTGCTTTGATTATTCAAAGCGGTATCCAGGAGCTACAGTAGCTATAATGGAATCAAAGAAAGATACTGCCATCCTTATGATAGATGAGTATCTTCTAATTATGTATAATGGCAATCCTGCAGCAAAGAAGAAATCCAGTTTTTTGGGAGGGAGTGTACAGTTTACCCCTTCGCAAGAAGTAGTGTTTAATCACGGTATTGACAAAGAGAGAATATCGTGTATGCCGGAGGATGTATTTGAACAGTTTCTTTTAAACATATGCTACTATGCAGCATCACAGATGGACATTAGAGGGAAAATCAATCGACTGCATTCTGCATTATATGGTGTACCGGCACCTCCGGAGATAATGGAAGAGATATTAGATGAGATGTCGAAAGCCAAGTTGGCTGATGTTTATACCTTGCCGAATTACGCCAGGTCATTTAAGACCGTGATTGATCGTCATAGTATAGGTCATCAGGAACAATCATACATCGAGCCCCGGGATTCCAAGAGGGATAGTGACGACTTCCCTATCATGAAGCAGTAATGGTTGTTTATCCTTGTTTTGTCGGAATATGTACCGTATTTGTACCACGATTCTCGTAACTCACTGATTGGACGGTCAGTCTAATTTCTGCATCGGAAAGTAGAATAATGTTGCAAAGCGTAATGAAGCGTTAGATTCCATAAACTAATTTAATCTATATCAAATAGTTATACAAGCACGGCCACTTTCGGAATATTTTCGGTTGTGGCCGTTTTTAGTATAGAAACAGGTTTATTATCAAATAATTACAAGTTGGCTATCTCTGGCATAGCCAGTCAATTGCCGGGACGATTTCGATAGTACGGCCGTTCATGCTGACTGTCTCGGCCGTATCGAATGTAATCAGCGTCAGCTTATCACATTTGAGAGCCTTCGCTCCGGCCAGCAGACCATTGAGTTCTCTATTTCGTGTCTTCTGAGTTGAAATGTCATAGCTGACCTGGATCAGTTCAACAGGCTTCCCCCCATCTGACACAACAAAGTCTACTTCGCGGCTTGCAGTCTTGAAATAGAACAGATCCCGGAAAAGAGGTTTGCACCGCCGCAGAAGTTCCACGCAGATGATGTTCTCAAGACGCCAGCCCAGGTTCTCGCTGGCGATATCCCCCTCTTTATCTGTAGCCAGGGCTGTATCAACCACATATACCTTCTCGTTCCTGATCCTGTCTTTGCTCTTGAATGAGAATTTGTTGATGCCGATCAGCAGGAAGGCCTGCTTAAGGTAAGAGTAGTAATTTTCGGCCGTATGGTCTGATATTCCAAACTCCTCTGCAACATTCTTGGCAACAAACTCTTGGCAGTAATTGTTCGACAGATAGGTGGCCATACGTCTAAGCACGTCTTTGTGACGAATCTTGAAACGCTTGGCGATATCTGTATTGATGATGGCACTGACCAGGCCACTTACATATCCAGCCCGGTTTGTCTCTGATATCAGTTCCGGAAAGCCGCCGTCCTCCATATACTTTTCAAGAGCCGTTTTACGCAAGGCTCTGGCTTTGGTCGAGTATGACTTGGTATCAACGCCAGTTATGCCGCAATACTCGGAGAACGAAAACGGATACAGGTTGATCCGGTTGTGCCGGCCAGTCAGGTGTGTCATCAGCTCGCTGCTGAGCAGCTTGGAGTTTGACCCGGTGATGAGGATATGAATCTTCTGCCTCAGGAGCCGGTTGACAAACAATTGCCACCCATCGATATTCTGAATCTCATCCAGGAACAGATACTTGAAATCCCCGTTCAGCCTGTACAAAGCCTCTAGAAGGGTGTCAAGCTCATCTGTCTTGAGTGAGACAAGACGCTCATCGTCGAAATTGACGTAAGCAAAGTCCCCCACTTTCTCACGCAGGACTTTCTCACATATTGTCGACTTACCACTACGCCTTACCCCGATAACAACCTGGGCCATCTTACTGTCAAGCTTGATAAGCGGTTCTTCATAGCGGCTCACAAAGGAGGTCAGGTCATTTGCTTCGAGTTCCTCTTTCTGCGAAGAAAGGATAGATAGTAACTGCTGAACGGTCATCATATCATTGTTTTTACAATGCGAATATACGCAAACTTCGATAAAAATCAAAATTCGACAACAATAAACTTCGATAAAATCGCTTATTCGAGCTGCATAACTTCGATAAGTTAAATCATAGGCGTTCCTCGATTCCAAAGCTGTACGTACAAGCCTGAACCGCTACGGAGTCTATGGTCTTTTCATCCAGAGGAATCTCCCACGCCTCCGTCACCTAAGCCCGCCAAAGGCTCGAGGCGAAACTAAACCATTTTTAATTTGCAACAGAAAAAATCGTATCTTTGCAAAACAAGGCTTGAAACGTCAACTCAAATGAGTGGTCAAAGCCTAAATCTGCAATATGTTTATAGATATTTTTATAAGTCTATGAAAAAAGCCATTATCCTTTTTGTCGCACTCTTCTGCGCCGCAGGCCTGCTTGCCCAGACAAGCAAGCTTCCCACTGTAATAGATATCGTATCCGTAGAAGACGAGAATACCGGTGACTCGGTGGAGATAGTCAACATCCCTGTCGAGGGGGTTAACTATTATTGGCTCCATTTGGGGGAAATGGGAATCGGAAATAGGACTGTACAAATCAATCTGGACCCCGTTTACCAGCTCTACATCCCGCTTGGAGAGAACATCACCGGCGCCGTCGCGACTATGGAAGAGCTCAAGACCCTTTTCAAGGAGCCCAATGGCACCACTCGGGAAATCCAGGGCAGTTTCAAGCCTTTCTTTCCCGGAGAAAACCTTGAAACCGTCAAGGCAATCAAGTACAAACCGCTCCTCACAAACCAAATCCAGTTCGTCATTGAGCGTGACGGTTATCTGCGGGTGACTTACATCTCCAAGTCCGACTTCAACTCACTCCTTCGCGGCCTTAAGTTACACGGGAAGCTTCATCCTTCCGAAAAGTAAGGATGAAGTTTCTTCCACCTTGTCGCTTTGTCAGTATCCCGCCGCGTAATACGCATGGCTGCAGCGGCTTTTAACGCACCACAGAACTATCTTAGACATGTACAAATTTAAACCGACCCTGCTGCACCTGCTCGCCGGCGCCGCTATCGTTTTAGGTTCAGCCGCCTGCTCCCAAAAAGCGGCCTTGACGGAGAAAATGAAATCGGAAGAAGACCTCTCAGGCCACACCTTAAGTACATCGGCAGGCAATTATTTTGACACTAAATTCTCCGGAAGGGAAGACATCAGCCTTTTCCGGGTGAATTCAGAGGCCGACGGTATCCAGGCAGTGCGACAGGGCTTGGCCGATGTCCACGTAACGGACGAGGTGGCCTTTTCCAAAAGCGCCCGCGAGAGACTTGGCATAAAATTGGCCTTTCTTGGAGAAGACAGTTTCGACGTCGCTTTTGCTGTCCGGAAAGGCAACCGGGAACTGCTCGACCAGATGAACCGCTTCATTGAAGCCTCCATGGCCGACGGTTCGCTTGAAGACCGTTACCGGTGAGAAGTCCGGAGACGTACTCGCCCAGGCCAAGCTCACCAACGAGTAGGCATCAGCTTCCTCCTCTATCGGACTCCCGCCCGGCTTACGCCAGACGGGGGTCTTCTTTATCCCCGCCAGCCGAGCTGAACTTCTCGTAAACATAATAACACACGCCCCGACAGTCCAGAAGGATTGCCGGGGCATATTCATTTCGATAAACAGAGAATTTAAGAATTCCGATATTCTCTTGGAGATAAGCCTTTCATCCTTGAGAAGAACTTGCTGAAGGAAGGGGTGTCGGCGAAATGGAGGCGGTCGCCAATCTGCGCGATGCTCAAATTGGACGTGCGCAGCAAGAAAGAAGCCTCTACCATCAGCATATGGTTGATATAGTCGATGACCGTGCGTCCGGAGACCTGGCGGACAACCCGGGACAGCCAATAGAACTGATTCGCAGGATATACTGACCCGTAAATACTCCATTCATCAAGAAAGTCCCGTCTTCTCCTGTCATTGCACCGGCCGCCGTTTTCCCGCCCGCCTCCAGCACAACCGCTGCATACATCACCGGCGTACCATCGGCCTCCACCACCCGTCCCTTGACCCCGTTTTGGGCAAGGGCCATCAGTGCGTTGGCCAATAACACAATCAGTATGATCAATCTGCGCATGCGGAAGAATTTCGATTTCAGGTTTGCAAATGTAAGCATTTTCAGCCGTTTTGTTTGAACCGCTCACGCTATGAAATGTCGATTAATAGCCGTAAATTTGAGACATCCCGTGATGCAAGATTCCCGTCATCCCGGCATTTAGCTATAAAAAACGTTTTATGAAAAGATTCCTTCCAGTTATTACAGCACTTTTGCTGGCTTCGGGACTGATGATGAGTTCCTGCAATAAAGCGCCTAGTGATGTCAGTGATGCAATCTATAATCTTGTCCAGGAGCTCAAACCCACTTCCGTGAAGGAGTATCTGTACAACTCGGAGAAGGTGTATCACTTCGACACCTGGCGCGGTCCCGATGACTTTACCTGCCTGTACTCAAGCGAGGGGGAATTGATGGCCTATTTCGGAGGATTCACCGGGAATGGCGACGGGCGGTGTACCGATTTCCACGAAACGGCCGTGCTCCTCCGCACTGTCTATGCCGATGGTCGATGGACTCGGGGCAAATAGAATAATTCAACACTCGTAATCATCCAGGTTCGGAACCAAACCATCGACAAGTATTTGTAAATCAAATGATTACAAAACATCACGTGCCGAACATCTAATTCGGATGGCGGGTTCGGACCCATCGACTTCATAACCCATTAATACTCAATCTTCTGCAATATGCGTGGTTCCGAACCTCTTGTTTCCTCCTGGAATACCTTTACTGGGGTCTGCGGAGAGTCGTTTTGTAAGTCATTGATACCGAACCTTGTATAGAATGTCTCCCCGCAGACCCATCGAAAAAACACATGGTCTGCGGATTCTATATTCATAACATCCTTATATTTAACCAATTACAAAACCTCTGCCCGCAGACCTCCTGCTTCGTCCTGATTTTATAAACGAAGCACCATCAAGAGTTCATCTCCATGGTCGGAAACAGGAATAAAACCGACCTTCCGGTACATCTTAAGGGCGTAGTTTGCCTTTTGGACAGATAGGGAGACACAATCATAACCATCGGCCTTCAGTTTCTCTTGCATACAGCGCATCAGTTGAGTCCCGATACCCCGGTTCCGATATTCTTTGTAGAGTGAGATGGCCAGGGACGGCGTCTGATTGTCAATATGACCGTAGTCGTCCATGATGCGCGTCCAGACGGCTCCGACAATCTTCCCGTCCACTTCCGCCACCAGGCAACGGTCATCGGGCTTCTTCCCGAAGTCCCGGATGTAAACTTGCAGCTCCTCGTTTTCAATGACAGACCTCGGCGGTACGGGAGATCCTTCCGGTATGAATATGGCTTCATACAGGAAGTCATCCAGCACCGGAATTTCCTCCGGCCGTATTTCACGGATGACCGTTTTCATCGTTCAATCTTGACCAGCTTCAGGGTGAAAACCAGCGTGCTATGGGCAGGAATGTCGTCCATCTTTGTAGGGCCGTAGCCCCATTTGGCGGGAATATAAACTTCCCATTTGTCGCCTTCGTGCATACGCGTAAGGGCTATCTGCCAACCCATGATGAGGTCTCCCACCATGAATAACGCCGGGAGCTGATCACCCTCAGTGGTATCGAATACCGTACCGTCGATGAGCCGCCCCGTGTAATGGACATATACGATGCTGCGAGGTGTGGGCTTCTTGGTCCCGTGTCCTTCCTCCAGGACTCTATACAAGACACCGTTGTCAAGGGCCACAATCCCCTCTTCCTTGGATTTCACTTCCAAGAAGGCCTCGTTTGCCGCTTTATAGGGGTTGGGGCGTTTGGATTTCTTGTGGTACATAGACTTACTTCAGCACTTCCGCCCAAGCCTTGATCTCATCCTTGGAGGCTCCATTCAACGTCTTTCCGGCCTTCCAGTTGATCTTCGGATAGGCAGCCGCGAAGTCTTTATTGGCCTTGTCGATGGTGCTTCCGCCGGAGGTAGCGAAGAAGATGACCGTCTTACCTTCAAAGCCATAGGTCTCGATAAAGGTGTTGATGATGGTAGGCGCCGTATACCACCAGACAGGGAAGCCTATGTAGATGATATCGTATGAATCCGCATCCTTCAGGTCCTTAATGATGGCAGGACGGGAGCTCTTGTCCTGCATCTCCACGCTACTGCGGGATTCTTTGTCGCGCCAGTTCAAATCGGCGGCTGTATATTTGACTTCCGGCTTGATTTCATAGAGGGTGGCTCCGGTCACTTCGGCGAGGTCCTTGGCCACGGCCTCGGTCGTGCCGGTGGCGGAGAAAAAAGCTACGAGGGTTTTCATTTCTTTCTTGTTTTGTCCGCAGGCACTGAGCACCAGCGTCATTGCCGCGAGGGAGAGGATAATACGTTTCATGGATATGTCAATGTCTGATAAACCGATTGTCCGTTTCCGGCATATCGGCGCCGGTTATAACTCTCAATTGCTCAAAGCAAATATACATCTTTTATTGATTTACCAGGTCTCCCGTTGGGAACAAAAACCCGTGAAATCGTTCCCGCTCGCGTGCTCGAGTTTCCCGCCGGGAACAAATAAGGCCGTTTTTGTTCCCGCTCAGTGACCTTTTTGTTCAAGGTGTGTTTTTATCCCACACTCCTTGAACACCCAATCGTTCCCACAGCGTTGTCAGAGGCATATCCGATGTGCAAGGTACCCGACATAAAAACACACCTTGTACATAAAACGAAAAGAGGCACCCTTTCGGATGCCTCTCAGAGCGGAAAACGAGACTCGAACTATATCTTGTAATATATTGATAATCAGCGATTTGGTAGAAACCAAAAAGACATCAGGTGAAACATAGGTGAAACTTTTGCGGCTTTTCAGGACGTTTTGGGGAACGGTCATGAAGCGCCACTGCCGTGAAAAAGACGACTTTAAGCGTCATATAAAGACACAAATTTTTAACGGAATTGTTAAAAATATTTGTATCTTTGCGGCAGATGGAAAAGAAAGCACATAAGAATCGCACGGCCATTGAACTGTTGCAGGACCGTATCGCCGAGCTGGGCATCAGCCTGACTGAGCTGGCGGCACGGAGCGGGGAGCATGTGCAAACACTGTCGGCTATCATGCATGGGCGGAGGGTAATTTCCATTCCGCTCAGCATTAAGTTGGATGCGGCCTTGGGTTTTGCTCCCGGAACGCTGGCGCAAGCGCAGACCAAGGACCAAGTGCAGAAAGAGATGCAGCGCAAGGCACTCATCGATATGGATCAAATAAAGCACAACATACTAGAAACCGTCAAGGCAGCGGGTGGCCTGTGGTCTTATCAAGGCATCCCCGAGCACTTGGATGACGACTCCATCATCGAGGCCGCCCTCGTGCACCTGGACCTGGAGGATATGCCGAAGCTCTTCCAAATCTGGAGCAAGGCCCATATCAAGCGGGTCTGGAAGGAACGCCTGGTAAGCCAAGGCCGGAGGATGAACATCCTCAATTATATCCTCGCCGTCAAGGTATTCAATGTCAATCACCCCGATAACTATATCGCCCGTTATGCCCGCCAATAACAATATCCCCGGACTGACTCCGGCAACGCAGGAAGTCTTCGAGCAAGTCTCCCAACTCGATTGTATCAAGGATCTCTTCCTTTGCGGAGGTACTGGACAGTCTCTTCAGATGGACCATCGCCTCAGCGAAGATCTGGACTTCGAACTCCTGCGGCTGAAGAAAGATGGGCTTGGACTGGATTTCGGCGCCATCATTGGTGAGATCAAGAGCGTGTTCCCCGATGCGCGGGAAGAAATCCTGGGCGAGGACCATTTCCTGATCTTCATCAATCAGGGAAGGGTGAAGCTGTCGTTCTATCGGCCTCAGAACCCGGTGAAGACGATGAAAGTGGGCTGGCAGCATAATCACGTGAAGGCCCCGACCTTGCAAGAGTTGCTGGGAATGAAGATATACACCATCTGCCTTCGGACGGTGTTCAGGGATTACTATGACATCTACTGCTTGCTGGAAGCTGGAGGTAATCTGGATGAGGCTATCAGTTACGCAAGCTATCTATCGCGTCATACCATCCGCTCAAAGACGATGTATACCCGGCTGCTCTCGCCTCAGTTGTTCCGCAAGGACGAGGATTTCCTACGGATGTCGCCCCGACACGATGTTTCGGCGGAGGATATCCGGGATAGGGTGAAGCGGACGATGGAAAGGAGCAGGTAGCAGTCAATAAACGCGTAGTCCGTAATTGGGGCATCGGTCTATCCAAGACTGACGTTCCTTTTTGGAAACACGCTGAAGGATTTCCATGAAAATAAGTTCCTTCCCGGCATAGTCCTTATCGTGCGTACAGACGCAGACCATCGTCTCCGATGACAAGAAGACCAGCCGGCCGTTCCCTCCCCAGGAACCGAACCAGATCGGCAAGGTAATGGTATTGTCTGCGGCATCATAGGTGAACGGGTCCGTCTCGTAGGCCCCGGGCCTATCTGAATCTTCACTGAACTCATAGAAGGAGACAGACCGGCCATCCTCCGAGAAAATCAGATAATCCGGGGACGTTTCGTTCCTGGCCGATGAAATCGTACCACCGGTAACCAGCACATATTCTTTAATCACCTCCTTGTCCTGGTTGATCTGGTACACGGCCGTGGTTTTCCAGCCTTGGCCGCTTACCTTCTTCCGGAGCGTCTCTTCAGAAATGCGGTTGTGCGCCACGGGAACCAGATACCGATAATTGTTGGCGGAGACCCTGTATTCGAAATCATAGGCCGATGCATATGACTCCGGTCGACGCTCCTGTTCCAACTGATACTTTGTGCAAGAGGTTGGTACAACCCATAAAAGGAAAACCGCAACAGAAGTGATGAAGATTGTTCTCATGTCGCAAATATACAAAACCCGGACGAAACTATAAACTTGATAACCCGTGAATGGATTGGGGTGGAGGGCGTTACCAGGACAGGCCGCTTCCGTCCAGCGGGTTCTTGTCCTTGATGTTTGAAAACTCGCCGGAATTCCACCAGGCGCGGTAGGCATCGGCCGCCTTTCTTTGGGTGGCCGGATAAGCCTCTGTTCCATAATAGACAAGAACGTTCGTCTGCTTGTCGAAGAGGAGCGGGTTCAGGGATGGATATCCCAAATATGCCTTGGGCTTTTCGCCATCGCTTTCGGCCACCCGGATGCCCTCGACCAACCACAGGGCATACATGCCGAGAGAACTCACAGAGAGGTAGGAAGATACTGGGTTCGCCGGTGGATTGATTTCCCGTTTATCGTTCGCATACGAGAGAAGGGTGGGGATCTGAGCCGGGGCAAACAGCTTCATTCCTATTTGGTGTTCGCCATTCCCTTTCAGAAGGCCCGCCATATAGGTGTCCACTTCGTCCTTCTGCCTCTGCGCTTCCGTTTTGCCGCAGGCCGTGACAAGGGCAAGAGCCAATAAGCTGATGATTCTGAGTTTCATATCGACTGTTTTTCCCGAAAACTCCTGGAATCCAGGAATCTTGCATGTCCGTTACAAAAATAACCAATTATTGACAATAGACAAAAAGGCGCCAGGCATCTTGGGTGTTCCGGGAATCTATGCACTCGGTTTGCCGAGATTCCGC
>JAEEGJ010003271.1_pt1 | contig 64196 bp, 53 predicted proteins | sample 8958761 | NCBI WGS metagenome assembly JAEEGJ01 (sample SAMN16246546, study PRJNA631951) | gut metagenome | biome: gut microbiome; feature: rumen; material: RS-attached | host: Bos | place: Iran: Karaj | collected 2018-10 | reverse complement strand
GCCTTCAACTCAGAAATTAATAATTACATTTTAATTTTGCAACGTCACGATCTCATTAGCTACCACATCTTGGAAATACGAGCCGTTCGATTCATGCGTTTGGAATCGGAGGCTTGCCACCACCGTCTTACCCACAGCGAACTTACATTCAGCCAAGTTGCCGAACATTGTGCAGTTGTACTCGTCCTCATAGTCACCACCCAACTCACGAAGTCGGATGTACGATTTGGCCAACTGGCCACTTTCTTGTTTCTTACTCGGAACATACGTCGGTTCCGTCTGTGAAATCACCTTAGCAATAATCGTCTTCATCTGTTTTCTTTTCTCCTTTCTTTTTGTTTGTTACTTGGTTATTAATCCGTTAATAAAATCTCTTCCGCGAGGCGTCCACACGAGATACGTCCGCTCCTTCTTCTCACCGTCCAGCGCATAATAGTGGAACAGGCGGTTGCTGGCATAACCCAGCCTTTCATAATCCCCCTTCAACTTGTAGCGCGAGCCGTTCCAGAACTGCACCCCGAGAGCCACCAGAAACAGGTTCAGGTCTTTCGTCGTCATCCCCAGCGTCTTGGCAATCTCCGAAGTGGTCAGACAGTCGTCAGTCGGCAGGTTGTAGCGGCTGATCGTCCGCTGCATAATCCTGTTCGCCACCTCTATCACCTCACCGTCAGTCAGCTGCTCGCCTGTACGCATGTTCCTTGTAGGAATATACCCACCCGTACGTGCAATCTGAGGCAGCACCTCGTTCGTTACCCAGCGTTTGAACACCTTTGCCTGTTCCAACTTCGATGAGAGAATCAGAGCGTAAAGACCACTTTCGTTGATGATGACTACTTTTTGTTCTCGTCCGATGGCGTCGCGAATTGCGACCCCATCCTCACGGTCTTCACTATCGACGTGTTTTACCAGCGCATCACGAGTATTACTATACCCCAATGCCTTTGCCACATCCTTGCCAACGAAGAAGATCTCACCCTTCTCGTTTGTCATTGTTCGGTTTTCACCGAACATCTGATGATGAAATGTTTGAATCATTTCCATAATCTTTTCGTTTGTTTGTTTTGTAATAAATAAAAAGGAATACACGCATACATATACGCGTCATGAGAGTCAACCCCATAGGGGCGAAATATCGTTTCGGTTATGTTCCAATATGTCAAATATCGCATGTGATTTGTTTCACGATGACAAATGTTGTGCAAACCGAGCGCAATCAAGCTTGTTTGAATTGCCGAGGTGCCGCCAACATTCGCAGTGGGATTACGAGTGAAACTCGTGCAGAGTAGATGAAATCTTGCTCTGCGAAAGACCTCTGTCTTAATCACGCTGCAAAGTTACGATAAAGGCACAAAAAAAACCTGCTACGTAGTAGGTACGCGTAGCAGGTACGGATTTTTGTAACTCGCTGTAAGTCAGCGCAATACGTGATTCAGTTTTTCTTGGAATTTTAGAGATTTCTTCTGTTCAAGCGCTTTATTGAGGTAACTGCGAAGTGTTTCAGGTTTCTCGTTCCATAGTTGTCCGAATACCTGCCACACCTCATTCAAATCGATACGTTCACTTACGGCTTTAGCCACCAAAGCCCGCTCTGTTCCACTCAATCCATTGGGCTGCCAATCTTCATTGAGAACTCCTGCATCGACCAGAGCCTCCATCAGATTCACAGCCTCTGGGGTCTTCAGCTTATCCGGCACTTTCCCCCTTGTCACTTCTACATCCATCGCACTTGCCTCCACACCTTCCATCTCCTCCTGCGCCAGATAAATCTTGTGCATGTATTTCAGGAAATTCGAGCGGTGGGTCTTTGCATTCGGCTCCTTGCGACTGGCAAAGAAATGATGCCCCGCACGCACAGGATCGACCACCAGACAACCGTCCTTGTAATCAACAATCTTGCGTAAGGCAGCATAGTGGTGATTGACCGTCTTGGTGATTCTCGGATTTGCGTCCACCTGGCTGAAATCCACCTCGTCAGGATAGCGAGTCGCACGTTGCATATGCTCCACACGTCCGTTCAGCACCCCCTTCTCAAACATCTTCAGCAACTTCTCCACACGATAGTCCTCGATGTCCGCCAGCTGCGGACGTCCATAGCACGCATGATCCTTCCACTCCTCGAAATCCTGCTTCGTCCGTCTCGACGTACCCGAATACAGATAACGCCGTTTCTCAACCTCATACAGACGCGCATACTCCTCATCCTTATGACGACGCGACAGCTGACCGTCGATCTGCAGCAGCACGTCACTCAGAACACCCAGTGCTTCATTCACCATGTCCTTCTCATCCCCACTGAAGGGGGTCTCGTCTTCCACAGCCATCACCAGCTCCGAAAGCTCCACATAGTCGATATCCACATCGACATCCAACACAGCCTCGCGGCTCGCACGCTCCAGCACCTCGTTCTGCAACGTCTCAGCCACCTCCGAAACATCAGCAGCCAACCCCATCAGCCTGTACTTCGTACCAGCCGACGGTCGCTCCTTCCCCATTGCATCCACCTTCTTCAGAAGGTCAGAAATCACATCTTTAATCTCTTTTGCAATCATAAAGTTCTCTTTTAGTAAGTTTTGTTGTTTGTGCCTGCAAAGATACAAGAAAGGTGTACCATAACGTGGTACACCTTCCGATTTTTTTCGTGTTTTCAATCAAAAAATGTCCCTTTACCCTCCTAAATGACACCTAACTGTCTTTTCAGTTCCTGATTTTCGAGATACAGCTCCCTGTAAATGTTCACGCTGCGCAACAGCAAATCATACATAGCAGGAGGCAACAACGCCTTAAACGTCTCATGACCTGCATGTAGCTGTTTCTCGTCCGTCGTAGTCGCCAATAACTTCACCACGTTCTCAAACGAGAACGTTTCCTGGAACAGTCGTTCCATCTCTTCTCTTTCCTTGTCTTTTTTTGGTTTCATAAGTACTTCTTTTGGTAATGAATTCTTTCAACTGCAAAGGTAATGCTAAAGTTTCATTTTTCCAAATGATTTACGAACAAATTTCAAACTTTTTTTTCGCACCCCACCACAACCAATCGTAGAGGGGCAGCCAAAATGGCCACCCCTCGATTTGCTACTTACGTGGGGTAAAAACCGTGAATCAATGAAGCGTGTATTTACATTTCGGATAGTTAGAGCAACCATAGAAACTGCCGTATTTTCCTTTGCGCTCTACCAATTGTCCACCGCATTGGGGACAAATACCTGTAGATATTTGTTTTTCCTTTTCTCGTTTCTTCTTATATATGTTAGCTACATGCTTGCTATTACTTATGGCTTTCCTTGCATTTCGCAGAGAGAGTCTTTCTACGACTTTCTGAACCTCCTCATCTCGAAGATAGATAGTCGTGTAACTGCGAATTATATCCAGTAGTTCATATTCATAGACAACATGATGAGAAGAATGAACTTCTTTCAGAACAGCATCACCCACAAACACAACGATGGGAACAACTTTTAAGTAAGGCCATTCAGTTAATTGCTTTTTTACGGCATAAGCATGAGCCTCTGATTGTTTTACAGGATTGTAAAATCGGTTTTTCGTTACATAAGTGTATGTCTTGATACTTTTTGAATAAGTCACATCTGTTACGATAAGTTGCGTCCATTGCTCCCGATTATCGTTTCCATAGATATCACCACGATAGTTTTTGGTTTCAATGACAAACACACCATATTTCGACACCACAATATGGTCTATCTGGGTAGTTCCTCGATTGGTAATAAAGACAACATCATCAAGGATGGTATAATCTTCCGAAAGTTGCTCAAGCACTTTGTGCGCTCTTTCTTCTCCTCTTCGCCCCTTGTATTTGGGAGAACTAAGCCAAGATTTTAAAACAGCAAGGGCGAATGCTATTATGATTACTATTAAGAGTATGAGCAAGGGATTGTCAAACATAAACAATATCTGTTAATTTGTTTTTGTTCTCTATTTGTTAGAAACACTATAATACAAATACACTTATTATTTATTCTATGTTTCCCTTTAGAATAGATTCAAACAATTCTTCAGGATCATCACCAATATCAAAGACTCCCATATTCTCATGATAGAAGATGCCATCCTTATAGGTAATTTTTGTAATAGCGTGCGATTTCCAACCAATGCTGATACTGCACATTACCCATAAGTTTTCTGAATCTGACATTCCAAACCTTAAGACGGTAGATTCACCTAAGTCGTTCTTACTGAAAACCTTACCTTCAGCCAAATTCGACATGTATGTGTCCAGCGGTTTATCTGATACTCGCTGCGGACAACATGGGAATTCTACAGGGTGTTTCCAATCTAATTGTATGGCATTTGGCGTTAACGACTGTGTTTTCAATGGTTCTCTTTCCCTTGTTTCTTCAACGTAATCTTCCCTTGACTTTGGAAGAATTGGCTCAATATTCCTTAATGGAGTCTCAAAACCAGTTTTCCGCTCTTGAAACACCCATTCACCAAGGCTACCTCCTTTGGGCTTTGGATGTTCTTTGGCCCAATTCGTCAAACGCTCTAATGATGCACGAGCTTCTTCTGGTGAAACGGCTCGCATCCAACTGAAATTGGGGTCAATTCTTTCATGCCCTCTCAAAACAGATGGGTCGGCAAGGAACACCTCAATGCTTCCACAAAGATTTTCTATTCTAGCTCGTGTTATGGGATTGTTCAATGCATTCTCCAAACGTGTGAGCCATCGCAGATTTTCAGGACGATTGTTTCGACGATTAGTGTCTATGTGGTCAACCACATGCTGGTCTGTTGGAGGATTTCCAAGAAAAGCGAAAGCAACTATTCTGTGAACCCGCTGTCCAGCAATTTCCATGTACCCTGTCTTATCGTTAGGCTTTCCAAAAGTCCAAACGTTATCATCCTTTCTGACACGCATTCCCTCACGTTGATGACGCATCACAGCACCATTGTCACGAGCCGAATAATGCTCGTCTTTGTAGATGCAATCTTTGACCTCGTTATAATCGTCGATGCTTATCATACGCTACTCTTCTCCTTCTTCTATCTGCTCTTTAAACTGACTAATGGCATTTTGTACTTGTTCATACTCTTCTTCCTCCATAGAATATCGGACTTCAGTAAAGTTCTCGTCAATAAAGAAAAACGTGTTACCAATCAAGGTACTGCCAGCATTATTATCAGCACGGTAGTTATGTAATGCTTTATATCCTATGAACTTCCGTTCACTTTGAAGCATTGAAACAACTTTCTCATACTGTTTCTTGCCTTTCGTCTTTAACTTTTCTATTTGGACATTTGCCTCGTCATACTCTTCTTTAGCTTCCTGATATTCATTTCTCCCAAATGCCGTTTGATAAGGCCCACTCCATATAGCCATTGAAGACTTAGCTCTTTTCGCTTTTTCTTCCAATTCCTCATACTCAGAGTTCATTTTCCCTAATTCTACTAACTCTTCAAAGAAAGCAGGGTCATCATATGGAGCAAAAGCACTATCTACTTTTGTCTCTACAGGTTTATATGTCTCTGGCTTATATAAAGACTTCTTCAAACTCTCCTTAATTAGCGCCTCAGCTTTCTGTTCTTGAGACTGACTACATGCAATCAATACAAATGTCAAAATTGCTAAATAAATCTGTTTCATATCTTTATCTCGTTTTAGTTGTTAATGATTCATTGCTCTTTATTTTTCATCCTCAATCAAGTTTTCGAAACGCGCCTTGGCAATTTCTAGAGACTTTTGGATCTGGTGTTGCAGCACCTCACGTGGAGGCAGTTCCGTTAAATACTTTGCCACCTTAATTCCAACCTTGTCAAGTTGCAGTAACTCTATCTGTTCTTCGCTGCCCTCGGTGCAAAGCAACAAGCCCAAAGGCGATTCTTCGCCTGGCTCCACCTCATTAGCTTCGAGCCAACGGAGATATAGCTCCATTTGTCCCTTATACTCAGCCTTAAAACGCCCTTTTTTCAAATCTATGGCTATCAGACGGTGCAGACGACGATGATAGAACAACAGGTCGAGATAGAAGTCGTCACCATCAATAATCATTCGCTTCTGGCGCGCCACAAAGCTGAAGCCATTGCCTAGTTCGATGATGAACTGCTCCAAATGAGCCACCAGGCAATCCTCCAGTGTCTTTTCACTATAGAACCCTTTCAGCCCAGTAAACTCCAGAAAATATGGACTCTTGAATACAAGGTCAGGTGACATCACGTTATCATCGCGCAACGTAGAGAGCTCTTTCTTGATAAACTCTTCGGGCTTGCCGCTGATGGCAGTACGTTCAAAGAGCATGCCATCAATTTCTTTACGAAGGCGACGAACACTCCATCTTTCTGATGCAGCAAGCGTCAAATAGAACTCACGCTGGAGGTTATCCTTGAGAGAAAGGACCTGTAGTATATGTGTCCAACTCAATTGTCGCATCACCGATGCGACAATTTGTTCATCTGGGAATTCTTGAGCAAATTGCATCATTCTATGGATGTTTTTCTCATCAAGCCCCTTCGACCCATATTCTTGTCTCAATTGTCGTGCCACTGATGCGACAATTTGCTTTCCGTATTCAGCACGCTGATTACCAAGCACTTCCGTGTTTATTCGCTTTCCAATTTGCCAGTACATAATGCTTAGTGCATAGTTGGCAGTAGCAGCTACTTGACCACGCGCCTGTTCGATGATTTGACGTAAATCTTGTATCAAAGATTTGGTCACAGGCTGCGACATTATTTGATTTGTGCCTATTGTATCGTTCATATCAGTTGTTGGTTAGCTCCTTCCTTACTCCCCCTATGGAGGAGAGATCGGATTCAGCATCTTGTCTATTGTTATTCGCTTGCAAAAGTAGCAATAATTATCGAAACCACCAAATATTTCTTCATTTTTTTCACATCGATGATGCATCATCTCACTCTGCCGCCGCTACAGGGTAACCATTCAACTTTTTCTAGGGAATACAGGAGTTTGCGTTTCACGTTTCAGTTGTTTCAGTTAAAAACTGAGTAGTGAAAAATCAAAAAGAAATTTTTATATTATATATTATATATATAATATATAATATAAGTTATTTTGTGGGTTGGAATACCTAAAAATGAACTGAAACAACTGAAACGTGAAACAGTTCCTTGCGAATTTAGAATTGTAATATACAAATTGACATCTGTACTTTACAAAATGATATATTTGTTTACAAATTTACATTCTATAGCTGATTTTTATGCCTTATTATTTGGTTATGTCGCAATTAATTCGTAACTTTGCATTGTGAAAACCAAGCGTGATTTTGCAGCCCTTAGTGGTAACAATTTTCCCCCCTCGGGGGAAGCGAAAAAGAACAGACCCACCCCCTTACCCCTCCCTCTATGGAGGGGAGCAGTCACTCGCCGTCCGGAAGGCAGTAGATATTCTTTCGCCCTTTAAGGGAGAATAAGAAGAGGGCCTTAATCAACCAAATTACTAACCAATTTGTTAACCAACCGCAAACCAAAAACGGTAAACCGTAAACGGTAAACGGTAAACTAAATCAAAAAACTATGGCAATCAAAGTAAATGCTCGTGAAACCGAGCTCAAGATCGGAAAGAATCCAGGTTATTACTACGTGATGACTCCAGAGCTTTACCTGGCACTCAATCAGAAGAAGGTCATCCGTGAGGCAGCACTCCGCTCGGGAGTGAGTCAGGGTGTGATGCAGGCATGCTGGGACGCAGCAGGCGAAGTGATCAAGGCATGGGCAACGGAAGGTCACTCGGTGGCTATCCCGGGACTCGGCACCATCCGCTTCGCAGTACGCGCACAGGCAGTGGCAAACGTGGAGAAGGTAGGCGTGGACCTCATCAAGTCGAAGCGCATCGTGTTCACCCCGTCAGTGGACATCAAGCAGGAGCTGGCAGACACCAGCATCAACATCACCTGCATCGACCGCAACGGCAACATCGTGAAGCGCATCACTACTGAAGGCGGTGACGTGGAGGACGGTGAGGAACAGGGAACCTCTCCTCAAGGCGAGGGAGGCCAGAACCAAGGCGGAAATGATGACCAAGGCGGCGGCACCACTCCTCCTGATGGCGGCAACGACGGCAGCACTACGGACCAGAACTAAAGGAAGGAGGTAGACCATGAGCACCATCACAGGCAACAACCCCGACAAGAACGGCATGAACATCAGCTTCTGGATCAAACTCCTCATCGCAGTCCTCACCGGCATCGCCAGTGCACTCGGCACCAGTGCAGCCATGCACGCCACTGGCGCACAAGGATTCCTCCACGCCATGCTGTAAACCTAACGAAACGGGCGGCCCCCCAACCCCATTTAGGGGGAGAAAAGGCCGCCTGTTTTTGGTTATTGATTTGTATTTGCTGCTTGTATCGTTCTGCCTATTGTGAATTCTTCTTCATAAATTCTTTCAGTTCGTTTTGGCTGATACCCATCATCTCGCAGCTATGTTCTACCGCATAGTCAAGGTCTTTGATGGTTTCTTCAAAATACGGAACGAAGTTATGCGTGTATTCCTCTATGAAGCTCTTGACCTCAGGCATCTCTAAGAAGGTGGCGAGCTGCAGGCTGTCTGGAATCTGATCAATGTCCTTTAGGAAGAGCTGATAGTTGTCCGTTTTCCTCCGGATCTCTGTATCGAAGTTGTTGTTGGTGGCATCAATGAGGTAATAGCATTTGCCTACATACTTTACAAAGTTGTAGTTGTCAACGTCGCGCCAGATACTGATGTCGCTGGAGAAAAGGTTCTGCGCCGTATGGTCGCGAGGCAGCATGGCACCTTGCCCCAGTGCATTCCAGTAGTTCTGGAGCACCTCCTCATCATCAAGCATGATGATGCTGTCGCGAGACATGGCTTTCATTTCCAGAAGAGATTCCTTCCATGGTTTGAGTAAGGCTGTGTCAGCCCTTTCCATCACCCGGGCAAAGTCGTAGATGTCGCTGATTACCATCAAGGTAATCTGCCTACGGTTCTTCACCTTCTGCAGATGTTCCATCCACCTCGCCGTGCCGAAGGTGAGCACGATGGAGATGGTAGTGGCAAGGATGGTCAGCAGCAACTCCTTCAACATGCTGCTTTCTTTCAGCTTATGCCCGAGCTGGGGCATCTTGAATTTCATGTTCATTTACTTCTTGTTCTTAAATTTACACTACTTGGCAAAGGCCTGGTTGAAGGCTTCGGCTTGGGTGAGGCTGTCGAGCTTGCCCACATCAAGCAGCTGGAGGTCGTGACGGATATCGGCTCGGATGACGGCTTTGTCGCATACAGAAAGGTAAAAATCCATGATGGGGAATCGGGCGGGCCATTTATCCATCAAGGGAAGGAGCAACTGTGAGACGATATGGATGCCGGAAAAGGCGAATTTGCGACATCGCTCCACTTCTAAGTCTTTGTATGGGCTGCGCACCTCGCCTGTCGCGATATTGGTCCACCCTACCAGCCGGTTGTCGTCGTCGAAGAGCAGGTAGCGGTTGGTAGTGCGCTGGCTGACGATGAGGGTGGCTGCTACATCGGGGTCATCGGCATGTTGCTGATAGAACGCTCCGAGGTCGACATTGCTGAGGATATCGACGTTGTGAATCAGTATCGGGGCACGATCATTAAATAAAGGTGCTGCTTGCCTAAGTCCCCCACCCGTTTCTAAGAGCTGACTGCGTTCGTCGCTGAAACTGATAGGGATGTCGAAACCATGCTGAGCCTCAACAAAACCGATGATTTGCTCTGCGAAATGATGGATGTTGATGACGATCTCTGGGTCGTTGCATTCGCGCTTTATCTTCTCGATGAGGATTTGCAAAAGCGGACGCCCTCCAACGGGCACCAACGCCTTGGGCATGGTGTCGGTAAGAGGTTTGAGGCGGGTGCCAAGACCGGCTGCAAGGATGAAGATATTCATTATTCTATGACCTGTGTGATATTTTGTTCCCGATGGCAGAGAATGACTTTCACTCCGAACTTATCGTGCAGATGCTGCGCCATGTGCTGGGCACAATACACGCTGCGATGCTGTCCACCTGTACAACCGAACGACACCATGAGACTGGTGAAATCGCGCTCGATGAATCGCTTGGCGTGGAAATCGACCAACGGATAGATATGTTCGAGGAAACTCAGTATCTCACCGTCTTTCTCCAGGAAGTCTATCACGGGTTTGTCGAGTCCTGTCATGTTTTTGTACTCAATATAGCGTCCTGGATTATTAGTACCGCGACAGTCGAACACATACCCTCCCCCATTACCGCTCTCGTCCTGCGGCACTCCGTTCTTGTAGGAGAAGCTGAATACCTTGACCACCAACGCTGGCCTGGCTGTCGTTTCTGGATTGAAATGGCGTGACTGATGGTCTTTCACCAGCATCTCTGCCACTTCTTTCAAGTAGGGATAGCTGTTGATGACGCCTTTCTTCACGAGCCAGTCGAGGTTTTTGATGGCTTGGGGAATGCTGTTGATGAAATACTGCTTCTTCTCCCACAATCCCCGATAGCCATAGGCTCCGAGAACCTGCATGGTGCGGAAAAGGACAAACTTACGCAGATGGCGCACAAACTCCTCGCGTGAGATGGTGCGGTATTTAGCCATCGCTTGCAGATAGGTGTCGATGAGTTCCTCACGCAGTTCATCTGAGTAATTGGCTGATGCCTGCCACAAGAACGAAGCCACATCATAATAGATGGGTCCGCGACGACCGCCCTGATAGTCGATATAACGTGGTATGCCGTCCTTGATGATGACGTTCCTTGATTGGAAATCGCGATAGAGGAAGTTGTTCACACAATCGGACATGATATCGACTGTGAGCGTCTGAAAGTCTTCCTGCAACTTCACTTCATTGAACTCGATACCTGTGAGCTTCACGAAGCAGTACTTGAAGTAATTGAGGTCGAACATGATGCTCATCTCGTCCATCGACGCTACAGGATAGCATTGCTGGAACAGATAGCCGCTCGCTCCCTTGAACTGGAAGTCGGGCAGGTCGGTCATTACCTTGCGCAGCATCGCCCTGGCTGCCTCGTTATACTCGCCGTTCTCATCCCTGTTGCTCTTGATATACTCATGCAGAGTCAGCGTTCCGAGGTCTTCCTGCAGGTAGCACAGGTGATCATCGCTGATGCCATAGACGGCAGGAACAGGGAGATGTTTCTCTGCAAAGAGTTTCGAGAGGTTATAGAATGCGAAATTCTCACCTGCCGAATGGCTGGTCACTCCATACATGGTGCTACCGTCATCGGCTGTGATGACAAAATACTTTCGGCTGCTTCCGCCTCCACCCATCAGATGTTCGATACTGACAGGCGTTTTACCCGTTGCCTGACGGTATAGCTGTTCTAATCTTTCCTCTTCCATATAGACATCACCTTAGATTTTATTGCAATTACATTTAATATCGACACAACGACCAGCAAGCATACACCAGCCAGCAATGTGGTCATGATGCCCGGAGTCTCGAAATCGGGGAAGAACGACTCGAACATCTCGAGATAGACATTGCGCACGGCCAGCATCGCTACGATAGCGATTGCCAGCACGAGGACGTTCAGCCCGATGGTGAGCAACTGATAGGGCATCGAAACACGCGCAGGACTGTAGCCTATCAGCAGCAGGTTTTCGAGTTTTGTGCTGTTCTTCTCAACCAACAGATACACACTCAGCATCAGGATGTAGAACGACAAGATGCTGATGACCAGTCCGACACCCATCACGATACCTACGATGATACGCAGGAGGAAGGTCTGTTTGCTGGCATCGAGCTTGTCCTGATCGGTCTCGTAGTCGTTATCCTGCAAATAGCTGGTGATACGTTCGTCGGTCGGGTTGTTCACTTCGACAATCAACCGTGTAGGCGACTTTGTCTTCGTGCCTGCATAATACTCATTTGCCCAATCCATAAAGTTCTGAGGTACCAAGATGGTGTTCAAACGGCTACTGAAGCCCACGATACGGCCTTCGTATTCATCGCGTACTCCCCCACCCGACAGTTCAATCTTCAGGCGTATCGCACCAAGAATACCTTCTGACAACTTGGGCATGTTGCGACTCTGCGCATAGCCGAAGTTATACAGATCGAGATAGTTACGCGGCAGGATGATGGGCACCTCACGGCTCCCCTGTTGATAATTCCACTCATCGCTCTTCACATCGACAAACTCATCGGGAACAGACTCAAAGAACATCTCCGTGGAGAAACTGGTCTTCTCATCGAGACGGAAGGATGCCTTCACATCATACGCCGAAGAGGTAAACAAACCCACACGCTCCACAAACTCCTGTTGGTCCAAGTCCTGGACTTCGGGCAGAGTAAATGCGCTCGACTTGCCTGTGATAGTCGTCATCGAACTGATGCGCTTGTTCACGATGAGGTAGTCGGCCTTCATAAAGCTGTCTTCCGACTGATAAATGGCTTGTGTGTCGGTATAGAACTGCAGACCCAGCAGGATGATGGTCATTCCGACCAGATTAGCAAAGAAGAATCCTGCAAACTGCGGTATGCTGATATGCTGTCTTAATAGTTTCCAAACCAGATTCATAACTTCAACACCTTATCATAATTCAACTCAATATGCTTTCCGATACTCGTAACGATGACGCCAGCCCCTTGTCGTTTGGCCTCGGTAGTGAGCAACTCGCCCACAATCTGACTGTTGGCATCATCAAGGTGGCTGATGGGTTCATCGACAAAGATAAAGTCGAACGGCTGGCACAAGGCACGAATCAGCGCTACACGCTGCTGCTGACCGAATGACATCCGACCGATTTTCGCATGCATACGGTCGGCGATACCCAACTGTTCGAACCACGACTCTATCTGCTGCTTCGACTGCTGTCCCGTCAGTTTGTTCTTTATGTCCACATTCTCCATCGCAGTCAGCTCAGGAAACAAGCGTAGTTCTTGCCACAGAAGCGAGAGTGATTTCTTACGGATATTCACCCAATGGCGGGTCTTGAATTGCGCGATATCCGCTCCGTCAAACAAAATCCGTCCCTCATAGTCCTTGCGGTAACCAAAGATATAGCTGCAGAGCGACGATTTACCTGTACCCGAGTTGGCCTCCACCAAGTATAGCCGTTCCTTCTCGAACGTCACACGGTGGTTCCACACCTCACTCTGTAAGTCTTTTACCTGCACAAATACTTTTGGCAGCGTATTCTCCAAAACAATTTCTTTCATCGTCAACACTATTCTTCATCGACATTAATGCCGCCCGACAGTAATTTCAGAATGTTTCCAGGGAAGGAGGGCATGTTTATTGCAAGCGACAGCTCACCTGTATTTGCACACTTCACAACAACGCTGTTGGCCATCTGATTTGTCATCGAAAGGTCAATGAAGGCAAACAGTAACGCACCTTTTGCCTCTCCCTCAAAGCGGTTCTGACCCTGAGATGTAAATGGCTGATAGGCATCGTTGCCAAAGTACAACTGCTTGCCATCTACTGCCCAATTCAAATCAAAGCCGTCACCCTGAATCTGATACTGTCCTTCGCCTTTAATTGTCAGGTTAAAGCCATATTCTTTGGCAGACTTCATCCAAGAATCCACATCCTTCATGAAATCGGTGCTACCAAGTTGGGCAATCATTCCGTAGTTCTGTTCAAGATCGGCAGAATACAACATCACGTCGCCATCGATAGAGCGCAACATCTGCTCGGCATCAATACCAAATTCTGCCGCACGTAGCGCATCTTGCACCTTTGGAATGCGTTTCAGCATGTCGAGTAACTGAGTACCTTTCACGCCAGCCATCACCCACATCTTACTGTATTTGGGTACCTTATCAATATACTCACCCTTGATGGGTTGCAGCATACCCCAGTCGGCATCAATCTGCGCCTGGACCTTTTCATTAGAACTGAAATATTTCAGTTCGACATCAAGACCTCCGTTGCGTATATCCAGACTCGCTACTGCCTCACAATCGGATGGCTTCACACCTTTGGGTAATAATCCGTCGAGTGCATCGCCAAACAGTTTCCGATGTGTTCCCAAGTTGGCATACACCTGCACATCCTCAGCCTTCAGTTCCTGCATCTTTGCAAATTGAAGGGTCGATGCAAAAGAGTCGTCTGCCTTCTGGTTCATGAGCGCCAGCATCATCTTGTCGTCCACCTTTATGCTGTTGCCCAGACTCAGCATCAACAGCAACACCTTATCATTATACACCATACGGATGTCGTTGTCCAAAAGCGAACTCCATTGACAGCCGTTCGACTCTTTCATCTTGCCACAGAGTCCCTGCTTGTTCAGGTACTTTACGAACTCCGTAAGCAACGATTCGTCGTCCACCTTCATCGACACACCATACAGTTCATCGCTCACCACGAACGCATAGACCGGATCTGCAAAGTCGATACCCATCAGCGACGGGTCGTCAACCAATTGCTTCAGCTTGTTGTCGGCATCGCTGCCCATCGAATTAGCAGCCTTGCTAAGTACTAACTTCAACAGCGGAGAACGAGAGATTTCGCTATCTACCAACACCTTGTCGAGTCGGGTTCTCAACACAGCACTTGCCTGTTTAGGTACTACAATCTCATAGTCCTCTACCCCATCGTTTTTACACGATGCCAACACGGCAAAAACAACGGCACAAATGCCAATCCAATTGAAACTAAAAGTCCTCATATTCCTATTGTCCTTTTTCTAACTTATTTCGAAATGCAAAGTTAGCTAATAATTTCGACACCACTCGCACTTCTTTGCTTTTTTTAAGAAAAAATGGAGATTGAAAAGTGAAAAAATGTAAATAGTCAAGGGCTGAATGATATTTTTTTCGTACCTTTGCAGTCGTTTTGCGCATTACACGCGCACACACATAAGAAATATGATAGATTTTGACGACATAAACTTTTTGGAAGATGCGCCTCGTAACGCATCGATTTCGATTATTTCGGACATCGACGCTTCGAAGGCAAACATATACGAGAACGAGATCAGCGAAGACAAGGAAGTGCCTATTCTGCCGCTGCGAAACACGATGCTGTTCCCTGGCACCCTGCTCCCTATCACCATCGGACGACGTTCGTCGCTCCGTATGATTAACGAGGTGAACAAAAGCGGTGCCATCGTGGGTGTGTTCAGCCAGAAGGACGACTCGGTGGAGAGTCCCGAGACGAACGACCTGTACGAATACGGTGTGGTGGCAAAGGTGGTGAAGGTGCTGGAACTGCCCGACGGCAATCGTACTGCGCTGATGCAAGGATTCAACCGTATAGGACTGAAGGAAGCCCACGATAACGGAGAGTATCTTGTAGGGCATATCTACAATGCCCCTGAAACCATTCCATCGAATCGCGACCGTGAGTTCAACGCAGTAGTAGAAGCATGTAAGGATGTCGCTGAAAAGCTGTTCAGAAGCAGCGAATTCAGGAATTTCGACATGTCATTCAACCTTAGGAACCTGTCGAACAAGACATTCCTCATCAACTTCATCTGTGCCAACCTGCCTATCAGCTGTCAGGAGAAATTCGAGATGCTGCGCGAGAGCAACATGACCCAGCGTGCCTTCCAGCTGCTCGCCCTGCTGAACCGCGAATATCAGTTCGTGTCGCTCAAGGCAAGCATCCAAATGCGAACACAGGAAGACCTGAACCGCCAACAACGCGAATACTTCCTGCATCAGGAGATGAAAAACATACAGGAGGAACTGGGCGAAGATGCCGACTCGGACATCGATAACCTGCAACAGCGAGCCAAGCGCAAGAAATGGAACGAGAAGACCCGTGAGTTCTTCAACCGCGAAATCGGCCGTTTGCGCCGCATGAACCCGCAGTCGCCTGAATACCAAACACAATACGACTACCTCGACACGTTCGTAGGCCTGCCCTGGAACGAAGGCACGAAGGACAACCTGAACCTGAAGAATGCCGAACGGGTGCTGAACCAAGACCATTTCGGTATGGAAAAGGTGAAGGAACGCATCCTTGAACACTTAGCGGTGCTGAAGACGCGTGGCGACTTCAAGAGTCCGATTATCTGCCTCTACGGCCCTCCAGGTGTAGGTAAGACCTCATTGGGAAAGAGCATCGCAAGAGCTATGAAGCGTGCATACGTCCGCATGTCGTTAGGCGGTCTGCACGAGGAAGCCGAGATTCGCGGCCACCGCCGTACCTACGTAGGTGCAATGCCTGGACGAATCATGAAGGGCATTCAGCAGGCAAAGAGCTGCAACCCTGTGTTCATCCTCGACGAAATCGACAAACTGGGTCAGGACACCTTCCACGGCGACCCCTCATCGGCCCTGCTCGAAGTGCTCGACCCCGAACAGAACAGCGCCTTCCACGACAACTATCTGGACTGCGACTTCGACCTCTCGAAGGTGATGTTCATTGCCACAGCCAACAACATTGGCAGCATCCCTGCCCCACTGCTCGACCGTATGGAGCTCATCGAAGTGAGCGGATACCTCACCGAGGAGAAGATAGAGATTGCCAAGCGCCATCTGGTGCCTCAGCAACTCGAAAAGTTGGGCATGGAAAAGTCGGGCATCAAGGTTTCGACCGATGCCATCGAGCGCATCATCGAGAACTATACAAGGGAATCGGGTGTGCGTGAGCTGGATAAGAAACTGAACAAACTGCTCAGAAAACTCACCCTGCAATATGCCCGTGAAGGCGAACTGGAGAAGAAAAACATCGGCGCAAAGGACATCGAAGACCTGTTGGGTCCTGTGGAATTCACACGCGACAAATATCAGGGCAACGACTACGCAGGTGTCGTCACAGGTTTGGCATGGACATCGGTAGGCGGTGAAATCCTGTTCATCGAAACCAGCCTCAGCAAGGGCAAAGGTCAGAAACTGACACTGACAGGTAACCTGGGCGACGTAATGAAAGAATCGGCCGTACTGGCCCTCGAATATATCAAGGCACATGCCGACCGCCTGAGCATCGACCCACGCGTGTTTGACTGCTGGAACATCCATATTCACGTACCAGAAGGAGCTGTACCAAAGGATGGCCCTTCGGCTGGCATCACCATCGCAACCTCGCTTGCATCGGCACTCACCCAGCGCAAGGTACGCAAAAACGTAGCCATGACCGGCGAAATCACCCTCCGCGGCAAGGTACTGCCTGTGGGCGGCATCAAGGAAAAGATTCTGGCTGCCAAACGTGCCGGTATCACCGACATCATGCTCTGTCACGAAAACGAGAAGGACATCAAGCAGATTCCTGAAAAGTACGTGAAGGGTGTGACATTCCATTATGTGGAAAACGTGGAGGATGTATGGCAGTTCGCACTATTGGATGAGAAAGTGGCAAAGCCCATCGAGTTAACCATAGAGGAAGAGAAGAAGGAATAAGATGCCACTGACTTTCAAACTTGAACATACTGATGCGAAGAGCAACGCAAGAGCCGGATTGATTACAACCGATCACGGCCAGATTCAAACTCCTATCTTCATGCCTGTAGGCACGGTGGGGAGTGTGAAGGCTGTACACCTGCGCGAACTCAAGGACGACATCAAGGCACAAATCATACTGGGCAACACCTACCATCTGTATCTGCGTCCCGGATTGGGGGTTATCGAAGCAGCAGGCGGACTACATAAGTTCAACGGCTTCGACCGTCCGATGCTGACCGACAGCGGAGGATTCCAGGTATTCTCGTTGGCAGGCATTCGCAAACTGACGGAGGAAGGAGTGGAGTTCCGCAGCCATATTGACGGTTCGAAACATTTCTTCTCACCCGAGCGTGTGATGGATATCGAGCGCAGCATCGGAGCCGATATCATGATGGCTTTGGATGAATGTCCTGACGGCAAATCCGACTATGCATACGCCAAGAAGTCGCTGGAACTGACGGAAAACTGGTTAGACCGTTGCATCCAACGCTTCAATGAGACAGAACCGAAATACGGTTACCATCAGGCTCTCTTCCCTATCGTTCAAGGCTGTACCTATACCGACCTGCGCCAACGTGCCGCAGAGAACGTAGCCAGCAAGAACGCAGAAGGAAACGCCATCGGGGGACTGGCTGTGGGTGAACCTACAGACGTGATGTATGAGATGATTGAAGTGGTGAATGCCATCCTTCCGACCGACCGCCCTCGCTACCTGATGGGCGTAGGAACACCACAGAACCTGCTCGAAGCCATAGAGCGCGGCGTGGATATGTTCGACTGCGTGATGCCAACCCGCAACGGACGCAATGCAATGCTCTTCACCCAGCACGGCACCATGAACATGAGGAACAAGAAATGGGAAATGGACTTCACACCCATCGACCCCGAAGGCACCTCATACGTAGACCAAACCTATACGAAAGCTTATCTGCATCATCTGTTCAAAGCACAGGAACTGCTCGCTATGCAGATTGCCTCAATCCACAATCTGGCTTTCTACCTGCGACTCGTGGGCGAAGCACGCCAGCATATCATCGCAGGCGATTTCTGTGTGTGGAAAAGCAAGATGGTAGAAGAACTGGGACGACGCATATAAGCACACGAAGGCAATGAGAAGACCGAAGATACATATCAAGCGCCCAACGAAAATCAAGCGCCCGGAGAAGGTCAACCAGTTTATGAACTGGCTGAACGACCACTCTCCCCTGTCGAGACTCGACCGATATATCATCGGCAAGTTTCTCGGCACCTATTTCTTCTCTATTGCACTCATCATCAGCATCGCCGTGGTGTTCGACATCAACGAGCACATCGACAAATACCTGTCGAAGAACGCACCGGCAGCAGATATCATCATGTTCTATGTGAACTTCATCCCCTACTACGCCAACCTGTTCAGTCAGTTGTTTGTCTTCATCAGCGTCATCTTCTTCACCACCAAACTGGCCGAGAACTCGGAAATCATCGCCATGATGTCAACGGGTGTCAGTTTCAAACGACTGATGCGTCCCTACATGATTTCAGCTGCGGTCATTTGTGTACTGACTTTCGTTATGGGTGCTTATATTATTCCGCGAGGAAATGTGGAACGTGTGAAATTCGAGAACACCTACAGACGCCGTTATGCTGTGACTTTTACTAGCAACGTACAACTTGAAGTCGACACAGGCGTCATAGCCTACCTCTCACGCTATGAAGACAATGTGAAGACCGGCTATGACTTCAGGCTCGACAAATTCGTCAACAAGAAAATGATCAGCAGCCTGCAAGCTGCGATGATACAATACGATACCCTTTCAGAGGAACCTAACCACTGGATTATCAAGAACTATACAGAGCGCGACCTGAAAGGTATGCGAGAAGTCATCACTAGCGGTGGACGTATCGATTCAATCATCAACATGCAGCCTCAAGACCTCTTGATACAAAAGGGACAGCAGCAGACGCTTACGAATCCCCAGTTGGCACAATATATCGAACGTCAGAAGCAGCGAGGATTTGCCAACATACAGGCATTCGAGGTTGAATACTATCAACGGGGTGCCTCGTCTTTCGCCGCTTTCATCCTTACTGCCATCGGACTGTCGCTCTCTGCTAAGAAACGCAAAAACGGAATGGGTATCTCACTCGGTATCGGATTGCTTCTAAGCTTTGCATACATTATGTTCCAGACCATCTCGGCCACATTTGCTATTCAAGCAAACTTCCCGCCAATGTTGGCTGTATGGATCCCAAATATTGTGTTTATGTTTATTGCTGTCTATTGTTACAAATTTGCGCCAAAATGACGACACTTACAATCGACATAGGAAACACCAGCATTAAGTATGCGGTATTCGAAGGACAGACGATGGTTCATTACAGACGAATCATCGGACATGATATTGCACCTATTGCTGAAAACATCGCGGCATACCAACCTGCTCATGCTATCGTATGTGCTACAGGTGCGTTAGATGACACACAGCGCAAATCTTTAGAAAGGCTGACCCCCGACACATGGTTTTTATCACATACAACCCCTACCCCTATCTGCAATCAATACAAGTCCCCACAAACCCTTGGAATGGATCGTCTTGCAGCCGCAGTCGGTGCTTATATGGATACAAAAGGTGAAGTGCTGATTATAGATATGGGAACTGCCATTACCTATGATTTTGTTGACTCTGACGGCAACTATGTAGGAGGAAATATCGCACCAGGAGTACAGCTGCGACTTCGCGCTTTGCACGACTACACAGCCCGCCTCCCTTTAGTCGAGGCAGAAGGCAATCATCCCCCTTTGGGAGAAGATACAGAGACTGCCATACGTTGTGGTGTGATTGATGGAATAAAATACGAAATTGAGGGGTATTTGCATCATTTTTTCTTAAAATATCCTAATCTTTCTGTTTTTTTTACAGGTGGAGACGAATTATATTTTGCTAATGAAAGAAAAAAGCGTATTTTTGCAGACAAAATGTTAGTACTCAAGGGACTAAATGAAATATTAAGCTATAATTTGAGATGAATCGACATAAAATAATATACTTGATGATTACGCTGTTCGCATCGTTGACAGCAACAGCACAGAATGGTGTAAACTCCCCTTATAGCCGTTACGGATTTGGTATGCTATCAGATAGAGCTATGGGATTCAATAAAGGCATGAGCGGAGTGGCACAAGGATTTAGAGATGGGCAGATAGTCAATGTGGCCAACCCTGCATCTTACTCTGCTGTTGACAGCCTGACGGCTTTAATCGACTTGGGACTTACCCTACAAAATGGCAACTTCAAGATTGGCAATGTGCAACATAACGCACGCAACACCAGTCTGGATTACGCTGCCTTCCATTTCCGTGCAACAAAGAATGTGGGTGTGGCGGTTGGTATCCTTCCTTACACCAACATCAACTATAATATGAACTCAGCTAGCGAGCAAGTGGCAGGTAATGAGAATATTACATCCTCGTACTCGTTCAAGGGTGAAGGAGGTCTGCATCAAGCATTTATCGGAGCTGGATGGAGAATCACCCCTCCCCTCTCTGTGGGCATCAATGGCAGTTTCCTTTTTGGAGACTATTTGCATATTAACACAATGTCATTCAATGACCAGAGTGCCTACTCGCTGATTCGCGGTTACTCTGCCAATATCTCGACGTGGATGCTCGATGCTGGATTTCAGTATACTCAACCACTTAAGACGGGTGACCGTCTCGTGCTAGGTTTCACCTATGGTTTGGGACACAACATCAACAATCGTGCCATCCGCTACACTGAGACCTACAATACATCTACAGCAGTCTCTGAAGGCTATTCAGCAGACACCTTGAAGAATGCCTTTCAACTGCCGCATACGTTTAGTGTCGGTGTAACTTACTACAAAGGTACTCAATGGCAGGTTGGTGCAGACTTCGAACTACAGAAATGGAGCGATTGCAAATTCCCTGCCCAGGACGGCGTTGGGCAATATACGGCTACGAAAGGACAGCTGAACGACAAAATGCGCATCGCAGTAGGCTGTTCATATGTTCCTAATTCGAAAGGTTCGAGGCTCACAAACAGAATTGCTTATAAGTTTGGTGGATTCTACAGCAAATCGTACGTTAATGCAGACCAATCGTTGCTGAAAACCGATAAGCCTTATGAGTATGGTCTATCTGCAGGAGTCAGCATTCCTATCAGCAACCGTAACGTGTGGTACAACATTCCAAAGCTAAACTTCAGTGTGCAGTGGGTACATAGCAACATCCCTTACGTATCAGCGATGAGTGCAACCCCAACTATTAGCAAACTCACAGAAAACTACCTACGATTCAGCATCGGCATGACCTTTAGCGAACGTTGGTTCTTCAAACACAGAATGGAATAAGGAAAAACCCTATTAAACATATTGCAAATTAACAAATCAAACAAATAAACTAAGTTATTAGGTTATGAAGAAAAAAGTATTATCTGCCTTAGTAATGGCAACAGTAGCTATCGGTGCTTATGCACAAGGCTACGCAGGAACAACATTCAACGATCGTATCGGACATGGTCAGGACAGTCTTGATGTTATCAACAACTTCAGTCTGTATCGTGAAGAATTCAAGAACCAGAACTACAAGGATGCATACGACGCATGGAAAGTAGTAATGGAAAAAGCTCCATTGGCACAAATCCGTATCTATCAGGATGGTGATATCATCTGCCAGCAGTTGCTGCAGAAAGAAACCGATGCAGCAAAGAAACAGGAAATCTTCAACACCTTGATGAATATGCACGACACGCGTATCAAGTTGCTCGACGACCTCAACTCTTTCGCTACCAAGGTCACCACAACGACAAAGGGTAACATCCTTTGCCGTAAAGCATACGACTATTACTATTTCAATCCAAAGTTCAACAACGAAGAAGCTTACAAGCTCTTTAAGGCTGGTATCGACGACCTTGGTGACAACGTAGAGGCTTATATCCTCTATGGTTTCATCCAGTGCTCTTACAACCGCTTCCAGCATGCAAAGGATGACCAAACTCGTGAAGACTTCATCAACGACTACATGAACTGTAACGATATTTGCGAACGTCTGCTCGACGAAGCAAAGCAATATCCTGCTGAGGTTATCCCAGCCAACCCTGAATCAGAAGATTCTACAGAGTGGGAAGAACGAGTTGTATTAGCTCCAGAAGCAGAGGCAATTATTAAAAACTACCAGCCTACCCAGGATCTCTGCAACGAATTATTCGTAAAGTCTGGCGCTGCTGATTGTGATGCTCTGACCAAGATTTATGAAGGTAAAGTCGAAGGAGCAAAGCAAGATCTTGCCCAACTCAACACCATTCTGAAGATTCTCCAGAACTTCGAATGTGACAAGTCTGATCTCTATTACAAGGCTGCTGATTATGCATATGAATTAAACAAGACTCCAAATGCAGCACTCGGTAAGGCTGCAAAACTGTTAAAAGCAGGTGATACCGATGGTGCTATGAAGTATCTGCAAGAAGCAATTGAACTCGAAACCGATAACTCAAAAAAGGGCAAGACAGCTTTCTCAATTGCACAGATTCTCTATAGCAAGGGTAACATCAGCGGATGCCGTCAATATTGTAACACAGCCCTCCGTTACACCCCATCAATGGGTCGTGCATACCTGCTGATTGCCAACTGTATCGTTCGTAGCGCACCAGGTGCAAGCCAAAATACCGATGCAATGTTGACTCGTAGTTATTACTACTGCCTCGCTACAGATAAGTGTCTGAAGGCCATGTCGGTTGACCCATCATGTGCCAGCCGCGCAAACAGCCAGATTGCTAGCTACCGCAACGGTTATTACCCAAAGAGCGAAGCTTTCTTCAAGGGTCTCAAGGCAGGACAGTCTGTATCTATTATGGGCGAAACAACCACATTACGCCTACGCTAATCGCCAATACTTGAGAAGCGTGAAGCTATCGGCTAAAATATTCATAATCAGTCTCATGGGATGCCTGCATCTCATGGGACTGTTTAGTTGTCAGGACAATGACGAAGAAGGTACTGTCAAAATCTACAATCGAGAAACACAACCCATTCTAAAGAGTGTGGGGGTCAGCACCCTCATTTCCGATAGTGGTGTCATCCGATATAAGATTATCAGCGAGGACTGGTTTATCTATGACCGCACCCAACCACAGTATTATTCGTTTGAAAAAGGGCTATTTCTTGAGAAGTTCGACGAACAGTATCATGTCGATGCCTTTATTAACTGCGATACCGCCTATTATTATAACGAAACCCGTGTTTGGGAACTCAGGGGACGTGTATGCGTTAAGAACCTGAAAGGTGAAACATTTAAGACATCTCTGCTGTTCTGGGACATGAACCAACATCAAATATACTCGCCCGCATATATGGTGGTTGATGGTATTGAGCAAGACTTGGAAGGCTATGATTTCCGCTCAAACGAATCAATGACCGACTATCTCATCCACTCTTCTTCGGGCGCATTCCCAATGGGCGAAGACCGCGAAGTTCCTCGGCCAAATGACCAAGAACTCATCATGTTCAGTTCTGACACTACACAGACCAACACCGCCACGTAAACACCCCAAAACGACACACTCAATACCATTTTTACACCTTATTATTAAAAAATAAGGGTAATAAGTGTCGTGTTTGAAGAAAAATTCTTACCTTTGTACGCTTTTAGCGAAATAAAAAGAAAATGAATAAATAACAACTATAATTATGGCAACTTTAGGAAAGATTAGAAAACACGGAGTATTGCTTGTATCCGCTATTGCGATTGCATTATTCCTCTTCGTAGCAGGAGACCTCGTCAAAGGAGGTGAAAGCCTGTTCCAGAAAAATCAAATGAAGGTAGCAACAATTGACGGCGAAGACGTTTCAATTCAAGACTATCAGAAATTATTTGATGAACTCCAAGGCTATTATGAAATTGTAAACGGTTCGTCTGTATCTGGAGAAGACGACCTCAACAGAGTGAAAGATGAAGCATGGCAGACTTATGTTCAAAACACACTTATTCAGAAAGAGTGCAACGAACTGGGTTTGACTGTCACCGACAACGAAGTATCAGAAATCATTAAGAACGGACAAAGTCAGTTGTTGCAGGTTCCAATCTTCATGAACCAGCAGACTGGTCGTTACGACTACAGTCTTGTTCAACAGTTCCTCACTGAATATAAGCAGTTGAAGGAATCTGGCGCACAGGTACCAGACGCATATGAGAAGGCATATAAGTACTATATGTTTGCTCAGAAGCAGATTCGTAACCAATCCCTCATTCAGAAATATCAGGTGCTCCTTTCAAAGGCTTTGATTTCCAACCCTATCGAGGCTAAGCAGAATTTCAATGCTCGTACAAACGAGACAGATGTCATTCTCGCTTCTATGCCACTGTCAATGGTTAGTGACGACAAGGTTACCGTAACTGACGAAGAAATCAAGGCTAAGTATAACGAGGAGAAAGAACAGAATCTTCAGATTCTTGAGACTCGCGACATCAAGTATATCGATGTAGCAATCTCTGCAAGCGAAGCAGACAAGAAGGCCGCTGAAGAAGAGATGGATGATGCTTATGCTCAGTTACAAGCAGCTGAAAGCAACACTGCAGCAGGCAACATCTGCCGTCAACTCACAAGCGCAGTACTTTATACCGACATTCTCAAGAAGAAAGAGGCATTTCCTCAAATGATCTCAAACCTGCTTGACAGCACTGCGGTAGGCACTGTTACAGCACCTAAATATGATGCAATGACCAACACTTACTACACTTGTAAGGTGCTCGACAAGCAGACGCAGGCCGATAGCGTACTCTACCGTCAGTTAGTTGTTGCTGGTGCGGACGAAGCTGCAACAAAGACCTCTTCCGACAGCATCGTCAATGCAATCAAGGGTGGTGCGAAGTTTGCTGATATTGCAAAGAAGTACAACCAGACTTCAGACAGCACATGGGTTGCAACAGCTCAGTATCAGAATAGCAACCTCGATGCCGACAATGCGTTGTTCATCAAGAGCCTCTATACCATGCAACCTAACGAGACTAAAGCTATCAAACTCTCTAATGGTTACAACATCGTACTCCAAGTACTTGAGAAGCGTAATCCTATTGAAAAATATAATGTGGCAGCAGTCGTTAAGACGCTCAATTTCTCTGATGCTACTTACAACGCAGCATTCAATAAATTTAGCTCATTCCTCGCTGCCAACAATACAGCTGAAAAGATTGAAGCAAACGCAGAAAAAGAAGGTTACAGCCTTCTGCCTTACCCTGATTGCATCAGCAATCAGCACAACATCGCAGGCATTCATGGCACTCGTGATGCTCTCAAGTGGGTCTTCGATGAGGCAAGTGAGAAGCAGGTAAGCCAACTCTACGAATGTGGTGAGAACAACCATCTCTGTGTTGTTATCCTCGACAAGATTAACAAGAAGGGCTATCGTCCACTCGATAAGGTGACAACGAACATTAAGGGTGACCTCATGAATGAAAAGAAAGTGGCACAATTGGCAGAAAAGCTCAATGGTGTGAAATCAATTGCTGATGCTCAAGCTAAGGGTGCTACAATTGATACCATTAACCACATCTCATTTGCTTCACCTGCATTCATCAGTGCTACAGCTTCATCAGAACCACTTATTAGTGCAGCTGCAGCTAAGGCACAGAAAGATGCATTTGTAGGTCCTATTAAGGGTAAAGGTGGTGCATACGTTATGAAAGTGACAGGCAAGACAAAGACCGAGGAGAAGTTCGATGCCAAACAAGAAGAAGCACAGGTATCCCAGATGAATCTCCGCATGGCTATGCAGTCACTCATCAATTCGCTCTACTTGAAGGCTAATGTAACAGATAACCGTTACAAATTCTTCTAATCGCGCGCATTATATATAATAAGGTGTGTCCAACTACAGGATGCACCTTATTTCATTTTCAACAGTCAACTATTATCTATCAACTAAAACTAACAACGAACAACAAACAGCTCTACAATGACAATCAACATCAGCAAATTGAATATGACTCACAAGGTCAAAAGGTCTTCTACTTTTAGAGATCTTATCATGACCTTCATAGCAACTACGATATCCATTGTCTTCACGTTTGGAACGGCTCAGTATTTAGATTACCGCGAGAAGCGCGCATCGGGTCGGCAGACTGCCATCAACGTGATACTCGATATAGAAAACAATATCCAAGAGTTAGACAATATGGCTGAAATTGAAGAGCAAAATTTTAACCTCGCCCAATATGTGTTGGGACATATGGATGATTTAGAATTCATCCCATCCGACACGCTAATCGATGTATATCAGTATTTGGAATACTTTAGCGAACTAAAATTCGATGACTCACGAGAAAAGTTATTCCATAGTAGTCAAGAATCTTGGAAACATATCAACAATCCGATGTTTATTGAACTCGTACAGACATTCTACTACCAACGACATCAGTTCCAGGATTACTACAATACTGACTACGCTTTCCAAGAACCTATATCTATTGAGGAACAATACCAGATTACACTTCAAAACAACCACAGGGTCGCAGAAAAACTACCCGAATTACTCTCTCAACTACTGAAAGAACCACGCATAGAGTATTATATTACTTTTTCTGCCACTCGTCAAAATTATTACCGTGAAACAGCCAACGAGTGGCGTGTCATCAGCGACCAATGTAAATTCTATATGGGTATCACCGACGAAGAGTTGGACGAGTATGTAGAGCAGAGTGAACACTCAGGACGCCTCGTCAAACAGAAAGACCTCATCGGAACGTGGACAGCAGATATGAACGATGAAGTTGAGGAAATAACATTCTTCAACGACGGAAAATTCATACACACCTACACCCGCAAGACACGCACCTATGCTTTTAGCGGTGCTGGCATCATAAATGGTCATATGGAAGGTACATGGACCATTAAAGGCGACACTCTCGTACGCATCTATCTGCGTAACAAAAACTATTATAGCTTAGATTTCAGTAACATATCCTACAACGAAGACCAAAAAGAGAATGTTGAGGAATACATTAAACTGAACGAAGAGAATATACAAAAGAGAAATGAATTGGTGAAAGCCGATACAACCACGTTAATACGTAAGAATACAGCCTACATCAATGCTTCAGGACAGATGGTAGAACTTATCCGCAGCGAAATTGATGAGGACGGGAACGAACAAAAGCTTAAATCCTACATGCTCAGGATAAATGAAAAGAAATAAAAAACAAATATTCCAACTGATTATATATCCAAATCCATTAACATAATCAAACGATATCACGAAATGAAACTAAGAAAACTATCAATTGCTATGCTGTTTATAGCAACATGTCACATGAACGCACAAGTTGTCATCAACATAGATGCAACTCAAAAAGGTCCAAAAGTCAGCCCTACTCATTATGGTATCTTCTATGAAGATATAAACCATGCGGCTGATGGAGGATTGTATGCAGAACTCATTCGTAACCGTTCTTTCGAAGACGATAACATGACAGGAGGTCGCAATATGCGCCGGCGTGGAGGTACTACAGAAACGACACGTGTCAGTAATTGGTTTGCGGTAGGTGATGCATCCATCAAACTTGTTCAAGATAACCTTCTAAATGAAGTGCAACACAATGCATTAAGCGTAATGCTTAGCAAAGCAGGCGATGGGGTACGCAATGAAGGTTTCTGGGGAATGAATGCCGTAAGAAACACGAAGTATCAGTTATCATTCTGGGCTAGGAGTCAAAACGGATACAACGGAACCATTACTGCACAGTTGCAATCAACTAACGGGCAATCACTCGGAAACATCAAAATAAAGGCAGACTTCGGCAAAGAATGGAAAAAATACACAGCTACTATCACGGCTACGGGAAATGATCCACGTGCAGAATTCACACTCACAGCAGACAAAGCAGGAGAGTTCCAACTTGACGTAGTAAGCCTATTCCCTCCTACTTTCAAGAACCGTCCTAACGGAATGCGTCCCGATTTGGCTCAGATGCTTGCAGATATGCACCCTCGTTTCATGCGTTTCCCTGGTGGATGTTTTGTTGAAGGGCAGCAGAGTCCTGACAATGCGTTCCGTTGGAAACGTACTATAGGCCCTATTGAACAACGCGAAGGCCATGCTAATGTTAACTGGGGATATCGCACAAGTGACGGTATCGGATTCCATGAATTCTTGCAGCTGTCAGAAGATCTTGGAGCCAAACCGTTGTTTGTTGTAAACGTAGGTATCTGGCATGGAGGTTGTACTCCGTACGACCAGATTGGCGAGTGGATAGAAGAATGCATGGACGCTCTTGAATACGCAAATGGTGACATAACAACCAAATATGGAAAGATGCGTGCAGAGAATGGGCATCCAGCACCTTTTAACCTCGAATATATTGAGATTGGTAATGAGAACTACAACTTCAACATGAACAACAACAGCGACCAAAGCGATCATTACCCCGAACGATATATCCAGTTCTACAATGCCATCAAGGCAAAATACCCAAACGTACATTGTATCGGAAATGTAGAGTCATGGAGTACCGACAATCCTTCATGGCGAAACGATTATCCTGTGGAGATGGTCGATGAGCATTATTATCGCAATCCAAAATGGTTTGCCGACCGCTTCAACAAATATGACAGTTATGACCGCTCAAAATATAAAATCTATGTAGGAGAATATGCTGTCACCAGCCAGTTTGGCGATATAGGCAACCTTAATGCAGCACTTGGAGAAGCAGTATATATGATGGGTATGGAAAACAACTCCGATGTAGTTGTCATGAACTCATACGCTCCAATATTCGTAAACGAGAACGATGCCCGCTGGCGTCCTGACATGATCCGTTTCAACTCACATAAAGTGATGGGAACACCTTCATACTATGTACAGCAACTGTTCCCCAACAACATCGGCACACAAGTCCTGAAAACCGACTGGACATACAAACTCACATTGCCACAGGCAAATAAAGAAGAGGAAAACAAACCTGTTCAGGTGGGACTTGCAACATGGAATACTAGCGTACAGTATCGTAATGCCCAACTCATTGTCGATGGTTCAACTGTCAACATCAGCGACTTTGCAAAATGGGCACGTCAAAGCGGTACATGGAATACAAGCAACAGTGAACTCTCACAGACATCAAACGAAACACCAGCAATGATTCTTTGTCCCAATAGGTTAGATGCAAAGAAATATACCTATAAGGTACAAGCAAAAAAGCAAAGCGGTGCTGAGGGTTTCATGGTTCTGTTCGGTTATAAGGATGCACAAAACTTCCAATGGTATAATGTCGGAGGATGGTCAAATGTACAAAGCAATGTCGAACAAACCATCGGAGGTGGAAAGATTCAAATAGCACGCGACAAACGTTTCTCTGTAGAAAACGACAAATGGTATGACCTGCAGGTCGATGTAGATGGAGAGAACATAAAATGCTATATTGATGGAAAACTCGATTTCACTTGCAAACTCCAAAAGAGTGGCGCTATGGAAGGAGTGTACGCATCTACAACAATTGACACCGATACGAAAACCATGTATGTTAAAGTTGTCAATGTAGGTGAAGGGTTTGCCGACGGAACATTGAATCTCAAAAACTGCTCCATTGACACCAAAAAAGCAGATGCTGTAACCATCATTCGTCTTGCTTCTGCAAATGGAAACGATGAAAACACACTCGACAATCCTAAGAACATTTATCCAGAGACAACTACTGTTAAGGCTACTGGGGCTAATATAGTAAACTTTAAGGTACCTGCATATTCAGTAAACATTCTTAAAATAAAGATTTCATGAAACATCTCGCTCTTTTTAGTTTTATAATTATCACATTGTGCATGCCACTCAAAGCACAAGTAGGATTTGGAACACCAACATTGTTTAACGACAATTGGGAGTTCACCCTTAACGAATCCAATTCACTTCCTTCCAATTCCGCAGAATGGAAGAAGGTTGCCCTACCCCACGACTGGTCCATCGAAGGCACACCCTCGCGCGACCTTGCCAGCTGTACCGGCTATCTCCCTGGAGGTATTGGCTGGTATCGTAAGACCTTCACTATCAGCGACTCAAAACCCAAGCACTACATCTACTTTGAAGGGGTTTATAATCGAAGTGAAGTATATCTCAATGGGCAACTACTTGGTAAACGACCTAATGGCTATGTGTCTTTCATGTACGACCTTACACCTTATTTAAAAAAAGGCAACAACGAACTTTCTGTACGTGTTGACCACAGCCGTTATGCTGATTCACGTTGGTACACTGGCTCAGGTATCTATCGCAATGTTTGGATAGTAGGAGCAGAAGAGACACACCTCGCTCAATGGGGCGTGAGCTATGAAGCAAAGAATGTCACGTCCAAGAGTTCCAATATCCATGTATCGGCAGCTGTTGACAAAGGTAAGGGTAACGCAAAGAGCCTAACTATGCAGGCTACACTCCAAGATGCAGATGGAAAAACCGTTGGAAAAATCTCTCCATCCAGTTCAATGAAAGGAGAAATCAAACTATCCAACCCACACCTATGGAGTATCGAAACACCATATTTATATACGCTAAACGTTGAACTTCTTGCTGATGGGAAAGTTATCGACCAGACAAGCACACGTGTCGGTATCCGCTCCCTCCAATTCGACCCCAACCGTGGGTTTGCCCTCAATGGCGAATGGATAAAAGTGAAGGGTGTATGTATCCACCATGATGCAGGCGTTCTTGGCGCAGCTGTTCCTCGTGAAGTATGGCAACGCAGATTCATCTCACTGAAGGAAATGGGTGTTAACGGCATCCGTATGAGTCACAACATGCAGGCACCCGATGTTTACGACCTTGCAGACGAAATGGGATTCCTCATCATGGACGAGGGAAGCGATGAATGGGAATACCCCAAGCGTAAGTGGCTGAAAGGATGGAACCAAGGAACACCGGGCTATGACGGCACCTACGATTTCTTTGAAGAATGGATTGACCGTGATATTACCGATATGGTACGTCGCGACCGCAACCACCCAAGCATATTCCTATGGAGTGTAGGCAACGAAGTAGACTATCCTAATGACCCCTACTCCCACCCTATTCTCGATGGTGAGAATGCAGGTATCAGTCAGCCCATGTATGGCGGCTACAAGAAAGACGCACCACGTGCTGAGCGAATCGGAACGATTGCCAAACGTCTGGCTGCCATCATCCGCAGCATTGACCCGTCTCGTGCCGTAACCGGTGCTATGGCAGGCGTGGTGATGAGCAATCAGACTGAATACCCAGAGGCTATTGATGTATGCGGATACAATTATACGGAGAATCGCTATATCGAAGACCATAAGACATACCCAAAACGCATCATATATGGTAGCGAGACCAGCACCAATCTCTCATCATGGAAAGCCGTACGTGACAACCCGCATATCTTCGGTCATTTCGTTTGGACAGGCTATGAATACCTTGGAGAATCAGGAGCATGGCCATCACGTGGATTAGGAACTGGCCTGATTGACTTTGCAGGTTTCCTCAAGCCACGCGGACATTTCTTTGCCTCCCTTTGGCGCACCGATCCCGTCGCCTACATCGGCACACAAGCCATTCGAGGAGGCAATAATCAATTTGGTGGCAACAACCGCGGTAACCGCAACGGACGAGTAAACCTCACCACCGATGCATGGGATAATTGGAACTATCAAGAAGGACAAACCGTCCGTGTTCTATGCTATACCAACCAGCCTTATGCCCATCTGCTGCTTAATAATAGGGAAGTAGGAGAAAAGAAGGAGCGTGACGACAGCTCTGGTATCATCTATTGGGATGTTCCTTACGAGCCAGGAACTCTCCGCGTAGAAGGACTGGATAAGGATGGTAAAGCTACCACACATTATGATATCCAGACTCATAGTCAGGCAGCTAAAATAAAGGTTACTCCACTGAGGGAAGACAAGAAAAGCGTTCTTACTCATCTCCTTATCGACATTGTCGATTCACAAGGCATCCGTGTACTTACATATCGCAACGATGTGAAGTGTGAAGTGCTCAGCGGAGGTAAACTGCTTGGACTCGAAAATGCCAACAATGGTGATATGTCAGCTCCAAAGCAACCACACAAGAATGCCAATCGTGGGCGCCTCCTTGCATATATCCAGCACGACAATCCCTCACAACCTGTTCGTGTACGCATCACGGCAGAAGGACTCGACCCGATAGAATTTTCAGAATAAATAAAGAACCGATACGGAGTTCCGTATCGGTTTCGTTATCTTAATAGTTCTGTAATGAGAGGTCAACATTCAGCGATAACCTCTATTTCTACTAATGCACCCTTAGGAAGGGTCTTGACAGCCACAGCCGAGCGAGCGGGATATGGTTCTGAAAAGAATTGGGAATAGACTGCATTCATGTCAGCAAAATCATTCATATCAGCCATGAAGACCGTAGTCTTAATAACATTACTCATCGTGAGTCCTACCTCTGCCAGAATAGCTTGTATGTTAAGTAGTGACTGACGAGTCTGCTCTTTGATACCCCCTTCCACGAAAGTACCTGTAGCAGGGTCGATAGGTATCTGACCTGAGGTATAGACAAGATTCCCTACTTGAATGGCCTGACTATATGGACCGATGGCTGCGGGTGCCTTTGTTGTACTGATGACTGTTTTCATAATGTCCAATGTTCAAATGTTTTACATACGTTTTTGATATAATCGTAGCGTTTTGTTATACGCTCGTCGAAAAGTTCCTTACATTCCATGATAACTTCCTCCGGGAAGGAATCTGACAGCGATAGCCAGCTAAAGTTCCTAACACATGACACGACTTCTATCTGTGCTTTCCGCTCTGCTACTACATCTGCTGGCAGACCTTCCATATAATAGTCGATTGCCTTGTTCCACATACTCTGCCCCAACTCACGTGGCATACCGATAATCTTTTCATAGTCGCCTACCAGGCTGACCATCGGAGAGTATGCAAAACCTAAATCGAGCATTGGGTGGCCATAGCCCAATTCCCCCATATCAATCAGCATCAATTCATTGTCTTGCATCATTGCGTTCTTGGTCTGCAAGTCCATGTGGAGTAATCTATTGCCTGCAGGGATACTATCAATGATGCTAAGCAGCATATCGATGTTCTCTCGTGGGAAATAACGACTGATATGCTCTACTTGCTTGCGTGCAGTTTCCACTGCAGAGGGAATGTTTCCACTTGTAGGCACTTCTATTGCATGAAGTTGACGAAACAGTTCGGCATACTTGCGAGCGAAAGTATCAATCTGCTCGGGATGCTGTCTCAGCATGGTACTAAGCGTTTCTGCTTTCAACAGTTCATACACGAGGCCTAAACACTCTGCTTCATCCTCGACCGAAGATGTCACCGTCACCACGTCGAAAGAGATGGCAGTTGGCATACCCAGTACAAAAGCTTCTTTAGACAAGGTAATCTCACGACGCACTTCGTCCATCGTGGTACCCTTGCGAAACACTTTGATGATAGTATCGCCATCGAGTCGATAAACCTTGCCCACACCTCCGGCACCAATAAGCGGACAACCGTTAATACTCAACTTACGCATGGCTCGTTCCACTCTCATAATCTGCGTAAACCCCGTTGTGTCGAGTACATCATATACCTGCGGCAGAACACCCTTCACAGAAAATTCCTTATATCGCTTCGCCAATGATAGTAAGACGCGCAAACCGGAACTCGATATATACTCTAAATGCGAGGCATCAATGGTAAGGTGACTAATGATAGGCGGAAGGTTAGCCTCAATCTCTGCACTGACGTCAGATGAAGTTACCGTATCCAATCGACCTTCTAAGCCGATTGTTACCTGATTACCATTAGTATGAATCGTTGTCTTCATGATGAATAATCCATTTCAATTCTAGTTTCTTTGTGTGCAAAGATAAGAAAAATATAAAAAATGAAAGATTGAAAGTAAAAAAAAATGAAAAAACTAAAGTCTAAAACCTATAAACTATAAACTTTTTAGTATCTTTGCACACAATAATACAATATTTACTTTTACTAAAAATTTCTGCATTTCATGAGGAGAGCATTTATTATATCGTTATTCGGCCTTTTGCCAACAATAGTTATGATGGCACAAGGTGGCAGACTCAGATGGAACGAAGACTTCGACTGGACTTTCACACAAAATGGAAAAACTGTCCGTGTTGACCTGCCCCATGACTGGGACATCTATGCAGGACCTAACTCTGGCAAAGGAGCGACTGGCACAGGCGGCGGATGGTACGAAGGAGGCATCGGAGAGTATAGAAAAAAGTTGCAAGTGGAGAGTTTAAATCTAAAAGATGAACTGTTGAAACTCCACTTCGAAGGTGTGTACCAAAAAGCAGAAGTTTTCATAAATGGTCAAAAGGCCGGACAACATGGTTATGGTTATACTCCTTTCACAATCGATATCACTCCATATATTAATAAAGACAAGGGACCTAACGAATTGGTAGTTCGCGTGAACAACTCGCAACAGCCCAATTGCCGTTGGTACTCCGGGTCGGGTATCTATCGCCATGTGTGGCTTAATGTGATGCCAAAAGTACATATCGCTGAGAACGGCATCTTCGTCACCACCGACCTTGCTACAGATGGGGTTCAGAAAGCTAAAGTAGACGTAAAAGTGACTGTGGAGAATGAGGATAAAATACCTCACACAGCAACAGTCAAAGTGGAGGAACAGGAGCAAACAGTCAGCCTGAATGCCGGCGAACGAAAGGACATTGACTTTTCTTACATCATTGATCATCCACATCTTTGGTCACCCGACGACCCTTATCTCTATTCCGCACTCGTCTCTCTGAACCGGGAGCAGCAAGAGGCTGTGAGTTTTGGCATACGCCGCATCCGATTCGATGCCCATCGCGGTTTCACGCTCAATGGTAAACCTGTACTAATCAACGGCGCCTGTCTTCATCACGACGATGGTGTATTAGGAGCTATGGCCTTCGATGCTGCAGAGATTCGCAAGGTGCGACTGATGAAAGAAGCAGGATTCAACCTTATTCGCACCTCACATAATCCTCCTTCACGTGCTTTCCTCGATGCTTGCGATTCTATAGGTATGCTTGTTATCGACGAGGCATTTGACGGATGGCGTTCATCAAAGACCACCTATGACTATTCCACACTTATTGACTCCTGCTATCGTGAGGATATCCATGCGATGGTAATGCGCGACCGTAACCACCCTTGCATCATTTCTTGGAGTATTGGCAATGAAGTGATAGAACGCAAGAACCTACGTGTCGTCACTACAGCCCGCCAACTCAAGGCCGCTGTCCTCGAGTGCGACCCTACCCGCCCCGTCACTGAGGCTCTTTGTGCTTGGGACAACGACTGGGAAATCTACGACCCACACTTCGAGGTACTCGACATCGGTGGATACAACTATATGATTCACAAGCATGCTACCGACCATCAGCGCGACCCACAGCGTGTGATGTGGCAGACAGAAAGCTATCCAAGAGATGCCTTCAGCAATTGGGCTACAGTAGCCGACAATTCATACGTCATAGGTGATATTGTCTGGACAGGTCTCGACTATTTGGGCGAAAGTGGCATTGGACGCTATTACTACGAAGGCGATCGTCCAGGTGAACATTATGCCAATGGCGGACAGCCCGAATGGCATGGAGCCTATTGTGGAGACGTGGATATCACTGGCTGGCGAAAACCCATCAGTCACTATAGAGAAATACTTTGGAACTCACCTCTTACCTCACTATATATGGCTGTTCGCGAACCTGATGGCTATCACGGCAAGATTCGAACCACAGCTTGGAGCGTATGGCCTACATGGGAGTCATGGACATGGCCTGGATGGGAAGGCAAGTCTATCAATGTCGAGGTCTATACAAAGGAACCCGAAGTGACACTCTACCTCAACAACAAGGAGATAGGCAGAAAAGCCGTGAACCGCACCACGGAATACAAAGCAGTCTTCACCATACCTTACCAGCCAGGCACACTACGTGCAGAGGCAGGAGGGAAGAAGGTTGTCCTTGAAACCGCAGGCACCCCAGCAAAACTGAAACTCACCGCCGACCGCCGCTCTATTACAGCTGACGGTCAGGATCTCGCCTTCATCACCATCGAAGTCATCGACCGTCAAGGTCATGTATGTCCAGAAGCAGCTATCCCTTGCCAAGTCAGTGTCAGCGGAAGTGGCAGCCTGTTAGCAGCAGCCAGTGCAGATCTCATGGACACTGAGCCATACACTTCCCCTCGTGTTACCACATGGAAGGGCCGTGCCATCATTGTCGTGCGTAGCGCCTTCAAGAGTGGGCAGGCTAAGGTGAGCGTGAAGAGTACTCTGCCCACCGCAACGATCAGCATTGCTCAAACTCGCTTCTAACTCTGCTCATACCAACAGCCGGAAATCGGGAAATACTAAACTCTAAACTTTTAAATATAGGTGTTCAAAACTTGAATCGATTCATTCGATCGATGACATTCCTTTCGGTGAGTTCTTCGAACTTCTCGTAGTTGATATACGCGCGGTCGAGCGCGACAATCTCGTCATGGCAGAAGTGGCTCGGAGCGAGCATGAAGGAGTCATTCGTGGCGGCAGAGGTGAACCCCGCTTTTACGGCTCATTTCAACAATTTTGTCATGATCAAGTGATTTTATCAGCTGACCATACACCGGCTGTCCGAAAAAATGTGTACTTTTGCCCATGGTTACGTTTGATTTTGTTTGGCGACTGCAAATGTAACCAAAAGGGCTGAAACCTGCAATTGGTTACAGCCCCAATTTTATAACTATGTAAAAACTTTACCGGACAGTAATAGTTATTATTACAACACAATCAGCGCACGGATTCCCATGCGCTGATTGCTTCATCATTATGTCCCCCTCTAAGGGGATTTAGAGAGGCTGTGGCATTTTTTAGCTTGGCTCGGCTGTACCGTCATCTATTCCGCCAAATCCACCCATTCCATCTATGCCATCAAATGTAATGGCATCAGGGTCACTGCCTGCAAGAAGCCTCACGGGCTGCATCTTCACGATCTCCAGCTTGGGAGTAATATATGTCTTTTTCATATACTGCTATTTTTTCAATTCCTTGTTTCCGTTATGAATGTAAACACCTTTCTCTGTCGGCTCTCCTTCAAGCTTACGTCCGCTCAGGTCGAACCATGTCTCATCACCCTGTGAGAGGGATGGGGAGAGGATGCGTGTTGCTTCACCTTCTTCATCGAACGACATGCTGATGCGGGCAGATGCTACTGACGATTCAGGCAGGATATCTATGAACCAGAAATAGGCACGATAGCCCTTCATGTGCTGGGTCTGCGCTGAGGCATAGTACATCTTGTTCCCGCTGAGGAACAGGCTGGCATCATCACCGCTATAGGGGATTTCGAAATCCGCCACGTATGTACCGGTAAACGCTCCCCAGACTACACGCTTCTTGCCTGTCAGCCCGTTGTCATATTCCACGCATGGCTCTTCCTCTGGAGCTATCGTCACATTGTCGGCTGTGAACTCCGTTATGGCACTTGACACCTTGATGATGTATGGATGATTGGCTTCGATAGCAGTCACCGGAGTGAAATGAACGGTTATGCCCACGACATTCTCATCAGCATCCTCTACGGTATCATAACCCGTGAAGTCAGCCAGCTGCACATCGGTGCCGAAAGCAGATTTCGCCTGTGTCTCTGTCATAGAGAACGGCAGACAGATGGTGCTCCACTCCCCAGCCTTGATGGTACGTTTCACTCGTACATCAACCCCTGTCGCTGCTGCTGGCATAATGGTCGATGTCTCGTCGAGGACCGTACGCGAGTCGGCAGGTGCGTCAATTGTAAGGGATGTACTGACGGTTTCGATCTTTTTCGAAGAGTTATCCTTATCAACCAAAAGAATGTTTTTGACAACCATCTGATAACTGTCCTGAGCCATACTTGCGTCTGCCTTGACAATAACCGTTGCTATCTCGCCGTCACCGGCTGCAATGTTATTGGTTGTTGCCTGAGCAAGCAGTCGCAAAGCACCGTCGGACTGAATGGAACTATTAAAATAGTCATACTTTTTCACTCTCGCCTTACTTGCGGTCATCAACTCATCGTCATCGTTACTGACAATCGTGATACCTTCGGGCAGGTACAGGTCAAACTGTATGGTCTGTACATCGAAGGAGTTCTTCATCTTGACAGATAAAGTCTGTTGTGAACCGGCTGGCACACTTAATGCCTGTACATAGACTGCATCCGTCAACGATGCCAAATCACTGTCTTGGGCACGGGCCCCGGCAACACATGCCATCATGGCAAGAATTGAGATTAGAATCTTTTTCATACTATAATATCAGTTTTTATTTATTATTTTTTGAATGTTAACTACTTATGACGGATCTATATCGTCCTCTACTATAAATACACGGGAAGCACTGGCACCACCATAGCTGCCGTAAAGGATGAAGTTGGCAACCATATTGAAATCTATCGCATCTACCTCTCCATCACCGTTGATATCGGCTGCCTTTGCGTTGAATTGAGACTGACCGAATCCCAGGATATGGTTTCCGATGATATTGAAGTCGATTGCATCTATCTCTCCGTCACCGTTGGCGTCACCAGGGATGTATGAGGACACCACAAGCTTCGTCTGGATCAGATTGGGCGATGGAGAATGATTGGTATTGTCATTTCCTACTATGCGCATTTCTTTGAACAGAATCGGATACTCGCCCTCTTCCATATCCTCAGGAATGCTAACAGTCACCATACATATCTCTCCGTCACCTGCGGCAATATTCGTGGTTGTGGCCTGGGCAAGCAGTCGCAATGCACCGTCGGGCTGAATGGAACTATTGAAATACTGATATTTCCTGATTCGTTCCTTGCTGGCTGTTATCAGTTCTCCGTCATCATTAGCTATAACGGAGACACCATCAGGTAAGTACAGGTCAAACTGAATGGTTTGAACAGCCACAGAGTTCTTCATCTTCACGGAAAGGGTTACCTGAGTACCACACCTTGCCTCTACCGGCTCAATGTAGATGGCATTGTCCAACTGAGAGATGTCGGTGACGGCAACCTCATTGGACTCTTTCTTCTCGTACTTCACATTCTTGAAAGCCAGCCAACTGATATTGTTGTTGTCTGCGACATTGAATGCAATACGAAGTGTGCCGTCCGACACGACACCTGTGGCGGTGAATGTGTCAAACAGGAATTCATCTCCATCACCGCAGGTCTTTCCGTTACATACATCAACTGCGTCTCCTCCATTTACAGACATAGTGATGCCGTATGCAGGAGCAGATGCTCCGTTCTTGATGCGTACACGAACGAGTGCCTCGACTGTGTAAGTGCCGTTTTCTAGGTCAGTCAGAGTTGCCTCCAGCGTATTTGCGTCAAGTGAGTTTTCATCTGCTGTCCAGTATTCAAAGAACGGAACGTGCATATCAGAACCATTCTCTTTGCCGTCTGCTTCTGTGGACCATGTGTTTATTATAAGCGGAGTGTCAAAGTCTTTGCATTGCTGGTCACCGATTGTCCATGCAGAGAGGAGGAAGTCATCGAAGTCATTACCTGAGCGTACCCCCGTAACTTTGTAAGGATTAACCACAGTCTCCGTCAATTCTCCTGCATCATATTTTTCCTTATAATAATCATATTGAGCCTTATAAGTATCATAAGCATCTTTGGTGTAAACGTTGGTGCTGTTCATCAATGCCAGCATACCTTCCAATGCCGATGACTGGTCCGCTGGATAAGACTCAATCAGTTCGATGTCGTCTAAATAGTAGATTGCAGACTCAGGTAAGTCATTCATGCTGATTGCAATACTCATGATGCCATCCGCAGAAACGGTACCATTCCATGTGTGTTCTACCCAATCAGTAGTAAAGTTAAAATCACCTATCGAGAAGGCATGATCACCTGGGGATCTATGAGCTTCCAAGATACTCATGGCTTCCTTCTCTGCACGGACCTTCATCCTGAGCCTGAAACGATTATCCTTACCCAATGCTCTGCTGCTCTTAACAAAGAACTGGGTGTCCCAATGATGGTTCGGGTTGTCAAGCGACTGTATGGCAATGCAATGGTTGTTTGCATTTACAGGATCTGTGACAATACTAACAGGAACTTCTTCCCTATCATCGAGTCCTTGAAGGAGAACATAAGAGGAAACGTCATTGGTTTCCAAATCATCATCTACGAGGGTACTATAATAATATATTCCACCTGTGAACACTTCATCTGTCCATCCTGCTGCGATGTAAGCATCGCGAGTGCCATATGGGATAAAAAGCTTACTTTCGTATGTAACAACTTCCTCCCCAAGAACAAATGGAGACTCTATTTCTGATATAAGTTCATCAAGGAAACAATGTGCAAAGGCCTCGGAACCAATAGACGTAATATTTGATGGAATAACTATCGATCTTAGACTCCAGGTTCCTCGGAACGCTGCAGGCCCAATTGATGTAACGTCTTTAGGAATGATAGTACCGATACATCCCGTTATCAACGTATTGGTGGCTGTTTCGATGATGGCATTGCAGTTGTTACGAGAATCATATACGGGATTACTCTTATCTACGGTAATCTTAACAAGATTGGGTAAACTACCTAGATAGTCAATGTGTGTCACACTACTTGGAATGGTCAACGATGTCAGTCCTTCGCACTTCTCAAACAACCAACTACCTATTGTTGTTACACTATTTGGAAGTTCTATAGATGTTAGACCTGCGCAGTAGGCAAAAGACCATTCCCTTATTGATGTAACTCCAATAAAGTATTTGAATTCATCGAATGAGGTAATTTCTGTATTATAAAACACTTCACCCAAATCTGTCACGGCTGCTGCCTCTGCCTCACTTATATCGCCATCACCATTCGTGTCCCAATTGGCAACACAAAGTTCTTTCACATTAGCATCCGCAAAATCTATAAGTATAGGTGCAGGAGCTTCGATAATACCACCAGTGAAAATACTACTTGTCCAGCCTTTTGCAATATAAGCATCACGTGTGCCGTATGGAACAGTTAATGTACAAGAAGAACCAATATCATAGAAAGCGGTGGTACCAAATGCGAAAGGCACTTCAATCTCAGAAACAACAGCCGTCAAGCCTCTGCTTCCCCGGAAAGCACCAGCTCCAATACTCGTTACGCTGTTGGGAATTTCAATTGAGGTCAGGCCGGTGCAACTATTGAATGCATATACTCCGATACTCGTCACACTGTTAGGAATCTCAATCGAAGTCAGACCTTTGCAGCCACAGAAAGCAGAGCTGCCAATACTTGTTACACTATTGGGGATCTCGATGGAAGTAAGGCCATAGCAATTATAGAAAGTAGATTCTCCAATACTCGTCACGCTGTTGGGAATGGTGATGGAGGTCAATTTAGTAAATGAACTATTATACTCTCTACTGAAAGCACCATCAGCTATTCCAACAGTCCCATCTCTTAATTGAATATTTGTATTGTCAGGCATTGTTCCCTTATATGTTAATGCGAAGTTGCCCACATACACCATTCCATCGGGCTGATTATTATACCAAGCAGTGTTAGTGAAAGCATTACTTCCAATATTTGTCACACTGCTGGGAATGGTAATGGAGGTCAGGCCTGTGCAAGTAGAGAATGCATTATCGCCAATACTCGTCACGCTGTTGGGAATGGTGATATTCGTCAGGTTCCTGCATTCATAAAAAGCTTCTGATGCAATTCCAACAGTTCCATCTCTTAATTGAATATTTGTATTTTCAGGCATTGTTCCTTTATATTTATATGCCACATTGCCTGCATAAACCAATCCGTCTGGTTGATTGTTATACCATGGAATATAACCGAAAGCATTTCTGCCAATGCTCGTCACGCTATTGGGAATGGTAATGGAGGTCAGGCCTGTGCAAGTAGAGAATGCATTATCGCCAATACTCGTCACGCTATTGGGAATCTCGATGGAAGTAATGTTAAAGCAGTTACCGAATGCCATATTACTAATTCTTGTCACGCTGTATGTCACATTATCATATGTAACAGTCGCAGGGATGGTGATAATGCCTGACAGAGTTGAAGGCTGTTGGCTTACCTGAACTGTAGTATTTGTTAAAATATCGTAGTATATACCATCAACTACAAAAGCCTTAGCAGTAATGCTCACCAATAGGGAAAGAAGACTCAAAAGTAATAATTTTAGTTTCATATCGATATGGTTTTGATTGTTAATATTCGGTTTGATTAATGTACAAAAAAACGTGGACAAATTACTTCGTCTACGCTATCTGAGGCATCGCCAAACGCCTAACAATCTTAAACGAGTAAATGCCCACGCCAAGCGGCGCGAACTACCTACTTCAGTTCTTGATTGTTTCTTTGAAATTGGCGATTTCAGATAGCAAGAATCAAAAGTGGATGTTCATCCTATATGTCCGCCCATCCTTCAGCCCTTGCGGATATCCGAATGGACGCTGCAAAGATAAGTAATAAAATTCATAATTCACAATTCATAATGCATAATTTTGATAATTCCTGTGTTTTTCTGGTCAAAATACTTGGTTTTTGTAGTTTGTAGTAAATAATAATGGTTATATGGTTATGGGTTATGGGTTATAGGTTATAGGTCTAAAGTCTAAAGCCTAAGGTCATTTCGACAGGCTCAAGATGTATCTAAAGTCTAAGGTCTAAGGTCTAAAGCCTAAAGTCATTTCGACAGGCTCAAGATGTATCTAAAGCCTAAGGTCTAAGGTCTAAAGTCTAAGGTCTAAAGTCTAAGGTCTAAATAGCTTGGGGGCGGCCAGCTAATTCAAAAAGGAAAAGCAGCCGACTCAATCGGGAAGATGAGCCAGCTGAGAAGGGAGATTGCCTATAGGCGCACTATCGTTTGCCTAGAGGCATTTTATCATTTGCCTAAAGGCGAACGACCGTTTGCCTTTAGCCGTCTACCCTCGAACTTATAATAGTGGAATGGTAATAGTATGCGGAATTTCACCACAAAGATACAAAGAAAAAACTCTTTTTCCAAATAATCCGTAAAGAATTTTTTCTTGCAGAGTTAATAGAGAAGGGAAGACATGGCGTAGGACGCTCAAAACAACGGCACATAAAGAGCAGGACAACAACGTGTAATGCTCAAAATAACGGCGTTGTTTCAAGGACACATTATGGCTTACCTGCAAATTCCTGTGTCGATTTTGACAAATACAAATAAAAAAATCCTCTCTTATTCTCCCCATAGAGGGGGAGTTAGAGGGGGGTACTTTCTTTTCCATTCCCTTCCATTCCTTTCTATACATTCGACCATAACCTTAGACTTTAACGATTAGGCAGTTACGCGCTAACAAACTTAGATATATCGCAAACGATTTATTGTTAAACATTCTTAAAGTTTCATTTAAATCGCTTGCGATATAAATTATTCTTCTTACCTTTGCATACGAAAACAAAAAACTAAACAAAACCTCTCCCACCCAGCCTACCCCTAACCCCTCCCTCAAGGGAAGGGAATAGAAAAAAAACTAAACAAAAACCTCTCCCCTTTGGGGAGATGAGAGAGAGAGGTCCATAAAAAGTTCTCCCCCTCGGGGGAGTTAGAGAGGAGCCAATTAATTAATATAATAAAGGTATGCAAACAATTTATGATTTTAAGGCTCTCACGAGCAAAGGTAAGGAGATTGACTTCTCAGAGTTTAAGGGTAAGGTATTGCTGATTGTCAATACAGCCAGCAAATGTGGTTTTACACCCCAGTTCGCAGGACTAGAAGAACTGAACCAGAAGTATAAGGAACAAGGCTTAGTAGTCATCGGATTCCCCTGCAACCAATTTAAGGAACAGGATCCAGGAACCGATGGTGAAATTGAAGAGTTCTGCCAACTGAACTATGGTGTATCATTTCAAATCATGAAGAAAACAGATGTGAACGGTCCTGCAGCTGAACCTATCTTCGAATATCTGAAGTCTCAGGCTCCTACCGAAGAGTATAAAGGACTGAAGGCAAAAGCCACTCACACTTTGCTCAAAACTCTTAGCAAGAGTGTCGAGAAAGACAGTGACATACTTTGGAATTTCACAAAGTTCCTCATATCAAAGGACGGAGCAACCATCAAGCGCTATGCACCCACCACAGAGCCCAAAGACTTTGAGAAGGACATTGATGCCATGCTTGAGAAGTAAAAAGTGAAGAGTGAAAAATTTACTTCTGCTATAGATTATGCACTCAGAGCTACAACTTGACAATCAAATCTGCTTCCGTCTCTACACAGCAGCAAGATTGATTACTCAGGCATACACACCGATGCTCAACACACTGGGTATCACCTATCCACAATACCTGGTGCTGATGGTACTGTGGGAGAAGGACTGCCAACTCGTGAACGACATCGCCCACAGACTACTTTTAGAGACAAACACTGTCACTCCCCTACTCCAGCGCATGGAAAAAGAGGGACTGGTAAAGCGCACTAAGGGTAAGGAAGACGGGCGACAGACACTTGTTACACTAACGAAAAAAGGATGCGAATTGGAGGAACAGGCTTACAATTCCATTCCTGCAGGAATGGCTAAGGAACTGCGTGCATGTCCACTAAAGTTTAAAGACTATGAGCATCTGGCAGAAGAATTAGATTCTATCATTAATACACTCAACAACAAATAATTTGGGAATATGAACATTTTGATTTTACAAGCCTCGCCACGCGCGAACGGCAACACCGCTTGGATGGCGGAAGAGTACAAGAAGGCTGCTGAAGCAGCAGGTCATGAAGTGACATTAGTAAATGTGTCAAAGAAAAAGATTGCTGGCTGCCTGGCTTGCGAGTACTGTCATAACAAGGGGAATGGTGCCTGCATCCAGAAGGATGATATGCAGGAACTCTATCCACTGATGGCTGAGGCAGAGGCATTGGTGCTGGCCGCTCCCATCTATTATTTCACACTGAATGCTCAGATTCAGGCTCCTATCCAACGCATGTACTGCGTCAACAAACCCGCAAAGGTGAAGAAAATGGCATTACTCATGTCTTCATATTCACCGGGCGTCTATGACGGTGCCACAGCTGAATTCCGCGATATCTGTAACTATTGGAGTGCAGAAAACATGGGTGTAGTGACAGCCAAGATTGATGAGCAGAAGACTGAAGAAACCAAGCAGAAGGTAATCGATCTGGCTGGCAAACTATAGTCTTAGAGCATAATGATGTCTATGAAGCAAGTGGAACAACTGGACTTGGCAGCCTATATGAATGGCAGCATCCGCAACATCATGGCCAAAGCATACAAAAACGTGCTCAGCAATCCACGTGAAGCGAAGTTTGCCTACAGGATGCAGCGGTTATTTGAGAAAACGGAGAAACGCCGCCGCAAGATGCTCGATGAGGAAGGGCTGGAAGTTCCACCCTTCCTGATTAGCAGCATCTCCACCACCTGCAACCTGCATTGCAAGGGGTGCTACGCCCGTAGCAATGGTATTGCCGAAGATGCAGAAACGGATCGTAAACCTACACTTACACCTGTGCAATGGCGCAACATCTTCACAGAAGCTGCTTCAATAGGCATCAACTTCTCACTATTGGCTGGTGGCGAGCCAATGATGCGAAAGGATATTCTGGAAGCCATCAGTGAGGTAGACGACATGGTATTCCCAATCTTCACCAATGGAACACTCATCGGGCCTTCCTATATTGAATTCTTGCGTAAGAGGCTCAACATGGTGCCCATCATCAGTATCGAGGGAACAGCCATTAGCACTGACGAGCGTCGCGGTCGGGGTGTGTTCCACCGTGCAATGCAATCAATGGAACTGCTGAAACACGAAGGATTACTCTTCGGTACCAGCATCACCGTAACCACAGAGAATCTGCCATTAGTTACATCACACGGCTTCATCGACCAGTTGCGGAACTACGGCTGCAAGATTGTATTCTTCATTGAATATGTCCCGACAGAACCAGGTACTGAACACTTAGCCTTTACCGATGAGCATGTGGCACAGATGGAGGAGGTATTGAAAGAACTACGTGCTTCATATAGTGACATTATCTTCCTCTCATTCCCTGGCGACGAAAAAGCCCTTGGTGGCTGTTTAGCATCTGGTCGTGGCTTCTTCCATATCGGACCCGATGGTTCAGCAGAACCATGTCCCTTCTCTCCATTCAGCGACAGCAATGTAGCCGACCTTGGTTTACGTAAGGCGCTGCAATCGCCGTTATTCCGTAAGATACGTGCAGCCCATGCACTTGGTTGGGAACATACGGGTGGTTGCACTCTCTTTGAGCATCGTGCAGAAATAGAAAAAATGATCGTTTAAAAACAAACAATACAATGACAATCGCAATCCGTTATTTCAGTAAGTTTGGCCATTCTGCAAAGATGGCTGAAGTCATAAGCAAGGTCACTGGTGCTAAACCTGAAACAGTGGCACAACCAATCAATGAACCTGTTGATACGTTGTATTTGGGGTCTGGTGTCTTTTTAGGAAAAATCAGTGCTGACATGGTCGGTTTTATCAAAACACTCACACCCGAAAAAGTGAAACGTGTCGTTTGTTTTGGTTCGTGCGCCATCATAAAGTCGCCTGTACCTCAAATGCGCTCCCTGCTACAAGCTCAGGGTATCAACGTAGATGAACGGTCCTTCACCTGCAAAGGTTCAATGGGACCACTCCATGCAGGGCATCCAAATGCCCAAGACCTGGAAAACCTAAAACAATTCATTCAAAAAATCAACTAATGCCTATCGTCAAACAACTAAAGACTACAAACTGATAACTAAAACTTATGCCCAATGTCTAAAGTCTTCATAAAATTGATGCTGGTCATATTGATGGCAACCGGAGTATTGGTCAGTCGTGCTCAGACGTGGCAACCTGTGACTTTGAAGAGAGACATCACACAACCACAACCAATGACGGGACTGGTGCTATGGCCAGATGAGGCACGTAGACGCCATGCCACATACGGACAGGCTTTTCAGTTAGAGTTTTCCTACTGCTTGCCTTGTAAGGTAGTAAAAGGCTGTGAGGCTGACGGCACTATCATTTATGACTGGAGTTGGTTCGATCGCATATTAGACGATGTTGCCAGTCGGGGTCACCAGTTGATAGCACGTTTTCGCTACGAGTACCCATCGAACAGAGATGTAGATGGAAATCGGGGAACGACGGCCGTGCCTGATTATATCAAGCAACGACAAGACTACAAGGAAACCTTTGTTGATAATCCCAATGATGGTCCAACATGGTATGCCGACTGGAGTAACGCGGAATTGCAGCGATTCACCTTGCAGTTTTACACAGACTTTGCACATCGCTATGCTCACGATGCCCGTCTGGCGTTTTTAGAAGTCGGCTTCGGACATTGGTCGGAATACCATATCTACGGCACAAAGTTGGAATTGGGTAGAAACTTTCCATCAAAAGCTTTTCAAAAACGATTCTTCGAACACATGAGTGTCGTCATGACAGACATTCCATGGGCGGTTTCCGTTGATGCTGGAGATAATCGTTATTCCCCTGTGATTGAAGACAATACCCTGATGGCTTTGTCTTTTGGTTTGTTTGACGATTCGTTCATGCATAAGACTCATGAACTGAGTAGTGGAGGCGGTTTCAATGAAAGGTGTTGGAACGCTATTGGTCGTGATACTCGCTGGAAGAAAGGTGTCTGCGGAGGCGAAATCAGTTATTATACGCCGAATGACCAAAAGGGATTTCTCAGTCCAGATGGCCTTTACGGGCACACATGGGCAGAACAAGCAGCCAAGTACCATATTACCTTCATGATTGCCAATGATGCACCGCGTGGTGGCGTAGCTACCCATGAACGCTTCCGCGATGGCTCTTTGGCAACAGGTTACCGCATTGAAGTCAAACAGTGTGAAACGAATGGTTCATCTACCCGTCTGCTGGTAACAAACAAAGGTATTGCGCCTCTCTATCGGGATGCGTGGTTCGCAATCGGCAGCACTCGTTCTGCCATCTCACTGCGAGGTCTGCTCCCTGATGATGAGAGATGGATAGAGATACCTACTATCCCCCAGACTGACGGCAGTGACATCCAAATAGTGAGTGATGCCATCCTGCCACAGCAAACCATCGAGTTTATCGCTGACTGTTAGGTTTAATCATCCCAACATTCTATCTCATCAGCAATCTCAGGCAGTTGGCTACGATGGAACTTCGGTTCCTTGATACCAGCCCGCTTCTGCTTACGGTAGTCATCAAGAAGGCGGAAGGCATAGCGACCAAGAAGAACGATGGCAACGAGGTTGCATGCGGTGAGAAACGCCATGAAGAAATCAACAATATTCCATACAAGTTCAAAACTTGCCAATGCGCCAAACATAACCATCACACCTCCTGAAAACAAACGATAAACTGTCATCACGGTAGAATTATTGGTGATGAAACGAATATTGGCTTCGCCATAGTAGTAATTACCAATTATACTGGAGAAGGCAAAGAGGAAGATGGCAATAGCAATAAAGACAGGACCAGCGGAACCCACTTCTGACTGGAGAGCAGATTGTGTGAGGGCAATGCCATTCAATTCCGGTACATCATATAAACCGCTGATAAGGATGATGAAAGCGGTGCATGAACAGACAAGCAATGTATCTGTGAAGACGCCTAGCGCCTGAATCAATCCTTGTTTCACGGGATGGGTGGTTGAAGCCGTAGCTGCAACATTTGGTGCACTACCCTCCCCTGCCTCGTTGGAGAAAAGTCCACGCTTCATACCATTCATGATAGCTGCGCCAAAACCACCTCCTGCAATCTGCTCGAAACCAAACGCATTGGTGATGATAACCTTAAAAACATGGGGAATCTGATCGATGTTCATCACGACAATCACGACAGCCAAAGCCACATAACCTACTGCCATAAAAGGCACTAGGACTGCACTTACATGGGCAATGCGCTGAATACCGCCGAAGACAATGAACAAGGCTGTAAGAGCTATGAAAACGCCGACCCAAAGCGGTGACCATCCAAAAGCTTCCTGCATCGCGCCACAAATGGTATTCGCCTGGATGGAGTTGTTCGACAAACCGAACTGACAGGTGATGAGAATGGCAAACAAAACTGCCATCCAACGAAGATGTAACCCTCGCTGAATGTAATAGGCAGGTCCACCGATGAACGAATCCTTATGTTTCTGCTTGAACAACTGGGCAAGAGTGGATTCAACAAATGCTGTGGCCGAGCCAAAGAGGGCGATAATCCACATCCAGAACACAGAACCAGGACCGCCAATGGCAATGGCTGTAGCGACACCTGCCAAATTTCCTGTACCTACACGGGTGGCAACAGAGACAGCAAAAGCTTGAAACGATGAGATATGCTTACTCTTCAATCCAGTCTTTTGCTCGTTGCTCTGTTCTTCTACGGTAGTAAATGCCGACTCAGTAAGTAGCCGAAACATCTCACCCACCATACGAAACTGCACAAACCGTGTGCGCCATGTAAACCACAAGCCGCAACCTACCAACACCGCTATCAACACATAAGTCCAGATAGCGTCATTCACACAAGTTATCCATTCATTTAGCTCATTCATAGAGTATGTATTATTATTTTAACTGCAAAAATACAAAAAAAAGAATGATGAGCACCGAACATTGTACATTTTTTTGTACTTTTGCAATCAAATATAATTGAAAACGATGAAAGTATTGTTAATAAACGGAAGTCCGCGAGAAAATGGCAACACATTTCTCGCACTGAGCGAGGTGGCAAAGACACTGAACGCAGAGGGCGTAGAAACAGAAATTGTAAGCATCGGCAAGAAGGCGGTGCAGGGGTGTATTGCATGTGGAATGTGTAGCCGCATAGGTAAGTGTACGTTCAACGATGACTTGTACTACAAGATATGGCGTGCAGTGAAAGACGGCATCGATGGTCTGATTATTGGTTCACCCGTGTATTATGGAGGGCCGAACGGTTCACTCTGTGCCCTACTTGATCGTGTGTTCTACTCGTTAGAAAAGGAATTGCAATACAAACCTGGAGCCAGCGTAGTGGTATGCCGCCGTGGTGGTGCCAGTGCAGCATTCGACCGTCTGAACAAGTACTTCACGATTCTCAATATGCCCATTGTCAGTTCACAGTACTGGAACATGGTGTACGGACAGACACCAGGTCAGGCAGCACTTGATGAGGAGGGTATGCAAACCATGCGCACATTAGGTCGCAATATGGCATGGATGATGCGCAAACTCAGTGAAGGCAATAGCACTTTGCCAGAGCAAGAACAGCGCGTTTGGACGAATTTTATCAGGGAAAACTGAAATATATCGTCATTCGTCATGCATAATTCATAATTTATTTGTAATTTTGCACGCTTTTAAAGACGAACAGACAATAGTGACGAACAACTAAAGCCTAACATCTACCGGGGTTGACATGGATTTGACAGCAAGCCGAGGTGGTAAGTAAGCATGCAGAGCGTTGTTGGGTAGCTCTTTAATCTCATCTTTCGTTAAATTTATCTGGCACAAATACTTATGCTCTCGCAGCTTAATCGAAGTATAGTAGATTGCTTTATTCCTTAGTTAGACTGAGGAACGAGACATCGCCCTGAAAGCCCCCTTCCTGAGGCGTTTAGACAAGCGGTGCGGCAAAATCGGGAATAGTTTGAGGTGGCCTCGCACTTCTTACGAATCTTTAGAGGATAAGGTGCAGACTCGGTGGTTCAGGTCAGGTCGGCACACGAAAACCAAAACTGAACTAAGCATGTAGAAAGCTTATGGTCTCCTTGTTTGGACGAGGGTTCGATTCCCTCCAGCTCCACTATATAAGGAAATGCACTCCGGCATTTCGGCTAGTACCACTACGTAAAAAAATGCTTTCCTGCATTTCTGTCGGATACACTACACATGCAAATCGATAGAAGACGACATTTTTCCTCTTATATTCTATTGGCAGTAATCGTGCCAATGATGCTAATATCGTGGCTACATATCCACGATGAGGATGCGCATTCAGGCAATGTCGATTGCATCGATTGTCTGCATCATGTCCACCATTCACATATATCTGCTCATGATGCAAAATTGGGAACATGTCTACTATGTCAGTTTCTGACTATTGAATACACGCCCTCTTCTTCTTTCGATTTCGATTGGATTGCTTGCCAAGATATCAATGAGTGGCAGCAACTGTATGTTGCTGTTTTGTCTCCAGCCATTCTACTCAAATCCCAACGCGGACCTCCTTTCTTCTGTTTAGTTTAACCATAGCCTTTCGGCCTTTGGGCCGATTTTCAAAACTTAACGTAAAACAAACTAAACAGATCAATAATGAAACACTTTTTATTATTGCTTCTTCTACCATTATCTATGGTAGCAGAAGCGCATGGTGTGTCTGTTGTACCTGACGATTCAACACACAGACACGAGAAAAACATATTATTAGAAGAAATCGAAGTGACCGGCATCACTGGCACACAATGTCTGAAGCAGGCAGCGGCTCCATTTACCGTCGTAACGAGCAAAGACATACAACACATCTCAACAGCTAATATTATCAACGCCATCACACACCAACCTGGTATAGCACAGGTAACGACTGGTGCCAGCATATCCAAACCCGTCATTCGTGGTATGGGGTACAACCGTGTAGTGGTTGTTGACGGTGGCATACGTCAAGAAGGCCAGCAATGGGGCGACGAGCATGGTATAGAAGTTGATGGCGATAATGTATGGTCGGTAGAGGTGCTCAAAGGTCCGGCTTCACTCATGTATGGAAGCGATGCCATCGCAGGAGTCATGATTCTGCATCCCGCACCTATCCTTCCGTCAGGAGAGATAAGTGGAAGTGTGTCGAGCGAGTTTCACACAAATAACGGTTTGTGGAACAACACGATGAATATAGCAGGTAACACTCCCCTATCTTCTATCAACTTCGTATGGGAATCCAGATACTCCGACAAACGCGCACATGCCTACAAAAACAAGTACGACGGTTATGTGGCAGGTTCACAGTTCAAGGAGCAGGACCTGAGTGGCATGATAGGTCTACGATATCCTAAGGGGCAAAACCTGTTGCGTGCATCATTGTTTCACCTTGTTCCTGGTATCGTAGAAGGTGAACGTGACGAACAGACTGGTGAACTGATATGGCCAGACGACATGAGCCATCGTTCCTATCAGAAGATGGCCCCATATCAAAAAGTCGACCACTTGAAGATTATATCCGATAACAACTATTATCTTGGCGCGGGAACCCTGAAATACACATTTGGCTATCAGCGTAACAGCCGAAAAGAATATGAAGATATCGACGACTACGGATTACACCTACTTCTACATACAATCAACTATGACGTAGCTTATCGAATGACCGATCTCAATGGATGGCGTCTTGCAACTGGTGTAAACGGCATGTGGCAGCAGTCGTTGAATAAAGGAACGGAATTTCTGATTCCTGATTATCATTTGTTCGATATCGGCACCTATGTGTCGGCAGAGCGTCAGTTGGAACGTTGGAACCTCTCTGCAGGTATGCGCTACGACAGCCGTTCCCTTTCATCCGACCAACTGTTCGATGAAGGAGAGGTACGATTCACTTCCCTATCACGTAAATTCAATGCGCTTACAGGTAGTTTGGGAGTTGTATTCAATGTCAACAATGAAGTGGATATTAGAATGAACCTAAGTCGGGGATTCCGTGCACCGACCATCAGCGAACTGTCATCAAACGGAGTACATGAAGGAAGTCTTCGTTACGAATTAGGAGCATCCGACCTCCGTCCTGAATACAGCTTGCAATGCGACTTAGGATTCAACTATACAAACAAACACGTATCGCTCCAACTTGCTCTATTTCTCAACCGCATCAGCAACTACATCTTCACGCGCAAGCTTCAAGGTGTACTGACTGACGGTTTCGATACTTACCGCTATCGACAGGGCGATGCTTGTCTGATGGGATGCGAACTCTCACTCGACGTGCATCCTGTTTCCAGATTACATATCAACAATTCGTTCGGTCTGGTTTCAGCACGACAGCTACACGTAGGAAGCGGCGAACGCTATCTGCCGCTCATCCCCGAACCACGATGGAATTGCGATATCCGCTATCAGTTCCCACGCAGTTTCTACACACAGGTGCAGATGGAACAGCACTTCCGTCAGTCACACTTCTATGCTGCCGATGACACCGAAACGGCCACCCCGGCATACACCTTGATCAATATAGGAGCAGGATGGAGTTGGAAACAGAAATCAAAGACCCGACTCTGTATTGACCTCACGGTGAACAACCTGTTCGACCGTGCATACCAAAATCATCTGAGTCGACTGAAATATACAGACCGGAATATAGTTACAGGACGACGTGGAGTATTCAATATGGGACGCAATATCATGATAAAAATAACCGCACCATTCTAATTCACTCTGACTTTCCCTGATTTGACATTTCAGCCACATTCGTTCTCATCAGGCAAAGATATTGTTTTTCTTCCCTGCACCCTGACACTTGTCAGAGTGCAGGGAAACAACTGTTAGAGTGCAGTCGTGCATACAATCGACAACAAGGCGTCAGAAAAAAGTGCTTAAGCATTACTGTCTAAGCACCTGATGCAAAAACATATTTGACTAGTCATGAGCCTCCTTTTGACCCTTATATATCGCAAAACTTGAAATCAGGAAAAGTCATGATATTTATACTATCAGAAATTCGAATCGATTCAACTCATCCATTGAATCGATTCAATCGATCGAATGAATCGATTCAAGTTTTGAACACCTATATTTAAAAGTTTAGAGTTAAGTGTTCGTGCATTTTCGAGCACATATATGTAATGAGGAAATTGTGGAGAACATATGTTCGTTGGCCCATGAACATATGTCCATTTACTCATTAATTAGGCAAACATAGAGGGGAAGGCACGACGCACGACGTAGGAAGTTCGAAACAACGGCACAGGAATGGCACAACACCGGCGTGTAATACTCAAAATAACGGCGTTGTTTCAAGTACACAATATAGGAGAAGCAGGGTGTTCGTTTAGTTACTTCAGATGGCAATCCGCTTCCTTTAACTGATTATTCAGTTTGAATTCACTCTGGGATGTTGTTCTCACGGATGTAATCTTCCATCATGCCGAGATAGCCATTATCTGCATAGACCTCGGGATCGAGCCAGTTGTTGATTTTCCACTGTCCATCTTCAAGCCAAAGAATCATGGTTGTGCCGGCTGTGTATTCATCTTCATCATCTGCTGCCTTCCCTACCCCAGCACTTACGAGACGTACTTGTGCCTGAGCTTGATCGCCTGAAAGGAGGTCAACCTTGACGTTCTCAACTATGTAGGGTGGCACGATGCCGAAACTCCAATGCCATCCTTCATCGCCCATAAATCGCATGTCGCCTACTGCATCGATGTCATATTCACGGATACGACTGACAAGGCTAAGGTAATACTTCGTGCAGTACTGAATGTCGAGCGCAGAGCAATCGGTGTAACCGTCTTTCTCATACTGGTCGTTAAGCACGCTGAACATCTCGCGTACTTGCTTTTCTACAACTTCTTCACTCCACAATTCTGAATTAGCGGCTGCAGCTTCTACTCTTGCAACTTCTACTGAGTCGGCTTCTTCGCCTGTCCCTGACTTGCTATTGCTTCCACATGATGCCATGACAACCGCTGCGGCTGCAATGGCAAAATATATAATCTTTCTCATAAACTTCTAAACTTCTTAAACTTCTAAAAAAACTACTTTATCACGACCTTCCTACTATGTCCGTCACTATACCTTATTATATATATACCAGGACGCAGTGTTTGTGGGTCATGACCGACCAAGAGACCACCTGTAGTGTAGACACCTTGCAATTCAATTGAGCCTGCAGCACCAGGAAGTTCTTGTGCAATGGGGTTGATAGCCAACTCAATGTCGGCATAGGTCTGGTCGCAATCGACTCCAAGGAACTCATCATAGGTATGAGGTACGTTGGCAGTAGAGATTGTAGGACGGTTCATCACATAGATGTTGTTGCCTCCATCGGGATACCGTCCAACAGACTGAATGCCTTGGTGAGCATTGTAGAAGATGCGGTCGGTAAACTCTTGAAGAGCTGGATGCTCCTTAAAGTAGGCAGCATTATTGGCCACAAACTCTGGCGACGATGTGAGAATGACTTCCTGATGTTCATCGTTGCCGAGCTTGAAAGGCGCATGGAGTTCGGTGATATTCTGACGCTCCCATTGTACGTCAACCAATGGTGCAAGAGGATCGAGTTTGTCGGCCCATACAATGAGATAACCATGTGCAGGAATGATAGTATTGACACCTTCCACATCAGCAGGTATCTGGTACTTCTGTGGCTTTGAGGGGTTATCGCTGATATAAAGTCCTGCTACATTGAGCGGTACGGAAGTTGCATTGTAGAGTTCTATCCAGTCGTTCTTCTTGAAATACTCGTTAGCATAGATGGTATTGCCTGCACTGATTTCGTTGATACGAATTGGAGCATAGGGCTGAGTGGCCTTTTGAGCAATGATAGCATCATCGGACAAAGGTTCATAGCATGCCGTGATGTGGTATGTGCCTGAAGGGTCGAGCGATGAGAGGTCAAGCTGATCGCTAACCATAGCATCGGTTTCTTCGGTATAGGTCAATTCAACTGCCCAATAGAGGTCGGACGAAGTGTCGTTGTTGTTATGAACCTCGACTGCGAGCGTGTTAGTACCAGCACGCAGCAGAGATGGATCGATGGTAATGGTCTCACGATAGGCTTCATTGCCTACGTAGGTGATGGAATAGTCAGCATATGAGACATCGCCATCTGGCATATTGTAGCGGTGGAGTTCTTTTCCATTGAGATAGATGATACAGCCATCGTCGACATAGAAGGTAAGCTGTACATCCTGCTCGGCTGTGGGCACTTTGGCAAGGTTGAACTGATGACGGAAATAGTAGGCTGTACGCTTTTTCTGTGCATCGGTTCCATAGTCAATCGTAGTCTGGAAATCCACTCCCCCACTGGCTCCACGAATGGAACCATAACCTAATGGTGCTGTACCTTTGCGCCATGCTGTTGTGCCAAACTGCTGTGCCATCCAGTTCTTTCCATCCATCGAACCCTGATCGTAGTAGGTCCATTGTGCATTGAAAGGAACGACAACATTGCGATTAACCACTCCTCCATCCATTTTCCACCCCACAAACTTGTAGCACGATGGTGCAGAGGTAGTAAAGACAGGGTTACCAAAGACTGGACCTTCGAGACGAGCTGTCGGTATCTTCTGCCCACCAAGCGAGATTTCTGCCTCTGGGATATTAGCGCTGACAGAAACGTTGTACCCTCCACGCAAGCCGAAATAGTTACGAAGTGCATTCATACGTGTATTGCGATTGTTCTCGGAGTTAATGGTACGCATGAGCGAGTTGGCTGAGTTCCATGGGGATTGACCATCGAAAGAAAGTGCTGTTTCGGTAGTCTCTGCCATGCGGGTAATTATCGAGGTGACACGCTCAGGGGTAAATATACTTCCAGCAACAATGCAGTATGCATCGATAAAACGACGTTGGAAAGTTTCGTTGCGCAACATGTTGAGGAAGATGTCGATGAGGAAATTCCTGCCTGTACTATAACGTGAGTCATTGCGGCTACGCTGTAGTGCGCTAATCATGTCGTTCATGGTGAATCCCTGGTCAAGGTCCATGAAAACAAGGTGGAACTTGCCATTGTTACGATCGCGAAATCCCTTCACATTATTGCTATTAGTAAGCCAGTCGTTGCAGCCCACATAGCACTCTGCTGCCATATAGTTGCAATACTCGTCAATATCGACAATATCGCATATCTGACGATAGATATCATCATTATCCGGCTCTTTAGCCAACTGGGTAGCAAGATTCAGCCACTGCATGAACACCTCATTGTCGCCTGCCTTCTGCGCATAACCTTGAACACTATTGATTTCGAACTGGTCAACCTCATCATTATCGATGCCATAGTTACCATTTGCGAAGAATTTGTTGTTAGTTTCGCGCACGTTGAACATGAACTTATAAACGCCATTGATAAAGACGTGTGAGGGTTGCCATGCCTGACAGTCGATATAAAATCCACTTGAACGCAGTACTTCGTGAATAGCAGCATCCATGATACGACTGTTGTTATCGTTACCTCCATTACGTACTACAATAGCTTTGTTCTTAGTGTATGGCTTAGCTGTGAAGATAGGAAAATCAAAATAGTTGACACCATCGTAACGCTTATCTGTTTTCAGCTTGAACGAACTGGCTGGTGCAAAATGTCGTGACCATCCACCATTAACCTCAAAGTCCACTTCCTGATTCACAGCCATGACACGATACTCACCTGTTTCATCGGGCAGGATATACTCGAAGTTGACAGGACGCTCCCAGTCACGGTTCTTATTGCTGTTTCGACGGTTGTTACCATCAATACCATTGGTTCCATCTGTGTATGCGCCAATCGTGTCGTCATAGAGGTTGTCTTCATCAGTAACAATTGAAACGATGGGGAGATACCATTCGCGGTCTTGATAGATATAGGTACGCGTAACAACGGGACTGGGCAGATATCCGTCTTGGAAGAGACAAAAACGATAGACACGATTGGTACCTGATACTTTGAACGAGCCGGTAACGCTTGTCGTTCCGTTCTTCAGTGTTGGCGTAGTTCCATCAGTGGTGTAACGCAATGTGGCACCTTCGGGAATATCGACTGTAACGGTAAACGGATTGCGATATACGGTTGCATCATGGGATACTCGTGGAGCTTCAAGACGCTCGTCGGCAAAGGTACACTTTACGTTCGATGCAGCAAGTGTAGGTGTGGAGCTATAACGCCACTCAGGACCGCCATCGGTCGTACGGGCATAGCTGACACGTGGTATGCCGGGAGGATAGGACTGCTCGAGAAACAATTCGCCATCAGAATTAGAGAAATAGAGTGTTCCTCCTTCTGGATTCAATTTGAAGCTGACCTGCTTGGTAGAATTGTCACTATATTCATTACCAGTAGAATAATGGTCAAACCAAATAGTACGGAATCGTCCTGCTCCAACAGAACCTGCCAGGAGCGGCATCTGGTATTTCGTAAGATTGTCAGGGTCGTCGCTGATGTAAACCTTCGACAGACTTATCGACTTGTCGGTAGGATTATAGAGTTCAATCCATCCTCCGTAGTTGTATGAGGGGTCAATATTCATATCAACATTACCCACCATCACTTCATTGACGATGAACGACTGAGCACGTGCGAGCATTGTGAAGCCCGATAACACTGTAAGCAGAAATAGGTATTTTAGTTTCATGGCAAACCAATACTTAAATGATTTTACGTTTTTGTCCATTGATGATATATATGCCACGAGGCAAAGACTCCGTGTTTGGGACTTCTATGCCTTGAAGGTTATACACTTTACGCTGACGCTTGGTCGACTTCACACCCTCGATGGCAGCAGGTACTTGGTATTCAAGTCGCATGCAGTCGATATCGGGCATCCAAATCTTATCGTTTGTATACAGACGGATGACATTTTGGCCAGGTTGCAGTTCAATATCAAATGTAGAAGTCTTAATCGTGCTCCACCCACCCGAATTGAGACTTACGGTCTTGACGCGCTTACCATTCACTTCGATGTTGATTCTTCGACTCTCGCCACAGATATAGTCAAGCATCATCTTGTAGCTGCCCCCGTCTTTCGAATAAACATTACGCCATTGCAGGTCGTTTGAGCTTCGCTGGCCAAGCCAACCAACTTTCACACCTCCAGAACAGTTGGCATCCTCACTAAACGTTGCTGACTGGGCTGTCTGGTTGTTCTCGATTTCCTGATAGGCAGAAAGATATGCTGTTTCAGCCTCATAGATGGTACGCTCGTAGCGTTCCTCTGCTTCAAGACGGTAAATCTTACATCCATGAGCAGGTACACGCACCTCAAAAGCCGTTGTATCTTGCTCGGCAAGGTTGCGACGATAGAACAAGTCACGCATCTGAACCTTACCACCTAAATCAACATCGGCAAAGTTGAGAGTCATTACCTTGCTGGCATCTGATAGATTCAGCAGGGCCACCGCACGCACTTTTCCATTCAGCACCTCAATATCTTTCACAAGCGTGTAAAGTTCGCCATCACGCTTCACAACATAAGCTTGTTGGAAGAGGGTGTCCTGATTGAGCGCTATGAGTTCTTTGTTGCACATCAGTTTTTGTGCAGTCTCTGAAGTGGTACGCATATCACAACCAATGAGAAGCGGCGAATCCATAATACACCACATACCAAAGTGTGTCTTATCCTCCTCCGTCGACAATCCACGACCTACTTCGAGCATATCCATATCATTGAAACTGAGCGGTCCGCAGAAGGCAGATAGGTAGAAGTTCTCCTTGAGAATAGACTTCACAGAGTTCCAACTACAGTTGATGTCACCTGTGGTACGCCAACTGGTAGATACCTCACTGGCCCATGTACCAGGGAACGCCCAACGACAGATGTTCATGCGTACATCAGTACGACCCGTATTCTGAATAGCATTCCATATTTTGCGATAACGCTGCTCTTCATTCAGTTTCAATCCTTCTTTATTATGACCAGGCGAACCACCACAGAAATCGACCTTGATGAAGTCGAAGCCAAGGGTGTTGAACCAGAAGTTGGCATCATCGTCCTCATGATTAAGAAGACCGACTCCCTCACCAATCTTGTCGCCTCCGAACATAGAGGCACAAGTGTTCTTACCTGCATCGGAGTAGATGCCTGCCTTCAAACCCTTCTTGTGGATATAATCAACGACCCCTTTCATACCATTAGGGAAACGCTGTGGATGAATAAGCAGATGTCCATCGGCATCACGACCTCCAAAATATCCGTCGTCGATGTTAATGAACGTATATCCTGCAGCCTTGTAACCTTTGTTCACCATCGCATCAGCCTGCTGCTTTATAAGTGATTCGCTAATGTTAATGCCAAATGTATTCCAAGAGCTCCAGCCCATCGTTGGACCTAACTCTGTTTTATCCTGAGCATTGATGCAGAGCGACAACAATGCAAAGGCCGTAGTCATAAATAGCTTTGTCATTTTTTTGCAAGTAGTTAATTATTCGCCTGCAAAGTTAAGAAAAATATTGAACATTGAACATTGAACATTAAACATTTTTCTATTTTTTACTATTCTCTAAACACTAAACACTACACTTTAAACTTTTTTTCTTACCTTTGCACGCAGAAATCAACATCAACTATGCAAACCATCTGTGCCAATGCAACCAAAGCAGGCGGAGCCATCTGTATTATCCGCGTATCGGGCAACGATGCTATTAGCATCACTAACCGAATCTTTCGTTCTGCACGGCAGAAAGACCTGACCCTCATGGCAGGCTATACCGTTCACCTCGGAGAAATTGTCGATCGAGAAAGCAACATCATCGACGATGCACTTGTCATCGTGTACTGTGCCCCACGTAGCTATACCGGCGAAGAATCGACTGAAATCATGTGCCACGGTTCGGCTTACATCGTCCAGCGCATCATCGAGCTACTGATGGCAGAAGGATGCCGACTAGCCCGCCCAGGGGAATTCACAGAGCGAGCATTCATGAACGGTAAGATGGACCTCAGTCAGGCCGAAGCAGTGGCCGACCTTATAGCATCTTCTAATGCAGCCATGCATAGGCTAGCCATGAGCCAGATGCGAGGTGGATTCAGTAAAGAACTGAAACGGCTACGCGACCAGTTGCTCCAAATGACTTCACTGCTCGAACTCGAGATAGATTTCTCCGAAGAAGACGTAGAATTTGCCGATCGCCAGCAACTACTCACATTGGCCACAAATATCTGTACAGTCATTGAGCGCCTCATCCAATCATTCCGCATCGGAAACGCTATTAAGAACGGTGTACCTGTAGCCATTATCGGGCCAACCAACGCAGGTAAGTCAACTCTCCTCAATGCCCTACTCCATGATGATCGTGCCATTGTAAGCGATATCCATGGAACCACACGTGACAGCATTGAGGACACCATCAATATTCAAGGCATCACCTTCCGATTCATCGACACAGCAGGTATTCGCGAAAGCAATGACCAGATAGAACGTATTGGTATTGAGCGCAGTTGGCAGAAAGCCCAAGAAGCAGAAATCGTCCTCGTGATGACCGACCACCCCGACATTGACATCGACCTCGCACCTCTTACCGGCAAACATATCATTAAGGTATACAACAAAGCCGACATCATCACCTACCCTACTAATCAATACAACCATGACTCTGTCGTTATCAGTGCCAAACAAGGCACCAATATCGATCGCCTCGAACAAATGCTTGTTGATGCCACAAATATTAATAAGGTAGAAGATTCCGACATCATCGTCACCAACGTACGACATGTCGAAGCCCTCCAGCAAGCCCATTCCCACATCCTTCGCGTCATCGAAGATATGGGAGCCCAAAAGAGCGGTAATAAATATTCAATGACCCATCCCCCACTCTCTAGCGACCTCATTGCACTCGACCTTCATGCCTGCACAGATGCCCTATCCGAAATCATCGGTGACGTCACTAGTGAAGACACCCTACAAAACATCTTCTCCCACTTCTGCGTCGGCAAATGAAGACTTACTCCTCCTTGATATCGTCAGGCCACCAAAACTTCTGTAGTTCGTGAATGATGTCATCCCAATCCTGCATGGTGAACGTACCTTCTCCTCTCATCATGATGGTCATGGTGATGTCATTGTAGGTGCGATAGACATTCGTGTCCCTAAACCCGTTACGCAAGTAGAACGCCTGACGTTTTCTACGTTGCTCTAGGTTATTGCAAACTTGGGTGGTACTCTCCATGTCCAAAACGAAAGGCTGACCTTTATATCGTTCAATCAGCTGAGTGAGGATCTGCTGGCCATAACCTTCGCCTCGCAGTTCCTCTCGCACAGCAAAGTACCAAAACCAGTTGAATGACTTACGAGGATAGACGATGGTGAAGCCGATGAACGCTTCTCCATCGTAATATGCAGTAAAGTCCAGAGGCATTTCCCCAACGAGTCGCATCAAATCATCCCATGGGATTTGCTCGTCTTCTGGGAATGCCATTTCATAGAATTGCATTATCTTTTCATCAGCATTGGCTGCGTTTATCTGTTTTGTATTCATTGTTTGAAGTCTATTCCTGCACGATGGGCTTGTGCCATCTGCTGGTTTCTTGGTATGTTATACAATCTGCCGTCCTTGCGGAAATGTGCTCCAGTCTGCTTGAAGTGGAACGGGACATTTGACTTGATGCATTGCACACGGATTTTTAGCACCCAGTCATAATCACAGACACGGGCATCACGTCCTGACTCGCCACCAACTGTCACTTGCCCACACCAGGAGCCAAGTCCGTCGTGGAAATCAATAGCCTCCAGTAATGGTTCACAGATGATGGACTTATGGTGAATGGGAAGTTCACGGTAAAGTGGCAAACGTTCATCTACTCTCCGCTGATTCTCCATCGTACAGCAGATGGTTACGTTTTCATAGCCATCGCCCCAGTCGTCTGGCAGACATTGAGCGATACGCTCAGGTCTTTTGGTAATCATGAAGAAATGAAGGTCGCTCCTTCGATGGATCATCAGCCATGCGTCTTCGCGCCATTCATCAGCTTCCTCGATGAAGAAATCCGAAGTGAAGCATGTCCACATGAGCGAGCCGGATGGAACCTTCCAGTTCCCCTGTCGGTCTCGACGTATGGGGAGATTGAAGCTGGCAGTCTTCGTCACGACATTGGAGTCCTTCTCAAACTCCGCATCGCGTCGATACACATAGCAGTGCTGACAGCCCTCGCTTTTCTTGTGGCAACCATGCCACAGATTCCACATTTGACCTTCGGTCTTCTTCGCTCGCGACTCGGCAAAGCTCGAACAAGTTCGGCTCTGCTCTCGCTGCTCTCTTTTTTCACCCACGCTTCTTGTATTTTTCCTTTACTATCTCGTATGAATTACGTGTCAATTCACGAAGAATGTCATCAGGGGCTGTGTTTGCATCAATGCCAATCCAGTACTTGGGCGATTCATTGTAAGGTTTACCGATAAAACAATACTGTGCTTTCAGTTCTTCAATTCGTTCTGGCTGGCATTTCAGTGTAATGATACTGAAATCATCGCAGTCAAAGAATGAGAACATGTGGCCATGAACATAGAACACCAACACGCCACTGGCATGATGAAAAGCCGTGAAAGGCAGCTTCTCTTCCACGTCTTCGCCCAAAGAAAGGCAATAGTCACGATAGTCTTCTATGTTCATTCCGTTCTTTTATTTGCTTAATCGCTCCAATGCCGCAGCGTCAAGTCGGTAAATCGTCCATTCATTCATGGGCACGGCTCCGAGTGAGAGATAGAAGTCGATGCTGGGCTGGTTCCAGTTGAGACACGTCCATTCCATGCGTCCGCAATGATGTTCGTGTGCTATTCTGACCAGATGAAGCAGGAGAGCCTTGCCATAACCCTTGCCTCGCTCTTCCGGCCATACGAACAGGTCTTCCAGATACAGCCCGGAGTGCCCTATGAACGTCGAGAAATTGTAGAAGTAGAGAGCGAAGCCCACTTCCCGTCCATCCACTACGGCAAACACTGCCTCCGCCCTGTGTTCGTCGAACATTTCACGTTCCAACACTTCTGGCGAAGCAATCACCTCGTTCTCCATCTTTTCATACCGTGCTATCCCCCGTATGAAATCCAGCAACAGCGGTACGTCCTGCCGTTCTGCCCTGCGAATCAATATGTCTTCTTTAGTCATGCTATTCCTAACAGTTCTATTTCAAATATCAATGTCGAACCACCGGAGATGCCTGGCTGGGAGAATTTGCCATAGCCCATTTCGGCTGGGATGTAGACTTCCCATTTGTCGCCGATGTGCATCTGCTGCATGGCGATGATCCAGCCCTCAATGAGGTCACATAGTCTGCAAGCTAACGGCACACCGCCACGGCTGCTGTCGAACGTTTTGC
>JAEEGJ010003269.1_pt1 | contig 64249 bp, 55 predicted proteins | sample 8958761 | NCBI WGS metagenome assembly JAEEGJ01 (sample SAMN16246546, study PRJNA631951) | gut metagenome | biome: gut microbiome; feature: rumen; material: RS-attached | host: Bos | place: Iran: Karaj | collected 2018-10 | reverse complement strand
CGAAGGTGGGGGGAGATCTTCGTTTCAGGCGGGGTTCAAGCCCCGACTGAAATGAGATGCGGAGCATCGTTTTGTTACCGAGGAAACGCTGAAAGCGTTTTCGAGGTGACTTTGACTCGGGAATGGTTTTCAAATTCGCGCAGACGGGATGTTTTTTTCAGAAAAAGTGCTCCGGTTTGCCGAAGAGATTTAGAAATGATCAATGGAGTACTGTGATGAAAAAATACTTGATCTGCCTGTCGGTTTTGATTTTATTGATGTGCCTGTTATGCTCCTGCAAGAGCGCACAGGAGGAAAAGAACAAAAAAGAAAATGAACCCGTCCGGATAGTAACAACGGTTTTTCCGGAATATGACTGGGTGCAGAATATTATAGCTTCAAATCCGGGAGGGATGGAGGTAACACTTCTGGTGGATAACGGCGTGGACCTGCACAGTTATCAGCCGAGTGTTGATGATATAATAAAAATAACCGACTGTGATATGTTTATTTACGTAGGCGGGGAATCGGACAAATGGGTAAGCGACGCGCTGGCGCAGACATCCAACAAAAACAGGACGGTCATCAGTCTTCTTGACATACTTGGGGATTCGGTCCGTGAGGAAGAGGAAACAGAAGGGATGCAGTCGGAAGAGAAAGCAGAGGACGGTGAAGACAAAGAAGACGGTCCGGAATATGACGAGCATGTCTGGCTTTCCCTTAAAAATGCGTCAAAGATTGTGGATAAGATTTCGGAATGCCTGCAGAAGCTGGACGAAAAAAATGCCGCTGTTTACAGGGAAAATACAGCTGCATACAAAGAAAAGCTGAATGTTCTTGATGAGGAATATACTGCGTTAACAAAAGATGCTCCTGTAAAAACACTTCTTTTCGGAGACCGCTTTCCGTTTCTTTATCTGACCAAGGATTACGGACTTTCTTATTATGCGGCCTTTCCGGGATGTTCGGCAGAAACAGAAGCAAGCTTTAATACGATCACCTTCCTTTCGGAAAAGCTCAACAGTCTTTCTCTGCCGGCAGTTCTTACCATAGAGAACTCCGATGCGGAAATCGCTGAGACGATCGTTAAGACTTCCGGGAAAGCAGATGTTAAGATACTTGCGATGAATTCAGCACAATCGGTAACTTCAAAAGATATTAAGGACGGCGTAACTTATCTTTCGATCATGAAGGATAATCTGGAGGTTTTAAAGACCGCCCTTGGTAAATGAATGATTTAAAGGAGAACAATGAAACAATATACTGTCACAGGTATGAGCTGTGCCGCCTGCCAGGCAAGAGTTGAAAAGGCAGTTTCGAGGGTTTCGGGCGTTTCCGAAGTTTCCGTAAGCCTTCTTACAAACTCCATGGGCGTTGAAGGTACGGCAGATGCCTCCGCCGTAATCTCCGCTGTAGAAGCGTGCGGTTACGGGGCAAGACTTAAATCGGACATCGGAGAAACGGAAAAAGCGTCCGTTTTTTCCGAAGAAGAGGAAGCGTTAAAGGATCATGAAACACCAAAGCTGAAAAAACGTCTCTTAAGCTCGGTTGTTTTCCTTTTGCTTCTTATGTATATAACTATGGGAGCACACATGCTGGGGTTCCCGCTGCCCGTATATTTTAAGGAAAATTATCCGGCACTGACGTTAACACAGCTGCTTTTAGCAGGAATAGTCATGGTCATAAACAGGGATTTCTTCACAAACGGCTTTAGTTCGCTTCTTCACGGAGCACCCAATATGAATACGCTGGTAGCGCTGGGTTCTTCGGTTTCTTTCGGGTGGAGCCTGTATGTGTTTTACGACATGCTGGGCATGCTTGCATCAAATGCTACGGCAGCAGAGCTTATGCCGCTGTATCATGACCGGTTGTATTTTGAGTCGGCGGCAATGATACCCGCGCTTATAACCATAGGCAAGATGCTTGAGGCAAAATCGAAGGGAAAGACCACAAATGCGCTTAAAAGCCTTATGCGGCTGGCACCTAAAAAAGCCGTCATTCTTCGGGAAGGGAATGAAACTGAGGTTTCTATAGAAGAGGTTTCGACAGGGGATATTTTTGTTGTCCGCCCCGGTGAGAATATACCGGTGGACGGAGTTGTCATATCCGGCTCGGGAGCTGTTGATGAGGCGGCCATAACGGGAGAATCGGTTCCCGTTGACAAGGCGGAAGGAGACAGTGTAACTGCCGCGACCGTTAACCGTTCGGGATTTCTTACCTGCCGCGCGACAAGGGTGGGGAAGGATACGACTCTTGCTCAGATAATCAAAATGGTTTCCGATGCAGCCGGGACAAAGGCCCCGATAGCGAGGATAGCCGACAAGGTATCGGGAGTATTTGTACCGACAGTTATGGCTTTGGCAGTCATTGTCATCGCAGGCTGGCTGATCGCCGGAGAATCCGCAGGTTATGCAGTCGCCAGGGGTATTTCGGTACTTGTAATTTCGTGTCCCTGTGCACTGGGACTTGCCACTCCTGTAGCCATCATGGCAGGAAACGGAGTCGGAGCAAGGAACGGTATTCTTTTTAAAACGGGAGAAGCCCTTGAAACAGCAGGAAAAATCTCGGTTATCGCATTGGATAAAACCGGGACCGTAACAAACGGTGAGCCGGTAATAACGGATATGGTTCCTTTTGATGGGACTTCGGAAAAAGAGCTGCTTTTGAAAGCATATTCGCTTGAAAGAAAGAGTGAGCATCCGTTTGCAAAGGCTATAATAAGGAAGGCAGGAGAAACGGGCAGTTCATTTCTTGAAACCGAAAACTTCAGGATACTTCCGGGTTCCGGTCTTGAAGCAGTCGCAGACGGACTGACATTAAGGGGAGGAAACAGAAATTATATCGGAGATTTCTGCAGTATTCCCGGCGAGCTTTCAAAAAAGGCTGACGAGCTTTCGGGACAGGGAAAGACACCTCTTTTCTTTTCTGAGGAAAACAGGATGCTGGGCATCATAGCCGTGGCTGACACTTTACGCGAGGATTCAAGGGAAGGTATAGCACTTTTAAAAAAACTCGGGCTTAAAGTCGTAATGATAACGGGAGATAATAAGAGGACCGCAGAAGCCATCGGAAAACTTGCAGGAGTGGATGACTGTAAAGCGGAAGTGCTTCCCATAGGTAAGGAGGAAGCGATAAAAGAACTGCAGGCAGAAGGACGCGTAGCCATGGTAGGAGACGGGATAAACGATGCACCCGCTCTTACAAGAGCCGATACAGGTATCGCTATCGGAGCGGGAACGGACATAGCGATAGACAGCGCGGATATAGTCCTGATGAACAGCAGTATCCGGGATGTCGCAGCAGCTATACGTTTAAGCAGGGCAACCTTGCGAAACATCCGCGAGAATCTGTTCTGGGCATTTTTCTACAATGCGCTTTGCATCCCGCTTGCCGCAGGACTGTTTTCACTTAAGATCAATCCGATGATCGGAGCGGCGGCGATGAGCATTTCCAGCTTTACCGTATGCATGAATGCATTGAGGCTTAACCTTTTTAAAATGCAGAAGAGAAACGATGGCAGGGAGAACAGCAGTTCCCTAAGATCCGCCGGAGATCCGTCGGATTTAGATGATAAAGCAAACAATAATAAGTTTAAAGAAAGGAATACGGATATGGAGAAGACATTAAAGATCGAAGGTATGATGTGTGCACACTGTGAGGCTAACGTAAAGAAAACCCTTGAGGCGTTTCCTTTTATTTCCGAGGCTGTCGTAAGCCATGAAGCAGGAACCGCAGTAGTTACACTCTCGGGTGAGTTTGATGAAACGGCAGTAAAAGCCGCTATCGAAGATAAAGGGTATAATTATATAGGATAAGCAGACAGAACGGATACGAATGACAATTGAAAAGCTCCCGCCTTTTTGGACGGGAGCTTTTTTAATTCCGGATCATTCCGCAAAGATCTTAGTGTGAGAAAAAGCTTGAGAAGCTGAAGCCTGTGGGCATGGGTATCGTAAACATGTAAATGGTTGCAAGAACAAGGAAGAATACCGCTATGCCAAATACAACCGTACGGTTAGGCAGACGCTTGAAGATGCCGATGATACCTAACATGAACAATACGATAGAATAAATAACATTTACAAGGTTGTAAGAATCTCCGTTGGCGTTGTCTTTCTGGCCTTCTTCAAGGAGAGCCCGCGATTCTGCAAGCTTATCTTCAGCCTCTGTAAAATATGAGTCAACGAATTCTTCTGTAAAAGGTGAATTCATGTCATCAGTCATTTTGTTATATGCTTCGATGAGATCCGGGCTGAAGTTCTGGTCTGCGAATACTTCCAGTTTTTCTTGGATCAGCTGAGTTTCTATCTCATCACCCTTTGCCTGGGCAATTGCAAGATCATAGCTATACTCCATATAGGTATTCCATGCCATGAGATCCGAAAGATACAACTGTAATCCTTCGTTGTACAGGGAGTTTCCATCGGAAGCTGTATTATTGCTCTTTGTGTAATTGGTGGACTGGTTTCCTCCGTGAAGTGAACCGATCCATGTTGCCCATGCTGTAAGAAGGGCTGTTACGCCGAGGAATATGGCTACAAGAATTTCAAGTTTGTTTTCCTTGTTCTTTTTAGCTTCTTCTTTTACCTCTGAGCTTTCTGCCGGAGCGGCTGCTACGGTTTCGTTTTTTTCGATTTCGTTTTTGGTCTCTTCTGCCATTGTTTTTCTCCTTGTGTGTTTAATTTATTTGTTAAGCATTGCTTCAAGCTTTTCAAGATGTTCGCGGACTTCTTTTATCTCTGTCCGGATATCGTCAACATTTATTTCTTTCTTACCCTCTTTTTCGGAAGCGGAGTCTTCTTCGGCTGCGTCATTTTTCTTTCTCATTTCGGAGACTTCGCTGATAGCGTTTACAACAACACCTACCACTACGTTCATCATTATAAATGAAGAAATGAGTACAAACGGAACGAAGTAAGCCCATGCGTAAGAGAATACCTCCATTACAGGACGGCTTATGCCCATTGACCAGCTCTCTAAGGTCATTACCTGGAACAGGGTGTACATGGCTTTCGGTATGTCTCCGAACCAGTCAGGGAATGCTTCGCCAAACTGTGTAACTCCGATTATCGAGAAGATGTAATAGATGATTATCAGCAGGAATGCTGTCCATGTTATTCCGGGCAGGGACTTTCCGATAGCGCCGATGATCACCTGGAGAGGCTTTAATGCGCTTACCATCTTGAATCCGCGCAGGCCTTTAAGTGAGCGGAACACTCTGAATACACGAAGTATTCTTGCGGATGAAAGTACCGACAGGCCCGATGCGATGGAAGTCAGTATTATAATGAAGTCAAACCAGTTCCATCCGCTCTTGAAATATCCTAAGAAACGGTAAGCTATGAGCTTGAGCACCATTTCCACGATAAAGATTACCAGACATATGGTATCAATGACCGACAGGATACTTCCCGCCGTGGTGCCTTCCCCTAAGGAAGGGATTGTCTGAAGACCTAAAACTATCGAATTGATAAGTATGACCACCAGGATAAAACCCTGAAAAAGCCGGCCTTCGACAAAGTTTTTAAGTTTTTCCATTGTTAGTGCTTCCTTCAAAATATTTTATCAGATGTTCTCAACGGCTGCCTTTTCGGCGGCAAGTCCTTTAAGATAAACTTCTTCAAACTTATCAAAGCCTTCTGCAAGTGCTGCCTCGGGTTTTATGGTCTCGCCCTTCTGTCCTGCAAATACTTTTGTCTGAAGGAAGTCACCGAGTGCTTCGCCGGAAGCCTTTCTTATCATATATGCCGCAAGAAGAGCCATGCCCCATGCGCCGCCTTCTCCGGCCGTCTCCATTACAGATACCGGTGAATTAAGAGCTGCCGCAAGTATTGACTGTGCTACGCCCTTTGTTTTGAATATACCGCCATGTCCGTAAAGAGTATCAACCCTGACTCCTTCGTCACGGATCATGACGTCACAGCCCGTCTTAAGGGTTGCAAATGCGGAATAGATATGAGTCCGCATAAAGTTTGCAAGATTAAACTTTGCGTCGGGAGTTCTGACAAACATAGGTCTTCCCGCATCAAGTCCCGTAACCGATTCTCCGGATAGATAGTTGTAGGAGATCAGTCCGCCGCAGTCCGCATCACCTTCGAGAGCCTTGTTGAACAGAGTGACATAAAGCTTTCCTTTGTCGACTGTCCCACCGGTCGCCTCGATGGCTTCGGCGATGATGTTGACCCATGCGTTGATATCCGAAGTACAGTTATTGCAGTGAACCATGCCGACGTTGCTCCCGTCCGGGGTGGTTACGATGTCGATGATGGGATATACCTTTGAAAGATCTTTTTCCAGAACTACCATTGCAAAGATCGAGGTTCCCGCAGATACATTTCCCGTACGTTTTGCAACGCTGTTGGTGGCTGCCATTCCTGTCCCGGCGTCACCCTCGGGCGGACAGAGAGGTATACCTGCTTCAAGATCTCCGCTCTCATCAAGGAGCTTTGCACCTGCTTCGGTAAGGATGCCTGCTTCGTCTCCTGCGGTAAGTACCTTGGGAAGGATGTCCCTGAGCTTCCAGGGGAAGCCCTTGTCTGCTATAAGGCTGTCAAACTTTGCAACCATTGATGCGTTATAATCACCGGTTGATGAATCAATCGGGAACATACCCGAAGCCTCACCGACACCCGCAACACGCTTTCCTGTAAGCATGTAATGGATGTAAACTGCAAGTGTGCTTAAAAAGTCGATCTTTACGACATGTTCTTCTCCGTTTAGGATCGACTGATAAAGATGGGCGATGCTCCATCTCTGAGGTATGTTGAAATTAAACTCTTTTGTCAGCTTCTCGGCAGCTTCGCCCGTAATGGTGTTTCTCCATGTCCTGAAGGGAACCATGAGATTTCCGTCTTTGTCGAAGGCCATATAGCCGTGCATCATTGCAGAAAAGCCGATGGCTGCAAATTTCTTTATGGTAACACCGTATTTTTCCTTTACGTTTTTCTTAAGATCCGCATAGCAGTCCTTAAGTCCTGTCCAGATATCATCGAGAGAATAAGTCCATACTCCGTTTTCAAACCTGTTCTCCCATTCATGACCGCCTTCGGCGATCGGTTTGTAGCTCTCATCGATGATGACGGCCTTGATCCTTGTGGAACCAAACTCTATACCAAGGACGCCGAGTCCGTTTTCTATACATTTAGCTGCATCCATATACCATCCTCCCGAATGACAAATTTTAACATTTTCTATTATACTAGAAAGTTATGAAAAGGCAAGTGTTTTTTAGAGTTCCTCTGTAAAGCTGCCCTTAACGGCTTCAAATTCGCCGCCTTCTATGCTTCCGTCCTCAAGACGGCGGAAGTTGGACATAAACCTCCATGCATTTTCACATGTGTGCTCTCTGCATTCATGCCCCTGACCGCTGATACAGCCGAGTGCGTTATAGCATTTTCCGTCTGCATTCTTAAACAATTCAATCGTAAGAGTTGCTTGCCTGTTTGGATCGAAGGTCTTATAGGTCTCGTCTCCGTTAATGCCCCAGATCTTATTCTCCCAGTTATCCTTGTCCTCCAGCGTAACATCATATTTCTTTACAGCACCGTTGAGTTCGAGGATATACTTTATCCTGTCAAGGCATTTCTGAGCCTGGAACGGAAGCTCGGGAAGTGGAGTAATCTCACCTCCCGCATAGAAACACGGAACCGGAACCGTTTTGTTCAGTTCAAAGGCTGACTGCTGACCGAATACATTGAGGCCGAGCTCGAAGGTTGCATCCATTGGTGCTGCGGCGGCAAGTAAAGAGGGATGTTCTCCGATGAAATCCCAGCTTTTGCATCCGCCCATGGAGAAACCGCTGCAGTAGATCCTTGAAGTATCTATGCGGTATCTCTTTTTAAGTCTTTCTATAAGCTCCGTCATCTCGGTTGCGGTGCTGTTCAGGTGGTGCTCTATTGAAACCAGCAGGAAATCATGCCTGTGAGCTATCTTAGCCCATCCGGAGATGTATGCGATATAAAACGCGCTGTCTCCGCCACCGTGGAAGGTGATAAGCAGCGGGGCGGGGCCGTTGTCGAATATGGTTTTGTTATAAAATGCAAAATACCCTACGCGGTGGGTTTCGGTTCCCTTGTCATCACCGGCGTTATCTTTTGAGGTTGTAAGTGTTTCGATGCCGGGTTCGATGACCATGCCTTCAGCCTCAAGATCGGGATCGAGCTCGAGGATGCCGAGCATACGTCTGAATTTGCGCGAAAATGCATAGTAATCGGCATATACGTCGGCGGTCTCTTTTACATAGAGATATTTGATCTTTTCCTTAAGAGCTGCATTTATCCCGTCACTGTTACCTATTGAAATTACAGGGATATCGTCTGCCTGAACATCGGGAAGTACCGAAAGACCCGACAGGATGCAGGTAACAGCCGCACTGTCCGCTCTTCCCCAGAGACCTGCGCCTTCAAAGTGCTTGAGGCAGTTCTTTGCGATATAATCGGCGGAAGCCCCGTATCCGAAGAGATTTGTCCTGAAGATGGCACCGCGGATGTGATAATCCTCGAGTTTATGGGTAAAACGGTTCCAGCATTTGGCAACGCCGTTTTCATAATACTGATTTATCCTTGAGTTTTCAAGGATCTCGTCAAAGATCGTCGGTTCTGCGTCAGCCCATCCGTTTGCCGAAGCAGGATATATGAATACAACGCTTGTCGCAAAATCCTTTGCCAGCTTTTCGAAACCGTTTTCCTTTGCGAAAGCTGCAGCCTTTTCAAAGGAAAACTTTTCCGGTGAAAAGACAAGCAGATACGGAGCGATAAATCCGTAGTTCAGTAAGTCGTCGTCCTTATCGTTTTCGGGTACATAGCATACTGCCGAAAACCTTTCAAATGTGTGCTCCCAGCACACTCCACCGTTGATCTTGTTAACAACCGGCATTTCTTTCATGATCATAAACCCCCGTTTTTAGTCAAAGTCACCTCAAAAACGCCTTCAGCGTTTCCTCGGTAACAAAACGATGCTCCGCATCTCATTTCAGTCGGGGTTTGAACCCCGCCTGAAACGAAGATCTCCCCCCACCTTCGCTACGCTAAGAGGTGGGGGATATCTTCTGTTTTGTTATAATCAAATTAATCCCGTAACGGGATCCATAATCGGAGTGTATAATAAAACCCGGTTTTCGTCAAGGCAATAACAGGCAAAAAGTACTCTGAATTTGCGAAAAACGTCAGGTCAATCCGCCAAATAATATATTGATTTTATTCTTTGTTTTTGTTATAGTTTGATATACGGGGAAGTAGGAATTGAAGGGAGTATGCTATGGCGAAGGGTCGTAAACGTCCGCTGCCGGACGTGCGTATAAGGATAGGCATTTCCGTACTGGTTGCGGTATGTGTGTTTTTGTTTACGTATTTCAGGACTTTTAATGTTTTGAACATACAATTTTCCGACAGCGTGTATCAGACGGAATCGGTAAGCGTACTTCCGATAACGATCATAAAGATAGACGAAAAGACGATGAATGCTTTGGGGCAGCAGTCCGGCTGGAGCAGACAGGTATATGCCGATCTGATCAACAGGCTCAATGCGGGAGAGTACCGTCCCGCAGTCATTGCATTCGATTTACTTTTTACGGGCAACAAGGATCCGGAGGGTGATGCGGCTTTTGCAGAAGCGGCCGAAGAATCCGGCAATGTTGTGGTCGGCATAAACGCCAGCCTTTCCGAACACGGAACCGGAAGGGAAAAGCTCACCATAGACAATCTCGTGCATATTGATTCCATAACATACCCCTATAACGAACTGGAAAAGGTTGTTTCTTACGGTCTTACAAACTGTGAGCCCGACATGTACGATTATATAACTACGGCATTTACGGGCATGCGGTATCAGGGGACATGGTATGACAGCTTCTCCATACAGATACTTAAGAAATTTTCCGAATATGTAAAGAAAAACGAAAAATATGCCGAAAATCATCCTGACTACGCAGGCATAGTCATACCGGATTATGCATCCGACCCGGTGAACAGATACCGTTTTTCCTATGCTGAAGGTCCGGGGGGATTTGACAGCGTTTCCTTCATAGATATCTTAAACGGTGAAGTTTCCGCGGAGAGCCTGGCTAACAATATTGTCATGGTCGGGGCATATGCTTCGGGACTCCAGGATGATTTTAAGATACTTTTTTCGAACGGCAGCGACGAATCCCGTATGTACGGAGTAGAGATACATGCCAATATAATGGAGGCTGTATTTGAAGGACGTTTCCAGACCGATGCAAACCAGACCGTCCTGGCTGTTATTTATGCGATCGTAAGCGGCATCCTCTGCTTTGCGATGATGAGCGTGAATATCATAAAGGGCGTGATAATGGCGGTCGCTACGCTGATACTGCATATGGTCATATCCGTGATCTTTTACCGGAACGGCATCTACATCATGCTTTTGTACATGATCTTTTCCTGCGTGATGCTGATGATAGGAATGGTTGTATATCACTATGTTTCGGCACGTTCCGAGAGGGTAAAGATAAACAGGGCATTTCGTATGTATGTGGCGCCGGAGATCGTTGATGATGTTGCGGGTTCGGGTACATATCAGCTGCAGCTCGGAGGCAGGAACAAGGATGTGGCGGTTCTGTTCGTAGACATCAGAGGCTTTACGACCATGTCCGAGAACCTTGATCCTAAAGAAGTCGTAGAGATCTTAAATGAATACTTTGGCGTAATAACCGATGCGATATTCAAGAATAAGGGAACATTGGACAAGTTCATAGGAGATGCGGCAATGGCTGTCTTTAACTCCCCGTTTGATCTTGACGATTATGTTTACCGTGCCGTTATGACAGCCTGTGACATAGCAAAGGCTTCCGAGGCTTTGGGAGAAAAGCTTCTGGAACGTTTTGGAAAAAAGGTCAGCTACGGTATCGGAGTTAACTGCGGGGAAGCGATCATCGGAAATATAGGAAGTAAATTCCGTATGGACTACACAGCTATCGGAGATACGGTCAATACGGCAGCCCGTCTTGAGAGCAATGCCAAAGCGGGGGAGATACTTATAAGCGAAGAGGTTAAAAAGCGTCTCGGAGACAGGATAGAAACAGAGGATGTCGGAGAGATCCCTCTTAAGGGAAAGCAAAAGAAGATATTTGTTTACAGAGTCTGTGTAAAATAGAATTGGAGCTGTTGGAAAGCGGGGTAGCGGACACATGGTATTGGAGTGCATACCGGAATACGAAAAAGCCGGGGAATGGGCCGAAATTTCATCAAAATACGGATTAAGCTTTGAATATAACGAATTCTTTAATCCGGAGATTCTTGAAGATAAGGCAAGGACAAAAGAAATTATAAATGTATATAAGAGTCTCGGGAGAGATACGAAGAACGATACCATGCACGGAGCGTTTCTTGACATAACCGTATCCAGCCGCGATCCGCTGATAAGGAATGCCTCGGATTTAAGAGTGAGGCAGAGCCTTGAAATAGCCTCGGAGCTTGGAGTAAGAGGCGTTGTATTTCACACCAATTATCTGGCCGAGTTTAAATCCGGCATCTACAGGAAGAACTGGACGGAAGCAAATATCGAATACTGGGGCAGGAAATGTGATGAGTACCGCGGACTGAACATTTATCTTGAAAACATGTTTGATGAAAGCCCGGAGCTGTTATCAAAAGTGGCGGACGGACTTTCGGACAGACAAAACTTCGGGGTATGTCTTGATATCGCGCATGCATACCTTTCCGGATGTGACATACAGGATTGGATAAATGCTCTCGCCGGACATATAAAGCATATTCACATAAATGACAACGACGGGGGCGAAGACCTGCATCTGCCGGTGGGCTCCGGGAGCATTGATTGGACGGTATTAAAGGAAAAAGAACTGTTCGAATGCGATCCCTCCGTACTTATAGAGGTTTCGGGTGCAGAAAAGCTTGAAAAATCATATGATTATCTTAAACGCACAGGTTTTTGCAATCGGGAGGTATTGAAATGACTATAACGGCCGATCTTCAAAGAATACTTGATATAGCAATAAGCCTGACGGCGGAAAAGAGTTATTCCAAACTTCTGGAAAAACTTATAAGCGAGTGCATGGACATATCCGGTTGTGATGCCGGTACATTATATATATTAAGAAACAAGAAGCTGGAGTTCATGATACTCAGGAACCACACCATGAATGTGTATCAGGGCGGCAACGGGGAACCGATAGAATCCATGCCTCCGGTTTCACTCGATGAAAAATATGTATGCGCCTATACAGCCATACATAAAAAGACCGTAAACATTCCCGATGTATATAATGATTCCTCCTTTGACTGGCAGGGACCGAAAAAATATGACAGCATAACGGGCTATAACACAAAATCGATGCTCGTAGTTCCGCTGATAGACCATGACGGTAAGGTCATAGGCGTGCTCCAGCTTATAAATGCGAAGGGAGAGGACGGAAATATAACCGCGTTTTCGGAGGAAAACGCCAGCATAGTATTTTCGATAGCTTCGGAAGCCGCCATTTCCCTGTCGAACATGATACTTGTCAGACAGCTGCGGGATATGTTGTATTCGTTTGTATCCTCGCTGACCACCGCAATTGACGAAAGAACGCCGTATAATGCAAATCATTCGTTTAATGTGGCAAGGTATTGTGACGGATTCGCAAAATTCCTGATGAGGGAGGAGAAACCGCGGACCGATTTTGAGTATATAACCGACAGCGAAAGGGAGCAGCTTGTACTGGCGGCAATGGTCCACGATGTCGGGAAGCTTATAACGCCATTAGAGATAATGAACAAATCCGACAGGCTTGATTTCCGCCTTCCCATCATGGAGAACAGGTGGAAATATCTGGAGGCACTGCTTAAGATAGATTTTTACGACGGTATTATTACCGAGGAAGGTTATAAAAAGCTAAAGAAACAGCTTAAGGAAGGTCAGGATTTTATAAGAGACTGCAATAAAGCGTCTTTCCTCGACGATGAAAAGCTTAAGAAAATTCGGGAAATGAAGGACATATGCATATTTGACCGTGAAAAGAGCGAAAATGTCGAGTTCCTGACAGATGAGGAGCTTCATGAGCTTATGGTCGCAAGAGGCACGCTTACTGCGGAAGAGAGAAAAATCATAGAAATGCATGTAGTCTATACGGACAGGATACTTTCAAAGATCTCTTTCCAGGATGATTTCAAGCTGGTAAGGCGTTTTGCGGCGGCACATCACGAATATCTTGACGGAAGCGGATATCCGAACGGATTAACCGCCCAAAAGCTCCCGCTTGAAGTAAGGATCATGACGATAGCCGATATTTTTGATTCGCTTACGGCTGACGACCGGCCTTACAAAAAGGCGATGCCGAAGGAAAGGGCGCTTTCGATACTTTCGGCCATGGCTGACGAGGGTAAGCTTGACACAGGTCTTGTAAAACAGTTTACTGAATATATAAATGACAAGTCTGATGTATAAATCACGGAGGGTCAGAATGAATAAAAAACTATTGATATTTGGAGGAATCGGTGCGGCAGCGGTAGTAATAGCCGTTGTCCTGATAATAGTTTTATCCGGCGGGGATAAGGCATACCGTTCCATAATAGTAATGGAAGTTGAGGGAAAGGTAAACGTAAACAGGGACGGAATGTCTATGGAAGCCCGTCCGGAGATGAAGCTCCGTTCCGGTGACGGACTTGATGTAGCCGCCGGGAGCTTTGCCCGATTAAAGCTTGACGGGGACAAATATGTTTATCTTGAGGAAAATACGGTTATATCCCTTCAGGCAGACGGGGATGAGGTAAACAGTAAGACCATCATCTATGTCGAACAGGGAAACATGCTTACCGAGATTGAGAGCAAGCTTGCGGAAAAAGCCTCGTTTAACATAGTAACGCCTAATACAACCATGGCCATAAGAGGAACCGTTACAGCCACTTCCGTAAGAAAGGATATGGCAGATCCCGAGGGTTCGATAATAGAATATGAGGGAACCGGAGACTCGCCTCTTTATGACGCGGGAACCAACGGTACCAAGCTATGCTGGATAACGGACAACTTTGTATATGAAGGCGAGACGGAAGTTACCATATATATGACAGAAGGTTCCGACGTTGTTTATACCAAGAGGATACTGACAGCAGGAAACGGCGTCCATGTCCAGACGCCTGTAGAAGAAACCGCAGGCTCTGATTTCGTAAAGAAGAGCCAGGTAAAGGATACGGAGGTATTCTGGGAGCCGAAGGATTACAGACCGGACAAGGATACCGGTAAGGTCCGCGAGAAAACCGACGATATACCTAAGGGAATCATAGGAAAAATAAATATAGAATACGCAGTAGATCTGTTCCCTCAAGGGCTCGATCCCAAAACAGTAAAAGGTGCGGCAGGTTCTCTCGATCAAAACACTATAGAAATGATAGAGAAAAGTAAGAAAAATACGCCTGAACCTACGGCAGAACCGACTGCTACGGCAGCACCCACGGTAACGGATGACCCCGTGGTAACAGATGAACCTGTAGTAACGGATGAACCGGTGGTAACCGACGAACCTGTGGTAACGGATGAACCTGTGGTAACGGATGAGCCTGTGGTAACGGATGAGCCGGTAGTGACGGATGAACCCGAAGTAACAGATGAGCCGACGGAAACACCCGAACCTACACCTTCTCAGGAGCCGACCGTATCTCCTACACCGAGACCTACGGCGACACCCAGACCAACCCCTAAGGCAACGGCTACACCTACACCGACGCTTAAGCCTACGGCAACACCGACTTCGAAACCTACGGCAACACCGAAACCCACTTCGAAGCCAAAGCCTACACCGAAGCCGACTCCTACACCAAAGCCTACGCCCACGCCGACACCGCTTCCAATAATAATTATAAAGCCTACGGCAACACCTACGGTGACGCCGTTCCCTACCATAAAGCCCACTTCTGATGTTGAACCTACACCTACTGCTGCATGGGCTCCGACAGTGACACCTACGCCTACACAGATGCTCACCACAACGCCTGAGCTTACAAATACGCCGAAAACACATAATATTACATATCAGTTGAACGGCGGTACAAACGGAAGCAATCCTTCAAGCTATACTGAAGGAGTAGGTGTAAGCAGTTTTGCAGCGGCACAGAGGACAGGATATAAGTTCTTGGGCTGGTATGATTCGGCAGGAGGAGACAAAAGCGGAAAACAGATTACTTCCATAAGCTCTTCCGAAACCGGGGATGTAACACTTTATGCTCTCTGGGAACCTGAAACCTATACTATTACATACCATAATACAGACGGTAACGGATCGACATCTACGGATTCATATACTTACGGATATGAAAAAACACTGATGACGGGAAGTGATACCGCATCACTGACCTTCACCGGATGGTATACAGCTTCGTCCGGAGGAACACAGGTTACTGTCATTTCTGCGACCGAAACGGGAAATAAGGATTTTTACGCACAATGGAATACAAAGCCGAAAGAAATACAGTATACCGCTTCATTTGGCAGTAGTTATTCATATACTATAACTGTTGGTTCCGGACAGCAGGTTCAGGCACCTGAGATAAAAAATAATGACGGCGATCTGTCATGGTGCTGCACTGTTTACGTGGATCCAGATGATGATGAGGGTGATGAGATCTGGATTTCTCCTGGGCAAACAATAAACAGTACATTAGATAGTTATGCTAAACAAGGTGTTACTTCTTTTAGTTTCCATGCCGAAGGATAATAAAAAGTGTCACCAGTGGTGACACAACAGACTGAAGACAAAGTCCGAGGCTAGTCGCCTCGGACTTTGTCTTCAGTCTGAAAGCTCCCGTCCGTAAAAGGCGGGAGCTTTTAAAGTTATGACTTATTTTGCTTCTGTGCACATCTTTCTTACTATCCTGTCGGTAACGGAGGTTGCATCTCCGATTTCCAGTGCCATGATATGTATAAGCTCCTTGGAGCTCATCTTCAGATAAATCGTGGCGGATACGCCTGTCCCGTTGATCTTGCAGGGAGCGGAGATCTTTCCGATGAAGCCTTTGCCGTTTCCTATTATCTCGTATTTGACATCACTTGACTCAAATTCCTTTTTAAATGACTCAACTACGATCTTACATGCTGTTTCAAAATTTTCCTTTGAGGAATTATATTCGCTGCAGTCTTTTTCGCTTAAGGGAGTGATCTGGATGCTGATCCCCTTGTAGACCGTTTTATCGATGATATACTGATAAACCTTATCGGTACTTACCACATCCACCTTTTCCCACTTTGAAGAGATCGGGATCTTAATATTACCTATGGTAACTGAAGAGTCAAGTGTTTTGGTGGCCGAATCGGTTACGGTGACCTTGCATTCCAGACTTTTTTTGCCTACCTTTGCGGTTATCGTGCAGGTACCCTCCGAAAGCGCATATACAGTACCTTTTTTTGAGACACGGGCGATGGCTGCGTCGCTTGAACTCCAGGTAACCTTCTTCGAGGTGCCTTTAACCTTCAGCTTTACGTTTTCTCCGACGTCCAGAGCTGCTTCGGTTTTGCTGAGCTTTGCCGCCGCTTCTGCGGGAAAGGCTGCCGACAGTACGAATACCCCGGAAAAGACAGCTAAAAGCGTCAATATTTTACATATGATCTTTTTCATTTTTATCTCCTTGTGCGATTCTCAAAATTCAAAATAACATTAACGTCACGATTATAATATAATTCATAAAAAAAATCAACCATAACAGATTTTTGTTATAAACTGCTGAAGGAAAATGACCGATATAGTAAATGTATAACTATAGACAAAGTACGTTTCTTTGGCAGGGAGGCTGAAAAGGGGCGTATGGCACACAGAACGGAGGTTACTATGTCAGTAAACGGAATTACTACAAACACAGGACTCACCACTGGAAAGACATCATATAGCGATCGCAGTAAAAAGACCGGGAACGAAAATACTTCATCCGTAAAGTCTGAAAACACAGAGGCTGCCATATATGAAAAAAGTGATGAGAAGGACGTTTCCGTAAAGCAGGAACGTAAGGTTGACGCTGAGACCATCGCAAGACTTAAGGCAGAGGCGGATGAAAGGATGGCATCCTTAAGATCCCTTGTGGAAAAGATGATGACAAAACAGGGTCAGGCCATAGCAAAGGCGGGAGTGCTGGATTTTGAGAACGGTACCAATCTTGCGGATATCTTTAAGAACCTTGAGGTTGATGAAGAAACAAGGGCGCAGGCACAGGCGGATATCGCAGAGGACGGGTACTGGGGAGTTGAGCAGACCTCGGAAAGAATGCTTGATTTTGCAAAGGCTCTTGCAGGTAATGACCCTGAAGCCGCTAAAGATATGCTTGATGCCATAAAGCAGGGCTTTGAAGAGGCTAAAAAAGCATGGGGGGACGAGCTTCCCGATATTTCCCAGAGGACGATGGAGACCACTCTTGAAAAGGTTAATAAATGGATAGAAGAGCTTGGATAAAAAAGTCCGGCAGGTGTTAAATTTTTGTATACTTCACACAAAATTTGACAGATTGGATTGTGCAATAAGCACAAATCAAAAAGTTTGTTGTAAGATTAACTAAAATATACTTTGTAGAAACTGCACAAAATTCAGATTCTGTTTTTGTGCAGTTTTTAGCATTTTTGGGGAGGGTGCCTCTTTTGTCACGTAAACAATTTTTGACTTTACAGCTGTGATGTGATAGAATACACTACATATTGTGGTGAAACATTTGGAGATACAATACAAAGGGTCTTTATCATAGTTTACGCTGTCAGACTATAAGACTCAAATGCATTGACAGCGGGAAAGAGGACGCAAATGAGACAGCCTGCCAACATGAACAAGGTATACAGCCTGATCCAGAACAACATAGGAAAAAAAGTTCTTATCAGGACCAATCAGGGACGTAACCGTTTTGACGAGGAAGAAGGAGTTATCGAGGAAATGCATCCTTATGTTTTCTGCGTAAAGGTAGATAATGATGAGGGATTTAAAACTCTTTCCTTCAGTTACACCGATGTACTGATCAGGGATGTGGAGCTGGTATTCTGATCATACAGTTAAAACAAGGAAATTACCGCCCGAGGTTACGGCAGCGATACCGGTCTTCGGACGGTTTCTTTTTATCATAAAAAATGTGAGCGGCGGGAAGATAAATTTATCCGCCGTCTGCGGAGACGATCATGAAGATACACGGTATAAGCGGGCTATCGCTTCTTGATTATCCGGGGAGGATGGCTTGTACGGTATTTACGGGACATTGTAATTTCAGATGTCCGTTTTGTCATAATGCGGGTCTGGTCTTAAATCCGAACAGTGAACCCGTCATCCCGGACGAGCAGGTATTTGAGCTGCTTGACAAAAGAAAGGGAAGGCTGGAGGGAGTTGCTATAACCGGGGGTGAACCGACATTAAACGCAGATCTGGAAGAGTTCTGTTCCAAGGTAAAGGAAAGAGGCCTGCTGGTCAAGCTTGATACGAACGGGACCAATCCTTCGACGGTGAAGAGACTGGTTGAAGCCGGGCTTGTGGACTATATAGCAATGGACATAAAAGCCGCCCCGGGGAATTACGCAAAGGCGGCCGGGCTTGCGAGCTTTGATATGGAGCCGATATTTTCAAGCGTGGATATTATCATGGGATACGGAGCCGAGAAAAAAACAGATTACGAGTTTCGGACTACGGTCGTCGGAGGGATCCATGACGAAACGGACTTTGAAAAGATTGGTAAATGGATAAAAGGTGCAAAGGCATATTTCCTTCAGGGCTACAGATCGTCCGGCGAGCAGATAGATGCTGACGGACTGTATACGGTACCTGTTGAGACCATGGAACATTACAGGGATATACTTTTACCCAATATCCCGGATACCCGGCTCAGGGGAGTGGTTTAAGTCATTAACTGCATCGGACAAAAAAGAGGAAGAAGGATTTTTCATGAATCTGAGATATGAAACCGAACATCTTATATTATCCATCGGCAACGAGTCTTTTGCGGAGCAGATAAACGCCTATCTCATAAGAAACCGTGAGGATTTTTCAAGATGGGACATGGAGCTTAACGACAGTTATTTTACGATGGAATACCAGCTGAAGGCGGTACAGGCCGAACAGAGGCTCTTCATGAAAGGTGAGGGGGCACGGTATTATCTTTTCCTGAAAGGGGATATGAATTACGTCATCGGGAACGTAACCTTCGGTCTTATGGGGAAAAAGGGTGAAAGGCTCTGGGAGATAGGTTATAAAACGGATTTCAGGGAGAGAGGAAAAGGCTATGCACATGAAGCGGCAGCTTTTCTGATCCCGAAGATAGCACAGGAATTTAAGGTTAAGAGCATATATGCGGAGATACTTCCGGAAAACAGGCCTTCGGTTGCATTGATAGAAAAGCTTGGGTTTGGGTTTGAGAAGGTGCTTCGCGGCGCTCACAAGGTAGGAGGGCGCAACAGGGATCTGTTATTGTACAGGCTTGACGCCGAGGGAAACGGAGAAGCAGAATGAAACCGGAAGCAGCAAAAAACGTATTGCATACTCCGTTAACACCGGAGGATGACATCTTTTTCATGAAGAAAGCTCTGAAACAGGCCGAATGTGCCCTGCGAAGGGGCGAGGTACCGATCGGGTGCGTGATAGTGTATGACAAAAAAATAATCGGAAGGGGCTTTAACCGTCGGAACAGCGCAAAGACTGCGCTTGCCCATGCGGAGATAACGGCGATAAGCAAGGCATGTAAGGTTTTGGGTGACTGGCGGCTTGAAGGCTGTACGATGTATGTGACATTAGAGCCCTGTCAGATGTGTTCCGGAGCCATAATCCAGTCGAGGATCGACAGGGTGGTCATAGGAGCAATGAACCCCAAGGCGGGATGTGCAGGCTCAATACTTAACCTGCTTGAAAATCCGTCTTTTAACCATCAGGCAGAGATAACAAGGGATGTATGCGGTCCGGAAAGTACCGCACTGTTGCAGAGATTTTTCCGGGAGCTTAGGGAAAGAAACGGATAAGTTAAAAGTCTATACGAAGGTATAGGCTTTTTTTGTGCGATAAGCGTTTTGTTATAAAAACTTCTTCCATTTTAGAGACTGTTGTGCTATAATAGTAATTTGGGAAATAGTGTGAGGAGGAAACTTATGCTTAATGAACGAAAGATAAGGCTTATGACTAAGCTTGCCATATATGAAAAAAAAGACGGAAAAGAGGACCTTAAGCTTGCCAAGTATTATAAGGGGGATTACGCAAGGCTTCAGGCCTGGAAGACGGGTATCGCCGTAACAATAGCTTATGTGCTCCTGCTTGTGGTGGCAGCGGTATATAAGCTGGAGTATTTTCTGGATAACGCATTTATCATAGATTTCAAAGAGCTCGGAATGAAGGTTCTCGGTATCTATGTTATCGTACTTACGGTGTATGTGGTCATTGCCATGCTCGGTTATTCTTTAAAATATGCCGCATCAAGGAAAAAACTTGCGAAGTATTTCAGGATGCTCAGAAAGCTTAATCATTTCTATCTGGTCGAGGATGGCGTAGTTAAGGAGGACGAGGAATGATAACCATTATTCTTGAGATAAGGGAAATTATCCTGAAGGCCTATCAGAAGATAAGGGCTGTGGTAAATCCCGTAGTCAAATTCTTTTTTGCCCTTCTGGTATTTTCATCGATAAATTCATCGCTCGGATTCGATCCGAAATTTACAAAGATATCGATAGTAGTGATCCTTTCGGTGGTATCCGCGATAACACCCAACGCGGTTATGGCGTTTCTTGCGATGCTTCTGATACTCCTGCAGGTATACAGTGTCAATCTGTTTGTGGCGGTGCTTTTGCTGTTCATATTCATCATTCTGTATGCGATGCTTTTGAGGTTCAGCCCGAAAGAGGTTATAGTGGCGGTAGCGCTGCCGGTGCTTGCAAAATATAATCTGCATTATGCGATCCCCATACTGATGGGAAGCATATCAAATCCCGTATCGATACTTCCTACGGTCTGCGGTGTTGTCATTTATCACCTGCTGGATGTCGTAAAGGTTGCGGCGACGAGAGAGATAAGCAGAAAGATCGATGACGTGGTTGAGCTTTACACGGACATATTTGATTCCCTGATCGCAAACAAGCAGATGATAATGATGATAGTCGTATTTTCGATTGTCATCACAGTCGTATGGTTTATCAGGAGATTCGCGTTTGATTATTCGTTTGAGATATCGCTCGGCGCCGGAGTCATGGTAAATATACTGGGATTCCTCATAGCCGATCTTAAGTATGATGTGACCGTTACGATAGGAACGCTTATTCTTATGAGCGTTGTATCGGGAGCCATAGCAATGGTCTGCGATTATATGAAAAGGGTTCTGGATTATACTGCCGTGGAAAGGGTGCAGTTTGAGGATGACGATTATTACTATTACGTAAAGGCTGTTCCAAAGGTCAATATAAGCCTCAGGGAGATGGATATCAAACATTATAACAGATCCGCCGTCGACGGTGAAGATTATGAAGACGAGGATGAAACGGAGGATGAGGATTACGAGCCGGAATTCTCCGAAGAAGACGAGCCGGAGGAGCCCGAGGAGGAAGATGTAAAGGAATACCGCGCACCGTCCTACAGAAATTCGGGTTCGGTCAAGCTTCTCGGGAAGCCGTCGGATCTTGAAGAAGACAGTATAGAGTTACCGGAAGATGATTATGAAGAAGAGCTGCTTCTTACCGATGGGGAAGAAGATGATAAATAAACAAACGGAGAATCAGGATGGAAACTATTAAAGAGTTTTTCAGCGGGTTGTTGGAACCTATTAAGATGATAAAGATAGGTGTTATGGACGGCGTCGAGATCTTTCTCATAGCCATTATCATCTACAATATTATCAAATGGATGAAAAAAACGCGTGCGTGGGCACTCATGAAGGGTGTCGTTGTGCTGTTCGTATTTTATCTAATAGCAGTGATCCTTAATTTTGATGTTATCTTATGGATGTTCCAAAACGGTATCATGGTATCCATTACCGCTGTGATCATCCTGTTCCAGCCGGAGCTCAGAAAAGCGCTGGAACAGCTGGGTAAGAAAAACATCAATCTTGTCACTCCTTTTTTCGGGAGCAATCAGACAGAGGAACCCTTTTCCGAGGAGACCATAAACAGTCTTGTAAAAGCAGCCTGTGACATGGCAAAGGTTAAAACAGGTGCCCTTATGATAATAGAAGGAAAGCAGCGCCTTGATGATTATGAGGCAACCGGTATCATGATCGATGCAAGGATCAGCAGCGAGCTTCTTATCAATATTTTCGAGCATAATACTCCGCTTCATGACGGAGCCGTTATAATCAGGGGAAACAGGATTACTGCGGCAACCTGTTATCTTCCCCTTTCGGACAGTTTAAGGATCAGTAAGGAGCTTGGTACCAGGCACAGGGCGGCAGTCGGCATCAGCGAGGCGACCGACAGCTTTACCATAGTTGTTTCCGAGCAGACGGGAAGCATCTCCATAGCGGAGAACGGAGAGCTTCACAGGAATGTTTCAAGAGAAGCGCTGTACGACAGCTTAAAGGAGCTCCAGAGCAGGAACAGTGAAGACGCTCCGAAGAAGAAGGGGCTTTTGAGGCTGAACCGTAACGATCGTGCGGTAAAGAATAACAGGATTGAAAAAAATGACAAGATATCAAGGAAAGCGGGAAGGTAGCATATGAAGAAATTTATTTCAAACAATATCGGCTTAAAGCTGCTTTCGGTGTTGCTGGCACTGCTTTTATGGTTTTCCGTGATGAACATAGAGGATCCCACAGTTACGAAGACCATATCCGACATACCGGTAACGATAGTTAATGATGATGTTATCAGATCAAGGGGTTACGGTTACATAATCGAGTCGGGAGAGAAAATTGACATAAGGGTCAAGGGACGCCGTTCGTATGTTGACAGTATAGATGCCGATGATTTTGTAGCAACCGCGGATTTTAATTCATTTTCAAGCATGAAGATGGTGCCGATAGAGGTAATCTGTAAATATGAACACGAAAGCGATCTTGAATGGGCGGCAAAAACCGATTCCATGGCGATAATACTTGAATCAGAGCTTACCGAGTCAAAGAGCATACGAATAGAAACCGTCGGCGGAGTCAAGGAAGGCTACAGCCTTTACAGCCTGACCACCAATACTTCGCTTGTAAGCGTAAAGGGTGCCCAGAGTCAGATTGAGAAAGTAAAGGAGATCGTGGCCGAGGTCAGTGTAGAAGGACTTAAGGATTCGGGAGATTTGGAGGTTCCTCTTTATGCGGTAGATGAGGAAGGACAGAAGATAGACGCAAAGAAAGTAACTCTTGAGCCTGAAACTATCACGGCACATCTGGTGATCCATCCCATTAAAGCAATTCCTCTTGCCGTACGTGCGGAGGGCAGGCCGCTTGAGTATTACTATCTCGGTGAAATCGAGTATGCACCCAAGGAGATTGAGCTTACTGCGGATGAAGAAACCCTGAACAGGCTTGAAGTCATTACGATACCGATTGATATTTCAGGTGCATCGGAGGATGTGGAAAAACAGATAGATCTTGAAGAGTATATCGAGGATACCTATCCTGTTGAAGGCATAAAGCTGGTTGACAAGACAAAGACCATGGGTATCAAGATCCAGATCATAGCAATGATGGAACAGATCCTTGATGTTAAAGAGGATCATATTACCATAAGGGGCGCGGACAGGGAACAGTTCAGATACATCCTGACTCTCGGAGAACAGTCAAGGCTCAGGGTACGCGGAAAAGCGGAGGAAATGCTGAATATTGAGCCAAATGACTTTGATCTTTACATTGATGTGACAGGATTGACCCAGCCCAATAAATACCCGCTCAATCTCATGACGGAGTATGTAGGTGGGCTTATACTCGAGCTCGGACAAGTGGAGGTTACGATAGAGAAGATCCCTTCGGAGCCACAGGATCAGGGAGGGGATCAGCAGCCCAACGATCAGACGACTCCCGATCAGGGAAATTCAAATGCGGAATGACCGGTAGATAAACAATATGAAGATATTTATTCAAAATCTAAAGAAATTCAGGTTTCTTTTTTGGGAACTGGTAAAAAAAGACATAAAGCTAAAATACCGGAGTTCCATCCTCGGAGTATTCTGGACTCTTTTGGAGCCTCTGCTCACGATGATAGTCCTCACGCTTGTATTCTCAAATCTTTTGGGAAAAGGGGATGACAATTTCCCGGTATACATCCTGTGCGGAAGGCTTTTATACGGCTTTTTCTCGAACGGGACAAAGGTAGCGCTGAAATCGGTCAGGAAACACGGCAGCATGATAGGAAAGGTATATGTTCCGAAATACATGTATCCGCTTTCAGCCGTGATTTCGAACTATATCATGTTCATAATATCCCTTCTGGTTCTTGCCGGAGTTATGATATTTGAAAAGGTTAAGCTTACATGGTATATTTTCCAGGCCTTCATACCCATGATCATCATATTGATAATGACCATGGGAGTGGGACTTGTGCTTTCCACTTACAGTGTTTTTTTCAGGGATCTGGAGTACCTGTGGACTGTCGCATGCATGCTGATAATGTATACCTGCGCCATATTCTACAAGGTTGAGAATCTGAAGAATCCCGGAAATGAGTGGATATTCAAGTGTAATCCCCTGTATTCGCTGATAGTCCTGTTCAGGGATGCGGTATTTGGCAGGAGTTTTGAAAATGATATGTATCATCTCTGGTTTTCACTGATATTCTCTGTAGTCGTATTTATGCTGGGAGTATTTGTGTTCTGGAGAAAACAGGATAAGTTCATACTCTATGTCTAAGGTTTTGAACATAGGGTCCGGAGTAAGATTATGGCAGAAAATAAAGATGAGACCGTTGTTGAGGTAAATTCCGATACAAAAACAATTTCCGAAAATGAAAGTCTTAAGACAGAAATTGAGAGTAAGGAAAATGCAGCGGCTCAAGACCGGGCAAAAGACGGGGAAGATGTCTTAGGAAATGCCGGCGACGCCGATACGGTAACGGAAGAACCCGTAAAGCCCAAAAAGAAGAAGAAAAAAAAGAAAGAGCTAAAAAAGAAGAAGAAACTGCCGCCGAAGGTCATTGTTACCGAAAACCTCGGGGTGCGTTTCAGGATACAGGAACAAAAGGTGGACAACCTTAAGGAATATTTCGTAAGACTTATAAAACGGAAGCTTAACTATAAGGATTTCTGGGCACTCAGAGAGGTAAACCTTAAGATCCGCAAGGGAGACCGTGTAGGTATACTCGGACTGAACGGAGCCGGAAAGTCCACACTTCTTAAATGTATAGCAGGCGTGCTTAAGCCGACAGAGGGTACTGTGACGGTAAAAGGCAATATCGTTCCTCTGCTGGAACTCGGTGCCGGCTTTGACAAGGATTATACCGGAGCCGAGAATATATATTTTTACGGGAGCATGCTTGGTTATTCCAGGTCGTTCATAAAGGAACGTTTTAAGGACATTGTTGATTTTTCTGAGCTTGGTAATTTCATAAACGTTCCGGTAAAGAATTACTCTTCGGGTATGAAGGCAAGACTTGGTTTCTCTATCGCAACGGTTGTTGAACCCGAGATCCTGATCCTGGATGAGGTTCTTTCCGTAGGTGATGCGAAATTCAGGAAAAAAAGTTCCAAGAGGCTTGAGAAGATGATGAAGAAAGGCGTAACGGTGCTTTTCGTATCGCATTCAAGCGATCAGGTACTTGCAAATTGCAACAAGGCGATAATCCTTGATCACGGCAGGGTCATTGCATCCGGTAAAGCCGAAAAAATCTGTGCAAAGTATGAGGAGATGCTTCAATGAAGATCAGTATTATAATTCCGCATTATCGGGGAGATAATTATTTACGTGACTGTCTTGACAGTTTAAGGATACAGGATTATCCCGAGCTTGAAGTCCTGCTGATAAAGGATGGCTGCACGGAGGATATCGATGCGATAGTTAAGGATTATCCGGAGCTGGACATAAAGGTTTTTTCTACCAAGGCAAAGAAAAACGATCCCAAGGGTGTTGCAGTGGCAAGAAACATAGGAATAGAGAAATCAACCGGCGAATTTATCATGTTCCTTGACAGTGACGACTATCTTTCGGAGGGCGCACTTGATGCTGTTGTCGCAAAGTGGGAAGAAAATCCCGGGATGATGATAAGGCTTTTAAGGAAAAAGACCTGGTTTAAGCGTGACGGGCAGCTCCAGAAGGAAGAAGAACGCAGGCTGAAAAAGGAAATGGCTGCTCAGGCAAAAGCCGAAGAGGAAGCATCCATCATCGCCGAACTCGAGACGACGGCCGAAGAGGAAGAGAACGCTGATGAGGCGGATGATGAATTCGGAGAGGAAGCTCTTGACCTGAATGAGGTTGACGAGGACGAGCGTGATGAATCCGATGAGGATGAGGAAGGAGTGGTACAGGTACATTACTGGCACGGTTCCGCCACTGCCGTAGGTATCCTCATACAAAGAGACCTTATTACCGAAGGATTTAACGAGGATTATAGGTATTACAGCGATCTTCCGTTTATGACAAGGCTTTGTTCAAAGACCTTTATCGTAAACCGTAGAAAAAACACGATAACCGAGACAAGAGTCAGGTATTACAAGAGAAGCCACAATGATTCCGTAAGAATGCCGTCCCTTTTGCAGGAGGAAGTTGAAGGAAAAAAGGACGAATTTATAAAGAGCCTGGATGAGGCGTGGAAGATAGCCGAGGAAAACGGGCAGCAGAACGAGGAAGGAAAAAATGTAACGCTTGCTTACCTCGAGAATTATCTCCTGTCATATATTTTAAGGAAGATGACCAAGGGAAAGCACCCGCAGGGGCTTACCTGGACGGAGGATGAGATAGGGAAGTTCGTTCCTTTCATGAAAAAAATCCCGAAATACAAGTTTAAGAGAAAGAGATACCGTTTCTGGAAGAAGAAGATCATAAAGAAGCTGGCAAGAGGAAATGTCAAGGGAGCAAAGAGGACAGCGACTTTCTATTCCATGAAGAAGAAAAAGAGAGGTCTGTTCGGAACATGGATGCAATGGAAGTGGAATATCTATAAACGCATATTCCGTAAGTTATCCATAAAGAAAAACGTCATCCTTTTCGAAAGCTTCCTTGGAAGAAGCTACGGCGACAGCTGCAGGTATATATATGAATATATGCTTAAACTGAAAGCGGAAGGAAAGCTTGACAAGGGTGAAATAATCGCCAAGAATCCGAAATTTGTCTGGTGCATAGACAATGCGGCAGCAAAGATACCCGGAAAGCACAAGGAAGTAAAACAGTTTTCACTGCGTTATTTCTATTATGTTGCAAGATGCTCCGTATGGATAAACAACATGCGCCAGCCCGCATGGTATGAAAAGAGACCCGGTGTAACCTTCCTTGAGTGCTGGCACGGAACGCCGCTTAAGCGTCTGGTATTTGACATGGAGGATGTTCATTCCTTCAGTCCCAAGTATAAGATGACGGTTTATAAGCAGTCGAGGAACTGGGATTATCTGCTTTCAGACAACCGGTTTTCTACGGAATGCTTTAAATCCGCATTCCTTTATCCCGAGGAAAAGATTCTGGAGCTGGGTTATCCCAGAAACGATCTCCTTTACGGCGACGACAGGGATGAAAGAGCGAGAAAGATCAAGGAAAAACTCGGTATCCCGACCGATAAGAAGGTTGTACTGTATGCTCCCACATGGAGGGATGATGATTACTACGGACCCGCGAAATACAGGTTCTCCCTTCCTCTCGATCTTGAGATGATGAAGAGCCTGAGGGACAGATATTTCTTTATACTCCGTACACATTATTTTATTGCGGACAACCTGGAAATTCCGGAAGAGGATAACGATTTCGTAATGGACCAGAGCCGTTACAACGATATCGGCGAGCTCTATCTGATATCCGATATCCTGATCACGGACTATTCTTCCGTATTCTTTGATTTCGCAAACTTAAGGAGACCCATACTGTTCTTTGTTTACGACTTTGACAAGTATGCAAGCGTACTCCGAGGATTCTATTTTGATATGACAACAGGCTGTCCCGGACCGCTCTTAAAGACCAACGAAGAGGTTCTGGACGCTCTGGAGAACATAGATGTAGTAACGCATGAATACAAGGATAAGTATAAGGAATTCTGTGATAAGTTCTGTTACCTTGATGACGGACATGCTTCCGACAGGATAGTAAAGAGGGTATTCGGAGTTTAATTGATGAAGGCTTTTTTAAAGAAGATACTGGTTTTCATATATCACTGCATGGCCAAAATCCTTCCCGTAAACAGGAAAAAAGCGGTGTTCATGAGCAATATGGGGAGGAATTATTCCGGAAATCCGCGGGCCGTGTATGAGGAAATGATTAAAGATACACGGTTTGAAGAGGTCAGAAAGATCTGGGCGTTTAACGGGGACTTCTTCAACATGGTCAAGAAATACGGGGGAAAGCTTTTGCCGAAGGGCTGTAAAACAGTAAGATACGGTGGGCTGAGATACTATTTCCATATGGCAACATCGGGGATATGGGTTTTTGATACCCGCCAGGAACCGTATCTTGTTAAACGGAAGAAGGCCCTTTATCTTATGACATGGCACGGAACCCCGTTAAAGAAGCTCGGACTTGATATGCTGAGCTTAAACATGTCGGGAGAGAAAAGAGATCTTAAAGCATACACCGATTCCTTTACGGAAGAGTCCGGGAAGTGGGATTGCCTTATCGCACAGAATGACTTCAGTGCTTCGGTATTTCCCGGATGCTTCGGATATAAGGGCAAAGTGCTTACGACCGGATATCCGAGAAATGACAGGCTGGTAAGGGAAGGCTTTAGGGCTGAGGATACTGCACCGGAAGCCGGGAAGCCTCATAAAAAGGTTCTCTTATACGCTCCGACATGGAGGGATGACGAGTACTTGAGCGGTGGGTTTTATAAATGTCCTTCCCGTCCCGATTTTGTTAAGCTGGAAAAAGCCCTCGGGGATAAATACAGGATAATGCTCAAGCTGCATTATCTCGTTAAGCTGAAAAAGGGAGATATCCCCCAATCCTGTATTGACAGCGGATTTGTAAAGGTATACGGGAACGAGACAGATATCACATCGTTATATTTAAAGGCTGATGCGTTGATCGGGGACTATACCTCGGCGATGTTTGATTATTCCGTGCTTGACAGACCGATGTTCTTTTTCTGTTACGATCTTGAAAAATACAGGGAATCCCTGCGCGGTTTCTATATGGATATTGAAGAGATCGCACCCGGGCCGATATCGAAAAACGAAGAAGAGCTGATCGGGGATATCAGGGAAGCATTTGAGGGAAGCGAAGACAGTAACGGTTCAAAAAGGGCAGATTACAGGGAAAAGCTTAAAAAGTTTCGGGAAACATATAATAAATATGATGACGGACATGCTTCGGAAAGAGTACTGGATGTCATCCGCAGGTTTTTAGAGGAGCCTAAGAGTTTATGAGCAGGACTGAAGCTATTATCAGAGAGACAAAAAGACGGACCTTAAGTCTGTTGCATAACGTGGAGTATCGTACGGAAAGCTTCCGGTTAAAAGCCATTTTGGACAACTATGACCCTTCGGTCTGTTCACTGAAAAAACCCGAAAGGATCCGGACGGTCACGTTTATAATAACAAGGATGGTAAGATTTCACGGAGGACAGACTTCCATACTGCATCTTGGGACAGAGCTTGAAAAGCTGGGCATAAAAGTGTGCTATCTCTCCTGCAAGGAACAGTCAAAGGAAGAGGCTGAGTTTTGTGCCGGAGCGAACCTTCCGGGGTATAAGGGTAGGGTATTTCCGATAAACAGATATCTTGCTGCCATAGAAAAAGGAAAGATAAAAGCTCCGGATGTGGTTGTGGCTTCCTCCTGGGACACTGTTTTCTTTGCCAAAAGATTCGAAAACTCCTATAAGATGTATTTTGTTCAGGATTATGAGCCGTTCTTCTATACCTTCGGCGAAGAGTACCTGATGTGCAGGAATACCTATCTTCAGGGGCTCCATATGGTAAGTCTCGGTGACTGGAACCGGGAGATGATACTTAAGGAGTTTGGCGCCGTAAGGGACGGAAGAAATACTACGATAAAGGATGTTGCGGGGGAAGAACGGGAGCTTCTAATAGATACGGTAAGCTTCCCTTACGACAGCACCGGTTATGAGAAGTCCGAAAGGGATTTTGAAAGCTACAGGGATAAAAAGAAGATTACGATAGCCGTGTATCTAAAGTATTACGGGAAGCGTCTTCCGGATCTTATCCCTTACATGCTCGTAAATACGGCTGAAAAATTAAAAAGCTTCGGTATGGAGCTTGAGGTGCTTTATTTCGGAGAAGCAAAGACCTTTACTCCCAAAGGAGGAAGGAATCTCGGACAGTTAAACAGGCAGGAGCTGAATGACCTTTACAGAAAAGCCGATTTCGGAATGGTAGCATCCATGAGCAACATTTCCCTTGTTCCTTACGAGATGCATGCGGCAGGACTTCCGGTCATAGAGTTTGAAGACGGGAGTTACCCTTATTTCTTCGGAAAGGAAACGGCGCTCTTTACAAGGATCGGGGATAAGGATATAGCCGGTCTGATAAAGGATGCTACGGAAAATCCTGAGAGATTAAAGGAAATGGATGAAAAAGCTTCATCGGTTCTTAAGGATCTTAGCTGGGAAAGGACCGGAAGAGAGTTTTTTGAAATATTAAGATCGGTAACGAGACCGGATCCCGCTACCTGACAAGGGAAAAGTTATTGTTACCTGCTATAGATCAAGGAGGATGCTGTGGATATACGGAACGACATGAAAAGAATAGCACCCGAGGGAGCCATTGTAAAATACAGGAGCATGCGGGAATCGATCATAGAAAAAGAGTTTAAGCTCTTCAGCATGTTCAAGGTAGAAAAGGATAAGGTGGTTTTCAGCAATGTATGGGGATACGGAGATAACCCCAGATGGATTGCGGAGAACTATGTCCGTCTTCTCAAAAGGACAACGAATTATACCAATTCCATGATAGCCGAAAAGGTGTTTTTTATCACGAACAAGCCTCCGCTTAAGGAAGAGATGAACGAGGATGCACAGTGCATAACTTTTCTGAAGACAAATTCCAAATCAGCTATCTATGCGCTTTCGACCGCAGGAGTCTGGGTCGACTGCAACCGGAAGGAAAGCTATATACAGAAAAGAAGAAATCAGATCTATATCCAGACATGGCACGGAAGCCTTCCTTTAAAGAGGCTTGAGCTTGACTGCAGGGATTATCTTTCGCCCGAATACATAAGGAATGCGATAAGGGACACTCAGATGACTGATATCTACATATCAAACAGCGAGTGGTGCAACGAGCTTTACCGACGTGCGTTCGGATTTAAAAAGAAGATATTCTGTTTTGGATCTGCAAGAATGGATACTCTCATAAGGCCGGTAAGGTTCAGCGCCGGTGCCATGAGGGAAAAGCTCTTGTCAAGGCTTGCGGATTCGGTATTCAGAAGGCTGCTTAACGAGGCATATATCAAAGCTTTCAAGATGAAGGAAAGCGGTGCGGACACCGATGAGAAAAAAGATCATTTAAGGATAAATATTGCTGTATATGCGCCTACCTACAGGGATTCTGTTTCTCCGTATGAAGAGAGGGGCAATGAAACTGCAGGCAGCATAATCAATGCCTTAGAAGCCAGATTCGGAGGGAAATTTGTCGTAGTAACGAGATACCATCCGCTGGCAATGTCAAGGGTAAACCATATAAACAGCGCATATCTTAAGTTTGACGAGACGGAGAGGATAATAGACGGTAACGAGTTCAGCGATCTGTATTCCATACTCGCCGCCGCCGATGTTCTGATAACCGACTATTCCAACTGCATGTTTGAGATGGCTTACGTCGGAAAACCGGTCTTCCTTTACGCCACCGACCTTGAGAAATACGATGATACCCGCGGCATGTATTTTGACTATGAAAAGCTCCCGTTCCCTATTGCAAGGACCGAAAAGGAGCTGTATGAAAATATCCTTTCCTATGACAGAAAAGGATACAGGCAGCAGCAGGAAGAATTCTTCGACAATATAGGTATAGTTGAAAACGGCAGGGCTGCCGAAAAGGTTGCCAAGCTGATACAGAGACTGGTGGATTAAGTCCAGCCACCGTCAGCGGTCACTATCTGACCGGTGAGGTATGACGGGCATTCTGCAAGCTTAAGTATGATCTCGGCGATTTCCTCAGGTGTGCCGAGTCTGCCAACAGGGATCTGTTCCGCAAGGTTGTTTAGTTCGTCCTCGGAATAGACATTTAACATATCGGTTTTTATACAGCCGCAAGCGACGGCATTTACGGAAATACCCGAAGGTGCGAGCTCCTTGGCGGCTGCTTTTGTATATGCGTTGACTCCGCCTTTTGAAGCGGAATAGGCAACTTCACAGGAGGCTCCGGCATTTCCCCAGACGGAGGAAACGTTAACTATGCTTCCGGATTTGTTTTTCAGCATATAAGGGATGACCGCACGGGTACAGTAATGGACTGCTGAGAGATTGGTGTTTATTACCTTTTGCCAGGTATCATCGTCGGTATCCTGTATCAGTCCGACAAAGGATATGCCGGCATTGTTTATAAGCACATCTATAGTCCCGAGGTGAGAGGCAGCAGTCCGAATGAACTCATTAACAAAGGCGGGATCGGAAATATCTCCGGCTACACTTAAGGATGTCTGACCTGAGAGAGCGGTGCACTCTTCTGTAGTTTCTTGCAGGGCAGAGCTGGGATGCTGTGCATTTAGGACAACCTTATATCCTTCTTTTGCAAATTTCAGTGCTGTAGCGCGGCCTATGCCACGCGCTGCTCCGGTGATGATAACTGTTTTCATGGCGGCTCCTTTGTTAAATACAATGTTTTCTGTAACATATTATAGATTTAATGGCGGGTGGCTGTCAACCACATTATGTAGATTGTGATTATTCATTAATATCCGTGTCTTGCAGACACAGAAAGGAGCGGTCATGTCAAAGGGAAAAAAGAAACTGATCTTTACCACGATAGCGGTATTCTTATGTATGGCGGCTGCTTTCGGAGGATATAAGGGAGCAAGATATATTGCTGACAGGATAACTGTAAAGGCGGAGATAAACGCTGAAAAGGCCGGACTGTTCAGACCGCAGGTAAGGACTAACGAAGCAGACGTTAAGGAAGCCGGGGATCCGGAGGATACAGGGGATACGGCTTTGAAAATACTGTCAAAGGGAAGAGTATTGAGTCTTATTTACGTAACAGATTACGAAACAGGAAAGATAGACAGGCTGGCTCTCGAAGTATTTGATACGATAAACATGTCGGCATCAATCATATATCTGGATCCGGAGATATCCTATACCATGACGGCGTCGCTTTACCGTAAGCTTGCAAACGGAAACGTACTGCTTCCACAGACGGTTAAATTGAGCGAGCTGTATGGGTATTACGGAGTAGAAAACGCTTATGAGGCGGGAAAAGATATATTGTCGGAGCTTATCGGGCTGGAGATAGATCATTATATCTCTTTTTCCAAAGAATACGTATTGGAGGATTTCCTTGAGGAAAGAATGACAGCTTTGGGACTTAAGGAATTGCATGAGCAGCGGGAGGACAGGCTGACAAGCATTGCTTCCGAAGAAGAAACGGTCATGATAACGTATATGGAAAACTTCAGCGATCGGGATGTAAAGGTTTATGATGCACCCGTAATAAAGAGAAATGAAAGCTGTTTCGCTGATCTTGCAGGTCTGTGGTCGTTGCTTAAAGATAATGTACATATAGAGTAAAAAAGAAAAGGTCATCCGTCATTTCGGATGGCCTTTTAAAATGATGCAATGATATTACTTAAGAGCCCATTCTAGTCCGGCTTCAAGCTGGGCACGCCAGAACCTGAAATCATGTATTCCCGGGCCGGTAAAGAAGGTTGCCGGAACTTCGTTTTCGTCAAGGAATGCTTTAAATGCACGGTTAGGTTCGATGAGGAAGTCCTCGGTTCCGCATGCCATATAGATATCGGGGAACTGCTTTCCGTCTTCTTTAAGCTTTTTAACGAGATATTCCGGATTGTTTTCCGACTCCTCAATTTTTGAGGGATCGCCGAAGGTAAATGCATAATATGCATAATTTGCCATGGGATTATCCATATCGGGAGTCATGTGTGCTACCATCTTATGGATGAGCGCGGAGGAAAGAGCCAGGCACTTTGAGAAGGTGTCATTAAAAAGGAGCGAGGTATGAAGTGCTCCGAAACCGCCCATCGAAAGTCCGCCGATGAACGTATCCTCTCTTTTATCGGAAAGATTAAAGGTTTTTCTTGTATAGTTTACGAACTCTTCACCGACATAGGTGGCATATTTAAAGCCTGAGGCCGGCTGGTTGAGATAAAAGCTGTTGTCACCGTTCGGGCAGAAGAAGTTTACGTTAAACCTGTTTGCAAGATCTCCCAACGGAACGTTTGAAACCCAGTCTGTATCGCATCCGCTGTAGCCGTGGAGCAGGTAGACATTCTTGGCCGGGCGCTGATAGTTAGGGTTATTGTCGGTAGGAAATGCATTATCGTTGGAAAGAACAGCTACGAAATGCACCGGTCTCGATAATGATCTTGAATAAAAAACTCCATCAAATTTAGCCATATTGGGACTCCTTTTTTATCAGTCTGCGGAAAGCTGCTTAGATTTTTTAACGGTAATGTTCACATTGTAGCATTCAAAGATGTTTTCAACACGGTTCTTATCCTTTTGAGAATTCTTTGTGATCAGCGAAACAATAGGTACGATGATCAGACCTGCGATCATGGCTGCAGCACCGGCAACGATCGGTGAAGAGAAGAAATTCAGGAAAAGGTTGCCGACTGTAAGAGCGATGCTGCAAACGAAGCTTGCCCAGACTGCCGGTTTTGTAACCTTCTTCCAGTACAGACCGTAAAGGAAGGGAGCAAGGAATGCGCCTGCCAGAGCACCCCAGGAAATACCCATGAGCTGTGCAATGGCTGTAGGAGGATCAAGTGCTATAACAACAGAAATAACAACGAAGAACACGATCATTATCCTCATGATAAGCAGCTGTTTCTTCTGATCCATATTCTTGATCACATTGTCCTTTAATACATCGAGTGTAAGTGTTGAGCTTGATGTAAGGACCAGTGCGGAAAGTGTCGACATTGAAGCCGAAAGGACAAGGACAACAACCACACCGATAAGGATATCACTGAGGGAATTCTGTAACATCGCGGGAACGATACCGTCATATGCAACAGCACCGGTCTCGGCATTGATAAAGCTGGCGCCTTCTCCGCCGAATAATCTTCCGAAACCGCCCATGAAGTATGAACCGCCGCCGATGATGATGGCAAAGAATGTAGAAACTATGGTTCCGGTCTTAATAGCCTTCTCGCTCTTGATGGCATAGAATTTCTGGACCATCTGGGGAAGTCCCCATGTTCCGAGTGAGGTAAGGATAACAACGCTTAAGAGACCTGCCGGATCGGGTCCGAAGAATGATGCAAAAACACCGGGCTGTTCGGCAGTCTCGGCCGCCTGAACATTGGAAAGAGCTTTTATAGCTTCCGTAAAACCGCCCTGTCCCGCAAGAACGCTTGCGATAACGGCGATGATACCTACCAGCATGATCATACCCTGTATGAAATCGTTCATACTCGAAGCCATATATCCGCCCAGTATTACATAGACACCGGTAAGAACCGCCATACCGATAACAACCGCTGCGTAAGGAATATCAAAAGCGAGTGCGAAAAGCTTGGAAAGTCCGTTATAAACAGATGCTGTATAAGGAATAAGGAAAACGAATGCGATGGCCGATGCCGCAATCTTTAATGCCTTGCTGTCATATCTCTTTCCGAAGAAATCGGGCATTGTTGAAGACTGGAGATGATTTGTCATGACTCTGGTCCTTCGGCCGAGGATTACCCATGCGAGCATTGATCCGATAAGAGCATTACCAATACCTATCCATGTAGAGGCAATACCGAATTTCCATCCGAACTGTCCCGCATATCCTACAAAGATAACTGCGGAGAAATATGAGGTTCCGAACGAGAATGCAGCCATCCAGGGACCGATCTTTCTTCCGCCGAGGACGAAATCATTTACTCCGGTAACCTTCTTTTTGGCGGATACGCCGACAAGGATCATTACGGAGAAGAAAACTACAAGAATCAGAATTTTCACAACCATGGTCAAGCACCTTCCTTAAATATTGTATTTTATCAACTGCACTTTACTGCTTTAAAGCGCAACGCTTTAAAGCAACAAGGTGATATTAACATCTTTTTACATATTTGTCAACTGTTTTTGAAAAAACTGCTTGACAAGATTGTCTAAAGAGTGTAGAATGAGACTGTCTAAGAGATGTAGACACTTCTGCAGAAGAGAAAACAAAGATAGTAACGACGAAATTATAAGGATTTCGTCATAACCGGGAGGTACGATATGGTTGGTTACAATATGGGTATGGTTGAATCAAGTTTTGCGGATCTTGTATGGGAAAGTGAACCGCTTACAACCTCTGAGCTTGTTGAGAAATGCAAGGAGAAGTTTAACTGGAAGAGAACTACAACCTACACGGTTTTAAAAAGACTTTGCGAGGGCGGAGTTTTCAAAATGGAAAACTCGGTTGTTACATCACTGGTATCAAGAGAAAATTTCTACAGTGCCAAGAGCGAGAGTTTTGTTGAGGAGTCCTTTAACGGGTCGCTGCCCGCTTTTATTGCCGCGTTCACAAAGAGAAAAAAGCTTTCGAAAGACGAAATTGCTGAAATACGCAGGATGATAGATGAGTATGATGTAAAATGATACGGATAAGGAGGATGGTTTATGGATACTTTGTTTATTAAACTGATAAACTTAAGCATATCCGCAAGCATGCTTGTTCTTCTTGTATTTGTATTCAGATCCTTTTTGAAGAAAACATCAAGGAGGGCAACCTGTTTCTTATGGATAGTGGTGGCATTGCGTTTGGTGATACCGATATCGTTTGAGAGCAAGCTTTCGATCATGCCGTCCGGAGATTTTATAAGGATAGAGGAGACGGCGGGAAAGGACAGTATATCTTCTGATGAAAGCTTATATGCAGCAAGTGATACCGGCCTGACAGATAATATTCAGGATCAGAGCCGGCAGTCAGTACTTCCTGACGGGAATGAAAAACAGCCCGGAAAGATAGACGGTACAGCGGAAACAGATATGATATCCGATGAGAAAACAAATAATATCACAGAAAGTAACCGACCGGACAGCATCGGGGGAAACAATGTTTCACAAGGATACGCCGATGCATCCGTAAAGGATACCTACAATAATAATGTAGAACCCGGTATCGGAGCTGTTAACGGAACTGAAATCATTCCGGCAGGCACTGATACGGACGAACATATTGATACAGGAATAAAATCCAATATATCAGCGGATGATGCCGATGAAAACAAGAGTAATATCCGGCAGGTGCTTTCCTATGTATGGCTTTGCGGAGTTGCAGCATTCTTTATTTATATGGTAACAGGCTATATCAGGATGAAGAAGAGGCTTTCGGAATCGATAAGATATTGTGAGGCTGCATCGGATAATGTATACGTCTGCGACAGAATAGATTCGGCATTTATATTCGGTATCGTAAAACCCAAGATATATATCCCGGGGGATATCGGGAAAAGTCAGATAGAAAGTATTTTATCGCATGAAACGGTTCACCTGAAACGGAAGGATCATATATGGAAGGTTTTTGGATTTATGCTGCTGATGGTTTACTGGTTCAATCCCTTCATTTGGGCGGCATATGCTTGTTTTTGCAGGGATATAGAGTTTGCCTGTGATGAAAGTGTCATATCCGGTATGGATCCGATACAGATAAGGGCATATTCCGACACACTGCTTTCATGCAGTACAGACAGACATTTCATGTACAGCTGCCCTCTTGCATTCGGAGAGGTTGCGGTAAAGGATAGGATAAAAGCCGCTTTAAACTACAAAAAGCCATTGTTCTGGGTGATCGCTGCAGCATTTGTATTACTTATCGGAATAACTGTATTTTTCTTTACAAAACCGGGTGAAAAAGAAAAGATGAATAGTACAGATAATGGTACAGAAAAAGCATCTGAAACAGGAAAAGAGAATAATGAAATTCCGGATTTTACATTTGAGGGTAAAGAAACGGATAAGGAAAATACTGCATTAACTTTGGAGAATGATCCAGAGTTATCGGAAAAAATATCGGATATTGATTCTGAGTATGAAGAAATATTTACCACCTCAATGGGAGCGCATTATTATAGATTAAAAGACGGGACATACACTTGGGCAGATGGATATACTTATCAGTACAGGCTGGTTTTACCGGGACGGATGCCGGGCGCAAAAGCAGATGTAACTTATGTAATTTTGAGCAACATCGAAAACATAACATATCAGCAGGCATTTATGGCTTCGGGATTTAGCAGCAGATCGGATGATTATTTTAAGCAGGAAGATGCAGTAATAGTAGATCAGATAATAGTGTATGAAGATGATACCGTTAAGAATGTAATACAGGATCCGAATAGTTCTTTTAGTACATATAATTTATTCAACAAATTGTTTCAAAATCATAAATACAACCTTGTGCATGACTTTGAGTTCACATATGTGATGCCGGACGGTACCGGGATTTCAAACAGCTTCTGCAGTAAATCAGCATGGTATTTATTGGATTATATTGCTACATGGAGTATGTTTGGAGAAATTTATGAGGATGAAAGCCTTATACATCCATGGCATGAAAATAAGAAGTCGGAAAACGGCTATCTTATCATATCAACCAACAGTGAATATGACAGCTCGGGTCAGGGTTACAGGGTCTATGTGACAACGGATTATCTTCACTTGTTCTCATTTGACGGAGATGGGGAAAAATATATCTGGTCGGCACGGTTTGAGGGCAACTTTAACCCCAATATGTACAGCTTACGCCGTATACTTTTTAATAAGGATATGTATGACATTTATGTTAATCACTGTCCTTATGATGAAGAAATCTCCGGTGCCGGCGTATATAATCTAAACAGAGGCTATTCTTTAGATCTGGACGGAGACGGAATAAAGGAACAGCTGTTTGTGGCAAGCTGCGGATGGATCAATTATCCGGAACCCGAAAATATTGAAGGCTGGTGCACATTGACAAAACATCAGAACGGTTCGGATTATTACGATTATTACGGAAAATATCCCGATTCGCTGATCTATATCAACGGAAAACTGTGTAATGCGTCGGCATATAACGGGATTGAGGATAATAATATACCATATAAATTTGCGGTTACCGATATAGACAAGTCGGATAAGAGGCTGGAATTGCTTATAGACGGAGATCCGGAAGATATGTTCTACGTATATGGGAACGGTGTTTTAAAAGGGCCTGAATATTGCGGAATCTATTCTCTGAGAAACGAATGGCTCCCGGTGGACAGGCTTTCCGAAACAAAGGTGATAACGACCTTTAACGGTGACGGGACCTTTGTAGGAGCCGGAAGGATCGAACTTAAGGATTATAATATATGGTTCTATTCCCAAAGTATCACTTGGCGTATGGATAAGGACGGAAACATCGAATGTGTCGGAAATGTTTTTGATGTAGAAGCCCAAAGCGATCTTAAGTTAGAGTATGAGCTTGAAGCGACTGCGGATCCCGATTCTTCCTCTAAAAGGGTACACATAGGAAAAGGAAATGTAAAGATCGATAAGACCGATGGCATAAGCAAGCTCCATATTCAGAATGCTGAGCTTTCGGGCTGGATCGATCTTAAGGACCTAGGAATGTATGTAAAGGATTACGAGACATCCGGACTTAAAGATATAAAAGATGATGAGATACTCCGGGCACTTTTCGGCAATATGATGAGTTTGCCGTGATAGTTGCGGTAACACTTATAATGCTTACAGATAAAAACTTTTTACCTAAATTTTACTTGCTTTTTTCGCTGTGATATGATATATTGACATTTGCATGAATTTCTTTGATTTTCGTGCGTATTGCCCACCATTTTGGTTAAGCCCATACGGACAGGCGGGGCGACTGCCGCGGGTGGCGAAAGGCCACATTAGGTAACATCGCTTCTTGGATGGTCAATAGAAGTAGTCAGAGCGTTTGGCAAGGCTATCGGTTTGTGACGGGTAAAGGTTCAGGACAGATGTTATCATCTGTCCTTTTTTGCTGAAATAAAACTATTCATGACAGAATTTTTCTAAGGCAAAGAGCAAGCTTGCTTGCAGAATTGCCTTGGAAAGGATTTTGTCCGGTCGTGAATAGTTAAAGATATATAGAAAGGTCTGGAACCTGCTATGAACATAGAAGCACAAAAGCATGCTCCGGTGTATGAGGCATTGGAGAAATTCAGAAAACAGAGAATAGTTCCGTTCGATGTACCGGGACATAAGCGCGGACGCGGAAATCCGGAGCTTAAAGAGCTGCTTGGAGAGAAGTGTGTTAGCCTTGATGTTAATTCCATGAAGCCTTTGGACAATCTCTGTCATCCGATGTCGGTCATCAAGGAAGCTGAAGAGCTGGCAGCGGAGGCCTTTGGTGCGGATCATTCCTTCTTTATGGTAGGAGGGACCACTTCGGCAGTTCAGGCCATGGTACTTACGGCATGCCGTGCCGGAGATAAGATCATTCTTCCGAGAAATGTACATAAGAGCGTTATCAATGCGCTGGTACTCTGCGGAGCCGTTCCGGTATATGTAAATCCTGCGGTTGATAAGAAGCTGGGCATCGCTTTGGGTATGGAGCTCGAGGAGCTTGAAAGAGCCATCAGAGAGAATCCGGATGCTGTCTGTGTATTCGTAAATAACCCCACGTATTATGGTATTTGTTCCGATCTCAGAGGTATTGTTAAGCTCGCTCATGAAAATAAGATGTTGTGCCTGGTGGACGAGGCTCACGGAACCCATCTTTACTTTGAAAAGAGCCTTCCGGTTTCGGCTATGGAGGCGGGCGCGGACATGGCATCGGTTTCAATGCATAAGTCCGGCGGAAGTCTGACACAGAGCTCGCTGCTTCTGGTAAATAAGACGGTGAACTGGGAGTATGTCGCACAGATCATTAACCTTACCCAGACTACAAGTGCTTCCTATCTTTTACTTTCAAGCCTCGATATCTCACGAAGGAATCTGGCTCTTCGCGGAGCCGAGTCTTTCGGCAAGGTGAAGGATATGGCCGAATATGCGAGGGAAGAGATCAATTCGATAGGCGGATATTATGCTTATGGTGCCGAGATCGTTAACGGAAAAAGCATTTATGATTTTGATGTGACAAAGCTTTCGGTTTATACTAGAGATATAGGACTTGCGGGAATAGAGGTCTATGATCTGCTCCGGGATGAGTATGATATCCAGATAGAGTTCGGGGATATTGCCAATATCCTGGCATATATCTCGATAGGTGACAGGATACAGGATATAGAAAGGCTTGTTGGAGCCCTTTCGGATATCAAGAGACTGTATTCCCGGGATCCGGCTTCGCTGATGGCAGCGGAGTACATAGCACCCAAGGTATGTGTTTCGCCTCAGAAAGCGTTTTATTCGGATAAGATCGCACTTCCCATCGAAGAGACGGCAGGACGTATCTGCAGTGAGTTTGTTATGTGTTATCCTCCGGGAATACCGATACTGGCCCCGGGCGAGCTTATAACGGATGATATTATCGAATATATCATTTATGCCAAAGAAAAAGGCTGTTCCATGCAGGGAACTCAGGATCCGTATATGGAATACCTGCAGGTACTTGAGAAGTAAATCACGGGAACTGATATTTGAAGTAGTTTCGGACGGTTCTGCCGGCATAGAAAAAAGCGTCTGTAACTATCAAAAGAATGGGTTGGTATATTTTGAGATTTATAGGGAGGAGCTTATGGATTTAGGAACAATTCTTTAAATATACTTTATTGTTTATAGTATTTCGCCTGAGCATTCCAAAGCTCTGAATATTTACCTGAAGTATCTTCTAACAGACTATTATGATCTCCCTTCTGTACTATCTCTCCCTTGTCAAATACCGTGATCTCATCACAGAACCTGCAGGAGGAAAGACGGTGACTGATGTATATGGCGGTTTTATCTTCCGTGATGGTACTGAAATTCTTAAATACCTCTTCCTCCGCTTTAGGGTCAAGTGCCGCTGTGGGCTCATCGAGCACGATGATCGGAGAATCCTTATACAGAGCTCTTGCAAGCGCGATCTTCTGTGCTTCACCGCCGGATATCTGCACTCCTTTTTCCGATACATCTTTATACAGATATGTCTTTAGTCCGTCGGGCATATTTTCCACTCTTTCCGATAATGATGCTTTACCCGCACAGTCTGAGGCTTTTTCTTCGTCCGGTTCGGTATCGGCAGCTATATTTTCTCCAAGCGGGAAAGCAAGAAGCTTAAAGTCCTGGAATACAAACGAAAATACCTTCAAATACTCCTTATAATCATAATCCCGGATATTCCGTCCGTTTAACAGGATCTCGCCTTCAGTCGGGTCATACAGTCTGCACAATAACTTTATAAACGTGGTTTTCCCGGCTCCGTTTGCGCCTACGAAGGCCTGTTTTTTACCTGTTTTAAATTTTGTATTTATGTTTTTAAGCACGTAAGTTTTCGTACCCGGATATTTAAAGGATACGTTCTTATATTCTATCTCGCATTCTTCTTTTAACTTGTCTTTATCGATATGGACATGCCCTTCATTTTTCCTGTTCGGAAGATCGAGATATTCATAAAGATTATCAAGATGTTCGGTGTATATCTTATTTTCCGAAATAACATCCGAAAGGTTTCCGAAGCTTTCGATAAGCTTTATAAGTGCTCCGACATATTGTACGATGCTTCCGACAGCAAATGCGCCAAGTCCGGCTTTGGCAACTACAAGACAATAACAAATGCAGGCGCAGATACCCCTAAGGAAAGTAAGTCTGCTTTGGCAGGAACTCATGGTTTTTAAATATCCGTTATCCTTCTCGTTGTTCTCCTGCAGCTTACACATCTCCCTGTCGGCGATCCTGTCCTGACGGTATATCCTTACGTCCTTTGCCCTCGACGTATCGGCATAGAGCTCATGTCCGTAAAACATAAAGGCTCTGTTAAACCATACGTTGCTGTCAGTCCATTTTTCAAAGATCTTCTGTTCCTTAGACTTAAGCTTGGACGTGATGACACCTGACAATATGACAAGTACCGCCAGAACTGCTATCCAAAGGTATGAATCCATTACCGCATTCCCGGACTTTGATGTAAAAAACGAGGCAGTCAGCGCTACAGATGCCGCGATCCCGATAAATACATTTACCAGACCTGCAGTATCCCATACCAGCTGTGCAAGTCCGTTTCCGAACATAAAGAGATTCTCTTCGGCCTTTTGTTTCTTCTTACGTATTTCGGGATTTTCCAGATCCACAAAATCCATATCCATCTGCTTGTCAGAGAAAACCTTTTGGAAAAATATCCACATACGGGATTCTTTTTCACTTGCCTTTTTCTCCATGGCATTTTTGATCATCGAAAGGATAAATCCGATAGTGATGGTAAGAATGACATATATGGAAAGTCTCGTTATATTTCTGTCACCGCTTATCTCATTTATGATCCTTGCGGAAAACCAGATGGTTATAAACGGAGCTGTTGTGTCTGCTATGCTCGTCAGCACTTTTGATCTGATAAGTCCCGGGCAGTATTCATTAAGTATCCTGTATCCGCGTCCGGTGTTTTCTATGCGTTTTTTAAGAGTCATTCGTCCTCACCTCTCATTTTCAGCTTTTGATGTATCAAGTATATTTTCTTCCGACGATATTCCACCGGCTCCATCCCGGTAATACTTTGCCTGAGTCTCGTACAGCTTGTAATATCTGCCTTTTTTAACTAAAAGCTCCTCGTGAGTTCCTTCCTCAAGTATTCTTCCGTCCTCGATCAGGATTATACGGTTGCAAAATCTGGTAGATGCCAATCTGTGAGAAATAAAAATCGTAGTCTTTCCCTTCATCATTTCATCATAAGTCTCATACAAACGATTTTCGGATATGGGGTCAAGTGCAGCCGTCGGCTCATCAAGTACAACTACAGGTGAATTCCTGTACAGTGCTCTTGCAAGCAAAAGCTTTTGCTGCTCTCCTCCCGATAATGATATGCCATCGTCCCAGAAAGTCTTATCATACTTGGAATCTATACCTTTGTCGAGAGAGTCAGTCTTTTCTTTAAGTCCTGCCGCTTTCAGGCACTCCATAACTTTTTGACGGTCAACAGAACTACCGTCATTTTCGGCCACGATCTCAGATATAGTTACGGGAAGTATTGAGTGATCCTGCAGAACTGCTCCGAATATCTCATAATATTTATCACGGTTAAATTCCCTGATATCTCTGCCAACGTAGCAGACTGTACCTTCACCGGCTTCGGTCAGCCCCATGATAAGCTTTACCATTGTAGTCTTTCCTGCTCCGTTAAGTCCCACTACAGCCAGATGCTCACCGGGAGCTATCTTAAGATTAAAGTCCTTTATTATATCATCACCATCCTCCGAATACCTGAAGCTTACATTTTTTAATTCAATAACTCCCGGATTTTTATCAGCCCTGATATCTTCACCGTCTTCTCTTTTATAAACTTCAGGATACTCTAAATAGGTTCTGAACCGGTTCATGGAAATATTTAATCTGCCAAGGACATTTATCTGGCCCAGTAAGCTTCCGAGCCATGTTGAAAAACCCGCCACCACATTAAAATACAGCACGAATTCTGCCACGGAAATATCTCCCTTAAAAACCAGATATAACAGGTAAAGATAAACCACACCTTCCCTAATGAGTGACATACCGCTGTCCACTGCAGATACGCCGAACAGCTTTGCGGTATATCGTCCATACCATCTAAGAAGTCCCTCCATATACCTGTTATATCGTTTATCAAGCCAGACCTTCATGTTGTATAATCTTATATCTTTTGCTGCAGCCGTATCATTTGAAGTCTCAATAATATACTGCATACCATGTTCATATCCGGTTTTTTCATCCATATTTTTTTCTGCCCACTTAAGTACCTTACGGTTTAGCAAAAAGCTCACCGATGTAGTAATGCACAAAAACAGAATTACCCGGACATTAAGTGTAAAAAGGATACCTGCAAACGCCGCAAACCCAAGCAGATTCGAAAAGAACATTATTATTGCATCGTATGTCTGTATGAATCCGGAAAAATTACCGTTACAACTCGAAAAGCTCTCAGACTGCAGCTCTCTGAAATGCTCGTTTTCCTGATTCCTATAATCGGTAGTGAGCGCCTTTTTGGTTACTTTTCTTAAAAAGTGTGTGTTCATCTTAAACTTATTCCAATAGACCAGGCGCTCGAGATATTTCTGTATGGTCTGGGCTAAAGCAAGGCCCAAAGCCAAAGTGCCCGTTATGATCAATAATCTTTTTAGTCCCATTCCCTGCTCGATTTCTTCAATTATAACCTTCGGTAAAAAAGCAGTTATTATCGGTATAATGCAATTGGCCAGCACAACTCCCATACAGAGATAGGGGAGCTTCTTGCAGCCCTTTGCAGTTTCTTTCAGGCAGTAAGACAGGTTTTGTGTAATCTTATATTTTCTATCCATATTGATTCCTCATCCTTTTATATTTTCCCATAAATAAAAAGCCTGTCTTGTGCACACAAAACAGACTACGCAAATAAGCCTTATATAAAAATATAAGGAAATACCCTATGCGTATACCATGTTAAATGCACACCAAAATAAACCTGTGTAGCTACAGGCTTTCTGTGTTCATCAAAAACATTGTTATCTTATACGCATTACCAGCATTTCCGTACCTTTACCTTTCAAGTTTTCTCATATAGAATACTATCATATCGTTCCGGTAATGTCAATTGTAATTTCCGTAAGACAAGGGTAAGTTTTGTACATGTCATCTACGGCATCGCAAATAATTGGCATAATGCATCGGTATTAGGAAAAAGTTTTTGCCTGAGTAATGTGACTATACCAGGAGCAGACTGTTTAGCTCTTTCGCCTAAGGCAACTGTTGTGCCCATACGCAGCAGGGCAAATGCTCCGATTTTTTTACTTATCATTTCCAATTTATCAGGATCTGTCGTTCCATAATAAGTAGAAAGCATTATTCCCCATACCTGTTTTGACATTTCATAATCAATACCGATAACTTCACGGGTAATATCAGGATTTTTCATACCACTTAAATACATAGTAAGAAAAGCACCGCCAATATCATAAATAGGATTGCCGCGGCTGATATCAGCCATATCTATAAGTATCAGCTCGCCGTCTGATTGAACCATAACGTTATTGGTATGGAAATCACCATGGATCATACCGGTTCCTTCCGGTATAGAATTGATCATTCTGATCATCTGATCTACTTCATCATCAGTAAAGAATTCTCCGGCCTTCCGGGCTCTGTCAAGATAAATCTGCTTGATATTCCCATAGAGTTCAGGATCAGCCTCAGTATTGTTTAGTGTCTTTAGGAGCACTCCAAGCTTAATGGAATATTCCTGTAATTTATCCGGGTGTTCCATGATATATTTGCTGACAGTCGTTGCACCTGCCATTTCGAATACCAGGCCATAACCATCCTCGGTCTCAACGATATCATAGGCTATAGCTGACGGCACACCATTAACAAAAGCGTTTTTTGCATACATGCGCTCTTTTTCAATCATCTCTAAAGTACTGTGATCATGATATATTTTGACAATAGTTTCCTCATCCAGACGATATACATTACCATGTCCGCCTCTGCCTATTTTTTCACAGTCGGCCAAAGAGATTTTTCTAAAAGCCTTCTTTACATCCAACAGGTCTACAAAACCCGTGGTTTCAAATATCTCATATATATCTCGGGAAACATTGCGGATAGTTATCGGCCGGCCTTTTGACTTTTGGACCTTGAGAAGTACACGCAGGCCTGCACTTGAAATATAACTAAGTTTACCTGCCTCAAAGATAATCTCTTTGTTTCCATTTGTTCCCAAAACATCAAAAATCTCTTTTTCTGTTTGTGCTGCGTTATTTGAGTCGATCCTTCCCTCAAGTGAAATTATTATTTTCCCGTCTTTTTCAATCATAGTCATTTGAGTCTTCCTCCATTTTTCTTTGTAAGTGGTATATGTATTAAGGATCTGTCAAGAATTAACTTGAACATCCTGCCGGTCCATTTCAGCGATCGCTTCGTCGGGAAGCTTCGCCGTAGCCGGATATTCCATACCGTTTTCTTGCGATAGATGGCACGGAAATCGGAATAGGAAGCAAAATCCCGCCATGGATGAGATACTAAAAGTAAAATAAGACAGAGAACCGTCCCTTTGTCTTATATAAACAGACTAAAAGATGTTTGTCAATGATTATTTGTCTTTAAGACAAGGGGACGGTTCAAGGAGGCTGAAAAATTTACTCCATCAATGTCAGTGTGTGCGCTCCATGGCATGGCCGGAGGCTTTTATAAACTCCCCGGTATAGGCGGTGGCGGTGAAGTAGCTGTGGTAACAGGCAAGGACATCGGATCCGGAGTTGTTAAACTCTCTTATGAAGAGGCACAGGATACTCTGGTCATTGCACTTTTCAAATGGATGTAAAAGTATGGGCTGTTTAACAGCAAAGATTTTTGGGAACAGAGGAAGGTTCCGGAACTATGTTCAATCGAAGAACGCAGTTTCCCTGTTACCGCATGAAAACCTACAATAAATATTCCTTGCATTTTCAGTGACTCTATGATATAGTAAAGCTTACATGAATTTGGACTATTCATGCATTATTGCCCACCATTTTGGTTAAGCCCATACGGACAGGCGGGGCGTTTGCCGTGGGTGGCGAAAAGCCACATTAGGTAACATCGCTTCTGAATAGGTCAATAAGTGCAGCCATCGGATTTCCATTGGTTATGTGGATAGTTTATTATAGGCAAGCATTTTCAGGGCAGATGTTATCATCTGTCCTTTTTTTGATCTGTGATAGCGGGAAGGTTCTTTTTGTCAGATCGACAATGCTATAAAATTATAACTGTTATCATCCGGTCATTATAACAAGACAGAAGATGCGAAGCCTCCTTTTTACCGGGAAAACGCAGAAGGCGTTTTTGGAGTGGCTTTGATATAAATTAAGATATAGCAAGGGTGGAAAAGTATTATGGAGCTCTGGTTTTCTGAATTCCATACGGAAAAAGTAAAATTTTCAGTTAAGATAGAAAAGCATCTGTTCGGCGAGCAGACTGATTTTCAGAGGATAGATGTATTTGAGTCCGAGGAGTTCGGCAAGTTTATAAGCTCGGACGGCAGTATTGTTTTCTCTGAAAAAGACGAGTTTACTTATGATGAGATGATAGTGCACGTTCCGATGGCGGTTCATCCCAATGTTGAAAAGGTTCTTGTCATCGGTGGCGGTGACGGCGGCGTGGCAAGAGAGCTTTCCTATTATGACGAGATAAAGCAGATAGATGTTGTCGAGCCGGATGATGTGTTCATCTCGGTATGCAAGGAGTATTTTCCGGATAATGCCAGAGGTTTGGAGGATGAAAGAGTAAAGGTGTATAACCGTGACGGACTGAGATTCCTGAGAGATAAACTGGGAGTATACGATCTTATAATCAATGATGCGATCGATCCGTTAGGGCATACGGCAGGACTTTTCACCAAGGAGTTTTACGGAAACTGTTTCAGGGCATTAAGAGATGACGGGATCATGGTGTACCAGCATGGAAGTCCTTTCTATGATGAGGATGAGGATACCTGCAGAGCTATGCATCGTAAGGCGAGCCATAGTTTTCCGATAAGCCGTGTGTATCAGGCCCATATCCCGACTTGTGCGTCAGGCTACTGGCTGTTCGGCTTTCTTTCAAAGAAGTACCATCCTTTAACGGATCTGGATGCAAAAAGATGGAATGACAGGAAGATAAAGACCTGGTATTATACAACAAACCTTCACCAGGGAGCATTCATGCTGCCGAAATATGTGGAGGATATGTTAGAGGAAGAAGAAGATTAATGTGGGGATGTCACACTCCCCATCCATCTCCTTAAGGTGATGATGGCAAGAAGTGCCGGATGATGCGAAGAAAAAACAGGAGGTTTACAAAAATGAGCAGATTATTGGTTATAGGTTGCGGTGGCGTGGCACAGGTTGCCATTTCCAAGTGCTGTCAGAACTCCAAGGTTTTTACGGAGCTTTGCATAGCAAGCCGTACCAAGTCAAAATGTGACGCATTAAAGGAGAAGCTGGAGAGTAAAACGGATACGGTGATCACCACAGCTAAGGTTAATGCAGATTCAAAGGACGAGCTTGTTGCTCTCATCAAAGAATATAAGCCCGATGCAGTGCTTAATGTGGCTCTTCCTTATCAGGACCTTACTATCATGGATGCGTGTCTAGAGTGTAAGGTTGATTATATCGATACGGCAAACTACGAGCCTGAGGATACAGACGATCCCGAGTGGCGTAAAATATATGAAAAAAGATGTGAGGAGAAGGGCTTTACCGCATACTTTGACTACTCATGGCAGTGGGCTTATCAGGATAAATTTAAGGCCGCCGGTATCACAGGACTGCTCGGCAGCGGCTTTGATCCCGGCGTGACAAGCGTTTTCACTGCTTATGCATTAAAGCATTATTTTGATGAGATTGATACTATCGATATCCTTGACTGTAACGGCGGTGACCACGGATATCCTTTTGCGACGAACTTTAATCCCGAGATCAATCTCCGTGAGGTTTCGGCAAACGGCTCCTACTGGGAGAACGGACACTGGGTTGAGACCAAGCCGATGGAGATAAAGAGGGAGTACAATTTTGAAGGTGTCGGCATGAAGGATATGTATCTGCTCCATCACGAGGAGATCGAGTCCCTGGCAAAGAACATCCCCGGAGTAAAGAGGATCCGTTTCTTTATGACCTTCGGTCAGAGCTATCTTACACATATGAAATGTCTTGAGAATGTCGGAATGCTTTCTACATCACCCATCAATTTTGAGGGCCGGGAGATAGTTCCGATCCAGTTCTTAAAGGCACTGCTTCCCGACCCCGCATCCTTGGGACCGAGAACAGTAGGTAAGACTAATATCGGCTGTATCTTTACCGGACGTAAGGATGGAAAAGAGAAGAAGATATATATCTACAATGTCTGCGATCATCAGGAATGCTATAAGGAAGTAGGCTCACAGGCCATTTCCTATACTACCGGTGTTCCGGCTATGATAGGCACGGCACTTGTTATCTCCAAGAAGTGGGACAGGGACGGAGTATTTACCGTAGAAGAGTTCGATCCCGATCCCTTCATGGATATGCTTAATGAATTCGGTCTTCCATGGAAGGTGGACGAGGATCCGGTACTGGTGGATTAAACCCGCAAATTGGAGCTAAGAAAAGAAACATATATCCGTTATATCCGGTTTCTGTAGTACAGAAATCGGTATAACGGATATTTTTAAAAGTCCTTGCTTTTCAAAAAGCTTAAAGGTATAATGTAGTTGTGGAAGATTGTATGTAATGGAGAGGGATGTTTTATGAAAGTACCGTTTACCCCTGAAAAAATGAAATTTATCGGACGCCATGCCGTTTTTGGAGAGAAGCTGCTCTTATCCCTTTCGGGTTCCGGAGTGGAATTTGAGTATACCGGGAAGGGGTTATCCGTGACCTTTACCGGCGGAGAAGCCGCAAAGATCGCAGACAATGACGCAAATTATGCACGTGTGGCAATTTATGTTGACGGTAAGAGACAGGAGGATTTTCTGCTTGATAAAGTGACGGTTGAAAAGAAAATTGCGGAGAGCCCTGTTGAAAAGACTTCCGTTATAAGGATAATGAAGCTCTCAGAGTGCGCAATGTCGCTCGTGGTCATTAATCCGATAGAAATAAACGAAGGTGAGATCATAAAACCTACACCTGCAAAAAATCTTAAAATAGAGTTTATCGGAGATTCCATTACCTGCGGATACGGTGTGGATGACCCTGATCCCCTGCATGATTTTAAGACAGCCACAGAGGATGTAACAAAGGCATTTTCCTACAAGACGGCAGCCGCACTGGATGCAGACTATCAGATGTTCTCTATCAGCGGCTACGGGATCATATCCGGATATACGGACGATCCCGACGTAAGGCATGAGGAACAGCTTATCCCGACCTTTTATGAGTCTATGGGACTCAGCTATGACAGGGTAGACGGTATTCCTGCAGCACAGGATATTGCATGGGACTTTGAGAAATACAGACCGGACCTGATCGTTATCAATCTCGGGACCAATGATGACAGCTTTTGCCAGGATAATGAAGAAAAGCAGGCGTGGTTTTCCGCAGAATATACGAAGTTTTTAAAAAGAGTACGGGAACTGAATAAGGCTTCCCGTATAGTATGTGTGCTCGGGCTTATGGGAGACAGGCTTTATCCTTCGGTCGTGAGGGCTGTCGAGGAATATTCGAAGGATAGCGGGGATAAAAACATATCAGTATTGCATCTTCCCGAGCAGGATCCTAAGGTCGGATACGGAGCGAACTTTCATCCTTTAGAGTCCGAGCATCGGAAAGCTGCCGATGTTCTGGTCGAATATATTAAGAATTAAAATTTCCAATATGTCATTCTGAGCGAAGCGAAGAATCTTACAGCCTTCACGGAAAATAAGATCCTTCGGGCTTAAGCCCTCAGGATGACAGTGAAACTTCAGTATGTATAATCAAGTGGGAATTTAAGGTTAAAAAAGTATATAGACTTAAAACCAATATAACAGGAAAATGCGACAATATGGGAAAAATATATTGCCTGATGGGAAAGAGCTCATCAGGAAAGGATACGGTTTATAAAAGGCTTCTTAAGGAATTGCCCGACCGTTTTAAGACGATTGTTCCTTATACGACAAGACCGATAAGGAGCGGAGAGACAAACGGTGTGGAGTACAATTTCCGTTCGGTTCCGGAGTTTGAAAGCCTTGAGAAAGCCAGAAAAGTGATAGAATACAGGGTTTACAATACCATACACGGAGACTGGTACTATTTTACGGCCGACGACGGACAGATAGATCTGGAGAAAAATGATTATCTTCTGATTATGACGCCCGAAGGCTGTCTTAGTTTAAAAAAGTACTTTGGAAATGACAAAGTTATACCGATATATATAGAGGTGGAGGATGGTCTCAGGCTTTCCCGTGCGGTAGAGAGGGAAAGAAAGCAGGCATCACCCAGATATGCGGAGCTTTGCAGGAGGTATCTTGCAGACGAGAAGGACTTTTCGGAAGAAAATCTTCAAAGCCTGGATATAGCAAAACGTTATCCTAACGAGGATCTTGAAAGATGTGTCAGAGAGATCTGTGCAGACCTGACGGTATAACAAAACAGAAGATGCAGAGCATCGTTTTGTTACCGAGGAAACGCTGAAGGCGTTTTCGAGGTGACTTTGACCGTTTTGTTGAAATCTTCCGGACAAAGAAGAGAAAGGAGGCTGCCAATTGGATATAAAGATAAACCAGACCCAGCCGGTGAATCAGGTTGAACAGGCAAAAGCACCTGCCCAGACGGACGGGAACTTCAAATTTACGCTTATCAGTACGATAGGCGAGGCAGCACTTGCGGAAAAGCTTTCCGGGCTTCTTGAAGAGATAACCGGTCAGGGTGAAAAGATAAAGAAAAGGCGCGACATTACCGATATGCGCAAATACCGGAGTCTGATAAAGGATTTCATGAATGAGATAGTAAACCGTTCGCACAAGTTTTCAAGAGAAAATTTCCTTGACAGGCGCGGACGGCACAGGGTGTACGGAATGGTACGTCTTGTTGATGAAAAGCTTGACGCGTTGGCGGAAGAACTGATAAAGGATGAGCAGGATGCTTTGCTTATCATGAGTAGCATCGATGAGATAAGGGGACTGCTGTTGGATATCCTGACATAAGGTTTTAGGCTTAAAACGGCCGTTTTACATAAAGACTGGGGGTGCGTGGGATTATGTTGGATTTTAAAGGCATTTTAGGACATGAGAGTATAAAGCAGCATCTGTTAAATGCAGTGAATACAGGTAAGCCCTCGCATGCCTACATATTTAACGGAGAAGAGGGCAGCGGAAGGAAGACCGTAGCCGATTGTTTTGCAAAAGCACTGGTCTGTGAAGGAGAGGGAGAAAAGCCCTGCGGGAAATGTCTTGCCTGTATGCAGGCAGAGTCAAGGAATCATCCCGATATAATCCGTGTGACGCATGACAAATCCAGGATAGGTGTGGACGATATAAGGCACAGTCTTCTGGATGACGTGATAATAAAACCTTTCAGCAGTAAGTTTAAGGTATATATCGTTGATGAAGCGGAAAGAATGACAGAACAGGCACAGAATGCCCTGCTCAAGACTCTTGAAGAACCGCCGCAGTATGTTGTGATCATACTTATAACTACCAATACGGGAGCATTTCTCCAGACTATTCTTTCAAGATGTGTAACTCTGCAGTTTAAACCGCTTGACACTAAGGTTATCAAGGAGTATCTTGAGGAGAAAGAGAATCTTCCCGATTATTTTGCAAAGCTCTGTGCTGCTTTTTCGGGCGGAAGTCTGGGTCTTGCTCTGAAATTCGCAAAGAACAGTGAGTTTGAGCAGATAAAGAACGAGACACTTGAGCTGATGCGGGGGATAGATTCCTTAAGTATTGACAGGGTCATGGATACAGTTGCCATGCTTTCGCAGAAGAAAAACGATATAAATGTTTACCTTGACCTTATGCATCTCTGGTTCAGGGATGTTTTGATGTTCAAGGCAACACAGGATGCCAACAGGCTGGTTTTCCTGGACGATCTGATGACCGTAAAAAGACAGGCATCCAAGTATGGATTTGAGAGTCTGGGAAGGATACTTGACGGTTTCTATACCGTACAGGACAGGCTTAACGCAAATGTGAATTTTGATATGGCGATAGAGCTGTTGCTCCTTAACATGAGGGAGCATTAAGAAAGAGAGGACTATTATTTATGGTAACAGTGATCGGAGTAAGATTCCGGAGGGTCGGGAAGATTTATTATTTTGACCCGGTCGGGATAGAGTTTGAGAAAGGAGATTTTGCCATTGTAGAGACGGCAAGGGGAGTAGAGTTCGGAACGGTTGTGCTGGCTCCGAGGGAAGTGCCTGAGGAAACGGTTGTCCAGCCCTTAAAGCCCGTTATAAGAAAAGCAACCGAACAGGACTGCATTGCAAATGCCCAAAACCGTGAGAAAGAAAAAGAAGCCTTTAAGATATGCCTTGAAAAGATTGCGAACCGCGGTCTTGAAATGAAGCTGATAGAGTGTGAATACACCTTTGATAACAATAAAGTTCTTTTCTATTTTACCGCTGACGGCCGTATAGATTTCAGAGAGCTTGTAAAGGATCTGGCTGCGGTATTCAGGACAAGGATCGAACTTAGACAGATCGGCGTAAGGGATGAGACGAAGGCTCTCGGCGGACTCGGGATCTGCGGTCGTCCGTTATGCTGTTCGACTTACCTTTCGGATTTCTGCCCGGTTTCCATAAAGATGGCAAAGGAACAGAATCTTTCCCTTAATCCCACAAAGATTTCGGGTACCTGCGGAAGGCTTATGTGCTGCCTTAACAATGAGGAAGAAGCATATGAGTATCTTAACAGTAAGCTGCCCAATGTCGGCGACCATGTAACGACCAAGGACGGTCTCGAGGGTGAGGTTCACAGTGTTTCCGTACTTAAGCAGATGGTGAAGATCATATTTACAGATGTGAACGGAGACCGTGAAGCAAAGGATTATAAGGCGGAGGACCTGATTTTTAAGGCAAGGAAGAGATACGAGAAAACGGCAACTCCGGATGAAATGAAGGAGCTAAGGGCCTTGGAGGCACTTGAAAAGAAAGAGGCAGGAAGCCATCTGGATGATTAAACGGACAGACTTGTGGCCGTAAACGGAATTTCGGATTAAAAAAATATTAAAAGTGTGTAAAAACGTTAATTATCGTATTGCACACTTTTTTTTTGAATAGTATAATGTTATCATTAGTTTTTAAGGAGAAACGATATGAGCTTAAAGAAAAGGCTGATAGTTACATTTCTTCTGTTACTTATATTCCCGATGGTGATGACAGGTATTCTGGTTTTTATCTCAAGGCAGATGCTTGATGAGGGAAATTTCGGAGTTCTTCCGGAGGGTATGGTTCAGCTGACGGTCTTGCAGGCGGTCATTACGCTGATACTGATCATAACATCGACAGGACTGGTACTTATCATCTGGCTCTACAGGAGCATTATCCGTCCGCTTAACCTGCTTACAATGGCGACAAATAAGATAAAGGACGGAGATCTGGACTTTACGCTTCCTACGGAACCGGAGTCGACAGACGAGCTTGAACAGCTCTGTGAAGATTTCGAAGACATGCGTATCCAGCTTAAAAAACAGATAGATACAAGGCTTCAGTATGAAAAGGATACCATTGAGCTTATCAGTAATATCTCTCACGATCTGAAGACTCCCCTGACTGCCATAAAGGGTTATGCCGAAGGCATACTTGACGGAGTTGCTGATACACCGGAGAAACAGAAGAAGTATATGAAGACGATATATAACAAGGCGTCCGATATGACGGTGCTTGTTGACGAGCTTTCTTTCTTTTCAAAGATTGATTCGAATATCGTCCCCTATAATTTTAAAATATTCTGCGCTGACGACTTTTTCAATGACTGTGTTGAAGAGATGTCCCTTGATACCGAGGTCAAGAACGTTACGCTTGATTACATAAGCAAGCTGCAAAAAGGGCAGAGGATCATAGCGGATCTGGAACAGCTCAGAAGGGTAATGAATAACCTTATCGGGAATTCCGTTAAATATATGGACAAGGAGTCCGGATCCATTGTAATACTTGCGGAGGATTATGATGACTATGTAAAGATAAGTGTACAGGATAACGGAAGCGGAATAGAAGAAAAGGATATCCCGTATGTCTTTGACCGGTTTTACAGAGCCGATTCCTCGAGAAATTCAAAGAAGGGCGGCAGCGGACTGGGACTGGCCATCACGAAGAAGATCATTGAGGATCATAACGGAACGATAGATGTGAGAAGTACTCCGGGCAAGGGTACATGCATTTCCTTTACGCTTCTCAAAGAGGGATCTCCGAATGCTTCGCTGGAGCTCGGAGGAATAACGGATACCGATTACCGAAAGATTAACAGGAACAAAGAAGATTATATAATTTAAGATTTGATAAGGAAAGGATGACATATGGAGAGAATACTTATTATTGAAGATGAAAGTGAGATCGCGGAGCTCGAAAAGGATTACTTAGAGCTTTCGGATTTTGAAGTGGTTATCGAGAATACCGGAGAAGCAGGGCTTAAAAGAGCGCTTAATGAGGATTTCAGCCTGATGATACTTGATCTTATGCTCCCCGGGATGGACGGGTTTGACATTTGTAAGAATATAAGAGAAAGCAAAAACCTTCCTATAATAATAGTTTCAGCCAAAAAGGACGATATCGATAAAATCCGGGGCTTAGGTCTCGGAGCGGATGACTATATGACAAAGCCCTTCAGCCCCAGTGAGCTTGTTGCCCGTGTAAAGGCGCATTTGAGCCGCTATGAAAGGCTTGTCGGGAGCGACAGGAAGCCCAATGAGATCATTGAGATCAGAGGGCTGCGCATAGACAAGACCGCCCGCAGGGTTTATATCAATGATGAGGAAAAGCAGTTTACGACCAAGGAGTTCGACCTGCTGACCTTCCTTGCGGAACATCCGAACAGGGTATATTCCAAGGAAGAACTATTCAGCGAGATCTGGGACGCCGACCTTATCGGAGACATAGCTACCGTTACGGTACATATAAAGAAGATCAGGGAAAAGATAGAGATAAGCACGAGCAATCCCCAATATATCGAGACCATCTGGGGCGCGGGATACCGCTTTAAGATATGATGCGATACCGGACATTTTACTGAAAGGAAAAAACGGACATGCCTACCCGAGTAGAGGAAATCTGTAAGAGAATACATATTTTATTTGCAAAAGGAGAAGCATATCAGAACTCGCCGGATCTTGTAATACTGTCAAAGGCGGAGATGTTTACGCTTCTGGAAGAATTGAATGAGGCAATGTATGAGGTGCTCGATCAATATGAGGCGACTACACGCGCAAAGGAAAGAGCACGTATAGAAACAGAAAGGGAAGCCTCCGAGATCATTGCAAAGGCTAAGATAAGCGCTGAGGATATACAGGCAGCGACTCTTAGCTATACGGATACAATGATGGATGAGATATCCGCAGCCATGGAACAGACTACAAAAAGCATAAAAGAGCAATATCTCGGATTCCTTGCGCAGATTGATGATAAACAGGCGGCTCTTAAGGAGAACCGCGATCAGATAAAAAATCAGCTGGCAGAACTTCATGACCGCGATACTTACCTAAAGCTGTTGAATGAGATCAGGGAAGAGGCGGCAGAGGCAAGAGCCGAAGAAGAAGCGGAAGCAAAGGCCGAGGAAGAAGCGAAGAAGGCAGAGAAGAAAAGGGAGGCCGTTGAAAAGAAGGACGATACGAAAAAAAATGAGAAAACGGTTTCCGAAGATGAATTTCCTGAGCCGCCCAAACCTCCGGCACCCGTTATCAGAGTTAACCGTCCGGGGGAAAATCCGGGAGTAACTTTTACCACGAGACGCTCCCACAATAAGGCAAAAAAGAGCGCTCCCGTAATCTCAAAACAGGTAAGTACAATGTCGGAAGAAGACTATAACAGGCTTTCACCGGAAGAAAGAGAGGCTCTTGAGAAGTCCACACCCGCATATGGGCACGGATTTACCGCGGATGATTTTGATCTTGATGCGGAATATGAGCAGTTTAAGCTTGAGGAAGAAGCAAAGAACAATGCAAATGAAGACTCGAAAAAGGGTGGATTCAAGCTTTTCGGGAAAAAGAAAAAGTAGGAAGGAAGAGAAAAATGGTTAAACATGTGATTCTTTGGAAACTGAAGGAAGAGTATTCATCGGAGGAAAAGAGTACTATCAAAGCCGGTATCAAACAGGGACTTGAAGGACTTAAAGGAAAGATTCCCGGACTTGTTGATATAAAGGTAAATGTAAATCCCCTGCCATCTTCAAACTGTGATGTCATGCTGGATTCGGTTTTTACGGATGAGGCGTCTTTAAAGGGTTATTCGGTACATCCGGAGCATGTGGAAGTGGCAAATACAAAAGTAAGACCGTTTACCGCCAGCCGTGTCTGCATGGATTATGAAGAATAATAATTCTGATATTGTAAAAAAATTATTTTTGTGATAATATTTCTTTGTCAGCCCGATTGTCAGGTACATCGGGCTTTGTGTTCCGGAAAACAAGGATACGTTGTTAGAAACAGAGGGCAAAAGAGTATGAAAAAACTATTATGTGTATTATTGGCGGTGTGTCTTGTTTTCTCTGTAACAGGTTGCGGAGGAGACGAAATAGTCGGATATTATAAGCTTACAAGCTATAAGATCGATTCAAAAGAGAAAATTACCAAAGATCTGGAGAAAGAACTTGCCGAAAAGAATGTTTTCATGGGGTCCATGGTTATAAATGAAGACGGCAGTGCGTTCTATTATCTGGGTGATACTAAAACGGAACTGAGATGGAATGAGAATGAGTTATGGGATGTTCACGGTGATATATTTAAATATACTTTAGAAGATAACCAATTAAAGATTACGTTAAGATATGGTTTGGAAACAGAAACTCACAGGTTGATATTTGACAGGATAACGGATGAGGAAGCAGCAAAGATCACAGCTGTATTCCCTGAGGATATTGATTGGTGGGGAAAACCTGTGGATGAGTTTACGGGTAAATATAAGCTTATATCTGTTTCAGGAAGAGAGGATATACAAAATTCTCTGGATATGTTTACTCCCCAAAAGAGATTCAGCACTCTCACAATAGAAGGAAACAGGATGGGAAAACTTGATATAATCAATGTAGGCGTCTCACTTGTTAATTACGATTCCGCAAAACATACAATGAAGATAGGTAACGAAGAAGCATCCTACACTTTTGAAAACAAGATAATTACCATCACGGTGAAAACAACCGGAGAAGACGGTACCGAATCTGAGTATGTTTTGACCTTTAACAGGCTGACAGAGGAAGATCTTAAAGACGAAGCAGAGAAGAAGTAACATTTTGCTTATAAGAATTAAGAAAGAAAAATAAATTGACATTTCCTGCGTGGCTGTGATAATATTGATTTGTGTTTTTCCCAATGCGCCGTTTTGCCTATTGACTTTTGTACGGCAGAGCGAATTGTCGGCGGCGCCGGTTTTGATCAGGAATAGTTTTTACATATTAATATGAAGAGGTTTAAAATGAAGAAAGTCGGGATTGTTATGGGAAGTAAGAGCGATCTTCCCAAGCTTGAGAAAGCGGTTGATATTTTAAAGCGGTTTGAAGTTCCCTATGAAATACATGTTTATTCGGCACACAGGACACCTGTAGAAGCAAGAGAGTTTTCCGTTAATGCAAGACAAAACGGATTCGGAGTTATCATAGCCGCTGCGGGAATGGCCGCACATCTGGCAGGAGCCATTGCGGCGAACACGACCATACCGGTTATAGGGATCCCGATAAATGCCTCTTCTCTCCAGGGTATGGATGCTCTTCTTTCGACAGTGCAAATGCCTTCCGGAATACCTGTTGCAACGGTAGGTATAGACGGAGCGTCGAACGCAGCATTGCTTGCGATAGAGATACTTTCGTTGTGTGATGAGGGACTTGCAGCAAAATTGGATAATGAACGTAAAGCCAATGCAGATAAGGTTTTAAGTGCAAATGCGGAAGTTGCCATGGGTTAACCCCATGACAACTTTTGGTGTTTTTGTCAATCAGAGGGACGCTTATCTGATTGATGACTCAAATAAAGATTAAAAACAGAAGGCATAATTTCTGTTTTTCGTCGATGTCGAGCAGACACGGCATCGATGTATACCATGCCTGCAAAATTCATAAAGGAAGGTAAATAGCATGAACAACAGTTTCAGCGAGAGCTACAAGGCAGCCGGTGTTGATATCACAGCAGGCTATAAGGCTGTGGAGCTTATGAAGAGCAGCATCGCAAGGACCAAAACATCAGAGAGTACCCCGGATATCGGCGGCTTTGGAGGCCTTTTCGTTCCGTCACTCGCCGGTATGAAGGAGCCCGTACTGGTCAGCGGTACCGATGGCGTAGGAACAAAGATCAAGATCGCATTTCTCATGGACAAGCATGATACCGTGGGTATCGACTGCGTGGCAATGTGCGTTAATGATATCATCTGCTGCGGTGCGCGTCCCATGTTTTTCCTTGATTATATCGCATGCGGAAAGAATATCCCGGAAAAGATAGCGACTATCGTATCCGGTGTCGCTGAAGGCTGTGTTCAGGCCGGCTGTGCGCTTATCGGCGGAGAGACTGCCGAGCATCCCAGACTTATGCCGGAGGATGAGTATGATCTTGCAGGATTCTCTGTAGGTATCGTTGATAAAGAAAAAGTTATAAACACCGATACCCAGAAGGCTGGAGATGTAGTGATCGCCCTTCCTTCAACCGGTGTTCATTCGAACGGTTTTTCACTGGTAAGAAAGATATTTAACATTGAACATACAAATCTGACACTTCCGATAGCAGAACTCGGCGGCAGAGGACTCGGTGAGACATTGCTCACTCCTACCAGGATTTATGTAAAGCCGATACTTGCACTTATAGATCAGGTAGCCGTTAAGGGAATTTCACACATCACCGGCGGCGGTTTCTATGAGAATATACCGAGAAGTATCAAGAAGGGACTGGGTGCGCGTATCAAGAAGTCCGATGTCAGGATACTGCCCATCTTCAATCTCCTTGCAAAAGAAGGAAAGATTGACGAGCATGATATGTTCAATACCTACAACATGGGCGTCGGTATGAGCGTCATCGTAGCTCCCGAGGATGTCGACAAGGCAATAGCTTCATTAAAGGCAAACGATGTTGACGCATATGTTATCGGTGAGCTGGCAGAGGGCGTTGACGGGGTTGAACTGATCTAAGCATCAAAAAAGATTCCCATTGAGAGGATCATCTCTACCAAGAAGTGGTTGAGATGCTTAACCGGCGAAGTGAAGATGTCTATGAAGCATGATATCGGCTTAACGGCATCAGGGCGAAGCTGTGATAGAAAGAAAGGATATTTTATGAACAAAACTAGGATTGCAGTTTTTGTTTCCGGAGGCGGAACAAACCTGCAGGCACTTATAGATGCTGAAAAAGCAGGTAAGATCCCGCATGGCGAAATAGCATTGGTGGTAGCCAGCAAACCCGGGGTATTTGCCCTTGAGCGTGCCGCGAAGGCAGGAATAAAGTCGGTTGTTGTCGAAAGAAAAGCATATCCTGACAAGCCGTCGTTTGAAGCAGTGCTTAAGAAAACGCTGGACGACAACCGTATAGAGATGATAATCCTGGCGGGCTTCATGCTGGTACTTTCGGCAGATTTCGTAAAGAAATATCCGGATAGGATCATAAACGTGCATCCTGCGCTCATACCTTCGTTCTGCGGAGACGGCTTCTACGGTCTTCACGTACATGAAGAGGTTTTGAAATACGGCGTAAAGGTTACCGGCGCAACAGTGCATTTCGTAAATGAGGTAACAGACGGCGGTAAGATCATACTCCAGAAGGCAGTAGACGTGCTTGACGGGGATACGCCTGAGGTTTTACAGAAGAGAGTCATGGAGCAAGCAGAGTGGATCATACTGCCGCAGGCAGCAGAGCTTGTTGCCAAAAAGATCTGTGAAGGGAAAATGGATGACGACTACGGCACTGAAACCGTAGATAAAATATCGTTGAATAAATTCTTTGGTAAACATTGATCGGAAATTTATACATAAAAGATACAGAAGAGGAGAGTAAGTATGTCAGAGGACAGGACAAAGTACATATCCCCGCTTTCGACACGTTATGCGAGCGATGATATGCAGTACATCTTTAGCGAGGAATTCAAATTCCGTACATGGAGAAAGCTTTGGATCTCGCTCGCAAAATCAGAGAAGAAATTAGGACTTAACATTACGGACGAGCAGGTGGCCGAGCTTGAAGCACATGCTACAGACATTAACTTTGATGTGGCTAAGGAAAGAGAAAAGATAGTACGTCACGACGTTATGTCCCACGTATACGCATACGGACAGCAGTGTCCGAAGGCTGAGCCCATCATCCACTTAGGCGCTACTTCATGCTATGTTACAGACAACACAGACGTTATCGTGCTTAGGGAGGCTTCAAAGCTTGTTCTTAAAAAAGCAGGTCAGGTTATAAAGAACTTGGCTGAGTTTGCTGAAAAGTATAAGGCGCTTCCTTGCTTAGCATATACACATCTTCAACCCGCACAGTTAACAACAGTAGGAAAGCGTGCTACTCTGTGGCTCAATGAACTCCTTATGGATGTTGAAAACCTTGAATTCCAGATGGGAAGATTAAAGCTCTTAGGTTCAAAGGGTACCACCGGTACACAGGCAAGTTTTATGGAGCTTTTTGAAAACGATGAGGCTAAGGTAAAGGAGCTTGAGGCACTTATTGCAGCAGATCTTGGGTTTGAAGCATGTATGCCCGTTTCCGGACAGACATATTCAAGAAAGCTTGACTCGTTCTTCCTTAATGTTCTTTCAGGTTTTGCACAGAGCGCATACAAGTTTACTCAGGATCTTAGAATTCTTCAGTCCTTTGAAGAAATGGAGGAACCTTTCGAGAAAAACCAGATCGGTTCATCAGCGATGCCTTATAAGAGAAATCCTATGAGAAGCGAGCGTATCGATGCTCTGGCAAGATATGTAATTATAGATTCGCTCAATCCTGCCATGACTTCCGCAACCCAGATGTTTGAAAGAACCCTGGACGATTCGGCAAACAAGAGGATCAGTGTGGCTGAGGCATTTTTGGCAGTTGACGCAATCTTAAATATCTACATCAATATTTCTTCGGGACTTGTTGTATATGACAAGGTCATCACCCGCAGAGTTATGGAGAAGCTGCCTTACATGGCTACCGAAAATATCATGATGGAGTCTGTTAAGCGTGGCGGCGATCGTCAGGAGCTCCACGAAAGACTCAGAGTTCACTCCCATGCTGCTGCTGCAGGTGTTAAACTTGAGGGTAAGCCCTGCGACCTGATCGACCGTATCGCAGCAGACCCTGCATTCAAGCTCAGCGACGAAGAGCTCCGCTCCAACCTCGACCCTGCAAAGTATACCGGGCGTTCCGTTTCGCAGGTTGAAGAGTTCTTAAGAGACTTTGTTGAGCCCGTACTTGACAGGATTTACGAGGCACCGGTTGAGAGCGTGCTTAACGTTTAATATGTGACAGGAAGGACGGATGTGACAATGGGGACGGTTCTCTTTGTCACATCCCAAAAAAGAAAGGAAAGGAGATGTATCTGCTTCTAAATGCAGCATACAAGAAAATGAATGGAGTATTGGGATTTATATGATTCGGAAAGAAAACCCCTCGGACGGACTCATCTTAGGGGAGATAAGTTCGAGGACGGAGAGTATTACGTATGCTGTGAGGTCTGGGTTGTTAATTCGGAAGGAAAGTTCCTGACTACAAAAAGACATCCAGATAAAAAAGCCGGTAATCAGTGGGAGTTTACAGGTGGTGGGACTCTTGCAGGAGAAATAACTGCGAAATCAGCTGTCCGTGAGCTTTTTGAAGAAACAGGAATATCTGCAACCGAGGATGAATTAAAGCTTATCGCTACTTATGCCCATAAAAACTATTTTCAGGATATCTATGTTTTGAAAAAGGATATTGATATCAAAGATATCGTTTTACAGCCGACAGAGACGGTAGATGTCAAATGGGCTTCAGATGAAGAAATACAGCAAATGATTGCCAGCGAAGAGTTTGTATATTCTATCGGGAAGAAATACGGACTATATAAAGATTTAGCTTTGCAGGCATGATCATATTGGTGTGACAAAGAAAGGAAATAATTATGGCAGAAAAAATCGAATTTCGTTACGACACACAGCTTCTCATCGAAGGACATGACCTGGATGAGGACGTTATCACAGATTACATCACCGCAAATTTAGTAGGCGACTGTCTCTTGGCGGTAGGTGACGAAGACCTGATAAAGGTACATTTTCATACAAATGAGCCCTGGAAGCTTTTGGAATATTGTGCTTCCATCGGTGAGATATATGACATAGTAGTAGAGGATATGATACGTCAGTCCAAAGGACTTCATGGTTGAGAGGAGAAAAAATATGTCACAGCAGACCGTAGCCGTTATCGGCTCAGGCGGCAGAGAGCACGCCATAATTAAAGCTATAAAGAAGAGTCCTTTAGTTTCCAAAATCTACTGCCTCCCCGGAAACGGAGGTATAGCAGCAGATGCCGAATGTGTGAGCATCGGTGTT